>ENA-ORBV01000563-ORBV01000563.1-microbial-mat-metagenome-genome-assembly--contig:-NODE-563-length-85554-cov-12.306422_pt1 | contig 85554 bp, 71 predicted proteins | sample MGYA00237777_ERZ505514 | MGnify/ENA primary metagenome ERZ505514 (study PRJEB26160, sample SAMN06269048) | microbial mat metagenome | isolation source: Oligotrophic lake microbial mat | place...
GCAATGTTTACAAATTCAAAATTGAATTTACGGCACGACCTGAAATTGGAATTGATTGGATTGAAAGAATGAAAGACAAAGCAAGAGTTCATAAATATGGACCTGATTTATTCAATCCTGAAGTTGAAGGAACTCCCGAAACTTTAATCAAGAGCATTGCAAAAACTTTCTACCATTCCATTGATTGCGACCCGACAGATTTATTGAATCCAAAATTCTATTTCAATTTGAATGTGAGAATGGAAAATGAACAAGGCAAATCAAACGCAGGTAGTGGCGGACAAGCATACACAGCATTGGCTTTGCTTTGTATTGGTAGATTATCAATTGTTCAAAAACAACAAGACAGACCCGGAGTTCGTTTTGTAATCATTGAAGAGCTTTCAAACATTGACGACACCAACTTTAATATTTTTCCTCAAATCGCAAATGAATTTGGCTATCAACTTTTAACTATGACACCAAAACCTTTTGGCTCATACACAAATGAAGAATGGTATTTACACATGCTTGTTCAGGGAACAGAACTCGACAGAAATTATACAGCAATGAGTTTTTTCAAAAATAAATATGAAGGCGTAGAGCTTAATGAATATATCTCAAGTCAAAATGAATTGGAAAGCAGTAAAACAACTTAACCAACTTTTTAAAGAGGGAAAGACAACTGACGACTTACTGAAATTCCCTTATGTGAAAAGATTGGCTTCAATGGAATATTTTATTCCTGAAAAGAAAGCACTTGTAAAAACAGAACGCTTTGATTCATTCTATTTGCAAAAGCACCAAGAGCAGTTTGACAACTTTAGCAAGTTGATTTCTGAATACGATTTAGCGGAAACAAATTTTGAACTCAACGAACTTGAAGCACTTCTAAAAATTTCAAACGAGAAAGAAAGCATTTCAGAAAAAGTTATTACTCAAAAAGAAATTTCAACCCTCTACTTTGACGATGCAAAGTATTTGAAGAATGGAACAAAGTTGTGCGATGCTGTAATGCAAATTTTGGAACTTGACACATTAGCGGTTGACGAACACGACCAACAGTTTCTTTTTGTCTTGCATTGCAAAAACAAAATTCCAAAGACAATTATTCTTTGTGAGAACGATAATCAAATTCGCAAACCGAGATTGAATGATGTTGAACTTTGGTTTGCAGGAGGAAGGAACACAGCCAAATTGAAATTTATAGTTGAGCCGACAATTCCATTTTACTATTTGTGCGATTGGGACAACAGAGGAATTGAAATTTATCAGGACATCAAGAGAAACATTTTTCCAAACATTCAAATCTTAATTCCACAAGAGCCAATTAAACTGACGGACATCAAAAGAAAATGGAAAACTGAAATTGGCTATTCATTATTTCCTGATGAAGCGAAAACACTATTAAGAAAATTGATTCCTGAAAAGTGGATTGAAGAAGAAAGTATAAATCACGAACTATTTAAAAGATAATGCAATTTCCTTCATCACATACAACAGAAGAAAAGTTAAAGTCGTTAAGCGAACGGTTAAAGTATTTATCCCGTGATACCAATTCAGCAAGGTTATACATTGACCAAAATGTAAAGTCGGCAAATCTTAAACTCAATTTGTCTTTAGTGCTTTCCAAGATAATTTTGGAGTTACATTTCATTGACCGAAGCAAAAATATTTTTGAAAAAATAATTGAAGAATATAACGCTGACAAAAAAACCAATTTGTCTTATGAAGATTTTGAGAAATTAAACTGGATTAGAATTATTGCAGGTGAAGCAATAATGCCAAGACTAATTAGCCATTTTGTTTGGCAGGTTGGCTACTATGAAAAGGAAGGTAAGCCGATTGAAATCCCAACAGCTAAAAATGATTTAATCCGTTGCTTGCAAATTTATTCTGAAAGATGTTTTCAAGATTCAAGACTTACCATTTCCAAAATCTAATTAGGAAATGTTCTAAGCCCCCAATCTGGCGCAAGCACAATGTCATTAAGTTAAGAGTTGAAAACAAGAAGTTAGCGATACACTGTTCCCCTTCTCCTTTGGAGAAGGGGTTAGGGGATGAGGCTATAACGCAGGCAAAAACCCTTAACTTAATGACATTGGGCGCAAGCGTCCGCTTGTGCCTTTCATTTTTCAGCGTCCACTTTTCTAATAGATAATTACAACCATCCTGCCTCCCACGCCACCAAACAGAGCCACTAAAGCAACGAGATACCCCGCGCCTCTTAAGCATTTGCATTTGTGTTTATCTTCGCATTGTGAACTCAACGGAAATTATTGAACGGTTGCGTACGGAGATGCCGGTTTTGAAAACACGCTACGGTGTTGAAGAAATTGGTGTGTTCGGCTCGTATGCTCGCAATGATACTAAGCAAAGCAGCGACCTTGATGTGCTGGTGAAGTTTCATCACCCCACCTTCCTGAATCTTGCAGGATTGCTCAACTACCTTGAAAAGGTATTTCACATTAAAGTGGATATCACTACCAAGCACGAGCACCTTTCGCCCCGCTTTCTTCAGGCCATACAGAAAGAAATTATTTATGCCTGACGAGCGGACTACGCGCGATTTATTGCTGGCACTCGAGCATATCGAAGAAGTAGCCGACTATTTTATTGAAATAAAATCTCCGGCAGATTTCGTTAAGAGCAAGCAAGGACGGGCTTATTATGATGCCATCCTGATGCGCTTACAGGCAGCAGGAGAATTGCTGAAACGCAATTTCACAGAACATCCTGATTTGTTTTTGCAACATGCTGAAATACCGTGGAATGAAATCATCAGGATGCGCGATTTGATTTCGCACCACTATGATAAACTTCAGCACGAAGTAGTGTTCGACATCTGCGATACCGCGCTGCCTGAATTAAAAGTTGTGCTAAAGAAGATTACGGGTTGATTTGCATATAAATAGCAATACTCTCTTGTCTCGCCACGCCACCAATCAGAGCCACTAAAGCAACGAGATCCCCCGCGCCAAACCACCCAAACCCAAACCGCAAACTTTCCTATTTTTGCCGTCACTCAAAAAACCACGATGGGCAGAAAACTCTTACTCGAAAAAATCAATGTTCCCGGCATCAGGGGGTATGCTGTTTACCGCAGGGAAGGCGGCTATGCGTCAGTAGAGAAAGCGCTGAACACGATGTCGCCCGAGCAGGTGGTGGACGAGGTGAAGAAGAGCGGCTTGCGCGGTCGTGGCGGTGCGGGCTTCCCCACGGGCATGAAGTGGAGCTTTCTTGCGAAGGGCACGGGCAAGCCTGCCTACCTCGTGTGCAACGCTGACGAGAGCGAGCCGGGCACTTTCAAGGATAGATATTTAATGGAATTCCTTCCCCACCTGATGATTGAGGGGCTGATAACGTCAAGCTACGCGCTGGGCGCCAACACCTGCTACTGCTATATCCGTGGCGAGTTCAAGTGGATTATCAAAATCGTGGAGCAGGCGATAGCCGAGGCGAAAGCCGCGGGCTGGCTCGGCAAAAACATCCTCGGCAAGGGTTATGATTTAGAGATATACGTGCAGACGGGCGCGGGCGCCTACATCTGCGGTGAGGAGACCGCGCTGCTGGAATCACTCGAAGGCAAGCGGGGCAACCCGCGCATCAAGCCGCCCTTCCCAGCAGTGTCGGGCGTGTGGGGCTGCCCCACAGTGGTAAATAATGTAGAGACTTTAGCGGCTGTTCCATTCATCGTGAACCATGGCGGTGAGGAATACGCGAAAATCGGTATTGGCAAAAGCACGGGTACCAAGCTCGTGAGCGCCTGCGGGCACATCAACAAGCCGGGCGTTTACGAACTGGACCTCGGCTTGTCTGTGGAAGAATTTATTTACAGCGATGAATATTGTGGCGGCATCCGCAAGGGGCATGAGCTGAAGGCGGTGGTGGCGGGCGGCTCGTCCGTTCCTATTCTTCCCAAAGACCTGATATTGAAAACTGCCAAAGGCGAGCCGCGCCTGATGTCGTATGAATCGCTCGGAGAGGGCGGCTTCGTCACGGGCACCATGCTCGGCTCGGGCGGCTTCATCGTGTATGACGAAACCACGTGCATCGTACACAACACTTACAGCTTCACGCACTTCTATCACCACGAGTCATGCGGGCAATGCAGTCCCTGCCGCGAAGGCACGGGCTGGATGAAAAAGGTGCTGCATCGCATTGACGAAGGTCACGGTCACGCGCAGGACATTGACCTGCTGTGGGACGTGCAGAAAACCATTGACGGCAACACCATCTGCCCCCTGGGCGATGCGGCAGCATGGCCCGTAGCGAGCGCCATCCGCCACTTCCGCGATGAGTTCGAATACCACATCAAGCACCCCGACAAGGCAAGAGCAACGTTCTTCCCCGCGAAGTCAATCTACGCTGCGAAAGGTCAGGCAGTGTTAGCCTGATTAAAGATTACATCTTATGCCCAGGCTCTTCATTATCGCAGGCTGTAACGGAGCGGGCAAAACCACAGCTTCATACACCGTGTTGCCGGAAATGCTTCACTGTAATGAGTTCGTGAATGCAGATGAAATAGCTCGCGGAGTTTCTCCTTTTCAGCCGGAGAAAGCCGCCTTTGAAGCGGGCAGAATCATGCTGAACCGCATACAGGAATTGATGCACCGGAAAGTTGATTTTGCCTTTGAAACTACGCTCGCTTCAAAAACATATACGCACACTATTTTGCAGGCGAAGCAGTCAGGCTATGAAGTGGTGCTTGTTTTTTTCTGGCTGGAATCTTCGGAGCTTGCAAAGAAAAGAGTGCGAAAAAGAGTAAGCGAAGGCGGACACAACATACCGGATGCCGTTATTGAGCGCAGATATTTGAGAGGATTGAAAAATCTGTTCGCCTTATTCATTCCACTTTGCGATTACTGGATGATTGTTGATAATTCCAGCAACCAGCCGGAGATTGCGGCAGATGCAAGAAAAGGGTTGGAGCCGGTCATATTAAATCACGAAATTTGGAATAAAATAAAAACGCATGGCACCGCTTCCTAAACACGAATATTCTGAAATCAGAGATAAAATATTAGAAGGCATTCAAAAGGCTTTTGAAAAGCTGGTGCGCCAGGCTGCTGAGAATGATGGCGAACTGATTTTTTCTGAAAACAAAAAAATCAGGTATGTCAAAGCAAGAGAGTTATTAAAAACCATTAGTTGAAAATATGAAGCACCCCGACAAGGCAAAGAACACGTTCTTCCCCACGAAGTCAATCTACGCTGTGAGCAAGGTGGCGGTGGGGGTTTGATGGTTTGGAGTTTGCGCGAATGGGTCATCCTGAGCGGAGTCGAAGGATGGCGCGGGTGACTTCGATTCGGCTTCGGTGTCTTTAGTAGCGTGTGACTTACTTGCCTTCGTAATTATCTGCAAGCGAAAAAGAGAAAGTTATTTTAGGTAGCCGTATAAGAAGGTATCAAAGGTTGCCGGTGTAACAGAAATAGTTTCTCCACTACTTAAAATAATTGGTAAAGTAGGAGCAACAAAATAGATTAAAGAGATTCCGTTTATTTGAATTTTTGGGGTAGAAATATCCTTAGGAATACTACAGTATGTTACAAAAAACTGCTTCCCATTTGGTACTATATAAGTCCCATTTCCTAAGTCAACATTAACAGGTATTACCATAGAGTCCATTAAATAGCCGGATAGAATTAGACTTGGAGACGATTGAGGGCAAGTTATCGAATCTCCTGCGCCAAAAACGAAAAATGATTGTGCAGCACCATAATTTCCTATATATTCTATTCCATTTACTTCAACTTCAGCTAAATTGTATTGTGCCGTACTTACTACTTGAAATTTAACGACATGTAAATTTTTCCCTGCTGGAACGACATAGAATGTTGAATCAGTAATAAGTTGCGAAACGCCCACCATATTCATGGTTCCATCAGGATAAAGCGGGTTAAAGAAAGTGGAATCAGATTGTCCTTGAGGATCGGGAGTATTACTCGTTCCAGCATACAGCGCATAAGGAACAGAAAGCATTTCAGAAGCACCAATCAACGTAAAAGTGGCTCCATCATTCTGGCTCAGCTCCAACTGCATCCATCTGCTGCCTGTTGCCCAACTGATGTTTGCAAACAACCCATTCGGCTGAATTCCACTTCCAATAGATAAGTTGAATAATCCGAATTGATTCGTTTCCGGTGTTGTGTATTTCAGAATAAACCACACTTCCACCAGTAGTCCCGAATTACTCGGGATCAAGAATGGAATCCCTCACCGTGATATTTGCATTCGCCAAAATACTACCCGCAGAATCTCTTGCTACTGCTTGGTATTTGATAACCTGCTTGCCTGCCCGGAAGGCAGGCGGCACCTGCGCGAAGAGCATTGAGGAAAATAAAGAGAGGCAAGCGGAGAGAAGGAAGTTTCTCATAGTATCGAAAATACTTGATCAGAACAAAGCCGCGCTAATCAGCACAATGGAAAAGATAGCGAGGACAATACCCGCCATGCCATAGCGGTTGATGCGCTCGTGAAATAGAAATGCTGCCACAGCGGTAGAAAGCAGAATGATGCCGATATTATTGATGGTCCACAACGCGGAACTTTCAACGCCCGCATGTTCCAGCGCCAGTAGCATGAAATAAGCGGAGCCGTAATTAGGAATGCCCAATGCAATGCCCCCGATAATTGCCTTTGCCTGTGGCAATTTGCGCTTTCGAATGCTGCCGATGGTGAGCGCTGTAAATCCGATCACTCCGGCAGTGCCAAACAGCGTCACCAAGAAAAAATTCAACTCGCTTGCTGCGAGATACGTTGTTTGCAAATAGTTGAAAGCCGAATCTGAAATGCCGCTGCCGAGAAACACAAGCGCAGGCAGCAGCGCAAGAAAACCTTTGGGGCGCGCAATGGTTGCCGCATCTTCTTTTGAGGTGAGAAAAATAGCGGCAAGGGCAAGCGCAATACCGGTGATTTTCAGCAAAGAAAAACTGTCGCCATATAAAAAGTAAGCCGCAACAACGGGAATCACCACCGAGAGTTTAAACGCCACCGCAGTAATCGCTACACCGATTTGCTGCGTGGAAACAGCCACCATATAAAACACGGTGATGAAAACGATGCCGAGCAGCAATGCCGGCAACAGCCAATTTTTTTCTGCAAGGTGGGCAAGTGAAACAGGCTCAGGAGAATTGAGCGTGCCGATAGTGCAGCACACGATATAATTCACCACGAGCACAGGCAGCGTGTCAATGCCATGCCTGCCGGTATATTTCAGCACGAGCAACAGGCAGGTGGAGCAAAGGATGGCAAGAAGCAGGTAAAACATGAAGAGTTATTAGTGGTCAGTTGTTCGTGGATAGCGGGGTGAGAATTTTTAGGTTATCGTTGCTGCATTTTTCTTCAGCAATGCTATTTCCTTTTAGCGCGGGAGCAGAGATGCCCTCGCCAAACCACGCGCTGCCGGTAAAAATGCGCGCTTCATCCCATAGGTTTTCTTGAATAAAACTTGTGAGCAGCCTTGCTCCGCCTTCCACCAGCACAGATAGAATTCCCATTTCAAAAAGCCTTTGAAGCACAGTGTTCACCAAGTTTTCATCAAAAGGAATTTGCGCGTAGCGCACATTTGCAGAATCTGCTTTTTGCTTTTCTGTAAATACGAATGTTTGCGCAGCAGAATCAAAAACATGAAGGTTTGATGAAAGCCGCAGCGTTCTGTCCAACACGACACGCAATGGCTGCTTGCCTTGCAACCATAAGCGATTGGTGAGTTGCGGATTGTCAACGGCAGCAGTATTTGTTCCGCACAGAATTGCCGCTTCCTCGCTGCGCCAGCGATGCGCGAGCCGTTTGCTTTGTTCCCCCGTAATCCAATGCTGTTCCTTTGCCTTGCGCGTGAAAAAACCATCAGCGCTTTGCGCCCATTTCAAAATGATGTATGGACGCTTCTTGATAATGCGGGTGAAGAATCGCCTGTTGAGCCACGCGCCTTGTTGTTCTAAAATGCCCGTTGTCACTTCGCATCCCACGCTTCTCAGCAACACTGCTCCCCCGCTGCTCACGGGGTTTGGGTCTTGATTTGAAAAAACAATTTTTCTGATTCCAGCCTGAATGATTAAATCCGTGCAGGGCGGAGTTTTTCCAAAATGGCAACAAGGCTCAAGATTAATATATAGGGTGGAGTGGGGGAGCAGCGCTTTGTTTTCTGACAATACGGAGTTGATAGTATTTACCTCTGCATGAGGACCACCGTAAACTGCGTGATAGCCTTCGCCAATAATTTTTCCTTCATGCACAACAACAGCGCCCACCAATGGATTTGGCGCAACATTGCCCGCGCCATTGAGCGCCAGGTCAAAGCAGCGTTGCATGAAGCGTTCGTGTGTATGATTTTCCGCGCTCAAGAGGCGTACAGTTATTTTTGCAAATATCATGACTTTAGCCCAGTTCCTGCATGAGGCGCGCAAGCAGCTTATTCCCGCGTATGATGACGACCGCGAGGTAAACAACATTCTGCATATCCTGCTGGAAGATGTGCTGCATATCCGCAAGAGCAAATTAAAGATGGTGGAGAATAATCCCCTTGCAGAGGCAGATGCCGCAAAACTGCGCCCCATTCTTCAGCGGCTGCGGCAAGGCGAGCCGCTGCAATATATTTTAGGCGAAGCGGATTTCTTCGGCATGAAATTCAAGGTGAATAAAGATGTGCTGATTCCCCGCCCCGAAACGGAAGAACTTGCTGACTTCGCTATAAAAACAATGCTGCCCCATGCGCTGAAAAGTCAACTCAGCATCCTTGACATCGGCACCGGCAGCGGCTGCATCGCCATCGCTGTGAAGAAAAACCTGCCTGATATTTTCATGCTCTCCATAGATAAAAGCGAACAGGCGATAGCAATTGCCATGCAAAACGACAAGTCGCTCGATGCCGGAGTTGATTTCCTTCAAACTGATTTTCTTGATGAGCGCTCGTGGGAATCGCTTGGCGTATTTGACGCTATTATCAGCAACCCTCCTTACATCACCCGCTTTGAATTTGCAACGCTGATGAACCGCGTAAAAGATTTCGAGCCACAACAAGCGTTGATTGCCGAAGGCGATGAGCCATTTATTTTTTACAGCAAGATTGCCGATTTTGGAAAGAAGCATTTAAAACCCAGCGGGTATATTTTTGTTGAATTAAACAGCGCGTATGTAAAAGAAATCGCCCTCATCTTTCAGCGGAATGGCTACCGGAAAATAATAACGCTGAAAGACTTGCAGGGCAACGACCGCATACTTGAAATAAGAAAATAAGAACCTTTCTTATTTTTAGTGAAAATTCCATTGCCATGAAAAAAATTACAGCAACACTTTTTACCATCTGCACAGCAATCACCCTTTTCGCACAGGGCTATTACATCGAAATGAAATTGACATCCGATAAGCAGAGTTTTTCAGGAAACATGAAGCTCTACTTTCAGGATAATAACAGTCGCGGAGATATTGCAATGAATATTCCTGAGTTAGGCACGGCAATGAATTTTTCAACGCTTTCGCTTGCAAGCAATCCCGGCACTATCTATATGCTTGATGAGCAGAAAAGAACTTATACCGAAATAAAAACCGATGCTGATGAATCTTATAAAGACTATCCGCAAAGCGAATATGAAGTAACCGTGCTGGGCAAAGAAACGGTGAACGGCTATAACGCCACACACGTAAATGTGAAGCGCAAGAGCAGCAAGACCAGCGAAGACATGTGGATGACTACCGACATCGTTGATTATGCCGACTATGCAAAAATCAAAAGTAAATACACCGGCAAAGACAATCTCAATAAAGCGCTCGAAGCAAAAGGCGCTGCGGGTTTTCCCGTGCGTATCAAAACCGTAGAGCAGGGAATGACAATGCAGATTGATGTGGTGAAAGCCGAAAAGAAAACCAACCCCGCTTCTTCCTTCACTCTGGACGGCTACAAGAAAGCAGTCGCTGCCACCTCGATGCCCGCAGGACTTGATGTGAATGAGTTAATGAAGAACATGCAAAACATGACGCCTGAGCAGATGGAGCAATTCCAAAAGCAAATGGAGGAAATGTATAAGCCCAAGTAAATTCCAAGCAGACAAATTTCATATCTCAAACAAATACAAAAGCGCAAAACAACGGATAACTCCCGTCTTTTGAATTTGAAAATTGAAATTTGGGATTTGCTTTTAAGCGGCTACCAATCCACGCCTTACGGCATAGAGTACAAGTTCAGAAGGATTGTTCAATCCTAATTTATTGAGGATATTTTTACGGTGTGTGTTAATGGTGTGTATGCTGCGGCAAAGCATGTCTGCAATCTTAGCGGTGGTATATCCCTGCGCTACCAATTTCACGATTTCCAATTCGCGCTCGGTAAGAAACAGTCCATCGCATGATTCTTGTGGATGCTTGCCCAATATGTTTTCTACAATCTTGGCGCAGAAGAATTTCTCGCCTTTTGCCGTTGAATAGATTGCATCAAAAATTTCATCCTCAGCGCACTCTTTCAGCAGATAGCTGGTAACGCCAAGCTCAAGCGCTGTAAGAATATCATGTTTGTGACCGTTATTTGAAATCACTAAGATTTTAAGGCCGGGATGCTTGCGGGTAATCAAAGCAAGGTCATCAAGAGAGAATGCGCCTTCTTGATCAAAATCCATAATAAGCACATCGGGATGATGCAGTCGCAGAATATCTTTCAGTTCGGCATAGCAAGTTGCAGTGGCAGTTAATTCAATGCCCGATTTCTTCGAGAGCAGGCATTTCAAACCTGTCTTAATCAAAAAATCTCTGTCGGCAATTACGATATTCACTATTTAGACCTTTTCTAAATAACAAAACTAAGGATGCGGGATGATATTAACAAACAGCATTTCAAAGTTACACCAGCCCATATGTGGATTTCGGGAAAATCTGGTTCCATCTGACTTGTTCAGCGAAATAACAAATCAAAATAAAACTTCGGCTGTCTTAGTTTCTTCCGCAAGTCAAGGTCGGTAAACATGCACGAGATAGTTTCCTGCAACGCCTTGTTGGAAGTTGCTTTATTCACTATGAAATTGAAAAGCCAGGGAACTGTAACCATTTGCTGCATCCGCCTGCTCAATGATAATTCACGCCAGAGACGTGTGTAAACTTTCTTGTCGTAATCAGTAATAAATTTTACAGAGAAATCATTTTGTTTCAAACATGCAACAGCTTGTTGCGCTGCAAACATGCCGCTGAACATTGCATTGCCGATTCCTTCGCCTGTGAACGGGTCAATCAATGAAGCCGCATCGCCTGTAAGCAAATAACCATCACCTGAAATTTTTCTTTTTTTCGAACCGAGCGGCAATCCGAAACCTTTTATTGTTCCTTCCAATTTTGCATCTGCAAAGCGCTCTTTCAATTGCGGATATTGATTGATAACCGCTGGCAACAGTTCTTTCAGGTTCATTTTCCTTTTGCTGATTTTATCGCTGCGCACTCCAAGTCCGACATTCGCCTGATTATTTGGCAATGGAAAAATCCAGAGATAACCCGGCAGCAACTCATCAAGAAAAAACAACTCAATGAAGTTTTCCTTATCCATGTTTTTCACTCCAGTGTAATAAGCGCGGATACCTGCGCAATAATGCTCCGGCTCCACTTCAATTCCCGCAACATGACGCGCAAAGACAGACTGCGCTCCGTCAGCAACCAGCACCAGTTTTGCTTTTATCGTAAGTGATTTCTTTTTGTCGGAGCAATGCCAATGATTATCTCGGTATTCAAATTCAGTGAGTTCTGTTTCTTCTTTTACTTCAATGTTGTATTGCTCTTTTGCAAACCGCACAAGAAAATCATCAAAATCAATTCGTTTTGCAATGAACCCTGGAGCAGTTTTGCTTTGTTCGTTTTTAGCTCTGAACGGAACGCGAAGTGTTTTCAGATTCGGAGCGATGAACGTAACTCCATAAGAACCGACTTGCATCGGCTCCAATTCGAGTTGATGCAGAATGCGCTCATCTAATTTTTTTAGCACGTCCACCACTTTTCCACTCAATGCATCACCGCAGACTTTATCACGCGGAAAAACTGCTTTGTCAACCACAAGCGGTTGAATGCCGGCTTTCGCAAGAAACATTGCAGTAGTGATTCCCGCAGGACCGGCTCCAAGAATAAGTATATCAGCAGAGAGATAAGACATTCGTTATTTTCACACAAAAATTCAGGTATGCAAATCAACGACCTTCTTCCCGAATTTACGCTCAAGGGTACTGATGAAAAGATGCACACGACAAATGATTATGCAGAACAGGCTGCCATCGTTATCATCTTCACTTGCAATCATTGCCCTTATGCGCGGGCATATATGGAAAGAATCAGCGTGCTGGTTGCAGAATATGAAAATAGGAATGTAGGCTTCTATGCAATCAGTTCAAATGATGTGGTGAAATATCCCGAAGACTCCTTTGAAAATATGAAAACGATGGGCAAGCATCTCAACCTCGATGGAAAATATCTGTATGATGAATCACAAGAGGTTGCAAAAACTTTTGCAGCAGAGCGCACACCTGAAGTTTTTGTCTTTAACCGCCAGAAGCGCTTAGTGTATCACGGCTTAATTGATGATAATGCCAATTACAAGGAGCCACGGGAAATAACCAAACAGTATTTGAAGGATGCGCTTGAAGCGGTGCGGAGCGGAAAAGATGTTTTAGAAAAAGAAACAAACGCGATAGGATGCTCGATTAAGTGGAAGTAATTACAAATTCACCACCTTCTCCGGCATTCCGTTTTTATAAAATACTTCCTGAGTAGGCTTTCCATCATTGCTGTATCGTTTCTCGTAAGCCTTCTCATAGCCGTTTTCATATTTACCTTCTGACATCAGCGTGCCATCGTCATAATAATATTTCCACGCGCCTTCCTTCTGCCCATTTTTCCACGCGCCTTCTGATTCGGCTTGTCCGTTTTCATAAAATGCCTTGTAGACGCCATTCTCCACGTTGTCTTTATATTCCACTTCTTCTTTCACCCTGCCGCTTTCAAAATAAAATTTCCACAATCCGCCCATCGCGCCTTTAACATATTGCCCTTCCTGCTTCAGCGTTCCGCTTTCAAAATAATTCTTGTAAGGACCTTCAAACTCACCAATCACATAGGTTTCTTCAATCTCCGCTTTACCATTGGGATAGTAGAGAAAGCGTACCCCGTTCATCTTGTTACTGATATAGTCGGCTTCTTCTTTTTTGCTGCCGTCTTCCGCATAGATAATGTGCTTGCCTTCTAAGTTTCCGTTCGCATAGCTTTTCTCTTCCATTAGTTTTCCCGTGGGATAAAACTGTTTGTACACGCCTTCTCTGATTTCCGGTTCCTTTCGCGTCACGAAGTATTCTTCTTTCAAGATGGATTGTTTTTCATCATGCCACGTCTGGATTTTTGTTTCCCCTTTTCCACAACCGCTGATTACAAAAAGCGCGAGCATGCAGATTGATGTGAATAGCCCGATTTTCTTTATTGAATTCATTTTGAGAGTTTTGAGCAAAGTTAATGGAGCAAATGAAGTTATCAGAATACAAAAAGTTGGTTGAGAACGCCTGGGACGACAGAAAATTACTCACCTTCAAAGATGTGCAGCACGCCATCCGCGAAACCGTTGACCTGCTTGACCGCGGTGAGTTGCGCGTTGCCGAGCCTGAAGGTGATGACTGGAAAGTGAACGAGTGGGTGAAAAAAGCCATCATCCTTTATTTCCCTATTTCTGAAATGACCGTGATGGAAATCGGTCCGTTTGAATTTCATGATAAGATAAAACTGAAGCGCAACTACAAAGAGTTGGGCGTGCGTGTGGCGCCTCATGCAATCGCGCGCTACGGTTCGTTTGTTGCGCGTGGCGTTATCATGATGCCTTCCTATATAAACATCGGGGCGTATGTTGACCAAAACACGATGGTGGATACGTGGGCTACCGTTGGCTCGTGCGCGCAAATTGGCAGGAACGTGCACCTGAGCGGTGGGGTAGGGATTGGCGGAGTGCTTGAGCCCCCGCAGGCTGCGCCTGTGATTATTGAAGATAACTGTTTCATCGGCTCGCGCTGCATTGTGGTGGAGGGCGTACGTGTGAGACGTGAAGCAGTACTTGGGGCGAATGTCGTACTCACGGCATCCACTAAAATTATTGATGTGTCGGGCAAAGAGCCTAAAGAATATAAAATGGAAATCCCGGAGCGCAGCGTGGTAATTCCCGGCAGCATCCCGAAAGAATTTCCTGCCGGAACATATAACGTGCCCTGTGCTATCATCATCGGCAAGCGCAAAAAATCAACCGACATAAAGACTTCGCTGAATGAAGCGTTAAGGGAATATGCTGTGTCTGTGTAGTTGTTTCCTCTCAGTTTGTGAGCTTGGAGTAGATATATAGTCATATGAGAAGTGCTATTCTTTCTTGTTGTTAACTGGATTTGTGACAGCCTAAACGCATATTCCTATTCAAACTATTATTACAGTAAATCATGTAATCGAAGGCAACATTATGCGCTTGAAAATTTTCAATGTGCTGCGGCAACAACTTATGGGATTCTCTGTTCAGAAAATAGAGAAGTCCTCCAACCGGACACGCTACCACAATACAAAAATTCCTGACAAAACATTGATTACAACGCTTTAGCAGGAATTTTAGTGACTCCGATTCGAACCCCAAACCTCTCTGGTCGTAACCGGAGTGTTCTGCTCATTTCGCAATAAAAAAGGGTTTCAAACTTCAATCGTTTGAAACCCTTTTTTACCAAGTGATCCCGGAGGGATTCGAACCCCCAACCTTCTGGTCCGTAGCCAGATACTCTATCCAGTTAAGCTACGGGACCTTGATTTAACTTTTGCAATTCCCCGAAGGGACGGCAAATTTAATAATCTTTCGCGGTGAAATAAACGAAGCCTTTACGCTTTCGGTTCGTCTTTCTTTCCGCCTTGTCCCGGCTTGGAGAATGACTCTCTCATGTCGGTATCAGCCTGCACGTTTTTCATCTTGTAGTAGTCCATGATGCCCATGTTGCCACTGCGGAAGGCTTCTGCCATCGCCTTGGGAATTTCTGCTTCCGCCTCAATAACTTTTGCCCTTGCTTCCTGCGCTTTAGCTTTCATTTCCTGTTCCAAAGCAACAGCCATTGCCCTTCTTTCTTCCGCTTTTGCTTGTGCTACTTTCAAGTCAGCGCTTGCCTGCTCGGTTTGAAGTTTCGCCCCGATATTTTCACCTACATCAATATCTGCAATGTCAATGGAGAGAATCTCAAAGGCAGTTCCGGCATCCAATCCTTTTGCCAATACGGTTTTTGAAATCTGGTCGGGATTTTCCAACACGGTTTTATGGTCGTGCGCGGAACCAACGGTAGTTACGATACCTTCGCCAATTCTCGCTAAAATTGTTTCTTCGCCTGCACCCCCAACTAATTGTTTAATGTTGGTGCGCACAGTAACGCGCGCTTTCACCACCAATTGAATTCCATTTTTTGCAACTGCGGAAACAGGAGGTGTGTCAAGCACTTTTGGATTCACTGACATCTGCACGGCTTCCAACACTTCTCTTCCTGCAAGGTTGATGGCTGTAGCCAACTTAAAATCCAAAGGAAGGTTTGCCTTGTCGGCTGAGATGATTGCATTCACAACCGCACCTACATTACCACCGGCAAGGTAGTGGGTTTCCAAATCATTGGAGGTGATGGTTAAACCTGCTTTCGTAGCAGTGATTAGATTTTGCACAATGAGACTTGGCGGAACTTTGCGGATGCGCATCACAATCAATTGGATAAGGCTCACCCGCACGCCCGATGCCCAGGCGGTAAACCAAAGTCCAAGCGGAATGAAGTAAAGGAAAATAAATATTCCTACAAAAACCGCTACCGATAAGATGACAATAAATGTTGGTCCCATAAGTTTTCATTTTTAGTTTTCACAAATATCTTGTTTTCGGCAATCTTTACAACTATAATCGCCTTATTACTTTCAATATATTCTCCGAGCGAATACACCTCTACTTTGTTGTCTTTGATGGAGGCTTTACCATTTGGTCGCAGATAACTGGTTGTAAAGCCTTCATCGCCAACATTTACCAGCAGAGAATCAGGTTCCGTTTTTCCCATCACATCTTTCAATGCCATTTTACCGGAGCTGTATGTTTTAAACCCTGCATAAAGGAGGATGCAACAGGCAACCGTTGTAATTCCCAGGATGATGCTGCCTGTTTTTGCTCCGTGTTCTGAAAATGCGAGATAAATACTGCCAACAAGAATTATTCCTCCCACAACTCCAAACAAGGTTGTTCCGGGTAGAAAAAAAATCTCCACCATGATAATTAAAAGTCCGAGAAGAATAATGCCGCCAATTAAGGTAATGTCCATTGATAAAAATTATTCGGCAGAAGGGACAAGCGTAACGGTGGCTATCGTACTGTCCACTTCGTTATAGAATACTGCCTTTTGTTCGGTAAGCTCTTTAATAAGCAAGCGATTTTCTTTATTGTCGCCTTTTGCCTTTGTAACTAATTCATCTTTTTCAATGCGCCATACGCCTTCTTCCATGCGGGGACCAAATTGCGCTTTGTAAGTGCCGTCTGCTAAAAACTCCATTGATGGATTTCCCATCTGTGCGCCTGTCATCACTTCATCATTCATGCGAAATTCCTGATAAGTCCATTTTTTAGCGAGCAGTTGTTTTTTAGCTTCTGATTCGTCTTTGCAGGAAAACAAAAAGCAAAATACAGGGAGAAGAAATAATGCTGCAAAAATTTTTCTGTTTGAATTGCGCATAATGAATGTATTTTGAGGTCGCAAATGTAATGAATTTAAGAAGCAGTAGGGACTGTCTTAAAAGTAAAAATCTCACGCAAAGGCGCAAAGTTCGCCAAGTATAGATTATTGAAATTTAACTCTTTGCGTTCTTGGCGTCTTTGCGTGAAGCTAATATTGGTGACTTTTTGAACAGCCCCAGTGCTAACAACAAATCCAGGCAAAATGAAATTCGAGTTGTGGTTATTAGGAAAAAATGAACCGTACATCCGCGAGGGCATGGCGCTGTTTGCCGCGCGTATCAGTCGCTATGTTGCTTTTGAGGAAAAGGTTTTTAACGAAACCGGAAAAGGCAAAGCGGCACAGGCAATAAAAGAAGCTGAATGCAAGCTCTTCCTCAGTAAGCTTGACGACAAGGATTATCTTGTTATTTTAGACGAGCGCGGCAAAGCGTATTCTTCTGAAAAATTTTCAGGATTGATTAATAACCTGCTTGTGAGCGGAAAGAAAAAAGTGGTGTTCCTTATCGGGGGGGCGTATGGATTTGATGACGCGCTCCGCAAACGCGCCAATACAGTAGTTTCGCTTTCGGAAATGACTTTTTCGCATCAAATAGTGCGTTTGCTGTTTGCCGAACAGCTTTATCGCGCTTTCACGATTCTCAAGAACGAACCCTATCACCACGCCTGAATTATGAGCATTACGATACTCATTATAGTTCTTACATGTATCACATCCATTGCCGCATTCAACAACCAGAATATCAAGCAGCAACTGATTTTTTCTCCTTACATCATCAAGCGAAAAAAAGATTGGTTCCGGTTTCTCTCTTCCGGTTTTCTGCACAGCGACTGGATGCACCTGTTCTTTAACATGTATGTGCTTTTCCTTTTTGGGAAAACAACAGAAGCTTATTTCATGCGCGTGTTTGATAATGCAGGCGCGACACTTTACATTCTTCTCTACACAATTGCCATCAGTTTATCAGAGGTGTATTCGTACTTTAAGCATCAAGATAATCAGGGCTATGCAAGTCTGGGCGCTTCGGGCGCGGTTTCCGCAGTAGTATTTGCAAGCATCTTGTTTCAACCGCTGAATAAAATAGGCATCATCTTTTTTCCTATTGGCATTCCCGGTTTCATCTTTGGAATTCTGTATTTACTCTACTCGATGTACATGGCGAGAAACGCAAATGATAATGTAGGTCACAATGCGCACTTCTATGGAGCGGTGTTTGGTTTTCTGTTTCCAATCGTGCTGAAGCCGGAGCTTTTCATGGAATTCATGCAACAGATTTCCTATGGGCGCTAAACAGTTCATTGACCTCCGCAGCGATACCGTTACCCGCCCCACATCGGGAATGCTTGATGCAATGATGACTGCTCAGGTGGGTGATGATGTGTTTGGTGAAGACCCCACAGTGAATAAACTCGAACAGAAAACAGCCGCATTGTTAGGGATGGAAGCCGCGCTCTTTTGTCCTTCGGGCACGATGACAAATCAAATTGCTATCAACGTGCTCACTGCTCCGATGTGCGAAGTAATATGCTCCGGCATGTCGCATCTCTACTATTATGAAAGCGCGGGCATGGCATTCAACTCATCCGTTTCTACGCGAACTATTCATGGCGACAGGGGCAGAATAACCGCGCAAGATGTGCTTGATAACATCAACCCCGATGATGAGCATAATGCCATCACTAAAGTAGTTGCGCTTGAAAATACGGTGAACAAAGGTGGTGGTGCATGTTATGATTTCAACGAGATAAAAAAGATACAGAAAGCGTGTAAGACTCCTGGTTTGTCATTACACTTAGATGGAGCGCGACTTTTCAATGCGCTTGCTGAAACAAAACAATCTCCGAAAGATTATGGAAAGTTGTTCGACACCATTTCCATTTGTCTTTCAAAAGGATTGGGCGCACCTGTCGGCTCGCTTTTGTTAAGCACAAAAGAAAACATTCATAAAGCAAGACGTGTACGCAAAGTCTTTGGCGGTGGAATGCGGCAGGCAGGTTATCTCGCTGCTGCCGGAATCTACGCGCTTGACCATCATGTGCAACGATTAAAAGAAGACCATCAACGCGCAAAGACGCTTGGAAGCGCCCTGCAAGCCGCCTCATTTGTTGAAAGCGTTGTGCCTGTTGAAACGAACATTGTCATTTTTCAACTCAACGCTAAATATGAAGGCGAGGCATTCATTCGCAAGTTGACAACACACGGCATTCACGCTTTTACTATGAAACCTCAAACCGTGCGTTTTGTTACCCACCTTGATTTTGATGACGTGATGCTTGAGCGGGTACTACAAGTGATTAAGAAGCTATAAGGATTGAAATTGCCAGAGATAATTTCATGGCTTGTAGCTTAATCCAAAATTGAGGAACATCGCAATGCCCGATGGTTTTTCTCTTTTTGTTTTCCGATTGAAGTAATAATTCTTATTGCCGATGCAGGTTCCTTTACAGACGTTCATCGTGGTGACATAATTTCCCGATTGGCGCATGCTGTATTTCCTCAAACCCTGATATGCAAGGTCAGCGCTTGTGTTGAAATCATTGCCGGTTACGATTCCTAAGTCAAGCGCGGAGTTGATGCCATACGCGAACATGGCAGTGCAAGAACTTTCAATATAATTTTCAGGGTCATTGTTTCTCACGGGCAATTGATACCAATGTCCCGTTTTCTTATCCTGCAATTCGGGCAATCGCTGCACCATTTCTTTTAGGTATCCCGCGAATTCGTTCCAATGAATATTATCTTTTGGAATTTCTCTGAGCGCATCTGACAGGGAGACAATCACCCATCCGTTGCCGCGTCCCCATAGCTCAGGACTTTTGCCTGTTGTTTTATCGGGCCAATTCCACTGCCCGCAAAAAGTGCAGCGTGATTTAGCATCGCTGTCCCACCCATGATACCATAACCCCCATTCTTCATCCAGCAGTTTGTCGCGGTGCAATTTTATTTGAGTCGCTAATTCGTCAAGATATTTTTCATCACCGGTTGCGCGATACATGCCCAACAGAAATTCTCCAATCATAAAAACGGTGTCGTCCCATAACTGCAGTGTGAAGGATAAATGAGAAACCGCGCCTTCTGCAGTTCGTCTTGTTTGAAGGTATTCGTTGAATATTTTATCGCACTTCAGCTTATATTTCTCATCACCAGTTACTCGATAGAGAAAAGCCATTCCGAGTCCTGAAGCAACGGCATTGGGTGATTTCCCATTCGCCTTCCCGTAGGTTTTATCCATTGCTTGCTTTACATAGTCGAAGTAAATTTTCTGTTCTGAAGGAGCGCTCTTGTCATATTGTTTCACCATCACACTGAGCAGGGAAGCATTCTGCCACGACCAGCGATATTTTGCAGCAGGTAAATAAACTTCACGTGCGTAAGCATCCAATGAATCAACCCATGTTTGCGCATCACCTGATTGAAGGCAGGAAAGTAAAAGCACAAATGTAGTGAGCAGTTTTATTTTTTTCATTTGTTATTCCAATCAATTTTTCAAAAACTGCAAACAGGAAGGTTGAGGAATACTAATCTCAATTCCTGCGTATTCCAATTTGCCGTTTTTTTTATTCCTCTTAAAGACAATGACATTGCCTGTTTTTTCATTCGCCACTAATAGGAAATTCCCTGATGGTGAAATCGTGAAATTGCGCGGCACTTCGCCACGGGTTGATTCGTACCCGACCAAATTTAATTTCCCGGTCAAGTCATCAATTGAAAATAGTGTGATGTTGTTTTCCTTTCCACGGTTGGAGACATATAAGAATCTGCCATCGGGCGAGAGGTGAATGTCAGCACTGCCAAACGGACCGCTTGCATCATCGGTATGAGTTGAGATGCGCTGGGTTGAATCAAGCGTTCCTTTATGATAATTGTACACTGAAACTGTTCCGCTTAATTCTTCAATCAAGTAAGCAAATCTCCCGTTGGGATGAAATGCAAGATGCCGCGGACCGCTGCCGGATGTTGTATTGGTAAATGCAGGCTGCGTTGTCGTCAACGGACTTTGCTGAGTTTCGTCAAAACGGTAAATCATGATTTTATCTATGCCAAGGTCAGGAACAAGCAAGTAATCCTGCGCGGGAGAGAAAACAGTTGAATGCACATGCGCAGCTTCCTGACGTTCGGGATTTATACTTTTCCCCGTATGCTGAATGAGTTGCGAGAAAGGTTGCAGGCTTCCGTCAGCATTGATTGGAAACGCGGATAAATTGCCTCCAAAATAGTTGGCATTTACCAACCAAGTGTTGTTGTGGTTCACAGAGAGATAAACAGGATTATCTCCTCCGCTCGGTTGTTTATTGATAAACTTCAAACTCCCTGATTTTTTGTTAAACGCAAAGGCGCTCACGCTTCCTGCGTTTTTAATTCTTGCTTCAGTACATGCGTAAACAAATTTTCCTGTTGGAGCGATTGTCAAAAAAGACGGGCTAACCACGCTTTTATCGGTATTGTTTACCCAAGTTAATTTGCCTGTTGAGTCGTCAAACTTATACACGTAAATTCCTTTGCTTCCGGTGCCTGAATAAGTGCCGATGAAAAGGAAATACTCTTGGCACGTTGTTGAAAAGCTGAGGAGAAGAAAGAGGATAGGAAAGAAAATTCGCATGATTGGAATTTGCGAATTTACAAATACCTTCTGCTCTATCTTATAGGTCGTCAGTATAAAGCGACTAAACATGGGATAATTTTACGGCAATTCCTGAGAAAATTAATTGAGCAAAAAGCCGGATGAGCAATTACGACATTGTACTTCTTACTGAATCGCGCTATGAAAAACCGAAACAACTCACGGACTATGTTCGGAATGTGTTGCAGGAAGATAAATTTGTGCAGGATGCTTTGGAAAACGCAGGGTTGAGAACATCGCGTCTTGACTGGGCAACACCGGATTTCGACTGGTCAACAACCCGATATGTCCTGTTCAGAACCACGTGGGATTACTTCGACAGATTTGCAGAGTTTTCAGCCTGGCTCAAACGGGTGACGAATTTGACGAAGTTGATAAATCCGGCATCCCTTATTTATTGGAATATTGACAAGCATTACTTGCAGGATTTGGAGAAAAAGGGAATCAATATCACGCCAACCCATTTCGTAAAAGCGGGAACCGAAACAACGCTGGAAAAAATCTTATCAGAAACAGGGTGGAAGGATGCCGTGATAAAACCGGCAATTTCGGGCAGCGCCAGACACACGTACAAGCTGAATTTTGAGAATTATCAGCAATTCGAAAATATTTTTCAATCTCTTGTTTCAAAAGAGGCGATGCTCCTGCAACCATTTCAGCAGGATGTAGTGAAAACTGGCGAGCGGGCTTTTATGCTGATTGACGGAAAGTTTACCCATGCGGTTTTAAAAACCCCAAAAGCCGGAGATTTCAGAGTGCAGGACGACCATGGCGGAACGGTGCGTCCTTACGCGCCCGCTGATGATGAAGTTGAATTTGTTGAAAAGGCAATGGCTGCTTGCCATCCGCTCCCTGTATATGGCAGAGTGGATGTGATTACTGGCAATGACGGGCAATCGGCAGTTTCTGAAATTGAACTGATAGAACCGGAGATGTGGTTTCGCTTTTACCCGCCTGCCGCAAATAAAATGGCGGAAGCAATCAAAAAAAGGTTTTTTTAGCCCAATTTCTGACAGAAAAATTATTTTTTTAGCCCCGTGCAACTTTCTTGACTTTTATCAACTCTATCTGTTATCTTGCTAATTCCCACAAGATTTACAGAATGAATTTGAATAAAACTATCCTCTTTGCAGCCTTTGCAGTTTCTTTATTTGTAAGTGGATGCAGTTCAACAGCCGGAATTTTCAAGTACACGATTCCGGATATTACGGATGTAAATATTTTTTCCACTAAGGCTATTCATAAGTCGGGAAATTCATTCAGTTTTCAGAAAGGTGAAAATCAGACGTTGCCGCCCGTTATTTTTTGGGCAAACAGCAGGAAAGTGGATGAGAACACGAGCGTAGAGCATTTTTTGGAGAAAAACGGCACAACTGCATTTTTGGTTATCCGCAATGACAGCATTTTATATGAAAAATATTTTGATGGCTATTCGCGTGAAAAAATCTCACAGGTTTTTTCCGTGACAAAAGCAGTTGTGAGCGCGTTAGTGGGCATTGCAATAGCGGAAGGACATATCCAGAGTATTGACCAGCCTGTTTCTGATTTTCTGCCTTACTACAAAGATAAAGGTCGCGATAAACTCACTTTGAACCACCTTCTGCAAATGACGGCAGGCTTGTCTTTTTCAGATTATAAAACCCTCGGCAAACTTTTGAATCTTTATTATACCAAAAACCAGGCAAGCCTTGTGGAGCACATTGGACAAAAGTATGATCCGGGAACCAAGTTTGCATATTCATCCATAGCCACGCAAGTGTTGGGCATGTGTCTTGAAAAAGCTGTCGGAATAACGGTGCCGGAATATCTTGAGGAGAAATTATGGGAGCCGCTCGGGATGGAATATGATGCAAAGTTTGCTTTGGATAATGATAACGGCACTGCAAAAATGTTCGGAGGATTATCCGCATCGGCAGTTGACCTTGCCAAACTCGGAAGGCTTTATTTGAACAATGGCAACTGGAACGGCAAGCAATTGATACCTGAAGAATGGGTGCTTGCATCAAGACAAGCCGACACTACGAACGGACGCTCGCGCAGATATTCTTACTGCTGGTGGCTCGACACTTATCCGCGTGAAATCGGCTATTGTGAAAATGATTTTTTTGCTGGCGGCTTTCGCGGGCAGGTTGTGTATGTGAATCCCAATGACAATACGATTATTGTAAGGCTTGGCAAAAAGGAAAACGGAATCTATTGGCCTCACGCTATTTCCAAACTTGCTCTTTTGCAGGAATGTGAGAATAATATGTGCGCAACCGAGGATTTGGTCTCGCTGGAAGGTAGTTACAAAGGCAAAAACGGAAATTCGCTCAACCTGAAGTGGCTTGATGAAATCCTTGTGCTGGAAGATATTCTCATACCTGACAAGATTGAGTTAAAACGCACCGGAAAAAACAGCTTCACTAATAAAGACCGTAACCTTAAAATCACGATTGACTTCCGCGACAAGCATATCAAAGGATTGATTGTGGAGCAGGGCGAAAAAGCGGTGTTTCTTGAGAAGATTTAACGCGCTGATTTGTCAATTAGCAGATGTGCCGATTGAATAAAAACTACCTTTTCTTTTCTATCCTCATTTACCCTTAAAATCTTATTTACATTGGCTCATTGGCATATCGTCACATTGGCTAATTTCCTTAATAGAAAATTACAGCCTGCTTTCATGCTGCTACTCTTGACAAGCAGTACTCTTTTAGCGCAAACTATTGACCCTTCAAAAATTGACATCGTGCGCGATTCATTTGGTGTGCCGCACATTTTTGCAAAGACCGATGCCGAAGTAGCTTACGGGCTTGCATGGGCTACTGCCGAAGATGATTTTGAAACTATGCAATGGGGGTTGCTTGCAGGCAAAGCCATGATGGGCAGGCATTCCGGTAAGGAGGGCGCAATCATTGATTATGTGAATCACTTGTTGCGCATCAGCGATGTGGTGGAGGCGAAATATGAAACTTCCTTTTCGCCTGAGTTTAAAAGAATCATGGATGCTTATGCGCAAGGCGCGAATAAGTATGCAAAGGAGCATCCGAGGGAGGTATTGGTGAAAAAAGCGTTTCCTATCACGGCAAAAGATATGGCGAAAGGATATGTATTTGCGATGTCGCTGATGAGCGATGTGGGCAGCGTGTTGCAAAAAGTATTAAGCGGGGAAATTCTTGATGCTGACGAACGGTTTCGAGGGATAGGCTCTAATGCTTTTGCCTTCAATTCAAACAGCACACAAGACGGAAATACATATCTAAACATCAATTCACACCAGCCTATTGAAGGTCCGTTGTCGTGGTATGAAGCGCACCTGTGCAGCGAAGAAGGCTGGAATATTGTAGGTGGATTATTTCACGGTAGCGTTTCCATTTTGCACGGCACGAATGAATACCTCGGATGGGCGCACACGGTGAACGTCTTTGACCCGGTTGATGTGTTTCAACTCACCATGCACCCCACGGAAAAGAACAAGTACAAATTTGATGGCGAGTGGTTTGATTTGGAAGAGCGCAAGGCAAAGCTCACGGTGAAGTTGTTCAAGAAATTCCCCCTCAAACTTTCTGTGAAGAAGAAAGTATGGTGGAGCAAATATGGAGCTACTCTTAAAACAAAGCAAGGCGTGTTTTCCGTGAAACTTGCCGCAAACGAAGTGATTCACGCCCCCGAGCAGTGGTTTCACATGAATAAGACGAAGAATTACTCAGAGTTCAGAAAAACGCTTGATATGCAGGGCATGGCAAAGATGACGGTTGTGTATGCCGACCGATATGATACTATTTATGCATTGTGCAACGGGCTTGTTCCAAAACGCAATCCAAATTACAACTGGAGGCGCGTGGTGCCTGGGGATACATCCGCAACTTTATGGACAGAGTATTATCCCGAAAGTGCGCTGCCTCAAGTGCTGAATCCTGAATGTGGCTATGTGTTCAATGTAAACAATTCTCCTTTTGAAGCGACTTGTGAATATTCGGATGTGATGATGGAGAATTATGAACCCGCCATGGGTTACAACCTGCTGAAAACAAACAGGAGTGAGCGCTTTTTGGAATTAATGAAAGATTATGAATTTAAAGGCGTCACATGGAATGATTTCCTCCGCATTAAATATGACGCGCAGATGCCCGACAGTCTCATCTTCGCCAATGGCATAAATCTGAACGATATTTTCAAAATTGATCCCAAGAAATATCCTGACATCGCAGATGCGCTGGAAAATATTCGAACTTGGAATCGCCAGGCAACGCTTGAGAACACCGACTGCACAATTTTTCTTTACACATTTTACAACTCTTTTGAGTATGCGTTTAAACGCTTTCATACGTATGATATTGATGCAGTTGCGCGTGAAGAGATGTTTGTAAAGTGTATTCGCAAGGCAAAAGAATTTTTAATGCAAAAATTCGGAACGATTGATGTTCCGCTTGGACAAGTGCAGTTTCTTGTGCGCGGTGACAAGGAACTTCCGGTGGGCGGATGTCCCGATGCGTTGAAAGCAGCTTATTCCAAGCCATACAAAGACGGATTAATGAAACTTTGGGTAGGCGAATCCTACATTCAACTTGTAAAGTTTTCAAAGAACGGACCTGAAATTGAATCCATTAGTCCGTTTGGCGCATCCAATAAAATAGGGCATAAGCACTCCACCGACCAGATGGAACTTTATCTCTCAGAAAAGAGAAAAAAAATGCCGCTTGATAAACAAACCGTTTACAAGTTGGCAGAAGCGATTTATAACCCGCACTGATTTTTCCTAAAACAAATTCCTTTCGCTTTCCGTAAAAGCACCCATTCCCTCTCTTGTTAGTTGATGATGTGATTGATTTTGTGGCGTTTGAAAAACTATGTGTGGTATGGCGTGTGGAAGAAGTGTCGGAAGACTGTGTGTCTTCATCATCGGAATTTTATTTTCAAATTTTTTAGCAGCGCAGGATACGGTTGTGGCACAATGGAACATTGCCATTCAGCCGCAGAAGTTTGTCGTGCGCATGGATATTGATACAAGCTTGTTGCGTAGAAAGACGTTGCCTGCAAAACTCCTGAGTATTAACGAAGTAACTGAACCCGGTTCACTGCAAAGCAGCCATAAGTTATTTATTGATGATCAGGTGCTGGTTGGTTTCAGAATTGCGCCTTCACGCTCTGAGGTTGAGCGATTCGCGGATAAGTACAATTTAGAGTTGTTGCATGACGCTTCAAAGTCGAATCGAAGCGTTTCGATTTTTCGCTCTAAAAATTTTACAGTAAGTGATAACAGCCTCACGGTTGCTTCAACAATCGTGCAGCAGGAAAAAAATCTTGTACGGTTTGCGCATCCCAATCGCGTGAATTTATTTGAGCCGCAATCGTCTGATGATACTTACATTGATTTAGCGTGGCATATTGCAAACAGCGGACAGCAGGTTTCGTGTGCAAGCATACAGGGCGAGCATCATGCGGACGCGCATATTTCTGGCGCATGGGATTTAGGCGTTACAGGTCAGGGAATCCGAGTTGGCGTAATTGATTTTTACGGCTTTGATTACAATCATCCCGATATGCAGGGGCAGATGCTTCCCGGGTGGGATTGCATCAATAATGCGGAATACAATTCATCTAACTTTTATTTTACTGATGCATCACAAGCGCATGGCATGGCAGTGTGCGGTGTGATTGCGGGCAAAGCAAACAATGGCATCGGCTCTGCCGGTGTGGCGTATGATTCAAAAGTGATTCCGTTTTTGATTGACGGCTCTGAATCAGCGGTGATTCTTGCGATGCAGAAAGCAATGAGCGAGGGATTTGATGTGGATGTGGTGAATTGCAGCTTCGGTTCCTACTTTCCAAGCCCTGCCATTGAAGCGGAAATTCAAAACATGGTGACCAACGGCAGAGTACGCAACGGTAGCGCGAAAGGAATTGTGGTGATTGCTTCACAAGGCAACGACCATTACAGCGATGTTGACCATCCGCAATATCCGGCTGCGTATGAAGAAGTAATCAGCGTTTCGGCATCAACGCCTGATGACCGCAAGAAAACTCCGGGCGATTCATGGGAAACTTCCACTTCATGGGGAACAAACTATGGCGCGTTGCTTGACATTGCCGCACCTGGCGTGTGCATTTTTACAACGGATATTTCAGGCAGCAACGGATACTCTCCGAGTGATTATGTCGCATTTCAAAAAACATCGGCTGCTTCTCCGATTGTCGCGGGAACGGCAGCATTGGTGCTGAGCAAAAATCTAAACCTGAGTTGGCAGGAGGTGAAAACGCGCTTGCAAAATTCAGCAGACAAGACGGGTGGAAGCTATAATTACAATTACGATTCGAACAAACCCGGTCATAGCATAGAGATGGGCTATGGACGCGTGAACGCAGAACAAGCGGTAAGCGATACGCCTGTGGGAATTGCAAAAGCGATTGCGGGAGAAACAAATTCACGTTTCAATATCACGCCATTTGCCACGAATATGCTTGACATTCATTACGTGCTTGATGCCGCCTATCCAAGCTACCAAATGGAAATTTTTGACATTACTGGAAAATCACTTTTACAAATGAATCTTCCGGCAGGAAGCGGCTATCTGAATTTGAGTGTGGAAGACCTTACGCCCGGTATGTATTTTCTGAGATGCATGAGCGGTGCTGTGTTGGTGAGCAAAGAGAAATTTATAAAAGTGCGATAAACGATTACGAAACGAGACAATAAACCCTGACAACTTGAAGCGAAAAAATTTCATAACAATTATACTGACAGTTCCACTGTTTTTCCTGCTGTGCGGCATGGCTCCCGCAAAGGAAGAAGGCGACACTTACTGGTATGTGAACGGTGATAAATATTACTGGCACTATCAGCCTGATGTTTTTGCATTCAGAAAAATGAATAGCGAACCGTGGAGCGGCATGTTAGACACGAATTGTGTGAAGTTTATTTTTCATCGGGGAATCCACAGCGATAAAATGAATGTGCTTTACTTCAAGCAAGAATGTTCAGAACAAGATAAGCAAGCGATAAAGGAAACGATTCGTTCTGCAGGTGATTTTGAAACGGAATTTCCGGTAATCACGCTCTTTCCAAATCAAGCTTATGACGCGCAAGCATGGTTTGTAATTGATGATTTGCTGTTAGTGAATTTCAATCTTGAAAGCCTGAACCAAAACACGTTCAACGCCTTTAAGCAGAAATATGATTTGGAGCAAATCAATTTTCCTGATTCTGTTTTTCCTGAAGGAATTGTAACCTATGTATTTCAAACGAACATCGGTGAAAATCAAGGCAGCGCGATCGATTTGGCGCGCATCATTTTTACGCAGGATTCAGGGTTTGTGCAAAACGTGCAGCCTAATCTCATCTTCGCGTATGAACCTGCTTCTGGTGATAATATCAATCTGCTGAATGCAGGCGGCAACGCAGTTGAACCTTCAACAATTGGATATTCTTTAATAAACAACCAAAATAACAATATGGTGAAACTGGTTGTGCAATTTAAACCTAATGGTGCGCAGGCTGTGGTGCGCGTATATGATTTATACGGGCGCGAAATGGCGCTTTATGAAATAGAAGGACCAAAAACACAAGTGGAGATTTTGACAACTGACTACCCGGGCGGAATCTATTTCGTGAGCATTGAAAATAAAAGGGGAGAGGCATTGGGGGTGGAAAAATTTTTGAAGCTATAGGGTTTTCGTTTTCTTGGTTAGGGTTGGAAAGCTGTCTGCAAGCTGAAAGGCGCAGGCAGCTTTCTTTTTTTCCTAAATAATCTTACTGCTCCTTGAATGATTGCAACATATTTTTCTATAAATAGAGTATTTGCGCCTCTGAAACCATCACGCTGTTGGTGGCTTTTCACGGAGTTAAGTTCAGAAATTTCATACACTGTTATCTGCATTATGCCTGCGTTTATCTCAAAGCTGATTTTCCGGGAAAGTATCCTGCAACACATTCAATAAACACTGCCATCGTCACGCGATTGCCTACATCGTGTTTCTTAATCCTTGTTGCGCAGGAGAATGTTCCGGCATCTGTTTCATTGATGCCATCGTGGTCAGGGAGTGCCGTAACAAGCGCCTGAAAATTTTTAATGGGGTGACAGAAGTAGGTAAATCCATGATTGGGTTGAAAAATATTGCCGGATTGAGCACACCCGGCATTGCTCCATCAGCGGCTTTTTGCTCAATATCATGGCGGCTATTGCTTCCTGTTCCATTCTAAAAGCACTCCATCAAAAACGATATTCAGGAAACTAATCAGAGGCATCTTAACGAGTTTGAAAAGCAACTTCCCCTCTCACGCTGCTTAACCCGACTCAGGTTGTTAATTGAACTTCAAATTCCCGGCATACAACTCATTTGCCGTGTTTTTTACCAAGTAGCTGTATTCATGATTAGGAAGCAGTTCCATTTTGTCCACGAAAAATTTTTCGTCCGTAAGGTTTACGAAATACAGCACCCTGAATCCGTTCTGGTCGAATATTTCAAGGGAGTATTCATTTTTGCTGTTTGCTACTTCAAGCGTGAGATGACTTAACGAGTTATTCAGGTTCCATTTTACTGAAGCATACGTTTTCTTTGTCGTGTCGCGCACAAAGTCGCGGTTGGAGAGCAGTTCCATTTCATTAAGCGACAACTGCGACAGGTCAATTAAACTACGGCTCCGGTGGGCATTCTGTAGTTCTTCCTCCCCTCCTTTGGGGCGGCTGCCCGCCTCTGCATGTTCACTGTTTGCAAGATTGAAGTAAAGAAAGACGGCTCCTCCCAATAGCGTAATAAGCAGCGTTCCTGCAACGGCATATTTAACAAGCGTAATTCTTTGGGAAACCTTAACGGTGGTTTTTACCGAAGTGGATAGTTTGCGTTTCACTGAAGATGGTTTGGTAATTTTCTTTACGAAATCGTGCGGCTAAAGTTTTTCCTGCTATTTCGTTTACAAAACAAATTGCCTCATCTACTTTAGGCGGCACAAACCTATTTCTGCGAACTGCTTTGCTGAATGCCTGAAATTTTGGATATTACATTCTACTTCATAAAACAATAAAACCCTCGTTCCATGAAAAAGCTCATGCTTCTTTCTGCAATCATCCTGAATGGATTGATGATTTGTTCTGCCGAAAAAATCACGGTGGATAATACGCCCGGCTCGGCAGCCCAACATGCAACGATGGTTGCTGCTATAGGCGCAGCAAATCCGGGCGATACCATTTTTGTGTATGGCAGTTCTTATGATTATGGCGGCATAACCGTAAACAAGCAGCTTGTTATTATTGGTTCTGCCGGTGTTGACCCCGAAGTAACAAATGAAAATACGCCTTCCTTAACCAGCATTTCATTAACAACAGGATCTTCGGGAACTGTTATTTCCGGTTTTAAAATCGGGTTTGTTTCCAACAACCAGGCTACGGTAAATAACATTGGCATCTACAATAATTATTTTAACAGCGGCTCGGTAAACATCCAATTTTATTACTGCGTTGCCAGCGATTGGGTGATTGAAGGCAATGTATTTCAGTCATCGGGCGGATATACGTTTGACAACTACGGCAATGGCAGCACATTGAATAATATTCTGGTGAAGAATAATTACGTTGAAATGCTCAGTTACTATTACTACGTGTTTAATTACAACAACAGCGCTTTCACGTACCGCAATAATGTGTTTGTAATCAGAAGCGACAGCGGCTATTTCCCATTTAACGCCTCCAGCAACGTGTTGTTTGAAAACAATATTTTCTGGATAATTAATGCTGCGATTGTTGATATAAGCAATCAGCAATGCGCAAGTTGCGTATTCAATAACAATATCATTTACAATGCGGGCGGTGGAACAATGACGGCTATCAATTTAATTGGAAATGGCGTTTCCGGCAATAATAACCTCTTGAATCAGGACCCGCAGTTCCTCAGCTTTGTGCAGGATAACAATTACACGATTGCTGAAAACTATAAAATTCAAGATGCTTCACCGGGCAATAATGCCGGCACTGACGGCAGCGACATCGGGCTTTTCGGTGGCAACTACAATTGGGAAAACCGGAAATATCCAAAAGCATTTCCGCATCAGGAAGTGCTGAACGTGATTAACGGTTCTGTTCCGCAAGGCACTCCCGTCAACATTAATCTCAAAGCAAGAAAAGCCACCAACTAATAACCAATCCTGAATACAAAAACATTCAGCGATGAAAAGGTTATTTATCCTTATCGGGATTTTGGCGGTCTGCCTTTCGGCATCCGCGCAGATTTCGCGCATTGAATATTTTTGGAATACTGACCCGGGATTCGGCAATGCAATCGGGTTGCCTATTTCACCCGGAGATACAGTAGGCGCAGTGTTTTCATTTGCAACCATCGGATTACAACCCGGTTTGCATACGCTTTATGTCCGCTCACAAGATGCGCAGGGTAAATGGAGCGTGTTCAGCAAGAAAGTAATTCAAATTAAAGAGCCGGTTTATTCCATTACGAAAGCAGAATATTTTTATGACATTGATCCGGGATTTGGTAATGGGACAAACATCCCGATTACCACAGGCGATAGCATCGAATTAGCTCCCGCATTTCCGACAAACGCGCTCACGCCCGGAATGCATACGCTTTATGTGCGCGTGAAAGATGCGAACAATAAGTGGAGCGTGTTTAGCAAGAAAGCGATTCACATTCAGCAACCGTTTTATCCGATTGCTGCGGCTGAATATTTTGTCGATACCGACCCGGGATTTGGAAATGGAACTCCGATTACAATTACGCCAGGCGATTCGATTGAATTAACTCCCGCTATCAATACCGCATCCCTTTCAACAGGAATTCATACCGTGTATGTTCGTGTGAAAAGTACCGATGGCGGATGGAGCGTCTTCAGCAAACGATTGATTCACATACAATACCCGGAAGCCTCTGAAATTATCGCAGCAGAATATTTCGTGGATACCGACCCGGGATTTGGTAATGCAACAGTAATTCCGCTTACTGCGGGTGATTCAGTGTTTGCCAATTTCCAAGTCCCTACCGCTTCGTTGAGCCTTGGCATTCACATGATTTATATTCGTGTGAAAGATAATGACAACCAGTGGAGCGTATTCAGCAAGAAGTTGCTTTACATTGATAATCCGGCAGATGACCCTGTTGTTGCGGCTGAATATTTTATTGACAGCGACCCGGGAGTTGGAAATGGAACGGCTATCAGCATTACTCCGGGCGATACGGTTGTGAAGAATTTTTCCGCGCCAACCAACAGCCTGTTAATTGGTGCGCACTGGATTTATGTGCGCGTGAAGGATGCCGAAGAACGCTGGAGCGTGTATTCGCGTGATTCATTTTACGTGGACAATTTCAACTGCCTGATTTATGGCAACGGTGAAATCGAATTGATTGGCGACACCTGTCGAGGAACGCAAATCACGTTCAAAGACAAAACAACTTCAAACAGCGGAGTAAATTCTGCCGACTTCACGCGCGAATGGGATTTCTTCAATGATACTGTAATTGATTTCACGCCTGATTCTGTTGTGCAATACACCTTTAATCAAATTGGCACTTACTCTGTGAATTTGAAAGTGTATGAAACCAATAATCCCGTTTGTCAGGAAATTATTTCAAAGACATTTACCATCAGGCGCATTGATACCACATACAGCAATGTTTCGATTTGCGATGGTCTCTCGCATTTTGCCGGTGGCGCAAATCAAACCGAAAGCGGAGTGTACGAGGATATTTATGCAAACCGCTATGGCTGCGATAGTGTGCATATCACCACTCTCGCGGTGATTGACAATGTGACGCCCGCTTTAAGCATTGTTGTGGATGATGACTCTATTTGCAGCGGAACTTATGTTGTATTTAACACAACGCCTGTCAATGGCGGCAGCGCTCCCTATTATACATGGAAGGTGAATGGTGTTATTGTTTCGCAGGGGTACGGCTATCAGGCTTACAGCGCTTATGGCTCAACAACTTTAGCTGACGGAGACGTTGTTAATTGCACATTGAACTCAAATGAAACCTGCGTAACAGTGAATAATGTTATTAGTAACAGTATCACGATGGATGTAATACAAAGCGTATCAGCTTCTATTACGATTGCAGTTGACACAAATAATTTTTGCTATGGAACGGAAGCTACGTTCTCAGTAACCAATGTAGCAAATGAAGGCAGCAACCCGCAATACGCATGGTATGTGAATCACGTTTTAACTCAAACCGGAGGAACAACATTTACCAGTTCTGTTCTTGGAAGCGGAAATTTTGTTTACTGCTATCTTTATTCTGATGCCGTGTGTGTGAGCAACAGTCCTGTTGCAAGCAATACGATTTCGCTTACGTCATTTGCCACTGCTTTTCCCGATGTGGTAATCGCGCCAAGCACGAATAATGTTTGTTATGGTACGCCTGTCACGCTTTCGGCATACAGCGTATCTTATGGCGGAAATAATCCGAACTATCAGTGGTTTTTGAATGGCGCATTGGTGCAAAACGGCTCTTCAAATTCTTACTCAAACGACTCTCTTGATGACAATGACGAAATAAAATGTGTTCTCACTTCTGATTATCAATGTCGTCTTGCCGATACAGACACGAGCAACACCGTTACAATGGATATTATTTACTTCCTGCCTGTGAGTGTAACGCTTTCACCAAGCGGAAATAATATCTGCGAAGGCACTGGCGTATCATTTAGCGCGAATGTGACAAATGGAGGCTCGCCCAACTATCAATTCTTTGTAAATGGAAACAGCGTTCAAAATAGCTCACTCTATTATTACAGTTACACTACCGCAAACAATGACAGCGTGTGGGTGGTAGTTACTTCTGATATTCTTTGCGCGACAAACAATCCGGCAACGAGCGATAAGATTTTTATGACAGTGGTTGAATATGATACGGTTTCCGTGAGCATCACAGCAACGGAAGATACGATTTGCCAGGGTGAAGAAATTATTTTCAGCGCAGATGCACTGAATGCAGGCATTGCTCCAAACTATTTGTGGCGCGTGAATAATGCGCAGGCGCAAGATGGCGCTGCGGATACGTTTGCATCTTCTTCTTTCAGCAATGGAAGTATTGTGCGCTGCGAATTATATGGTGACCATCAGTGTGTCACTCCGATTCCCGCTGTTTCAAATAACATCACGATTACGGTGAATGATACGTTGCGCCCGAAAGCAACCGCATCTATTCCGCAAACTACTATCTGTCAGGGAACGCAGGTTGACTTTGATATTACGCTGACAAACGAAGGAAACAATCCGACAATTGAATGGCTGCTGAATAACAACGTGGTGCAAACCGGAGATTTGTTTTTTACATCTTCTACGCTTGCTGATTTTGATGTGGTGCGTGTGCGCCTCACCGTTGATTATGTATGCCCAGTGCAAAATCCTGTTCTCAGCAATCCTGTTGTGATTACGGTGATTGACAGCGTTACTCCCGCAGTGTTTGTTTATCACGGACCAAATCCGGGATGTCCGGGAAATTTAATTTCAGTGTTCACGACAACCTCCACCGGAGGTGATGCTCCCACTTATCAATTCCGTGTAAATGGAAATCTTGGACAAAGTGGAGTGAACAGTCAATACAATAGCGTAAACTTTACCGATGGCGATGTGGTGCAGGTGGCAATGACCTCCAATGCGGAATGTATTCGCAACACCATTGCACTCAGCAATTTCGACACGATCAAAATCAATCAATTCGTTCCCGCTGATGTTTCAATCCAGACAACTACTCTTGCATCCTGTGTTGGCGAACTTTCCACGTTTCAGGCAACGCCAACCAATGGAGGAACAAATCCGATTTATACCTGGCGCGTGAATAACGTGGTGTTCCAGTCAAATGGAAGCAACATTTTCAATACAACTGCTCTGCAAGATGGAGACAGCGTGTATTGCGATATGAGTTCAAGCCTTGCATGTGCTACCAACAATCCGGCAAGGTCAAACACGATTCACCTCTCGCTGCCAGGCTGCGTTTCATGCGACACCGTTGTGTGCGTGGATGGCGATGCGTGTACAGTTGATACTTGCATCAACGGACAATGTTTTTTCACTGCGCTCAATTGCAGCGATAACAATCCCTGCACGATAGATAAATGTGAAAGCGGTATTTGCGAACATGCGGATAAAGTATGTGCCGACAGCAATTTGTGTACTGTTGATTTATGCAACCTGAATGGCGATTGCATATTCATTCCAATTGATTGCAATGATGGAACAGCATGTACTACTGATTTTTGCGATACACTTACTGGTGAGTGCGGACATTCTGGTGTTGTTTGCGCTCAGGATACCGATTCCTGCACGATTGAAATTTGCGATGTCATATTCGGATGTATTTCTATTCCAAAAGATTGCAGCGATAGCGATGCATGTACGCAGGATTTATGTCAGGATAATCATTGCACAAACCCGCCTGTTATATGTAATCCACTTGACGCTTGCCACACGGCAACATGTGATAATGGCACATGTATTCAAACTCCGCTCGCGTGTGATGATGCTGATTTGTGTACGGTAAACGGTTGTGATATACTCACCAGTTGTTATTTCGTTCCCGTGAATTGTTCTGATGGAAATTCCTGCACCAATGATTTTTGTGACTTAGGAATTTGCTCAAACGATACTATTATCAGTTGCGGAAATCCCTGTGATACACTGGTATGCTTTGATGCTAACCTTTGCACAATTGACGGCTGCGATTTGATTTTGGGATGTACGTTTATGTTAATTAATTGCAATGATGGCAACGGATGTACGGATGATTTTTGTGATTTGGGAATTTGCAATCATGATTCAATTCCTAACTGTGATAACCCATGCGATACATTAGTGTGCTTTGATAATACAGTCTGCACGGTTGACGGCTGCGATTCTCTCACCGGCTGCACGTTCACGCCTCTCTTTTGTGTTGACGGAAACAACTGTACAATTGATGGCTGCGACTCGCTCACGGGCTGCACTTTCACTCCCATTCTCTGCAACGACAATGACCTTTGCACCACAGATCAATGTATTTCAATTCTTGGTTGCATTTTTACTCCGCTCAATTGCAATGATGGAAATTCCTGCACGAATGATTTTTGTGATTTTGGAATTTGCTCAAATGATACCATCATCGGCTGCGGCAATCCGTGCGACACAATGGTTTGTAACGACAATAATCTTTGTACCGATGATATTTGCTTAAACGCACAATGTCAGTTTACTCCAATCAACTGCTCTGATGGAAACCCCTGTACGTTTGATAGTTGTTTCAACGGAATCTGTTCACATGGATATAATCTGCCTGATGCTGTAACGGCAACTCCCGAACATGATGCTTGCCAGACGTATGCGGGGATGCAGGTTTATGTAAACAATGTTTACATTGTTTCCGAATCAACACTACCCGAAGATTTTCAATTGTTGCCGGAAGATATTGTAATTACCTACACAGGATTTTTATTCAATGATACCGACAGTTTTAACAGTTGTGATGTAGCGGTGAATCATATCCTGCGCGCTGTTACTTGTGATGATAGCAATCCTTGCACGGTTGATGAATGTTCACATGCTTGCTTCAACTTTCCTCTCGACTGCGCTGATGGCAACGCCTGCACCGATGATATTTGCGCAGTTGGAAATTGTCTTCACCCGCAAATCACTTGCAGCGACAATAATCTTTGCACCACCGATGGATGTGACACAATAAATGGATGCGTATTCACGCCTATTGTTTGTGGCGATAACAATTTCTGCACTATGGATAATTGCGATAGCACAACAGGATGCGTTTATCCCGCTGTTGTTTGCGCTGATAATTCCCTCTGCACAACAGATGATTGTAATGCGATTACAGGATGCGTGTTCACGCCCGTTGTCTGTGATGATGCAAACCTTTGCACGGTAAATAATTGCGCTCCGCAACTTGGGTGCATTTTTCCTCCCGTGAATTGCGCTGATAACAACCTTTGCACGATAGATAATTGCGACATCGCAACCGGATGTGTTTATACGGATGTCGTTTGTGATGACAACGACCTTTGCACTACTGATACCTGCTTCGCGCAGAGCGGTTGCGCATTTGCGCCTGTGAGTTGTGATGATCGCGATTCCTGCACCATTGACAAATGCGAGTTTGGCGTGTGCGTGAATGCGCCTGTGATTTGCTTTGATGGCGATTTCTGTACGCTTGACACTTGCATCTCCGGCACTTGTTTTTTCCTCCCGATAACTTGCGCTGATGGCGATGTCTGCACGGATGATGCCTGCGCTATTTTTTCCGGTTGTCAATTCACCCCGCTTGATTGCAATGACGGCAACGCCTGCACCAATGATTTCTGCGACTCTGCTTTCGGATGTGCTTTCACGCAGGTGAATTGCGATGATGGTAACGCCTGCACTGCTGAATACTGCGAATTGATTTTCGGCTGCACCTACACGTTTATTTTTTGTGACGACAGTAGCCTTTGCACCATTGATGCGTGTGATGCGCTTACGGGTTGTTCGTTCACTCCTATTAATTGTGATGACAGAGAGCCATGCACATTTGATTTCTGCGACAATGGCGATTGCCTGCACTTGTGCGATGAAAACTCAAACCATGAATTGATTTGGCAAAAAGCATTGGGCGGCAATAGCGCTGATGGCGCGCGTTCCATCCATCAAACAACTGATGGCGGTTACATCGTAACAGGATATGCCTTCTCCAACAATGGTGATATTATCGGCAATCATGGTCAAAGCGATTTCTGGGCAGCGCGTTTAGATGCAAACGGAAATCTGCTCTGGCAAAAAGCGCTTGGCGGTGGCAAGAGTGAATCAGCAAACTCGGTGAAGCAAACTGCCGATGGCGGATATATTCTTGCAGGAAATACAAAATCAACCGATGGCGATGTTACTGGCAATCATGGCGGTGAAGATTTCTGGGTGGTGAAATTGGATGCTGCCGGAAATCTTGCATGGCAAAAAACATTAGGCGGAAATAATGCCGACATTGCGTCATCTGTTGCTCAAACAACTGATGGCGGATATATTGTTGCCGGATATACTTCATCAAACAATGGCGATGTGTCGGGCAATCATGGCGGCAGCGATTATTGGGTGGTGAAATTGGATGCTGTTGGAAATCTTGCATGGCAAAAAACATTGGGCGGCACCTCAAGCGATCAGGCTACTTCTATTGAACAGACAAGCGATGGCGGCTACGTTATTGCAGGAAATACAAAATCAAACAATGGCGATGTGTCGGGCAATCATGGCGCGAGTGATTTCTGGGTGGTGAAACTCGATGGCGCAGGAAATTTAAGTTGGCAGAAAACATTGGGCGGAAGCAATCCTGAATCTGCACATGCAGTAGAACAAACTGCCGATGGTGGCTATCTCGTGGCGGGAAGTTCGCAGTCTAACAATGGTGATGTTTCTGATAATAAAGGCGGTGATGATTTTTGGGTGGTGAAATTAGATGGCGCGGGAACTCTTGCCTGGCAGAAAAATTTTGGCGGCAGCGCAGATGATGCCGCACAGTCAATCGCTGTGACGAGCGACAACGGCTTCTTGATTGCGGGCAATTCAAAATCAACTGATGACGATGTTACAGGCAATCATGGCAATGATGATTTCTGGACGATCCGCCTTGATGCAACCGGGGATTTGTTGTGGCAGAAATCATTGGGCGGAAATAAAAAAGACAATGCTTTCTCCGCGCAGCAAACTGTGGATGAAGGATTCATTCTCGCAGGTTTTTCCGATTCGCAGAACAACGGAGATGTAACGGGACATCATTCTTCCAGTGACTTCTGGGTGCTGAAACTCGCGTCTGACCGCGTGTGCAAACCGGTAACCGAACTTGCATCTTCGCTCTGCGCTGGCGACAGCATTTTCTTTGGAAATAATTACATCAAAGAATCAGGCGTATTTACCGACTCGCTTATGAATCACATCGGCTGCGACAGTATTGTTGTACTAACGCTCTCCGTTGCCGATTGCGATGATGGCGACCCCTGCACGGTTGATCTTTGCGAAAATGGAGTTTGTTCTTACATCCCATTGCTTTGCGAGGATAATGATGCATGTACGCTTGATGATTGCGACACACAACAGAACGGATGTTTCTTTACGCCTATCATCTGCAACGACAATAATCCGTGTACAACAGATGAATGTCATTTTGGTGCATGTTTGTATCAGCCTGTCATTTGCGATGATAACAACGCCTGCACGATTGACGAGTGCGTGAATGGCGTTTGCGAATTTGTTGATGAAAGAAAAGTGCTTTCGTTCACACTCGTAGATGCCGCAACTGACTTAGACCTCAGCATCTTGCATGATGGCGACACGATTAATCTCGCAGTTTCTCCGGCTATCAACATCCGCGCTGATGTGTGCGCAACATCCAATATTGAAAGCGTGAAGTTTTTGCTGAACGGCAGCTTCTACGTGTTTGAAAATATTCCTTTCTACACGATTGCGGGCGACAACAACGGCAACTACAACCCGTGGAATATCACACCCGGAGTTTACACCATTCGCGCAATTCCTTTCAGTGGAAACAACGGTGCAGGAATCATAGGCAGGACACATGAAATCACGATTACAATCATTAATAGTGTTTCTCCCTGCTCAGGCAATGCACGGAAAGTACTTGACTTTTCGCTCGTAGATGCAGCAACTGAAACTGACATCGCACCGCTGCTTGATGGCGACACAATTAATCTCGCTGTTACTCCACTCATCAATGTGCGGGCAAATGTTTGTCTTGAAAATAATATCGAAAGTGTACGCTTCCTGCTCAATGGCAGCAACTACAGGATGGAAAATATTCCGTTCTATACGATTGCTGGCGACAATGGCGGCAACTATATTGCGTGGAATATCACGCCCGGTGTTTACACCATTCGCGCAATTCCATACAGCGGAAATATTGGCGCAGGCGCTATTGGCGATTATCATGAAATCACTGTTGTAATTATTGACGGATTGCCGCAACCCTGCACAACAAATGACATCCGTGTTTCTTCATTTACGCTTATCAACGCAAATACAGACACCGACATCGGACCACTTGTAGATGGCGCAGTAATCAACCTTGCGCTTACAGGACCGATTAACGTGCGCGCAAATGTTTTCTGTGGCGAGCAAATCGGCATGATAAGATTCAAACTTAACGGAGTGACTTATCGCAACGAAAGCACCGCGCCTTATTCAATTGCCGGTGATAACCCTTCGGGAAATTATCACGCTTGGAACGTACAACCCGGAGTTTATACAATTCTTGCTACGCCCTACAGTGGAGCGAACGCAACGGGTACAGTAGGAACACCTTTATCTATCACGATTACAATTATTGGAAGCGCAGCGAAGATGGATTCTCAAGAACAGATTCCATCTCTTGGAGAGATGGAATCTATAAATCAAATTAGCGCATATCCCAACCCATTCACTGACAAACTCAACATTGAATTCACTTTGCCTGAAGATTCGCGCGTAAATCTCGAAATCTTCAACCTCACGGGACAGCGCGTTGCCAAATTGTTTGAAGGCAATGTGGAAGCTGGCGAATTACAGAAGCATGAATTCACTCCTGATAAACTTTCTGACGGTATGTTCATCTATCGCCTGCAAACTGAAAACGGAAGTTATTATGGCAAGGCGGTGATGGTGAGGTAGAATTTGATGTCGTGCCGAATATATTTCGGCACACCAAAAGCAGCAGATAGAAATCTGCAACATACAACGGGCAAAAGATAGAAAACTGGCAAATTTGCTGCATGAAACGATTGTCGTTTTTCTTCATGGATAACGACAGCCCTTCTGCAATGGGCGCTTCTAAACAGAGAAGCTAAACAAACGAAGTTAGTACGCGCCCACCTTTCTGCATTTGCTGAAATCAACCCCAAAAAAATCTCCGGAGTAGTGTATCCGCGCTTTAAAAAAATGAAATGAAAAAGGTGTAGATGTGGTGTGAGAAATGATTTTTAATTCAACGCCTTCCTCTGCCGCCTCCCCAGTTTCCTTTTCCTTTGTCGCGCCAGCTATGTTCGGCTGGTCTTCTTTTTGCGCCACCACTGCTGGGCGCTTTTTTCCTTTCGCCTTCGGCAAGGTCAACGCGCACTTTGCGGTCGTTGAAGATTTCACCGCGAAATTCTTCGAGCACCTGCTCTGCGCTTTGTACGGCAACATCAAACCAGGTGCATACGCCTTGTATATCAATTCTGCCGATGTCGTTTTTTGAAATACCGGTTTTTTCGATGATGTATTTATAGATGCCCCCTTTGTCGAAGCCATCCATCGTGCCGAGGTTAATGAAGATGCGCGTGCCTCCGCGATTGTCTTCCGTGCGCTGCTGCGGTCTGCCCTGATGGGCAATGTCCACATTGAGGTCGGGTGCGCTGCGATAGTAGTCAAGAAAGCGGTTGAATTCAAGGCTCGTGATTCTTTTAATCAAATCTTCGCGGTTGAGGTCTTTCAGTTCTTCATAAACAACGGGCAGATATTTTGCAATGCCCGCTTCGTTCACCTGCACGTCATGAATCTTTTTCACAAGTTTCAACAACTGTTGCTCGCATACTTCCACAGCCGAAGGCACGCGCTGCAAATGAAACCTGGTGTTTAGCTTCTGCTCGATTTGCCTGATTCTGCCGATTTCGCGGATATTAATGAGCGAGAGCGAAATGCCTGACTTGCCTGCACGAGCAGTGCGTCCGCTGCGGTGCGTGTAGTTGCCCATTTCATCAGGCAGGTTGTAATGAACCACATGGCTCACGTCATTCACGTCAATGCCTCGCGCAGCCACATCGGTGGCGATGAGCAGTTGCAATGCGCGGCTGCGATAACGCCCCATCACTTTATCGCGCTGTTGCTGCGTGAGGTCGCCATGCAAAGAATCAGCATTGTAGCCGTCTCTAATCAGTTTTTCTGCGATGTCCTGTGTTTCCCATTTGGTGCGGCAAAACACAATGCCGAAGATTTCGGGCGTACCGTCAACAATACGCTTGAGCGCAGCATAGCGGTCGCGTTCGTGTATCACATAATACTGGTGCGAAATGTTTTCCGCGCCTGAATCCTTCTTACCCATCGTCAGTTCAAATGGGTTTTCCATGTAGCTGCTCGCGATGCGCCTTACTTCCGAAGGCATGGTAGCGGAAAAGAGCCACACCTTCTTTGTCTCGGGTGTGTGGCTGAGGATTTCATCAATATCTTCCTGAAATCCCATGTTCAGCATTTCATCGGCTTCATCAAGCACCAGAAATTTGATGGCGCCCAGCTTAATCGCCTTGCGCTTCAGCAGGTCAATGAGCCTGCCCGGTGTGGCGACTATGATTTGCGCCCCTTTTTTGAGTTGGCGGATTTGCGTTTCCATCGAAGCTCCGCCATAAACGGGGACGATGTTTGCGTTCCCTTTATACTTTGCAAAGTTGGTGAGGTCGCGTGTGATTTGTACGCACAACTCGCGCGTGGGAGCAAGTACGAGCGTTTGCGTGGTGGGAGATTTGAAATCAACAAGCTCGCACAAGGGCAGCCCGAATGAAGCGGTCTTTCCGGTGCCTGTTTGCGCCAAGCCGACAAAATCGCGGTCACCGCTCATCAGCGCGGGAATTGACTTTTCCTGAATGGGAGTGGGCTTCTCAAAACCCAACTCGGTAATTGCCTTGATTGTTTCAGCGCTCAAGCCAAGCTGTTCAAATGCGTTCATGAATATTAGTTAAAATGAGCGCAAAGGTAGGAAGATAAAAGCGGGGAATAATTTTGAATGAGTAAACTCCTTTCAGAGACTGTAATTCTAAAATAGAAAACAGAAAAGATTACAGACAACCCTACTTTACTCCTATCGGCTCACCACCAGTTTCTGCGCCTGCTTCCTTTCTCCGTTCACGCTTAACGTAACGAAGAAAATGCCTTCGTTCTCTGGGTATGGCAAGCTGAGTTGCTCACGGTAATTGCCTTTGTTCAAGGACGCATCAACAAGTGTTGTAACTAAACGACCCAGCAAGTCATGCACTTCAATCTTCACTTCTGCCCTGCTGCTGATGCTATATTTAATTTCCGATTGTTGATTCATCGGGTTAGGGGCGATGCGCATAACATCTCCTGTATTCTGCGTTTCCTCAATTGCCGTTGGTGGAACTTCCTCTTTTGTATAGAGATACGTGAACAACATCATTTCATCATCGGCAGTCAGCCCGAAGGTGACAAACGGTACGCCTACATTATATTTCACTTCATAGGCAAGTCCATTGCTTGCTTTCTTCAAAGGAGTGAAATAGCGAATGGCGGGATGCTGCCAATCATAAAAACCCTGATTGAAAGCATAATCTTCACTGTAAAATCCCTCGTAAATCTGTTCTCCACGCGAGCCGTCATTATTATTCAGGAAAATGTCATAATCAGTTCCCCATTGATGGGTGTGGGATGAAATCATATAGATATAGCGGTCTTCACTGAAATCATCAGTCGCTACGCGCGTGTTGTCGCCTTGAAAAAGAAGCAGAATCAAATTATTTACCAACGAAGCGTGCATCTCAATGTCGCGCTCGTTTTCTGTGTCGAAATAAATGTTCAGGTAAAAATCGGAAGGTAATATCTGCGTCTGGCTGTAATTCTTGATGTGATAATCAAAATCGAGAATCGTATTGGGCTGCCAATAGAAAGCGGTTCTATTGGGCAGTTCAAACTCCGCATCATTCTGCCATGCACCCGTGAGTGTTACGTTTCCATTGAATGGAGTTGATTCACTCGGCACTAAACGCATTCCTTCGCGCACACCGGAACCGTCATCATCATATTTGAATAGCAACATGTGGTGCGATTCCCACGACATGTAGCCATCCGTTTTGTAAGCCTTAATCATGTCCGTGTTGCGCAGATGCTCCTTTTTATCCCATTCCACTTCACCACCCGGTGCGATAAAAATTGGTCCCATTCTGATTTGTCTTCCTTTTGAAGGCTCTGGTGCCTGTGGCACAGGAATTATCTGAATGCCGCCATTCGTATAATAATCTTTCAACAGCGTATAATTCACATCATCCACATTCTGCCGGGCGCCCATCAATATCCATTGACGAATTAATTCGATGTCATAATCTTCCAACACTTTTCCACTGCCGCACATTACCTCGCCTTCACCGCTACTAAGCGCAAGATAGCTGTCGAAATCAGCGCCTGCCTTATTTAAAAGAAAACTGTTGTAAGGATGCCCGCTATCAACAAGTTTGTAGCCCTTTGCCGCTGCTGTTTCATTCGTAACGGACACGCCAACCAACGCATGATATACATCACTCTCCGAGCCATCCACACTGAACACTTTTGGGTTCACTGCGCCATGGCATCCTGCATCTGCGCAATTCGCTTGCAACAGTTGATATACTTTATTGAAAGAAGTTTGCGCGGAGACATCAGCCGCAAAAAAAGAGAACACACAAAAAGCAAAGAGGTTTTTTAATCTGTTCATTGGTTACAGGAGTTTTTAGTTGGTAAAATTGATGCTCAAGAATAGGGATTAACACGAAAAAAAAAGGTGACTTTCGTCACCTGCGAAGCAATGGTATTTTGCTCTTGACAGGAAGTTCAGGGAAGTATAAATCCCTGTTCGGCAATTTTAGTATTGCGCGTTAGTTCAAACGCTAAACCACTCAGATATTTGCTTGGAGCAAATAACAATACTTCAATGCTTCGCTGTTAATTCAAGCTCCTGAAGTCAACCGGCACTACGCGCGATACGCCCATCTCCGGCATCGTGACTCCGTAAATCACATCCACGGAAGCCATCGTTTGTTTGTTGTGCGTCACGAGAATGAATTGTGATTGCTCAGAGAAGGTGCGGATGGTGCGGTTGAACTTGTCAATGTTCGCATCGTCAAGCGGAGCGTCCACTTCATCCAAAATGCAGAAAGGCGCGGGCTTCAAAAGGTAAAGCGAAAAGAGAATCGCAAGCGCAGTCAGCGACTTTTCACCACCTGAAAGCTGGTTAATCGTTTGCGGCTTCTTTCCTTTTGGCTTCGCGATGATTTCAATTTCTGACTCAAGCGGATTATCGGGATTGAGCAGAATCATATCGCACGCATCGTCTTCAGAAAACAGCGTGTGGAAGATGTTCTGGAAATTTTCACGTGCCTTTTCAAACGCGGTCATAAAGTGTTCTTTCGCACTGCCTTCAATTTCGTTGATTGTTTCCATCAGCGATTTCTTGGCTTCGGTCAAATCATTTTTCTGCGCGGTGATGAAGTCGAAGCGCTGCTTCATTTCATCATAAGCCTCCACCGCCATCGGATTCACTTCGCCAAAGTTGTCCAAGCGCGTTTTAATCTTCAGCGTATTTTCACGCACTTCTTCTTCAATCAATCCTTCAGTGGCGGGCTGCTCTAAAAGATTATCCAGGTTCACATTAAACTCAGCGGCAAGACGCTCCCGCATGGCGTTCATCTCGATGCGCAGTTCGGTTGATTTGTCTTTAATCTCGTTGAGCAGGATGTCAATGTGGGAGCGGTTCTTTTGTTGGGTTTTCAGTTGATCTTCCAACTCGTTGATTCCTCCGCGCGCCTCGTAGTAATGCGCTTCCACTTCAGTGAGCGATTTTTCCATCGTTTCGCGCGCTCCATAGCCCGAGAGCAATCCTTCTTCCAACTCTTTCAACTTCGCTTCATGCCCTGCAATCTTTTCTTCATCAATTGCGATTTCAACCTGCGATTCTTCAATACGTGTTTTGTATTCAGCAATTTGTCTTTCGGCAAACCCGGCTTCCTGCTCTAATGAGTTCAATAAGTTTTGCTGCTGATGGAAGCGGATGTTCTTTTCATTGTATTCACCCGAAGTTTTTGAAAGCGTTTCATTCACGGTGGTGAAATTCAACTGGATGGTTTCTAATTCCGTTACGCTCTTGTTTTTATTTTCAAGCAGTGCGTTTAACTCCTGGCGCAGTTGTTCGTTCTGCTGGTCGAGCAGTTCAATGCGCGAAGTAATGCTTGAGTTCTTGCTCAGATTTTCTTCAACAAAAGTCTGGTAGTTTTCGATTTTCGTTTGCACGGAAACCGCTCTTTGTCCCTGCCTGTTCAATTCTTCGCGCGTTGCCTGAATTTCTTTTTGACGCGAAGATGATTTCAATTTTTCGAGAACAGATTGCAGTCCGGAAATTTCACTTTCAAATCCCTTCACCAATTTCTCCAACTCCGCGATTTCTTCTTTCAGCTTCTCCAAATTCTTGATTCTTCCCAGACGCATTCCTTCAAACAGCCCCAACGCGCCTCCTGACATGGAGTAGCCTGTGCGGATGTATTTTCCATTAATAGAAAGCAGCGTTGCCTTCTCGCTTTCGGCAATCACTTCTTCATTGTTGAATTGCGTATCAGGAACGAGATATACGTTATCCAATAAGAATGAAGCGAGCTTCTTGTATTTCTCATCCACCTCAATCACCTGCGCTGCGGGAATCGCATTCGGAATATTGAGCGTTGCTTTTGGAGTGTAATTTTCAAAGCGGCTCAGAATGAAAAAGTTTGCGCGACCGATGGAAGAATCAGCAAGGAGGTTGATAGATTCGTAGGCATCCTTTTGATTGTCAACCACAAAGTAGTTGAGGAATGGTTCCAGATAATTTTCAATTGCCGCGCGATATTGCTCACCGCAATAAATGACATCTGAAAATAATTGTGCCGCGCGCGCGCTTTCTGATTTCTTCTTGAGGAATTTGATGGATTCAGGAAAGCCTTCAAGGTTTTCAACCAAACTCTTGTTCAGGCTGTATTCATTCTTTTTGGAATCAAGCTTGCGGCTTTCTTTTGAAAGCTGCTGCTCCAACTCGCGCAGGCGATTGGTTGACTGCTCAGTTTCCTGCTTGATGCGCTCTTCATCATTCACCAGCGTGTCCAGTTCGCGGGTCTTTTCATCAATCACCGCTTTCATCGTTTCGGATTCCTGCTTCAGTTGCTTCAGGTGCTCATCAAGCTCCTGATTTTTGGTGGCGTTTTGCGAAGCAGAATTTGCGAGGTTTTCTTTTTCTGTATTGTTGATGGCGATTTTCTTCTCATGCTCATGTACTTGCCTTTCCAGCGTGGCGCTGGTGCTGCGCACAGAATCAACTTGCTTTTTCAAATCGTCATTCTGCAAACGAATGCCGGAGAGTTCAAGATTTTTTGATTCTAATTCTTTTACAAAATCTTCAAGCGCTGCCTTCTGCAACACCTTTTTTTCGGTTACCGAATTTAACTTGTCATTCAGCAGCACGATGCCTGTTTCGGAATCGCCTACTTGCTTTTTCAACTGCACCACTCTTTCCAGCAGGAAACGCACCTGCTCGTTGGCGAGGTTCTTCTCACTTTCCTTGCGGGTGATAGCGTTAATCAGTTCATTCAACTCTTTCTGGCGGGCGGTGAGATTTTTTTCTTTTTCAATGAGCGCTGTCTTTTCCTTTTCAATCTCTGCCTCTAATTGTGTCAGCTTCGTTTCAATTTCTATGCGTTTGTCTTCCTGCTCTTCTTTTTGCACTTCAAGCTGTTTGAACAGTTCGAGTTGGCGCGATACCTGCATCCGGGACAGTTCGATACTCAGCGATTTGTATTCATCTTTTAATGCGTGATAGCGCTTTGCCTTTCTCGCCTGCGCTTCCAACTGTTTCAGGTTGTTGCCGATTTCAAACAACAAGTCTTCCACGCGCGCAAGGTCAGTGTCGGTGAGCGTGAGTTTATTTAGCGTTTCGCGTTTGCGGATTTTATACTTTGAAATGCCTGCTGCCTGTTCAAATAACTTCCTGCGTGAATTTTCACGGTCGTTCAGAATTTCATCAATCATCTTCAACTCAATGATTGCGTAAGAATCGCTCGCAACGCCCGTGTCCATAAACAAACCCGTGATGTCTTTGAGGCGGCAAGCGACATCATTGATGCGGTATTCGCTTTCGCCATCGCGGTGCAGGATGCGCGTGATGGTGAGTTCCTTGAATTCGCTGGCAATCACGCCTTTTGTGTTTTCAAACGTGAGCGACACTTCTGCCAAGCCAGCGCCCTTACGGTTTTTCGAGCCGTTGAAGATGAGGTTATCCATCTTTTCAGAGCGGAGGCTGCTCGTCTTCTGCTCGCCCAGCACCCAGCGAATGGCATCCACGATGTTTGATTTGCCGCTTCCGTTGGGACCCACCACACCGGTGATGCTGTCGTTAAAGTGAATGGAAGTTTTGTCGGCAAAACTTTTAAATCCTTTGATGTTCAGCGTTGTCAGTTTCACGTTTGTCGTTTTAAATTTAAGTTAGTCGTCAGTCCTTGTTGCTCCTTGAAGGAAATAGCTCTATCCCAAGTGTGAGATTCTTCGTTTCGCTCAAAGCAGCGAAACGAAGAATGACGTTACATACTGTTTCGTTCAACTTTTTGGGAGTCTAAAATAGAGGAACGAGCCACACCCGCTTTTTCTATTTTTCCACACTGTTGGCATTTCTTTTTTGGAAAAATCCATTTGAATAATGCTGTGAGTTTTAAATCATGGAATTTGCTGTCAATTTTCCGAAGCCGTTAAAGTTTTACATCTTTACTTCTAAATCAATACCCATGAAAATTGTACTTGTAGTCTTCGCGCTTGGCTTAAGCATCTCTCATACCTTTGCGCAAAATACGCCTCCTCTTCTCAGTTCAGTAAACACTCCGAGTATCGCAAGCGGTTATACACCCGGCACACTCTATAACATGGTGGTGAACTTCAATGAAAACAGCAGCAAGAAAGTATTCACGCTAAAGATTTCCAACGCAACAAACGCGGGCGCGGTGGGTTACGTGACGCAGTTGCAATCAACCTTAGATACATTTACCCAGAGCGGATTTTTTCATATCACAAGCGTTGACACAGCGGCAATGAGCGCCTGGACATTCAAATGGACTACTCCGGCTGCCGGTGGAAATATTACACTTGAGCTTTTGGGCACAGCGCTTGATTTAGCCGGTGGGCAAGATGATGTCGTGCATACCTGCAACTATCAACTCACCGCTTCAAGTTTCGGATTAAACGGGAGTTGCTCACAAACATTCACGGTAGGAATTTGGGAACGCGCGGAAAATTCCATCAACATGGAAGTTTATCCGAATCCATCAACAGGCAAAATCACTATCAGCTATTCGCTTCACGCAAGCGAGAACACACTGGTGGATTTGCTTGATTTAAGTGGAAAGGCAGTAAAAGAGATTTTTAAAGGAAGCGAAAACTACGGCATTTCCACGCACACTGTTCTTACGGATGATTTAGTTGCTGGACTTTATGTTCTGCGTGTTACCCTTGGTAGCAAAGTATTTTACAATAAAATTTCTGTGCTGAACTATTGAGACGCTATCAGACGCTACGCGGGCTTTATCAGATATGGTCGGCTATGGTGTATTCGCTTTTGCGGAAATAAATAAACCCGGTGACAAGCAACACCAGCATCGGAATGAATGCAAGCATATAATAGTAAGGAGTTCCTTCGGATTCACCGCCAAAGAGCGACCACCGGTATCCTGCAATGACGGCTGCCATCGGATTGAAGTAGGTGATGAAGCTGAATTCCGAAGGCGCATTCTGGAGCAGCGTGGTGGGATAAAATACAGGCGTGAGCCAAATGCCGAGGTTGATGAAATAAGGAATGATGTGCTGAAAGTCGCGGTAGCGGATGGTGAGCGCACTCAACCATATTCCAAAAGAAAGGCCGGTGACGATATTAAAGAAAATAAACACAGGCAGAAAAATAATTTTTTCTGACGGAGTGTAGCCCATCCAAAACATGATGATGAATAGCAGCACGAGTGAAATACCGAATTCCACCAGCCCCACCAGCACCTTTGACAACGGAAGGATGATGCGCGGAAAATAAATCTTGCGAATCAAATCCTGCGAATTGACAAGCGAAGTGCCCGCATGGTTGAAGATGTGCGTAAAGAAATACCACGCGGTCATTCCCGTGAAGGCAAACAGCGGATAGGGGATGTTGCCCGTATCCACTTTGATGAGCTTGTCGAAAAAAAACGTCCACACCAGCAGGCTCGTGACGGGCTGCAAGACAGACCACAGGAAGCCCAGCGCGGTTTGCGCATATTGCACCTTAATATCCCGCTTGGCTAATGAAAACGCCAGCGTGCGATACTGATATACTTTATGCAGATATTGACTTAACTTTTCACCCTTGCTCGAAAGCAGTGTTTGGCTCATCTTGTGAGTTGAAAGATATGGTTAAAATAGCGCACATCATCAATCCGGCTAAAGTTAGCGAATCTTCAGATTTGCATTTTGCACAGCCTGTTACTTTTGAGACCATGCGCGTTGCAAAACAATTCGCGCAGGCAACTGCCGATGTGCAACTCTTCACCACGCAATATGCGGAAGACCGCGCAATCATTCCGCCTTTTTATCAACAACTGCCAGACCTTGCCCGCTCGGTTTTAGACATCCGCAGTTTTAAAAACAAACGAAAATTTCCGCTCATCAAAGATATTTTGCAAGCGCTCTATGACGCTACTGATGCCGACTATCTCATTTACACCAATAGCGACATTGCGCTGATGCCGCAGTTTTATGCTGCGGTGCAAAAATTTATCGCGATGGGCTATGATGCGTACATCATCAACCGCAGACGGGTTTCAAAGAAATATAAAAGCGTTGACGACATCCCAAAAATGTGGAGTGATGTGGGAGCGTCCCATCCCGGCTTTGATTGCTTCGTGCTGCACCGCAGCCTTTTCCAGAAATTCATTTTAGAAAATGTGTGCGTGGGCGTGCCGTTTGTTGAAGCTGCGCTTGCATACAATATTTTCGCGTTCAGCAAAAACTATAAACTCTTTACCGACCAGCACCTCACCATACACATCGGCATGGAGGTGATGCCGGAACGCGACACGGAATATCACCAATACAACCAAGCCGAGTTTAATAAAATCTACGCGCAACTGCGCCCGCATCTTTCTTCCGAAAAATTGCCATATTCTGAATTGCCTTTTTATCAAAAAGCAATCAAGTGGGGGTTGAACCCCGCTGTGTTTATTCTTCCTCATCTTGAAATTGAAGCTGAAGGCAGGTGGGAGAAACTAAAGTTTTCATTGAATGAAATAAGATGGCGGTGGCTGGCGCGATAGCGTCATCGCGAGGCTCTGCGAAGCAATCTTTTAAATTAAAGATTAGGAGGCGCACCACAAAAAAATGCGGTTGCGCCAAAACCGTAATCTGCCTCGCTTGCAGCGGCTGTGCCGCAACTTCAGGCACACGGGCGTACACCGCACAAGCCGGTGAAGTGGCTGCGCAAGTTTCTACACGCAGCCAGCCTTAACCAGCAGCGCCTGAGATAGAAGCAAGGATTTGTGAAGGTGAAATATTTGTGCGTGAAGTTATGGCGGAGAGTGGTAACGATGAGTTGAGATGGTGGGAAAAGGGGATACTTGGGACACACCTTTTATTTTCGGCAGATTCATACTTTTGCGCCTCATTTAACAGAGCATGGGCAAACTTATTTCACGACTTATTTTCTTCATTTACGGATGGACGGTTGACGACAAACTAAAGGCAGACTTCTCGCGCTGCGTGATGATTGCAGCGCCTCACACCAGCAACTGGGATTTGGTATTTGCGCGCGGAGCATTTTACCTGATGGGCATTCCCATCCGCTTTACGGTGAAAGATAGTTGGACGAAGTTTCCCCTTAATTTATTTATGAATCCGCTTGGAGCAATCGGCATTGACCGCAGCCCCCGTAAGCTGGGCGAAGAAAGGCGTAGTATGACCGAAGCGATGATTGATTTATTCAATTCAAGAAAAGAACTTGTAGTGATGGTAACGCCAGAAGGCACGCGCTCACTAAGAACAAAATGGAAAAAAGGATTCTATCATGTTGCCGCAGGAGCAAAAGTGCCGATAGCATTGGGTTATCTTGATTACAAAAACAAAGTAGCGGGCGTGGGGAAGATGGTTTATCCCACAGGCGACATGAATAAAGATATGAGAGAGATTGTCGCGTTCTATAAAGACATCCAGCCAAAGTTTCCCGAAAAGTTTTCGATTGATTTGGAATACGCCTGATGGGAAATTAGAAATTAAGAATTAGGAATTACGAATTGATAATTACCAATTACACTGCTGAATCCTTAATTTTCAAATTCCTCATTTCTAATTCATAATTCATTCTTCCTATGAAACGCAGGGACATGCTCAGAAACACAGCGCTGGGCGCTGGATTGTTATTCACGCCACGTGCATTGCGCGGGTTCACACTTCCTGCTGATTTCACCAAAGCAGCCTTCGGCAGCAACTTCAAGTGGGGTACCGCTTCCGCAGCCTATCAAATAGAAGGCGCATGGAATGAAGACGGCAGAGGTCCTTCCATTTGGGATACATTCTCACAGAATCCCAAAAACATCAAGACAAAAGAAAACGGCAACGTGTCATGCGATTACTATCACCGTTATCGCGAGGACATCGCGCTGGTGAAAGAGATGAACATGGATGTCAGCCGCTTCTCCATTTCATGGTCGCGCATTTTTCCGGAAGGTACAGGCACTGTGAATCCAAAGGGCGTAGAGTTTTATCACAAGGTGATTGACCGCTGCATTGAGGTCGGACTTGAGCCGTGGATTACCTGCTTCCATTGGGATTTGCCGCAGGCGTTGCAAGACAAAGGCGGCTGGGCAAACCGCGAAAGCGTGAATTGGTTTTCAGACTACGTGAATTTTATTACGAAGGAATATGGCGGTAAAGTAAAAAACTGGATGGTGCTGAATGAGCCGATGGCATTTGTCGCGCTGGGTTATTTGATGAAGATGCACGCTCCGGGCATTCGCAGCTTCAAGCAGTTTAAGCAGGCTACTCATCATGTTACGCTGTGTCAGGCGGAAGGCGGAAGAATCATTCGCGCAAATGTTTCGGGCGCAAATGTGGGCACTACTTTTTCATGCTCGCATGTGCAGCCCAAGAGCGATAAAGAAAAACATCACAATGCCAGCCGCAAAATTGACGCGCTGGTTAACCGCCTCTTCATTGAGCCTGCGCTGGGCATGGGCTATCCCGTGGATGACCTGAAGCTGATAAAAGGCATTGAGAAATACATTTTGCCGGGCGATGAAGAGAAAATGAAATTCAATTTTGATTTCATCGGGGTGCAAAACTATACGCGCATCATCACCCGTTTCAGTTTATTTCCGCCTATCATTTGGGCTAACCAAGTGAAGCCGAAAGACATCATAGGCGCGGAAATCACCGACATGGGATGGGAGGTATATCCCGAAGGCATTTATTCTATTCTGAAACAGTTTGCCGCATACAAAGGCGTTGATAAAATTATCGTCACTGAAAATGGCGCAGCCTTTCCCGATGTGGTAGTGAATGGCAGAGTGCAGGACACGCAGCGCGTAAATTTCTATAAAAACTATTTGCAAAATGTGCTGCGCGCAAAGCAGGAAGGAGTGAACGTGCAAGGCTACTTCGCGTGGACGCTCATGGACAACTTTGAGTGGGCGGAGGGCTACATGCCGCGCTTTGGACTAGTGCATGTTGACTTCGCCACGCAACAACGCACGATGAAAGATTCAGGATTGTGGTTTAAGGAGTTTTTGAAGAACTGAGTTTCACGAAAATAGTTTCAGGGATTTTTTCCCGTGTAATTGAAAGGCGTGATTGCCTTCAATTCCTTTTTCACTCCGGCAGAAACAGCGAGCGTGTCAATAAAGTCGTGCATCACTTTTTGATTGATTACTGAATTGTTGCGTGTAAGTTCTTTCAGCAATTCATAAGGTTTTTCATACCCTTCTCTTCTCAAAATAGTTTGGATTGCTTCAGCAACAACAATCCAATGTTTTTCTAAATCAGAATAGAGCGCGGCTTCATTGACGATGGCTTTATCCAATCCTTTTAATAAGGAATCGAAAGCGATTAGCGTGTGCGCAAATGGAACACCGAGGTTGCGCAGCACAGTTGAGTCGGTGAGGTCGCGTTGCATGCGCGAAACAGGAAGTTTAGCGGAAAGAAATTCAAAGTTGGCATTGGAGATTCCAAAATTCCCTTCTGCATTTTCAAAATCAATCGGGTTCACTTTGTGTGGCATCGCTGATGAGCCAACTTCAGTCTTCACCACTTTTTGTTTGAAGTAATCCATTGAAATGTATGTCCACATATCACGGCACAGGTCAACGAGAATGGTGTTGATGCGTTTCAGCGCATCGCATTGCGCAGCAAGATTATCGTAATGCTCGATTTGCGTTGTGAAGCGGCTGCGTTGCAATCCCAGTGTTTTGTTCACAAAACCGTCAGCAAATTTTATCCAGTCAACTTTTGGAAAAGCTGCATAATGCGCATTGAAGTTTCCTGTGGCTCCTCCAAACTTGGCGGAGTGCGGAATTTTTTCCAACTGCGCCAATTGGTTTTCCAATCGCTCGACAAACACCATCATTTCTTTTCCCAAGCGCGTTGGCGATGCCGGTTGTCCGTGCGTGTGTGCAAGCATCGGAATCTCTTTCCATTCTTTTGCGAGCGATGTTAACCGTGCAATAATTTTTTTTATTGCAGGAAAATAAATTTCATCAAGCGCGTCTTTCAGCGAAAGCGGAATCGCTGTGTTATTAATGTCCTGAGAGGTTAAGCCAAAGTGAATAAACTCGCTGTATTTCTGTAAACCGTAGTTTTGAAAAATTTCTTTCAGAAAATATTCAACCGCCTTTACATCGTGGTTGGTTGTTTTTTCCAACTCTTTGATTTTCTTTGCATCCGCAATGGAAAAATTTTTTGCAACTTTTTCCAGCGTGGAGCATTTGTTTGTTGGAAAACTATTTAGTGAAAGCGAACGTACTTGTGTAAGCGCGATGAAATATTTCACTTCAACAAGTACGCGGTATTTGAACAAGGCATACTCCGAAAAATAAGGAGCGAGCAGTTCGGTTTTTTTGTGATAGCGCCCATCAATGGGCGAAATGGCGGTGAGCGGCTCTAAAGACATCAGACAAAAATGAATTTGTCCAAAAATAACAAATGGCTGCGATTGCCTGTTTATATTTTAAGAATTGAACACTGATTGAACAACTTACTTTGCAAACTTCTGATATGGCGCAAAAATTACTCATTGTAGAGTCTCCTGCTAAAGCGAAGACAATCGAAAAATTCCTCGGAAAGGATTTTAAGGTTGTTTCCAGCTACGGTCACATTCGTGATTTGGTGAAAGAAGGCATGGGCATCAACCTGAAAAAAAATTACGAACCCACTTACCAGGTTCCGGCAGATAAAGCGGAGGTCGTAAAGCAATTACAAAAGCATGCGAAGAGCGCAGAAGAAATCTGGCTTGCAACGGACGAAGACCGCGAAGGAGAAGCCATCAGTTGGCATCTCTGCGAAGTGCTCGGCTTAGACCCAAAGGTTGCAAAGCGCATCGTGTTTCACGAAATCACAAAATCTGCGATTGAAGCTGCGGTAAAAACCCCGCGCAGCCTTGACTTGAATTTGGTGAATGCCCAACAAGCGCGAAGGGTGCTTGATAGAATTGTGGGCTTTGAAATTTCTCCGATTCTGTGGAGAAAAGTTTCCATGAAGCAGAACCTATCAGCCGGTCGCGTACAGTCGGTTGCGGTGAAATTAATTGTGGAGCGCGAACGCGAAATCAATGCGTTCAATTCCGAATCCTCCTTTAAAATCAACACGCTTTTTAATGTAAAAGACGAAAACAAAGTTTCAAAGCTGAAAGCGGAATCGCCAAAGAAGTTCAGCGAGGAAGATGGCGCGATGAAGTTTTTGCAGGAAGCAACCGGAGCTACCTTCTCCATCACCGATATTCAAACAAAACCTGCGAAGAAAACACCGCCCGCGCCTTTTACTACCTCCACCATGCAGCAGGAAGCGAGCCGCAAGCTGAGTTTCTCCGTTGTGAAAACGATGATGATGGCGCAACGCCTTTATGAAGCCGGACACATTACTTATATGCGTACCGATTCGGTGAACCTTGCGCAAAGCGCGATTGACGCTGCCGCAGCAGAAATCAAAAGTTCATTTGGAGAGCAGTATTCAGAGCCGCATCAATACAAAACAAAATCGCGCAGCGCGCAGGAAGCGCACGAAGCGATTCGTCCCACGTTTTTTGACAAGAGAACTATTGATGCTGAATATGACCAGCAGCGTTTATATGAATTGATTTGGAAACGCACCGTTGCTTCGCAGATGGCGGATGCGCGTTTGGAAAAAACAACAGTGAAGATTGACATTTCTACCAATCATGAAGAGTTGGTTGCAGAAGGCGAAGTGTTGCTCTTTGACGGATTCCTTAAACTCTATATCGAATCGCAGGATGAGGAACCCGATGAGGAGAATAGCAGCATGTTGCCTCCTTTGAAAGTAGGTCAGGTGCTTGACTTAGACGAAATGATTGCGCGTGAACGTTTTTCAAAAGCGCTTGCCAGATACAATGAAGCTGCGCTCGTAAAGAAAATGGAAGAGTTGGGAATCGGCAGACCTTCCACGTATGCGCCCACTATCAGCACGATTCAAAAGCGCGGCTATGTGGAGAAGAAAGACCGCGAAGGAAAAGAGCGGGCTTATCGTGTGCTCACGCTGAAAGGAAATGAAATAGTTAAGAAAACAGAAATCGAAATCACAGGCGCGGAAAAGATGAAATTGTTCCCCACCGATGTGGGCGCGGTAGTGAATGATTTTCTCGCAGTAAATTTTCAAAACGTGATGGACTATAACTTCACCGCGCGTATTGAAGAGGAGTTTGACGAAATCGCAAACGGGAACATGGAATGGCATGCGATGATTGACGGGTTCTACAAGCCGTTTCACAGCAGCGTAGAACATACAACAGAAAATGCAGAACGCGCTTCTGGTGAACGTGACTTGGGCGTTGATCCCGCATCGGGCAAACCGCTGATTGTGCGCATCGGCAGATATGGTCCGATGGCGCAAATCGGCAAGCAGGAAAATGAAGGCGATGAAAAACCGCGCTATGCAAAGTTGCGCCCGAATCAATCTTTAGAAACCATTACAGCGGAAGAAGCGCTGCAACTGTTCAGGCTTCCGCGCAACTTAGGCATGTATGAAGAAAAAGAAGTAGTGGTTGCTATCGGCAGGTTTGGTCCTTATGTGCGGCACGACAGTAAATTCGTTTCCGTTCCAAAGGAATATGACGTGTACGAAATTGATTTGAACACGTGCATCGAATTGATTGAGAAGAAGCGCAAAGCCGATGCGGAGAAAAACATCAAAAACTTTCCGGAGAAAGACGTGCATATACTGAACGGCAGGTTTGGCGCGTATATTAAATCGGGCGACAACAATTACCGCATCCCGAAAGATAAAGACCCGAAAGAGTTGACGCTGGAAGAATGTCTTGAAATAATTGAGACGCAGCCTGCAAGCAAGAAGCGTGGTGGATTCAAGCGTGGCGGGTTTAAAAAGGCTGAACCGAAAACAGCGGCAAAGCCGAAAGCAAAACCCGCGAAAAAGAAAGCCGCCAAATCAAAAAAGGAATAAATGGAACATAAAGAGCTAAACGCGCTGATTGCATTGCTTGATGACCCTGATAAGGAAGTCTTCTCGCATGTGTCGGGAAAGCTGATGTCCTACGGCTCGCGTATCATTCCCACGCTGGAAACGGTTTGGGAAGGCGGCTCTTTCAACCCGATGCTCCAGGAGCGCATCGAAAACATTATTCACAAAATTCAGTTTGACAACCTCTGCCATGCCTTTAAACACTGGACTGATTTTGATTCTGATGATTTGTTTGAAGGCGCATGCATGGTGTCGCGCTATCAATATCCCGACTTCGACCAAAAGAAGCTGAAAGAAGATTTCGACCGCCTGAAGCGAACCATCTGGCTCGAACTGAGCCATCACCTCACTCCGCTTGAGCAGGTGAATATTTTCAATCATGTGCTTTATACGATTCTTGAGTTTTCACCCAAGGCGTCATCGCGCAATTTTTTCCTGCATAAAGCGCTCGAAAATAAAACCGGCAACGCGCTGATGATGGGCGTGATTTATCTCATTATCGCGCGTGATTTGGATATGCCCGTGTATGGCGTGAACCTACCAGGAAGGTTTATCATGGCTTATACCAAAGAGCCGATCAACTTCATCACCGAAGAGGAAGATGCGCGCAGCAAGATTCTTTTTTACATCAACCCGCTGAACCGTGGCGCCATTTTCAGCCGCAATGAATTGGTAACTGAATTAGACAAGCGCGGTGAAAAACTCGACATCAGCGCATTCGTTCCTTGCTCAAACAAGAACACCGTTGGGTTGCTTTTAGAAAACCTCCTTGAAATCTATAAAGAAGACGCCCTCACCGACAAGATGGAAGAGTTGAACATGCTGATGCGCATGTTAAGGGTGTAGTGACATTCTGATTAATAGAGGACATCACCAAATTGTTCCAAGTTTTTTCTGTTTTGGAGGAGAATTTTTTTATCAAATAGACTTTGAGTTCGCGCGGGGTTAATTATTGTTCTGCTGCAATAACTTATTCATGTGTTGTTTTAAAAATTTTCTGTCAATATATTCAATACTAAATGAAGCGTAAATGGTTAAAATCCCAAAAATGGGAATATGGAATCTGCCCAGACCGTAAAATAAAATGCCATACATGATGCTGAAAGCCAGAATTAAAAGCACAACAAAGCAGTCAACTGCTTTAAATTGTTCAGTCTTCATTTTTAAATAGAATCCAAACAGAATCAAGAATAGGTATGTCCAGTAAATAAAAAGATAGACACCGTGTTTATATTTTCCATACCAGGGCCAGATACTGTCATCAAACAGCATTTTGATTTGCAGCCCCATTTTAAATTCTGTTTGTCCGGTGTAAACGTCAAGGCTTAAAGGCATTACCCAGAGTTTGCCCAGTTTTGTTGGAATAATTTTTAATTGTTTCAGGGGATTGCTTTTCCATGCATCCGCTGCCATCGCTTTAAAAAGGGAATCTTGTTTGATGCACCTGCATTCCGGAGTCAGCGCGGTGAATGCTTTGTAATTATTTATCTGGATTTGAGGTAAATAATTGTAATTGTTTTCCGTAACGTGCCACGAGCCATCGTCATTTTCATTATTCCCGCCATAAATTACGGTGCCTGACCCAAAACTGGAAGGATTGAAAACCTTGTAAATGGCATAGTTTTTTAAGCCATTTAAAGTAAGTGCAATTGTCAGCAGGAATACTGTGGAAAAAAGTAGTTTGTACCTTCTGTTATAAGATAGAGCGATTAGTATAATGGGCAATATCAATAAGTATTCAAATTTGCAGAGAACTAAAAATGTGGTGGAAAGAACAAAGAGTATCTGGGCGCGCTGATTGGCGAAGCCGCTCACAAGGCAACCTGAAATAAGTAAGATGAGGCTTCCGCAGAGCGATTCGCTATAGGTAATCTGGTTGGATTGAAATATTTCAGGAGAAAAAAGAATCAAAATGTAGCTCAGTGTAAATTGCCAGCTTGTTAAAAGTTTTTTTGCATGAAGATTATGTAATAAAAAGTATAATGAAACGCAGTAAAGAGCAGACTGTATCATTGCAATTGGAAATTTATTGTGTTGTGTTATGAACTTGATGATTAGTAAGAAAATGGGATAACCGGGCGCAGTATTACAATGCACAGACGCGCTTAGATTGGAGAAATTTAAAGAAGCAAATTCATTTGATGCAAGTATGTACCTGAGCGAGTCAGAAATTTGCTGATAGTCATAAATTATCATGTCAAATACTGTCAAGAAAACATGAGCAATTGAAATAAGAATTAGATGTTTTATTTTCATTGTAAACGCTAATTTATCCGTCAGTTGCGCATATTGTTTTTTTGCCTTTGCTGTACAGGCGCTTGAATTTAAGCTACAACAGTTCTGTAGCATGGGCGCTTGAATTTTAGAAGCCCTATTGAAACAAAGTAAGTGTAAATATTTTGTTCTTTATTAGTAAAGACAAAAATTGCGTTTAACTAAAAATGAAGAACTAAGCAGTTCAAGCTATTCCACCACTGTTTTATTCATCAAAAACGCTTTGATGAAATCATCGAGGTTGCCATCGAGCACGCCTTGGGCGTTGCTCGTTTCGTGACCCGTGCGCACATCTTTCACGAGCTTGTAGGGATGTAGCACATAAGAGCGAATCTGCGACCCCCACTCAATTTTCATCTTGCCGCTCTCCACCTTTTCGCGGGCTTCGTTTTTCTTGCGCAACTCCACTTCATAGAGGCGCGATTTTAAAATCTTAACTGCCTTCTCGCGGTTTTGGTGCTGCGAGCGCGTTTCCTGACATTCCACCACAATGCCTGATGGAAAATGGCGCACGCGCACTGCCGTTTCCACCTTGTTCACGTTCTGTCCGCCCTTGCCGCTTGAGCGAAATGTGTCCCAATCCAAATCAGAAGGATTCACCTCAATTTCTATCGTATCATCAATCACGGGATAGACAAACACCGAGGCAAAGGAAGTGTGCCGTCTTTGATTTGAATCATAAGGAGAAATGCGCACGAGGCGATGCACGCCATTCTCACCTTTCAAATATCCATAAGCGAACTCCCCGCTTATTTCAAGCGTAGCCGACTTGATGCCCGCAACTTCGCCTTGCTGCAAATCAACCTGCGTCACTTTGTAGCCGCTCTTTTCGCCCCACATCAGGTACATGCGCATGAGCATCTCCGCCCAGTCGCAGCTTTCTGTGCCGCCCGCGCCACTGTTGATTTCCACGAGGGCGCTCAGTTGGTCTTCGGGATTGTTCAGCGTGGATTTAAATTCAAGCTCGTCCACTTTCTTTAGCGCAACGGCATATTGCTTGTCCACTTCATGCATCTCTACTTCGTTTTCCCTGAAGAAATCAAGAAGTACGCCTGCATCGTCAACTGCTTGTTGCGTTTCATAATATGAAGCAACCCACGTTTTGTTTGATTTGATGAGCTTCAGGATTTCCTGCGCGCGCTTGGGGTCGTTCCAGAAAGAAGGTTCGGAAGTTAGTTTTTCTTTTTCGCGGGTTTCCGCGTCTTTGTCCTCCACTTCAAAGATACCTCTTGAGCGAGGCGGCACGATCTTTAAGATCTTTCAGTTGTTCGATTGTCATTGTTTTTAAAAATTGGTGACGCAAAGTTAAGGAGATGGCGCAAACATTCCGCAAATTTGCTTCACCCGCATGTCGTCCGCAGAAATGAACCCCGCAATTGTTGTTTCGGCTTACAACCGTGAACAAAGCCTTTTGCGATTGCTGCTTTCTCTCGAACAGGCAGAATATCCAGCGCGCGCGGTAACGCTTGTAATCAGCATTGATAAAAATGAGAATAAAGCTGTAGCGCAGGCAGCGGAAGATTTTCGCTGGTCGCACGGAGAGAAAAGAATTATTCAGCATCAACAGCATCTGGGTTTGTGCGGACATATTCTTACCTGCGGAGATTTAACGAAAGAATACGGCAGCATCATTCTCTTTGAAGACGACCTGTTTGCTTCAAAGTATTTTTATTCATTCGCGACCAATGCTCTAAATTTTTACGAAGAAGAAAAACAAGTTGCGGGAATCTCATTGTACAGCTATGATATTTCCGAAATCGGGTTCAATCCTTTTGCAGCGGTTAACGATGGGAATGATGTGTATTTCATGCAGGTCGCCTCCTCGTGGGGGCAAGCATGGACAAGCGAACAGTGGCAAGGGTTTCGTATATGGTTTCAACAAAATCCCGATTTAAATGAAAAGGAACAGCCTCCCGTTTACCTGCTAAAGTGGTCGGAGAATTCGTGGAAAAAACATTTCATCCGTTATCTGCATTTCACCGGGAAATATTTTGTTTTCCCCCGGTTCTCCTTCTCTACAAACTTTGAAGAGCCGGGCGCAACGGCAAGCACGAAAGGACTTTATCAGGTGGCGATTCAGCAGGGTAGGAGAGACTGCCGACTTTCCGAACTTGAACAATCGCACTCGGTGTATGACGCATATTTTGAAATGACGGCTGCGTGTTTGAAGAAATGGAATCAGCAACTGAATTCGTTTGATTTCACTACGGATATTTATGGAAATCATCCCGTGGGCTTTTGTAAAACCTCCTATCTGCTCACAACAAAAGAAGCGAAGAATGCTGCGCTTTCTTTCGGACTTGAAATGTTTCCACCAGTGTTGAATGTGATTAATAGTGTGAACGGAGATGCAATTAAAATGGTGAAGCGGGAAGATGTGTTGAGCGAAAAAGTGCCTAATGATTTGAGTTATTACAAGTATAAAACGGTAAGCGAAATTATTTTTCAGGATGAGTTGATTGAGTGCATTGAACAAGTTCATGCAGTTAACAGCGAAAAGGTGAAGGAGTTGCATCACGATTACACCTCAAGAATGGAAGGGTTAAGCGAGCAAGTCAGGACTCTGCACAAAGACTATCACGCGCAAATCACGCAATTGCACAGCGAGTATGAAGTGAAAGTAAAAGACACGGTGGAGCAGGCCTTAAAAGACTATCAGTTCAAGATTGATCATCCTGCATTTACAATAATCACTATTGCAAAGCGCGAAAATATTGAAGCCGCTTTACAAACCGCGCGTTCTGTTCAACAACAGGATTATCCGAGATTTCGGCATCAATTGATTCTGATTGGTAATGCCGATGGAGTGAATCTTTCTGAATTCGCTTCGTCTTCTTTTTCATTTCAAAGTGTTCATGAAATTGGAGAAGCATTGTGCGTTGCAGAAGAACAGTTGAACGATGCGGAGAGTGATTTTCATTGCTGGCTCGAAGCGGGAACTGTGTTGCTTCCGAAAGCGATGATGACAGTGCGTGATATTTTCAAGCGTTTCGCAGAAGTGAACTGGTTGAAAGGACTTCCTGCGCAATTGGGAAGCAAAGGAGAAATTATTCCTGTCACAAATGGAATTGATTATCGTTGGGATAAGAACAGATTTCATGCGGGCACGCTTGCGGAAATCGGAAACAAGATTTCCTGTTCGGGAATTTTTTGGAAAAGACATTTGTGGCAAAATGAAGGCGGAAAGTTTAATCATAACTTCTCGCATCTTGCCGAAATTGAATTGTTCAACAGGATGTTTGAAAGAGATATGTTGCATGTTGTGCTGGCACACCTCGCATCATCCGGCAAGCAGACTTATTCCCCTTCTCCTGCTGCCGAAGCTGAATTTGCAACGCTTCAAAAAAGCTTTCCGCAACGAAGTGCATTTCAGGAAATGGTCAGCGCGGCATCTTATCCTTTTTTCAAACGGGATATTCCATTCTTGCGCGCAGTACACAAATCACGCAGCACTTACCCACCGCTAATTCGTTTTGATTACCAAACACAGTCTTTTTACCTTAGCGAGTATTAGAAAAGTTTACAGTTTCCTGTTTTCAGTTTACAGTTGAATGTTCCATCACTTGATTGTACCAAAAACAGCAAACTAAAAACAGCAAACTAAAAACAGAGTGGACTTCCCGAAAATTTCTGTAGTTACCGTCAATTTGAATAACGCCAGTTTCTTAGAGGAAACGATACAATCAGTATTGAATCAGAAATATCCGAATCTCGAATACATCATCATTGACGGGGGCAGCACGGATGGAAGCATCGAAATTATTCGCAAGTATGAAAGCAGATTAGAGTATTGGGAGAGTGAGAAAGATGAAGGCTATGGTTTTGCGCTGCAAAAAGGTTTTGGCAAATCAACGGGTGAAATCATGGCGTGGCTGAATTCAGATGATGTGTATCTGCCTGGAAGTTTATTTACAGTTGCAGAAGTTTTTAAGAACACACCCGATGCGCAATGGATTACGGGATTTCCCTCGTGGTGCAATGAAAAAGGATTCCTTCTCGGAGAAATGCCGCTCACGGAACAAGCGCATCCTTATTGGGCAAAGCGTTATGACCTCTATCAGAAATATTCACGCTGGTCAAGCATCCGCTACTTAGGGGGTGATTATCTTGCCATTCAGCAGGAATCTACATTTTGGAAAAGAACGCTTTGGGAGAAAGCAGGTGGGAAAATAAACACAAGCTACAAACTTGCTGCCGACACCGAATTGTGGTGTCGTTTTTTCAGGCATGAACATTTACGCAGTGTTAATTCAATCTTCGCAGCTTTCAGGTTGGGAAACGAAAAGCAACTCACAAAAACGATGCGCGAAGCCTATTTAAAAGAATGTCAGAAAGCGATTGAAGAAGAACGCAACCTGCTTGGCTTTGGCGATTTAGCGGAACACAGGATTCAATTCTTTCTGAGCGGACTGTTCAAGCCCTGCTCTTATCTTGATTTGCCGATGGGAACATTCTATGAAAAACTATTAGAACTTCCACCTGTGATTCGCGTGAATCAGTAAACAGCAATCTTCCCTTTTTCCATTACTCCGCTTGCGCTTTGGATAACGTAGTAATAAATTCCGCTTGAGGGAAGCATAAACGGAATGAGCGTTTGTTTTTCACCACTGAAGGTTTCAGCGCTTCTTCCAAGCGCGTCAAACAAGGTTATGGTATAAGATTCATTCGATGCTGATTCGATTCTAATCTGACGCATTTCGGAAACATAGCGCACACGGAAAGCAGAAAGATTTTTTACAACATTTCCTCCGCTTGTCAATGAGTCGCATGGAGTAACAAGAGGGTAAGCAGCAAGTTCATATTTTTTGAAAAAATTCCAGATGATATTGCTGGCGTTGATATCGCCTGTGGTGACTCCGATATTTATAAACGCATCGGGCCACGTATGCCCTCCGCCATTCACTGTATAAAGAATCACTTCTGTGGAATCATCGCAGGGCGCATAATGCGTCATTGTTACCGTTGTGCTGTCATTTGGATCAATGTCGGGAAGTTGTGTAACAACAGGCGTTTGCGGACAATTATTTTTTTGCACCCACGAGCTTATCGTTTGCGGAACCCCTGAATAAGGCACCGTAGGGTCATCTGTGCCGTGTATCTGCATCACAGGAATTGGTCGTGCAGGATTGCAGGGAACAGTCGCAAGCAATCCGGTAACGGAAACAATTGCAGCGATATGGTCAGTAAGTTCGCAGGCAAGACGGTAGCTCATATATCCTCCCATTGACATTCCGCAGGAGTACACTTTGTTTCTGTCAATGCGAAATTCAGCATACAGCGTGTCAATCATCGCCTGAATAAATCCCACATCATCCACTCCGCTGCCGTTTATATTCCATTCATTGCTTATCGCGTCAGGATAAACTGCGATGAATTTGCCCGTGTCAGCCACATTGCTGAATTGCGTGTATAATTCTTCCTGCATTCCATTGGAGCCTAAGCCGTGCAGATTAAACACAAGCGGAACATGCAAACACGTATCAAATGCCGGAGGCAGATGCACACGGAAACTGCGCGTAATGCCGTCATGCGTCATGCTTCTCACTTGTGTTTGTGCGTGTACAATGCTACAGTTACAAATTGAGAGAAGAAGAGCGCAGTTGAAAATGAAGTTCTTTTTCATAGCATATTTTTTAAAAAGAGAATCAGGTTTCGGTCATCCTTGCTTTTTCCGAGCGATAACTTTTATACACAGGAATAGCAGTGACAATAATCAGCCCGATGATAATGTATTCAAGATAATCTTTCACTTGCGGAAAAGTTGTTCCGAGGAAATAGCCAAGCAGAATGAGGCTGAAAACCCATAGCGCGCTTCCGCTGATATTATAGAACAGAAAAATTTTCATGTCCATTTTTATTACGCCTGCAAGAATCGGAGCAAACGTACGGATAATCGGCAGAAACCTTCCAGCGATGAGCGCCAGTCCGCCATGCCGCTGATAAAAATCCTGCGCCATCAGTACGTATCGTTTTTTAAATAGCAAAGTATCATCACGCTTGAACAACGCTTCACCAGTGTATCTTCCGAAATAATAACCAACCATATTGCCGAGAATTCCCGCAATGCTCACCGATGCAAGCAGAACTGAAAGATGCACGTCAAACATGCCTGTGCCGCACAGTAAGCCCGCTGTGAACAAAAGCGAATCACCCGGAAGGAAAAATCCGAAGAACAAACCCGTCTCGGCAAACACTACCGCTACGAGCAGCGCAATGCCCCCATATTGAATGATGCTTTCCGGATTTACAAGCTGCTTTAAAAATTCCCACGCTTCAATCATGCAAAGAGATAAGGGCGTAAAGTTCTACATTCTGAAACAACAAGGTGAAACCCAAATGAAATGTGTTTTTGGAATCAGAATAAGCATGGCTAATACTCCGTCAGCCCTTCGCTTTTTCTTTTTTTATAATCCTGAATAAGCAGATGGTACATAAATACGCCAAAGGAATAAAGCGCGGCAGTGATAAAGAAAATGCCCGCGTAACTCATGCCGCTTTCGCGTAGGATGCCAAAAAATAACGAGCTGATAAACCAACTCCCCGACCAGATGGAAGAGTTGAACGCGCTCATCAATTCGTGGTTGCGCTTGCCTACATAATACATGCCTAATTCAGAAGTAACGGGCGCGGCAAGATTCATGAGCGGCTGCCGCATGAGGTAGAAAAACCCCGCGATATGCACCGCATACATCCAGTGGTTGTAATACTGCGTGAGCGTCATCATAATTAAAGCAAATACGGAAAGCGATTGCACAAGCGTAACTGCTACCCCATAGCCTAATTTTCTTTTTATCGTTGGCGCTAAAAGAATGGTAAATGCAACAATTAAAAAAGTAGTTGCGCCCAACAGACTGAAAGCATCCGGCTGCATGCCATGCACATTTAGAAAGAATAAGTTGACGAATGGAATGGTGAAGCCTGCGCCCACTGCGATAATGAGCGTTGGCGTGAGGGCTTTAAGAATCAAGCCCCAGTCGTAATGCTGCATGAAAGTGGAAAGCTGAATTTTCACGCCCGTATTTTCGGGTGTTTTAATGCGGTAAATAAAGAAGAAACTTCCGAAGCCAAGAAGTGCAAAACACTGCATGAGCAGTTTTTCATCAAACACCTGCGGCATATAACGGTTAAGTAAAAAGTTGAGAAATCCGCAAAGCGCAATGGTTGTGCTATTGGTGAGAAAAAATAGCACAATAGCTTCCGTGTGCGTTTCCTTTTTCGCGTTTTGCAAAATGAAAGGCATAGCGGGCACTTGTAGACACGAATAAGAAATTCCCCACAAGGCAAAACTCCAATGCAGCAAGGTATCCATGCGATGACTGACAGCATAAATTATCACCAAGGAAATTGCGGGTACTATGAGCGTGGAGAAATAAAACAGCGGCTTTATTTTTCTTCCACGAATAAAAACGCCCAGCGGAAAAGCAAACAACATCACCGCAACATATTGATAAGCGCGAAAGCGGGCTATTTCGAAATCCTTGTAGCCGTTGTCATCCATCAGGTAATTGAGCAGTAAGAAGAACGAAGAGTTGACAATCTGAATAAAGAAATCCGCCATCAGGATGTTGCGGATATGCGGCTCAATCGTAAGGTAAGGGCGAAAAATTTTCAGCAAGAAAGGAGAATTAGCTTCCAAATTTAGAGGTACAATTATCAGATGCGTCAGGCGAGTTGTTCACAGGAATTGTTATTGGTAAGGGACGTTATTTAGTAGCTTTACGAAAATTGATTCCATGAGAAAAATTGTACTGACGGCTATTTGCATCTCGGCTTTTGCTGTTTTGTTTGCGCAGAAAAGCCTTGAAGGTAAAATCACCTACAAAGCAGAACTCACCGGTGAAGGAGCGGAAATGGCGAGAAGCATGATGCCCGATTCGTATGAATATTGGGTAGGCAAAGGAAGCATTCTGTTTAAAATGAACGGTGGGTTTGCGCAATCTATGCTTGGCGACATCCTTATAACCGCTGACGGGAATATGTACATGATTAAACGCGCTGAAAAAATATTTTACAACTTAAAAAGCGAAGCAACTCCGCAGCAGCCGCAAAGCAAAGTAGAGTTGCAAGATGAAACGCTATCTATTCTCGGCTATGACTGCAAAAAATATAAAGTTGAAACGGAAGTAAACGGTGCGCCTTCCACCCAATATGCTTGGGTGACGGATAAATACAAGATTGATTTCGCGCCTCAAAGCAAAGTTGCCGGAGCAGCCGGAGGAATCTGGATTGATGGCGTTAAGGGGATTCCCTTGAAAATTAGGGCATCGGTGATGGGGATGAATTCCGTTCTGACTGCAACAGAACTTAAAGAAGAAAAGCTTTCCAAAAGTCTGTTCATGATTCCGAAAGGATACGTAGAAAAAGAGTTCGACCCGATGAAGATGCTCGGCTTCTGATTTTTTATTCCAGCCTGAAAATAAAAAATGGATTTAGCCTCCTTCTTGAGCTAAATTGAGTTTCATAATAAACAGGAAATAGGAATGGTAAAATATGTTGATTGGATGGCGAAAAGGAGGGGCTTGAACCTGTGCATCATAGCCGTTTATTTTCTTGTCGTCCTGTACATGCACGACCCGTTGGTGAAACTGTCGGTGATGGTGATGAATTATTTCACTCGCCAGGTGTATGATGTGATTGTTGGCGTTGTAGCCTTTGTTTTGCTTGCGGGGATTATTTATTACTTCATCCGAAAGTTGACAGAGCATCGGCAAGCAATTGAGTTAAAGATAGGATACCTCATCACAGTGGTGTCGCTTATTTTTCTGCATTCGCAGGTGCATTTCGTGATGAATATCGAGCTGATTCACACCGTAGAGTTCGGCATCATGGCGCTTCTGATATTTCCGCTTGTTAAACGAGTAGGCGATACCGCATTTTACACTATTCTGCTTGGGGCAGCGGATGAATGGTTTCAATACAGGGTATTATATCCTGAAAAATCCGATTATTTTGATTTCAACGATTTGATTACAAACATGCTTGGCGCAGGCTTTGCGCTCGTGCTGCTTTATGCCGCAGGCGTGAACAACAAAAGCTATCCTTCTAAAATAAAAATTTACAAATCGCCTGTGCTTTATATTGCGGCAATCTTTGTGGTTTTTACCGGAGTTCTGTTTAAAATGTCCCTGATTCAGACCTATGCCGGCAACGAAAAAGCATGGTTTGTTTTAAGTAAAGCAGAAGGTCCTGAAAAGTTTTGGCGCAATTTGCCTGATTGTGAAATCGTGTATCATGTGTTGCGCCCGCAGGAGGGAATCGCGCTGCTTGTCTTGCTCTTGGCGCTTTTCTTCCTGTTTGATGTATTAGCGCGGAAACAACTATCAAATTCTGGCGCTTCACCTTTTAGCCGGAAAAGCATGGCGAGTCCGGTGTTTTGATTATGCCGCTGCAGAAGCGGAGAAATAACGGTTCTTCGCCAATGCGTATCCGCCAAACAAAACACCGATAAAAAACAAGTCGCCCGCAACGGAATAGTGGAAGAAGGGAATTGCAGCAACGTAGCAGGAAACTAATCCTGCCAAATTATGCGGGTAAAATCCATCAGCAATCCAAACGCCAAAATTTGAAACGATAAAGAATATGGCAGATGAAAGTAAACCTGCCCCGATAAGCGGCAGCGGCTTGTCATTACCTTTCAAAAGCATCCCGATAACAACGGTGAGCAGGAACCCGATATAAACGTAGGGCATGGTTGTGTGAAAACCCGCATATTCGCGCCAGCCTATTTGATAAGCAGCTTCAAGCGCTACATCGGTAAAAAACATTACCAGCAACGGAAGGGCAAGCGCCAACTTGTTGTTACGGAAATAAACACCGCCAAACAGCGCCATCGCTGCTACCGGAGAAAAATTCGGCAACTGACCTGTTAAAAGCAAGCGCAGAATTCCAGCGCCTGCAATGAAGGCAATGATTAAAAATGTTGGGCTTATCTGTTGGCTTTGTTTTTTCATAACTCGTAGTTTGTTGTTTGTAAAAATAGCAAACTTAGAAACAATGCTGACGACTGTTAATTTTTCTAAACGATAGGCGAGAGATGCTGTAATTTCCGTTCAGGAAGACAGCAGATTGCCAACAAATTCTTGACTTTACGTAAAAGATTAACGAGCATAAGGTAAACTTTTACCTAAGTTTGGAACTCATTTTGAAAGCCTGTTGTCTAAGTAAAAGACAGTAGGTAAAAACCAGTAGAAAAAACATGTTGGAAACCATCTTAAAATACGTTTCAGTTTATCTGATGAGCATGTTTAAGTTCGTGCTTGGTCCTGTAACCGGCACTGCGAGCCAACTCTCGGTTGTGGAAACTGCCATTTTCAGCATTTTGGGAATGATGACCACAGTGTTTATCATCATGCTGCTCGGAACAAAAACACGTGCATGGCTGATTGAGAAACTCGGAATGGAAAAAAGATTTTCCAACAGTAGCTACCGCACAAAAAAAATTTGGGAAAACTACGGAGTAATCGGAATCGCATTTATCACTCCGTTGATATTAACTCCTATTGGTGGCTCTATCATTGCCGTGATGTTTGGCGGCTCGCGCAGAAAAATCGTGCAATACATGTTCGTGAGCGCCATCTTCTGGGGCATCACAATTTCTTTCATCTTCGACCGCTTGGGCGCGGCTGTGTTTGGCTTCTAAAGCCTACTTGATATTTTCAATACTCTTGTAAGAAGTAATGATTCCTTTAATTAATGAGGAACTGAATCCCTGATGTTCCATTTCGTTGATGCCCGCAATGGTGCAGCCCTGCGGAGTAGTAACGCGGTCAATTTCTTTTTCAGGATGTTCCCCGCGTTCAAGAAGTAATGAAGCAGCGCCCTTCACCGTTTGCGCTGCGATGAGTTGTGCAGTGGCGGCATCAAAACCAATTTCAATTCCTCCCTGAGATGCAGCGCGGATATAGCGCAGTGAATACGCAATACCGCAGGCAGCAAGCACCGTTGCTGCCGACATCAGTTCATCTTCAATGAACACAGCTTTCCCAAGCTTTTCAAATAATGCCATCACCAATTCTTTCTGCTGCTCGGTTCCGTTTTTTGTTGAAACGCAGGTCATGGATTGCTGAATGGCAATGGCAGTGTTGGGCATTGCCCTAAAGAGTGGAACATTTGTGGCAATCACTTTTGTAATCTCCGGAATGCTGATGCCTGTTACTACGGAAATGACTAAATGCTTTTTAGCATTGAGCACGGGTTGAATCTCTTTCAGCACATCCATCAACTGTTTCGGCTTGATGGCGAGCAGCACGATGTCAGCGCCTGAAACGGCTTTCACGTTATCGCTCGTTACGTTTATCAATTTCTGCAACCTGCTTTCAATGAGGTGCACTTTCCTGCGCGTAACAGTGATGTTCTTTGATTCAATCAATCCTGTTTTTATCAAACCTTCGGTGATGCTGATGCCGAGGTTGCCGCCACCGATAATGGCAATTTTCTTTTTCTTAAAATTCTGGCTCATTGAATGAATAGCTTTTTGATGATGGTTGTTTTGCCTTGCACTTTGATGAAATACAATCCAGGAGATTTTATTTCCGAGAGGTCAAACGTAAGAAGATTTTCCGCTCCGTGTAATTCAAATTGTTTCCTGATGAGCAATTTGCCTGTTAAATCTGTCAGCAGAATTTCAACTTCTTTGTTCGAGGAAATGATTTGTATGAAAACTTTTTCTTCAGCCGGATTCGGATAGATGACTATCTGTTCCATCTCAAGATTTAATACCGTTGTTGTCGTATCGGGAATAGTATCTGTCGGAACAGAATCAATTGTGAGCGCGCAAACGGTAAGCAGCAAGCTGTCGAGAAATCTTTCGTGTGCAGGAATGCTGCCTGTGTTGATGGTGTTCGGAATGCCGATGGTTACCCAATTTGTCGAGTCCCAGAATGCAGGTTTTGATGCGAGATAATAGGTAGAGTCATTTAATGGTGATGTTCCGACAGGAGTTATTGTTCCTTTCACGTTGTTCGCATATTCAAATTGCCCTGTGCCTGCCATTAAATAATTTCCATAAAGCGCAGTGGTGTTGGTGATTTCATTGCCGACAAAGTTTTGGTCGGGCGTGATAGGCGCATTGCCAATAAATCCCATTCCATACAGTTCAGCGCGATTGCGCAAAAATGTATTGTGCGGGCCTGATACGCCCCAGAAATGGTCAATGATGATATTCTGCAGGATGTTGCCTTCAAACAAATTTGCAAATGGAAAATGCCCGTGCAGGGAAACATCACCGGAAAAATCAGAAACCGCTTCGCTGCGGTTTGGCTCGCGTGAGTAATTATATGCAAACACATTTCCGTTTGCTCCTTCCTTCACCATCATTGCATGACGCAGGAATTTGAACACATTGTTTTCTATCAAACAATCGCTTGCATGTTGCCGCAGGCAAATACCGTAGCCCCGCGTTCCTGAACCATCATATCCAAAGGAATGATGAATGTAACAACCCGAAACATCAATGTTTTTGCTGTATTCAATAAGGATATGCGCGCCCATACTCTTCGCGCTTTCCACTCCGCGCACCCAACAGTTTACTGCAAAGTTGAAATTGATATTGTAAATGGATGGTGTTGTCGAACTGTCCTGCCTGATGATTTTCATGCACTCAATTCCAACATACGTTACCGGTTTTATTTTTCGGACTTCAGCGTTGAGCAGCGTATCAAAATCAATGCGCAGCGCTGGCTCGATTTGCAAATCATTTCCTGAAACAGAAAGCACTTTTACAATTTGTCCCACGCATTGCTCCGCATAGCTTGCAGGCTGTGTGTCCCAGCTTCCGTTGTCCTGGCGGATTTCGGCATAATCGTTTGCAGAAAAACTCGAGGCATCAACAACACTCAATGTTGTCGAACCTTTTTCAAAACCGGAAACAACCTTGGTGAACGGGTCAAGCACTTCCGACTGATTTTTTGAAACATCAATCGCATGGTTTGGCGCGCCACCTAAATCAAAAACAAGCGTAGTGGAGTCTGCGCCTGCTCCTTTCAGCACAACAGAATCAGGTAATGCAAGCGAAGTATTGATAAGATATGTTCCTGCCGGAAAATAAAGAATGCCGAATCGTCCGTTGAGCGAATCAATTGCAGTTTGAATAAAGCCATCAACAGCAGAGGAGCTATCATTTGATGCGCCTAAGTCTTTCATGTTGATTGAAATTGCAGTGCTGTCGGGTTGTGTGTTGCTTAATCCCGCTTTGCTCCAATCATAAAACCGGTTGGCAGGAATTATCTGCGCGGTTGAACAGAAGTGCAGCAGTACACTAAGAATGCAGACAAATGGAATTTTCATGGGACTTCTCTTTTTAATTTTACGAAATAAAATACAGCCTGTTCAATCGCGCGAATTCGGGCTGCGTCATGCTGAGTGCAACGAAGCATCTCTACGCTGAGTAAGTAAGAGATTCTTCGCTTCGTATGACTCCGCTCAGAATGACGATTTTAAAAAAATGAAACACCGCCCGAATTCATTGAAGTAACTTTGCGCCAAAGTTCAGCTATGTTTCTATCAATTTTCTCGACAGAGTTCAACTACATGGAGTGGATTGTCATTCCTCTGCTCATCTTTTGCGCAAGAATCATTGATGTTTCCATTTCTACGTTGCGCATGATGTACACCATTAATGAAAAGCGCGAGATGGCGGTGACACTCGGTTTTTTTGAAGTGCTCATCTGGTTAATTGCAGTAGGGCAGGCGTTGCAACATCTCTCCACGCCCTTCGCCTACATTGGCTATGCAGGAGGATTTGCAACGGGTACTTATGTGGGAATGTTTCTTGAGAAAAAATTAGCTTCGGGCATCGTGCTGATGCGCATCGTTACCGTGAAGAAAGACAGCCACGCGCTCACCGACTATTTGCGCAAGAATAATTATTTAGTGACCGTAGTTGATGCAGAGAATAATGACGGGAATGTGAACGTGGTGTTTCTTCCCGCTAAACGCAAAGACTTGCCTCAGTTGCAGGAGGTGATTCGCAAATACAATCCCAATGCCTTTTATTCGATTGAGAATTTAAGGTTCGTTACTTCGTTGAGAGCGCAGTTGGGCACTATTGCAAATTGAAGTAGTGAACAGTAGTTCCCTTTATTACTTTTGATTTCAAACTCCTTTCTCTATGTATAAGCTCTCCCAGCAACACCCAAAGAAACGCGCGTTCATCACAGGCGCTGGTTCAGGGCTTGGACTTGAATTCTGTAATGAACTTGCCAAAGACAACTGGACGATCGGCATCTGCGATATTTCGGAAAAGGGATTGAATGAAACCGCAGAACTCATCACCAAAGCAGGAGGCAAACCCATTTCGTTTCTGCTCGATGTTTCCGACAAAAACCGCTACAAAGAAGTTGCAGAAAAATTTCTTGCGCAAACAGGCGGCATTGATTTGCTCATTAATAATGCAGGCGTGGGCGATGCGGCTGTGTTTGAAGAATACGGCTTGGAGAACTGGGAATGGTTAGTCGGCATCAATCAAATGGGCGTGATATATGGTTGTCATTATTTTATCCCTGCAATGAAACAACAAAAAAGCGGGCACATTATTAATGTGTCGAGTATTGCCTCCGTAGCTGCCGCGCCAACGATGTCGGGTTACAACGTGACGAAAGCCGCAGTGAAAGCGCTTTCCGAAACATTATACTCCGAGCTCAAGCCTTTCAATATCGGTGTATCGGTGATGATGCCCTTTTTCTTCCGCACAAACATCACGCAACATGCGCGCGGGGCAAAAGACAGGGGAGAAATGGCGAAATACCTTGTGCATGGCTCGCCCGTGAGCGCCAATTCAGTAGCAACGAAAACGCTTGAATTAGTCGGCAACGGCAAGTTTCATATTCTTCTTCCCAAGGAAGCCAGATACATTTATTTTATGTCGCGCTTCTTCCCGATGGCATTGTTAAAAATGAATGTGAAGATGGCGATGAATCCTAACGCAATGCTCAACAGGGCGAAGAAGCAATACGAGGCAAGGATGAAGAAAGGGAATTAAGAATTTAGAATTATGAATTAGGAGGGTGCATTTCAAATTGTCGCATAAAAGGTCGCACCTACGGTGCGATGGCAATCTTAGTTTAATATTATTCCTACTACCAAAAGAACGCCTCTACGAGGCTGATAGGAGCCCCATCGGGGCAAACTTTTGGTAGAAATCAGCAAGCGAACAGGTATTAAGCTCCGTCAGGAGCGACCTTTTGCTTTTTAATTTAACCGCAACAATTTGAAATGCACCCGAATCAGGAGTGGATGCTTTGTAACGCGAAATAACTTCCTATTTTTGGCGACTCTTTTAAAATTCGCATAATGAAAAAAATACTCGGCTGCTTCATTCTCTTTTGCTGCATTGCTTTTGCGATGCAAGCGCAAACCATTCACCGTTGTGCCACGCACGAGGTTTTTGAAAACAATGCCGCCACACATCCCGGCTATGCCGCTGCAGTGGAACATGCATTTAATTATGCAAAAGCAAAAGCCGAAGCGCATAACGCCTTCAAAGGCGCGCAAGATTGGGACACCATCTATCGCATTCCCGTGGTGGTGCATGTGGTTTACAACACGTCCGACCAAAACATTGATGACTCGCTCATCCACAGCCAGATTGAAGTGCTGAACCAGGATTACCGCAGGCTCAATGCCGACACAGGCGACACGCGCTCCGTGTTTCTTCCCGTAGCCGCTGATGCTGGCATCGAGTTTTTTCTCGCCACCGAAGACTCCGATGGCAACCCAACTACGGGCATCACACGCACTTCTACCGACACTGCATTTTTCTCCGTGCTTGATTTAAGCGGAGGCACCGCCAATGGCGCTGACAAGGTGAAGAAAACCGCAGCAGGCGGCAATGACGCGTGGAACACCGACAACTACCTCAACCTGTGGGTGTGCAACCTCAAAGACCCCAACTCGTTTTTCGGGCTCGTGCTCGGCTTTGCCTATCCGCCTGACAATGCGCCCAACTGGCCTGTTAATGCCTTTCCCGCTGACTCAACGCTGCATGGCGTGGTGATTCATTATGAAGTGTTTGGACGAAACAATCCGGGCGCTGTGGGCGACCTTGATTTGGCAACCAAAGGAAGAACGGTGGTGCATGAAGTGGGGCATTATCTCGGCTTGCGCCACATTTGGGGCGATGGTCTTCTCAGCATTCTTTTCCCCGATTGCAGCGCGGATGATGGCATAGCCGACACGCCCAACTCCGGCAACAACTCGCAGGCAACAGGCTGCGACACCACGAAAAACACTTGCACCGAAGGCAATCCAGACTTGCCCGATATGCTTGAAAACTACATGGACTATTCGCGCGAAGAATGTCAGAACGTGTTCACGCAGGGGCAGGTAGCCATCATGCGCTCCACACTCACCTCCTCGCGCAGCGAGTTGCCTGTTTTCCCTCCTCCTGCGGGAATCGGGGCGGTTGCCAATACCATTGTAATGCAGGTTTATCCCAACCCTGCTGATGACATTGTAAACATCACCTTTCCTCAACAGGAAGTGACAACGCAACTCACCGTCAATGACCTTGTGGGAAAAACGTGGCGCACGTTTCTGCCCAATGGAAAAACCAGCTTCACACTTGATTTGAATACCCTGCCCGCAGGCATCTACACCATCATCGCCACAGCCCCAAGCGGCAGCGCGGTGAAGAAGGTGATTGTGAGGTGAGCATGAAGGATTGATTGGCGCGTACTGCTCTCAATCTTTATAGAAAGGGTGTCTTTCAGCAAAGCGATTGGCTACAGACTCAGGTCAAAGCGGGGGATTCACCGTCACTTTTTTGTATACCTGTAGGGGAAGCGCTTTATTTATGCTTGCAAAGTATTTTTTCAAATTCGGATTCTTTTCCTCCTCTGCAAGCAGTACAATAACTTTGAGGTCACTCCTGATGACCTGGCGTAGATCTTAAAGGTGTTGTCCCAAAAGCATCCGGGTACTTATAGAAAACGTGTTCATCACCGTTGTTAATTGAGCAGTTTGGGCAAGATTTTAAATCTCGATGATATTGAGATTCATTTAATTGTTCATTGCAATGATTACAATTCATGGTTATTTATTTATTGAAAGTTTTATTCGCCCATGTAAAGAACTCTGTTAGGCTAAATACCATTATTTTTTTATTCTTATTTGAATCTGTGGTATATTTCTGTTTTTTGACCGCCTCCTTTAACCATTTAAGGGCTCCTTGCTTAAACCCTGCTCCATCAATTAGGATCATAACCGTGTCTTCCGGCATAGCTTCAATAATATTGAGATACAGGTAAGGAAGCTTTTCGTCAACTGAACCGCTAACCTGTTGCCATTTACACTCGATACGCATTTTCAGTGCGTATTTTTCCGAAAGTAGTAAAAACTCAGTATTGCCTTTATGCTCGTAAATTGTTGTGAAAGGAACATATTCAAGCAGCAGTTCTTTACCATACCCAACAGGATTCCTTTCCCACTTACGGTAGTTAACCACTTGAAAATTCTTCCCTGTTAAAACTGTCTTAATTGCAACTTCGAGTTGATTACCTGTTACGTTACTTGTAGTTCCTTTCTCCATTAATTGATAGAATAGTTTGTCACAACAATTTCATTTATCGCTCCCCGCTTGGTGGCATCTGAGTTAATCATTCTTTTTGCCGGTATTCGTAGGATATTATACCCTTTGTATATTTCGTCAAAAAAGTTATCAGCAGGATTAATGTTCTTGGGATCAGAATTGCTTAACATCACTTGAAAACCCTTTTTATCAAGTTGTTTAAAAAGTCCTGAAAGTTGAATTTGTTCTTTGTCTGAAAAATCGAGCTTGCTATATGCTTTAAAACTCGCAGTCTTACTAATGGGTCTGTAAGGTGGATCAAAGTAAATGAAGGATTTTGATTTCAGGTCGTTGATTATTTCTTTGAAGTCAGCTTTTTTAATTTCAGCAAGTTCAAGAACTTTTGAAACAGCCAAAAGGTTTTTTTCATCGCAAATTGTCGGGTTGTCGTAATCGCCAGCAGGTGTATTAAATTCTCCCTTCGAGTTTACTCTAAAGAGTCCATTGAAGCAGGTTCTATTTAAAAAAATATTTTGTGCGGCTCTTGGAATCCAATTTTCAGAATACTTGTCATAATCAATGTTAAAGCGATTTAGGTTGTAGTTTGCACGTTGCTCATAAAAGTATTCTTGTCTTTTTTGTTTATCGATTTTGTGATAAGTTTTTTGATAGCGATATAAAAAGTCAATAAGTTTGGTAGCATTCTTTTGAATGACTTTGTAAATCAACACGAGTTCTTCGTTAATGTCGTAAAGAAATGCGCTTTCAATTTTATAGTTCTGTGCGATATCAAAGAAAACTGCACCGCTTCCGAGAAATGGCTCATAAAATGTCTTGATCTTTTTTTCTTTAAGCTGTTGCGGATAAAGCTCTTGAAATTTATTTAGAAGTTGTCCCTTACCCCCCGCCCATTTTAGAAAAGGTTTTGCTCCGACATTATATGGATGAAATAGGTCTTCTGCTTTTGCGCTTTTATTTTCTTTGCTTTTATACGTTGACACAGCTAATCATTTTCGTTAAAGATAATCATGTTTTGTTTTTCTGGTAGATTCGTACAAACTTTAATAGTATTACCCCCTAACTTGCTTATAAACGAAGTTGAAAATTATTTCACTTCGTTTAGCATCCACCCTATTTTAGGAGTTAAGGCGAAACTCAGCCCGCTTTTCGGTTTCGTATACTTCTTCCAAGATACCTCTTTTTATTCCTCACCCAAACCCACAAGCAAACACAAATCTTCTGCTCGTAAGTGAAGCGGTTCTTTAGAAAATCGCAATGTTCCTGTCTATTCGATATGGGAGAGACAGCACCCCCTCATTGCCTGTGCAGAAACTTGCGCTATGAAGAGGCGTTCTTCAAGGAAGTTAACAACTACCTCAAGGTATTTAATAATTACCCCGCGGTTCACAGCAATTACCTCGAGGTTCGAGCCAAAAACTTCGGGTCGCTTATTATTTCCCTCGAGGTTAGCGGCAAAAACTTGGAGGTAGTTATCAGTTTCTTCGAGGTTCGGAACAAACCCATTGAGGTTTGTGTGAACCACCTCGAGGTTCAGCACAAAACCTCCGAGGTGAAAATAAATCCAACCAACGCAACCTTCATGCGGCATTACCGTAATAAGAGGACAAAACAAAACAATTATGCTACGCAAACCGGAAATTTTAAGAGACTACAGTAAGAAAAATGCTTTGGTGCAAGTTCAGTTTGGAGAAAGGGTGATTGAGGCAATGACCGACAATCCCACGGTGTTTATTCCAGCGGATTTGCCCGTTTCGCTTGTAGACCTTACTGCTGCTACCAATGACCTTAGCGCCAAATATGATGCGTATAAGGCAAACGAAAGCAGCAATAACAAAGAAGCTTTTATCAGTGCACAATTCGTGTGGGTGTACCGATTCAACCTTACGGCTGATTATGTTGAGTTGCTTGCAAACAGTGATATGCCGAATGCGGCTTATATCATCACGCTGGCTACGTTTGAACTTGCCAAAACAGAAACGGAGCCGGCAGCATTACTCGGTGCGCCTGTAACGGAGATGGAAATCAGCAACAATGAGCGTGGTTGCATCACGGCTGAAGCTAAGTCTATAAAGGGCGCCAAAGGATATTTATTTGCAGTGGCAACCAGCGGCATCGGCTTCGAGATTATTGGAAATCAAATTACGGTAAGGTCGGGCAATGAATTCGCCTCGTTTATCATCAGCACGCAGCGTGAAACAAAATTCACGGGGCTGCCGCAAACGGAAGTGAAGGCAGGTATTGCCGCTTTTAATTCAGCAGGCTTAGGTGCGCTTTCAGGACTCACGCCTGTAGTTATTCCTTAAATAAATAATTGAGTTGAAAATAAATGAAAGCCTCCCCGGTAAAACGGTGAGGCTTTTTGTCGTTATAGAAGCGCAAGCGTCATGCTGAGTACTTCGACTCCGCTCAGTATAAACTCCGCGAAGCATCTCACACTCCATAAAGGTTATCACTAAATTTTAAGAGAGGAGATGCTTCGCTCCGTAGGACTCCGCTCAGCATGGCGAGGCGCATGTTAACACTCTTTGAAACTTAAAATTTTAAACTTCCCGTAAGCCATTATCTTTACGCCCGAAAAAAAAGATGCAGTCGCAATACTTCACCGAAGATCATGACATTTTTCGCCAGAGCGTGCGCCAGTTTGTGCAAACGGAGGTGAATCCGCACGTGGAGAAATGGGAAGAGGAAGAGCGCATTCCGAACAGCGTGTGGAAGCGCATGGGCGAGCTGGGGTTTCTCGGCATCAACATGCCCGAAGAGTTTGGCGGCACGAACAATGACTTTTTTCATTCCGTAGTTCTCCTTGATGAGCTTACGCGCAGCGGTTGCGCAGGGCTTGCCGCAGCGCATGGTGTACATCAATATATGGCGACAGCGCACATCCTCAAAGCAGGCAGCGCGGCATTGAAACAAAAGTATCTTCCGGGCGCGATTGACGGCACCAAGTGGGGCGCGCTCGCTATCTCCGAGCCGGGAGCCGGTTCTGATGTTGCGAGCATTCGCACTACTGCCGTGCGCGAGGGCGACCATTATATCATCAACGGGCAAAAAACATTTATCACCAATGGGGTGTATGGCGACTTTGTAACGGTTGCCTGCAAAACAAAACCCGATGGCGGCTATTCGGGCATCAGCCTCATTGTGGTTGACCAGGGCGCTGCGGGTTTCACCACGCGCAAGCTGAAGAAGATAGGGTGGAAGAGTTCCGACACGGGAGAGTTGTTTTTTGAACATGTGAAAGTGCCTGTTTCCAATCTTGTGGGCGAAGAAAACCAGGGCTTCTATTATATCATGGAGAGCTTCCAGCTCGAAAGGCTCGTTGCGGGCATCTCTGCCATCTATGGCGCGGAAGCAGGGTTGGACATTACGCTGAAATATATTTCGGAGCGCGAAGTGTTCGGGCGCCCGGTGAATAAATTCCAAACCATCCGCCACCGCCTCGTTGACCTTGCTACTGAAATTGAAGCCGCAAAGCAACTGACGCTTCATGCGGCATGGCTGTATGATAAAGGCGAAGTAGCAGTGAAGGAATGTTCGATGGTGAAGCTGCTTGCTACTGAAATTGCCAAGCGTGGCGCAGACATTTGCCTGCAATGCTTTGGCGGATATGGCTACATGGAAGAATATCCGATTGCAAGAATGTATCGTGATGCGCGGGTGGGAACAATTGTGGGCGGCACTTCTGAAATCATGCGCGAGATTCTTTCAAAAATGCTGATTGATGATGTGGCGTATGCCTCGGCATATAAATCTGCGCCAAAAACAAAACCTGAAAGCATCCCCGTTGTGAAACAACAGGAGAAAATATTTTCTAACACCAATAAAACTGCAACCACCATGAGCGCAAAACCAGAAAAGGCATCTGAGATTATTCAATCATTACCCTCACGCTTCAAAGCCGACAAGGCAGAAGGATTTGACGCGGTGTTTCATTTCGACATTTCCGGTCCCAATGGCGGACAATATACAGTTACCGTGAAAGATAAAACCTGCGTCATCGCTGACGGGCATCAGGGCGAATCCACCTGCAAGGTGACCACCGTTGACACTATTTATGAAGATGTGGAATTGGGACGCACCAATCCACAGATGGCAGTGATGACGGGCAAAATCAAAATCAACAACATCGGAGCGATGATGCGCTTCGCAGGATTGTTCGATAGGATTGCCTGACGAGTCGGCTGTTTACAGTCTTCAGTTTACAGAAGTCCATCAGTTGGTTTAAGTACAACAGGTCAGGGAAACTAAACTGCAAATAGAAAACTGAAGACAGAAAACAGTAAACAGAAAACTGAGAAGTTGACTTTCAAAGAAATCACTGATTCCATTCCATCGCGCTTTCGCAAAGAAAAAGCGGAAGGCGTTTCCACTCTGTTTCATTTTGATATTGTAGGCAATGACGGTGAGCCCTTCACTGTCGTCATTCACAAGAATCAATGCGCGTTTGAAAAAGGACTGCACGGAACTGCTCAGTGTGTCGTAAAAACAAGCGCAGCGAATTATGTGAAGCTGGAAACAGGCGAGTTGAATCCGCAACTTGCATTGATGACCGGCAAGGTGAAGGTGAGCAACATCGCAGAGATGATTCGCTTCTCCAAGTTGTTCCGAAAGATTGAAGCGCAGGAGATAAAACAAGTGGAGAAAAAAGCGCGACCGCAAAAGCAAGGTCCGCTTGTGGGATTAAAAATTCTTGATTTCACCCGCCTCTTGCCCGGACCTCTCGCCACAATGCTGCTGGCTGATATGGGCGCTGATGTAATCAAAGTTGAAGACCCTGATTCGCCCGACTACATCCGCAGCTTTCCGCCTTTCATTGAAAACCAATCGGCATTTTATCTCAGCCTCAATCGTTCGAAGCGCAGTCTTGCAGTGAATTATATTTCAGCAGAAGGAAAAGAAATAATCTTTCGACTTGCAAAAACTGCCGACATCCTGTTTGAACAATTTCGTCCGGGAGTGATGGCGGGCATGGGTTTGGGTTATGATGATTTGAAGAAGATAAATCCCAAACTCATTTATGTATCTATTACAGGCTATGGGCAAACAGGTCCTTACGCGCAAAAAGCCGGACATGATTTGAACTACATCGCTTACAGCGGCTTGCTCGGCACAACGGGTGAAAAAGGAAAGGCGCCAATTATTCCCGGAGGGCAGGTTGCCGATGTTGCCGGAGGAAGTTACATGGCGGTGAACGCTGCGCTTGCCGCTCTTTACGCCCGCGATAAAACAGGACAAGGACAACATGTAGATGTAGCGATGCTGGATTGCGTGATGCCGCTCACCACTCTGCAAACAGCTCAATATTTTGCAACAAAAGAAAATCCTCAACGAGGAACATTTCAACTTTCCGGAGGTTTGGCGAATTATAATGTGTATGAATGTGCAGATGGAAAGCACATTGCGCTCGGAGCATTGGAGCCGAAGTTTTGGGAACAGTTTTGCGACTTGGTAAATAAACCGGAATGGAAAATCCGCATTCTCGACACCGATGAGAAGATGGACGAGTTGAAAAAACTTGTAGCGGAATCATTCAAATCAAAATCACAGAATGAATGGCTGCTGTTGAGTGAAGGAAAAGATGTGTGCATCAGCCCCGTGCTTGGTCTTGCAGAATTGCAGAACGACCCGCAGATAAAGCACCGTCAAATGATTTTATCCGGCAATGGATTTCCTTCCATTGGCATTCCAATTAAATTTTCACAAACGCCTGCTGCGATTGCATGGCAAGCGCCCCAACTGGGCGAAGATAACGGGCACCCCGATTGGGAAACATCCCATAGTTGATAATTCCCGCTTGGTATTCGGGTGTTTGTATCTTAATTTGAATTAAAATTCACCGCTATGCCTTTCACCCGCGTTGCCTTCATTTTTTTTGTTCTCATTCAATCCTCTTTCATTTCATTCGCACAACTCCAATCTGCTTCCTTCAGGCAGCAGCCTTCTAAAAGTTTTATTCCAAAGGATTTTAACAACATTGAAAATTCGCGCTCGCAGCAATGCGGACAGGATACTGTCTATTATCCCTATGCGAAAGCAACAACCTTACAAGGACTGAACATCAACACGGCAAATTCAGCAACCAGAGCAGGGCAATGGTTTGATGCCCCGCAGCAAATGATGCTTTATGGGTTCACGTTTTATGCGTGGCAGTCATCCTTAACATCGGATACCGTGACACTCAACTGCCGCGTGATTCTTGCCGGAGCAGACTCATTGCCAACGGGACCTGTTGTAGCAACAACTACTGTACAAGTGGATTCAACTTTTCAGAATGGAAAGCTGAGTGCGATTGAGAAGAAAGCAGTATTCGCCAGTCCTGTGCTCCTTGATTTTCCCTATGTAATTGTAGTAGAAACATCCTCCCCAATCAGTGTGGCATTGGTGACGAACGACTGGGATTCAGCCGATGGAGGCATGGAATGGTTAAGCATGGCAAACATCGGAGGGGTTTGGCTGCCCGGTTATAATATAAATGTGGGAGGAGTTCCGTTTGATGCAGATTTTGTGTTCAACCCGATTGTGACATATAACATTGATGCCACCTTCACTGCGGATACAAACTGTATCCTCAATGGCGGCACTGTTGATTTTACGAACATGACTAATAATCCTGTGCTGCACAGCAGGTTTTATAATCAGTATGTATTTAACGGCACGGAGCAGCTTATTTACACTTGGGATTATGATGACGGTTCACCACTCGATTTGCTGCGCGATACCTCTCACATTTTTGCCGCAGGTGAAGATTATGATGTAACGCTGCGGAGTAATATGGTGGGTTGGTCATCTGTTTGCCAGGAATCATCCACGATTGTGATTAATCCCTCCGTCACGAGTGATTTCACATTTACTAAAACTGGATTAACTGTTCAGTTTACCAATGTATCAACAGGTATCATCAATTGTTTCTGGAGTTTTGGTGACGGCAGCACCAGCACAGACATCAACCCAACGCATACGTTTACCGCAGAAGATAATTATAACGTGACGCTGATAACTACCGGGCAATGTTCGGGCGATACGGCTAAGACAATAATCAGTCTTTGCAATGCGCTTTCAAGCACTTTCACTTTCACGGCAACAGAGCTTACGGTTGACTTTGCGGTGTCAGCCATTTCGGGCAGCACATCATTCAACTGGAGTTTTGGCGATGGAACAACTGTTAGCGGCATTGCTCCCAGCCATCTGTATGATTCGGCTGGCGCATACACAGCCTGTCTTATCGCCACCAACTCCTGCGAGTCAGACACCACTTGCCAGCAGGTGAATGTGATTTCAACAGGCACAGCGGTGTTGAAACAAGTAGAGTGGGGGGTGTATCCCAATCCTGCGGAGAATGAAGTAACCATCCGTTTTAAGGAGGCAAATCTCAAAGTGCATGAAATTTCGATGATTGATGAAAAAGGTGTGATTGTAAAATCGTGGTTTCCTCCAAAAATTGAAGAAAGCATAACGCTTAATGTTTCAGCAATTCCTCCCGGAACCTACTACCTGAAAACGAAATTTGCGGAAAACAGGGAATCAGGGCGAATGGTGCTTATCCGCTGACGTGGTTTTCACCTGAAGAAGCCTTCCAAAACCCTTAATTTCAGTAAAACAAAGAAATACTCTGAAATGTCAGAGAAAATAGTTAGCTTTGCGTCCGTTATTTAATTTTTTTAAAAAATACTAAAAACAGTATCATGAAAATTTTCGTAGGCGGTCTTCCTTTTCGTTTGGATGACGCATCATTAAAGGAAGCTTTCTCAGCCTTTGGCGAAGTAAGTTCAGCAAAAGTTATCACCGACAAATTCACAGGAAGAAGCCGCGGTTTCGGTTTTGTGGAAATGCCCGATGATGAAGCTGCAAAAAAAGCCATTGCAGAATTAAACAACTCAGAAATTGACGGACGCACAATTGCGGTCAATGTTGCTGAAGAAAGAAAAGAACGCCCTGCCGGTGGTGGTGGCGGGTTCAGAGGTGGAAATCGTGGAGGTGGCGGAGGCGGTGGTGGCGGAGGCTACAACCTGTCTCTTATACACATCTGACGCTGCCGACGAATAGAGAGGTGT
>ENA-ORBV01000565-ORBV01000565.1-microbial-mat-metagenome-genome-assembly--contig:-NODE-565-length-85301-cov-6.233561_pt1 | contig 85301 bp, 78 predicted proteins | sample MGYA00237777_ERZ505514 | MGnify/ENA primary metagenome ERZ505514 (study PRJEB26160, sample SAMN06269048) | microbial mat metagenome | isolation source: Oligotrophic lake microbial mat | place...
GGCCAGGGCTTTTTGCAAGCGTGGTTGGCTTGGCGCGGCGATCCGCGTCGCCCAATGATGCTGCACTACGTGGGCATGGGCCCCGTCGCCCAGGTGGATGCATCCGCCGATAGCCACAGCAACCGCCCTGTCAGTGAGTCGTTGTCAGCCCAGGCCGAGGCTATGGCCCAAGACCTTCATAACGCACTGGCGGACTCAGCGGCGGGTGTGCAACGCCTGACCTTTGACAACGGACAGGTGTCGTTGACGCTGTGTCTGGGTCCGCGGCACGCCTCGTTAGCGGAGCAGACGTTTCAGGCCGACACCCTGTGGATAGGCCCGCCCGACGACGACCCGTGGACGAGGTGGAGCGCGCAACGCGTGTGCTGCAACGGCTCGCCACCAACTGGATGCAGCGCAAGGAATCATAGTGGCGCGCCTATCACCTAACGAGTACAACGCGCTGGAGTCGGCGGTCACGCACCGGCAGCGCCTGGCGGTCGTCCGTCGTGGCACGGAGTACTTGGTCGTACCATCCCGGCTCTTCATGCAGGGCGGTCGCGAAGCCATCGAGGCCGCCCATCCCACCACGGGCGATCGCATGGTGCTGATCATCGACGAGCTCGACTCCATCGATGTGGTGCGCTGATGACGGCCATCACGGAGCCGTCACCCCTGGTGGCGGTCTACGCTGACGAGTCGTGCCTTGGGAACGGGCGTGACGGGGAGAATCCCGGAGGCGCGGGCGTGTTGCTGGAATACGCCAGGGACGCCGCAGACATTGTCAGGCGTGATGTCTGGATCGCCGAACCGGCCACGACCAACAATCGCATGGCACTTCGATCGGTCATCGAGGCGTTCGGCGCGTTGGGACAGAAGGGAAATCGCTTCCGCGTGGTCTTTACCACTGACTCCCGCTATATCGTGGACGGAATGTCCACATGGGTCCATGACTGGGCCCGGCGCGGATGGAAGCGGAAGGCGGGATCGATCGAGAATCTCGAGTTGTGGCAGGCGGCGGTGCGCGCCGTGCACACCCACGAAGTGGAATGGCGATGGGTCAAGGGACACGCGGGACACGCGCAGAACGAATACGCGAACCATCTCGCCACCTCGGCGGCCGGCACTCAGACGAAATCCGGTGGACTCGTGGAGTCCGGATACGATGTCTGGGCGGCGGCGCTGCGCGGAGTCGCGAGCCGCATTCGGCTGGAGCCCTTCCCCGACGCCACCCGATTCAAGGCGGCCGCGCGGTTACCGCTCCCTGCTGCAGGGCGTCCGTGAGACAGACCGCTCACCGACGGGGCCCCCATGTTCAAGATCGTCCTGGTTCTCTGCATCGGCTTCGCCGCCGGCTACACCTTTGGTTTTCAGGACGCCAAGGAGCACGACGAGACCATCGTGACGCGCACCTTGGAACGAGCGGGGGGTGCGGCACGGGGCCAGTACAACCAGGATATCGACGGCACCATGGACCGGCTGGAGAAACGTTAGGGCGTGCGCTTTGCGCCGTATCGTTATGCTCTACCCGGCTTTGACTTCCCAGAAGACTTTCTGATGGACGAGCTCGACCGCCTCTATCGCCGTTTGGTGCACAACGTACGCGACGGGTTCCCCCAACTCCTCGCGCGCGCCTTCGAGGTTTCGCAGCTCTATCAGCAGATTGTCCCGTACCGGACCAATCGGCGCGAACTCGGCTTTGACTCCAACGACGAGTACGATCTTGCGCTCATGCAGCTACTGGCCGGCGTGCGAGGCTACGTCACCGGCGACGCTGAGTTGCAGAAAGCAATGCGGCACGAGTTGGCGTCGTCGAACCCCGATCTTACGGCGTTCCGCGTATATGCGACGTCTGCCGTCGCCCTGTCGCCCGAGGCGCTCCGCGCACTGGAGCAGCAGCCACAGCGTCTATCGGAGGTCGGCGAGCGGTCCGGAGTGGGGGGTTCGTCCGCGACACGCGCCAGTCCCAGCGAATTGGCGGTCATGGCCGCCCGCGCCACCGAAGCCGTGGAGGTGACGACGGTAGCACCGCTCGCCGCCACGCCACAGCCGACCGTAGTCAGCAAGCCGGCGTCGAATCCGGCGCCGCCGACCCACCGATCTCTCTTCGCTTCCGACCAGTCCATGACCGCTCCCCGTTCTTCTCCGTCGCGCGCGAATGCGAGCGAATCGTGCCGCTATTGCAGCGGATCGCTCCCCGAAGGACGACGGGTCACCTTTTGTCCAGGGTGCGGCCACAACCTGACGGTGCAGCACTGCCCGGCGTGTGCCAGCGAGCTTGAAGTGGGATGGAAGTTCTGTATTACCTGCGGACGAGAAGTCGGGTGACGCCACGTTCGGAGAACGGAGCTGCCTGCGCTGGGTAAAACCTTGCGTGCGGTGACACCAAGCGGGTGGGTGATCACGTAGTTCTCCTTCATGTCCCTCCTCGTGAAGTTTCCAGTCGTGCGTTCCGCGTCCGGGCGTCGAGTATGGATCGCGTTGGGCCTGGCCGCCTTCGCGGGCTGCGCCACCGGGGGACCGATCACGGTGGCGACTGTTCCGGACCCCGGTCCGACGCGAGCGGCGGGGGCCAACTCGGCATCCAGCGTTACACCGGGAGGCGGATGGCACGTCGATACCCGTGAGCACGTCGATCTCTGGCTGCACGGCTTTGCCCTGTTGCAAGACGATGCCTCGCTCGTGCCGTACTTCCGACTCGGCTATCGGGCGTCGTTGCTGCAGGTGCGACCCGCCGTGGGCGGTGCACTGGACGCCAATCGCCAGCAGCTGCAAAGGCGGATCGTCGAGAATCCGAACCTGACGTCGGCGCAGTTCCTCGCCCTGTACTTCGCCACGTGGGACGACATGCGGCGCGGCGTGGATCGCTTTCTTGACGATGGGGGAGACATTCGGGCCGCCCGCAACGAAGAGGAGGTGCGCATGTACGCCACTATTCGCACCTACTTCCCCGTGTCGGGCGACCGCGACTGGCTGCGATTGTTCATGAGTGCGTTGGAGGATGAACGTCGGCGGTTCTACCGCCCGTATTGGCTGCAGCAGCAGCAGCTTCGCGCGTCGATGCGGAGACAGGTGACGTCCATGTGGACGGGGACGTATCGCGGGGCCTTTGCGCGATTCATGCGCAATACCACGCAGCGCGAAGGCTCGGTGCTGCTCTCGCTTCCCCTCGGTGGAGAGGGGCGCACCTTGTCGGTGGGACTACGTGACAACTTCGTCACCGTTACCTTTCCGGCGCCCGGCGACGACGCGCGCGACGCGCTGTTCGTGGTGGCGCACGAGATTGTCGGCTCGGTGGCGACTGCGGCTGTGCGCGACAACTCCTCGGCAGCCGACGAACGGAGCGGAGCGACCGGGAAATGGACGACGCTGGCTGCGGTGCGGGGGGGAGCGATGCTGCTCGAGCGGGTGGCGCCCGACCTGTTGGACGGGTACCAGCGCTATTATCTCAAGCTCGCACGCGTGGTGCTGGGGAGTGGCGACCCAAGCCCGACGTTCGCCACCACGTTTCCGCTCCCGGCGCCAATCGCGAGCGCATTGCAGCGGCAGATTGGTATCGTACTCGACGGCATTTGACGGTTAGGTATCGGCATGACTGACGACCAAGCGCGCGAGCCGCGCCAGACGCCCGCGCTTCCTGTTACACTCGACCGTTCGGCCCTCGAACGGGTGCTGGCGCGCGCGGCGGAACTTCAGGCCGGGCAGGCCGAGCCCTCCGATGGCATGAGCGAATCGCAGCTCATCGACGTGGGGAACGAGGTTGGCATTCCAGCCGAGCTGGTGCGCCAGGCACTGGCTGAGGAACGGACACGCGTCGCAGCTCCCGAAGCGACTGGCGCGCTGGGCGAGTGGTTTGGGTCGCCGATTGCCTGGTCCTCACGCATCGTGAAGGGGACACCGGCTCACCTGCTGGCTACCATCGACCAGTGGATGCAGCGCGAGGAGACGCTGCGCCCCAAGCGCCGGATGCCCGATCGCCTCACGTGGGAGGCGCGACGCGACTTGGCCGGGACATTACAGATGGGGCTCAACCTCAAGGGGCGGGCGTACGCTCTTGCGGCGGCCAACGAGGTGGGCGCCACGGTCATCGCCATCGATGGCACGCGCTCCATGGTTCGGGTGGACGCCGACTTTACCGAATCGCGTCGGCGGCGCATGCGGTGGAGTGCGGTGCTGGGCGGGGGATTGCTTGCGAGCGCCGCCGCCCTCATGGCGTACACGGTAGCGGTTCCGGGATCGTCGGCGCTCGTGGGAAGTGTGGTTGGAGGCGCGTGGACCCTTACCGGGGGCGTGTCTGCGGCGGTTATGGCGTCTGGGCAGCGAAAGCGAATGGTGCGCGCCCAGCTTGCCTTGGAGCAGATTCTGGATCGGTTGGAGCACGGCGAGATGCGGAAGTCGCTTAATCCGTTGGCCGGCCTGATTGACGTGGTGTCGAAGACGGTAGAGGGAATCCGATAGCCGACTCTTCCCCGCGCACCTCTACCCGGCGTTCGCGCCGACCTCGCATTATTGCGCATGACTCACATTCAGACGGTTGGTGTGGTTGGAGGCGGGCTAATGGGGGCCGGCATCGCCCAGGTCGCGGCGCAGGGGGGATACGCCACGGTGCTACGCGAGCTGGACGAGGCGCTGTGCGTGCGCGCCCGGTCCGCGATCGAGCGATCGCTCAACAAGGCGATCGAGAAGGGGAAAGTGACCGCCGAGCAGCGAGACGCCGCCTTGGCCCGCCTGCGTTTCGTGACGGAACTGGAGGACATGGCGAGCTGCGACCTCATTGTGGAGGCGGTGGTCGAGCACCTGGAGACCAAGCGAGCGCTTTGGCAGTCTTTGGACGCCATTGCCTTGCCAGAGGCCATTTTCGCGTCGAACACGTCGAGCCTGTCGATCGTGGAGCAAGCCAGCGCCACGACTCGCAGCGCACGGTTTGTCGGACTGCACTTCTTCAATCCCGTTCCCGCGATGAAGCTGGTCGAGGTGGTGCGCACCGTGGGAACGACCGAGTCGACGATGGTCGCCGCGTTCGCGTTCGTGCGGGGGGTGGGAAAGGAGCCGATCGCGGCCAAGGATACGCCGGGTTTCGTGGTCAATCTCTTGCTTGTCCCGTACATGCTCGACGCGGTCAGAGCGCTGGAGGGGGGCGTGGCGTCGGTGCGCGACATCGACGTGGGCATGCAGCTCGGCGCCGGCCACCCCATGGGTCCGTTGGCACTCTGCGATTTCGTGGGGCTCGACACGCTGGTTCGAGTGGCGGAGATCATGTGGGCATCGTATCGGGAGACACGGTACGCTCCTCCTCCCCTGCTCACGCGCATGGTGGCGGCGGGCATGCTAGGCCGGAAGACCGGGCGCGGATTCTACGACTATGCGGGCGAGACGCCGATCCCTAGCGCGATCGTGGGTTGACCGAGCGGGCCATTACGATCGTGGACGGGAGAGAAAGAAGAGGGCTGGCGCGTGCAATGGTCGGAGATTTCCGTTGGCGCGAAGGGGATTGTGCGCTCGAAGCCGGCGATTCATGTGCAGACCAGTGACGTGGGAGGTTTCGCCATCTGTGGAATCCCGACCAGTGGCTCCGTGCTGGCGCGTGCATGGACCGGCACCGACTCGAGCGGTTTCGTGGATCTCGAAGTGCCGCCCAACGGTCTGTTGCGACGCGATCTTTTCGTAGGCCAGTCCACGCTCTTCGCCGTGCAGCCTGACTCCAACGCGGCTGCGCCAGACAGCGCGGGACCCATGACCACCGTGCTGCGTGGCCGCGGTGCGCTGCGCGGAACTGTGCGCCGGTCCGGCGGCGACCCGATTGATGGGGCACGCCTGGTATTCTGGGGCAGCGGCGCCCAAGTCGCGAGTGGTGCCGACGGCGCGTACACCATGCAGCAGCTTCCAGCGGGAACGTACACGCTCGAAGCGCGCGCGTTAGGCTTCCTTCCCCATCGTCGGGCGGTGGATATGATGGATGGCGACGGAGTGGTCGCCGACCTGGTGCTCGAGTCGTTCCGCACCATGCTCGATACGATCAGGGTCACGACGACGCGGCTGTACACCTCGCCGCAGCAAGCCGAGTTCGAGCGACGCAAACGGTTCGGCTTCGGCTACTTCATGGACGAAGACGCCATCGAGAAACGAAACCCGATGTTCATGGCCGACCTGTTCCGCATGACGCCGGGCATCACTATCACACGCGGACAATCGTTTGGCGATCAGGTGCTCATGCGCGGACGAGGATTCAGTGGGCGGTACTGCGCGCCCGCCGTTTTTGTGGACGGCATCCGCGCCTACGGCAGCGATGGCAATATCGACCAGATCGTGAATCCGCAGGATGTGCGGGCGCTCGAGGTGTACACACGCGCGTCAAGCATGCCGGCCCAGTTTCAGACCATGGAAGGGTGCGGATCCATCGTCGTGTGGACGGGAGGGCGGCGGCGGAAGTGAGCGGACGCGGACTAGATTCACGTCTTCGTATCCCAACGCGTCGTCTGACCTCACCGATCTGGATCATGTGTGCACTCACCCGCCTGCGGCGCCTGGTCTGGGGCCGCGCCGCGACGCTCGTCGTGGCCGTCTCGATATGTCCGCTCCCCCTGCAGGCCCAACGACCGCCTAACTCCGCACGCTCGGCGCCGCCGGTGTCGTACCACATCGCGTTCCCCAACGCGGCGCACCATGAAGCCGAGGTGTCGGCGACGTTTCGTGGCCTCCCGGCGCGTCCGCTCGAGGTGCGGATGAGCCGAACTTCCCCCGGCCGCTATGCGCTGCACGAATTTGCCAAGAATGTCTATAACTTCAAAGCATTCGACGCCACGGGACGGGCGCTTTCGGTCGTGCAACCCAATCCCCACCAATGGAACGTCGCGGGACACAACGGAACCGTGCGGGTGACCTATACCCTGTATGGCGATCGGGGTGACGGTACCTACGTCGGCATCGATCGCTCCATGGCACACCTCAACATTCCGGCCACGTTTGCCTGGGCGCGTGGCCTCGAGACGCGGCCGGTGCGGGTGACGTTCACGTCGCCCGACTCGAGCTGGACGATCGCGACACAACTCATGCCCACCAGCGATTCGTCCACCTTTACGGCGCCGCATCTGCAGTATTTCATGGATTCCCCCACGCACCTTGGCCGGCAGTCGTGGTATAGCTGGCCCGTAACCGATCGGGGAAGAACGTACAACTTCCGCATCGCGTTGCACCACCTGGGGACGCCCGACGACGAAGCACGCTACGTGGATGGCACAAAGCGTATCGTGCAGGCGGCGGGGGAGGTGTTTGGGGAGTTCCCCCTCTTCGACGCCAGCAACTACACCTTTCTTTCCGTCTATCTGCCGTGGGCCGCAGGCGACGGCATGGAGCATCGCAACTCCACCTCCCTCACCAGCAGCAGCTCCCTGGCGCAGGACATGAACGGCTTGTTAGGCACGGTAAGCCACGAGTTTTTCCACGCGTGGAACGTGGAACGCATTCGGCCGCGCTCCCTGGAGCCCTTCAGCTTCGAAGAAGCCAACGTGTCGGGCGAGCTCTGGTTGGCCGAGGGGTTCACGAGCTATTACGGGCCACTCATCATGCGGCGGGCCGGGCTCCTCTCGGATGCTGAATTCGGGCAGTCCCTGACCGGGGCGGTGAATCTCGTGGTGAACGCGCCGGGTCGCCGCTTCTTCTCGGCGGTGCAGATGAGCCAGCAGGCACCGTTCACCGACGCCGCCGTCTCCATCGATCCGCAAAACAAGGGCAACACCTTCATCTCCTACTATCCATTCGGCGAGGCGATCGCCCTCGCCCTCGACCTCGAGCTTCGGCTACGCGGCCGGACGCTCGATGACTTCATGCGAGCGATGTGGAAGTCGCACGGCGCGCAGGGGCACTTCGCCCCGTTGCGTCCCTACACCGTGACCGATGCACGGGCGGCGTTAGGCAAGGTGTCCGGCGACGCCGCGTTCGCCGCCGACTTCTTCGCTCGCTACGTGGAAGGCCACGAGGCGGCCCCGTACGCCGACTTGCTGCGGCGTGGCGGCTTTGTGCTGCGTGCGGCCAAGGTCGGCATGGCGTGGTTAGGCGACGTGCCGGTGCGTTACGAAGGAGGCAAGGCGTTGGTGACGGCAGCCACCCTGATGGGCTCGCCGGTCTACCAGGCGGGGGTGGACCGCAACGATCGTATCGTCTCCATCGACGGGCGCGCGATGGCCGGCGCCGGAGATTGGAATGCGGTGCTGGCCTCGCACCAACCCGGCGATGCCGTACCCCTGGTGTATGAGTCGAGGGGGTTGACGGTACGCACGACGATTTCGTTTGCCCAGAATCCGCGCGTCGAGATCGTGACGCTGGAAGAGGCGGGTGAGGCGGTAAGCGACCAGGTGCGCGCTTTCCGCATGTCGTGGCTGGGGAAGTAGGGTGCGCACGTATTTCAGGCGCCAGGCGCGCCGGAGAGTCAACTCATGACCGAGAAAGATCCAGTTCGCGTGCTCCTTGAGGATCGAGGCGTGCCACCCGCGCTGGTGGAGGGAGGCCTGGACGGGCTGATAGACCGTTGGAGCGACATCGTCGATGAAGTGGAGGACGGTTATCCCCTGTCGCTCGATGACTACCTGAACGACATGGACCTGCGCAATGTGCTGGACGATGCGTTGAAGGTGGCCAGCGCGGATGTCGCGCGACAGCCACGTGAACGCCTCAAGGAAGTGGACGCGCGCATGCGTGCCGTGAGCGTGGCCACCGGCTGTCTCTGGGGCCAGGACGTGGAGAGAGACGATGGGCTCGATCGAATCCGTCACTGGTGGTATTACCAGCATCCCCTCGAGCTGAATGAAGAACTCGAGGCCGAGCTCGATGCCTGCGGACTTCTGGTTGACGACGCAGACGACGACGACGACGTAGACGACGACGAAGAGAACCACGCATGAAAGTCGCGGTGTTGGGTGGAGGTCCAGCGGGACTCTACTTCGCGCTACTCCTCAAGCACGCCGTTCCCGATCACGACGTCACGGTCTACGAGCGTAATGCCCCGGATGACACCTTCGGATGGGGTGTAGTGTTCTCCGATCAGACGCTGGACAACTTTCGGCAGGCCGATCAGGACACCTACCACGAGATAACCGGCCATTTCGCCCACTGGGATGACATAGACGTACACGTGGGTGGGCGCACGATCACATCCGGAGGTCATGGCTTCAGCGGCATTGCGCGCAAGGTGCTGCTCCGCATTCTCCAGCGGCGCGCGGCCGCGTTAGGCGTTCGGCTGCAGTATCAGACCGAGGTGCCCGACATTGCGGCCCTCACGGGCATGAACGGGGGGCCACCAGAACTTGTCGTTGCCGCCGACGGAGTGAACAGCCTGGTTCGTCGCGCCTACGCCGCCGAGTTCGGCGCCACGACCGACGTACGCTCGTCGCGTTACATCTGGTTGGGGACGAGCAAACGCTTCGACGCCTTCACGTTCATCTTCGTGCACACTGCGACGGGGGTGTACCAGGTGCACGCCTATCGCTTCGATGAGGGGCAATCGGCCTTCATCGTAGAGTGCGACGAGGCCTCGTGGCGCGGTGCCGGATTCGACCGAATGAACGCCGCCGAGGCCATCGACGCGTGCGAAGGGATGTTCGCACCATGGTTGGATGGTCATTCGCTCGAGTTCAACGCCACGCCGCACCGCGTGCGCGAGCCGTGGGGAAGTTTTCTCCGCGTGAGCTGCGAGCGCTGGCGACACGGTAATATTGTCTTGTTAGGCGACTCGGCCCATACGGCGCATTTCTCGATTGGCAGCGGAACCAAGCTGGCCATGGAGGATGCCATCGCCCTGGCGCGCGAGTTGGCCGGTGTCAGCAGCTCGAGCGGCTGCGACGCGGCGGTAGCGGAAGCCATTGACCGCTATCAGTCGCAGCGTATGACCGAGGTGCTGCGCATCCAGAACGCGGCACGCAACTCGATGGAATGGTTCGAGAATACTCGCCGCTACATTCGGCTGGCGCCGGACCAATTCGCGTATTCGTTGCTTACGCGAAGCCAGCGGGTGAGCCATGAGAACCTGCGTCTGCGCGACGACGCGTATCTGGGGGGGGTGGAGCGCTGGTTCGCCTCGCGCGCCGGCGGCGCGGCGGCGCCGGAAGGGCGTGTGCCTCCACCCATGTTCACCCCGTTCACGCTTCGCGCTCTCACGGTCGAGAACCGTGTCGTGGTCTCACCGATGGACATGTACAGCGCCACCGATGGCGTGCCCAACGACCTGCACGTGGTGCACTACGGGGCCCGCGCGTTAGGCGGGGCCGGGTTGCTGATGACGGAAATGACCTGTGTATCTCCGGAGGGGCGCATCTCGCTCGGCTGCACCGGCATGTACACGGCGGAGCAGGTGGTGGCATGGCGGCGCATTACCAAGTTTGCGCACGAGCAGTCGCACGCCAAAATCTGTCTGCAGCTTGGGCATTCGGGCCGCAAGGGATCGACCAAGGCCGGGTTGGACGGGACCGACATTCCGCTCGACGAGGGGAACTGGGAGGTCATCGGACCGTCGGCATCGGCGCACCGCCCCACCATGCAGACACCGCGGGAAATGACGCGCGGCGACATGGAAGTGGTGGCCCGTGACTTCACGCATTCTGCCCGCCTGGCCATCGAAGCCGGATTCGACATGCTGGAGTTGCACTGCGCTCACGGCTATCTGCTCTCCACCTTTCTCACCCCGCTCGCCAACAAGCGCGCCGATGCCTACGGCGGTTCGCTGGAGAACCGGCTGCGCTTTCCGCTGGAGGTTTTTGCCGCCGTGCGCGACGCGTGGCCGCAGGACCGCCCCATTTCGGTGCGCATCTCGGCCACCGATTGGGTAGACGGCGGAGTGACTGGAGAAGAATCGGTCGAAATCGCTCGCGCCTTCTGTGCAGCGGGAGCGGACATCATGCATGTCTCCACGGGCCAGACATCGCCCGACCAGAAGCCGGTGTACGGTCGCATGTGGCAAACGCCGTTCAGCGACCGCATTCGTAATGAGCTTGGCGTACACACCATCGCGGTCGGGAATATCACCGAGCCCGATCAGGTGAATTCCATCATCGCCTCGGGGCGCGCCGATCTGTGCGCGCTCGCCCGCCCACATCTGAGCGATCCTCAATGGACGCTACGGGCGGCGGCCTCGTTAGGATACGAGGCGCAGCATTGGCCATGGCAGTATCGCAGTGGCAAGCAGCAATTGGAGCGCCTGTTCGACAAGCGCTAGCACGCCCACTCATTCGCGCTCGGGGGGGGGGCGTGGCGCTGGACGCGCCCAGTCCGCCGTGCTAGCCTCTCCTTGGCCCTCACCCCGTCCGTACGATGTCCACCTCGCCCCGCCTCTCGCTCGACCACTTCGTCCCGCAGCACTTCCGCTGGTCCCGGCGGGGAGCGGTAGGCACCATCACGCTCGATCGTCCGGAGCGGAAGAACCCCCTCACCTTCGAGTCTTACAGCGAGCTCACCACGCTCTTTCGCACCTTGGTACACGTGCGCGAGGTGAAGGCGATTGTTCTGACGGGAGCCGGTGGCAATTTTTGCAGTGGTGGGGATGTGCACGAGATCATCGGGCCGCTGGTGGAGGCGAAGAACACGGGGCGCATGCACGACATTCATGCCTTCACGACGCTGACCGGCGGTCTGGTGAAAGCGATGCGCACCTGCCCTCAGCCAATCATTGCGGCCGTGGACGGCATCTGCGCAGGCGCTGGTGCCATTCTCGCGATGGCCAGTGACCTGCGTGTGGGGACGCCGGGCAGCAAGGTCGCCTTTCTCTTCGTACGCGTGGGGTTGAGTGGCGCCGACATGGGGGCGTGCGCGCTTCTGCCGCGCATCATTGGACAGGGGCGTGCCGCCGAACTGCTGTATACGGGTCGCTTCATGAGTGCGCCGGAGGGGGAGCGATGGGGCTTTTTCAATTCCATCTCCGCTCCCGAGCTGTTGTTAGCCGACGCCGAGCGAATGGCACACGGGTTGGCCGATGGACCAAGCTTCGCACACGCGATGACGAAGGCCTGCCTCCACCAGGAGTGGTCCATGTCGATTGACGACGCCATCGATCACGAAGCGCAGGCGCAGGCCGTGTGCATGGCCACCAACGACTTCGAGCGCGCGTACCGCGCCTTCGTGGCGAAGGAAGTTCCCCGCTTCGAAGGGACCTGACGTGAGCGACACGACCTATCTCGACTGGCCATTCTTCGACGACATCCACCGCGAATTCGCGCGTGCCCTCGCGCGAGATGTGGCCCGGGCGGCGAAAGCATGGACGCTGCAGTCGCATGGGGACGTCGATGCTGCCTGCATAGCCCTCGTACGACAATTCGGGGGCATGGGATGGCTACGGTATTGTGTCCCCGCGCCATTTGGCGGAGCCACCGAGCAGCTCGACGTCCGCTCGTTATGCATTGCGCGCGAGACGTTGGCTCGCCACCACGGTCTGGCCGACTTCGCCTTCGCCATGCAGGGGTTGGGGACGGGACCCATTTCGCTGTATGGCAGCGACCAGCTCAAGCAGCGATACCTGCCGCGCGTGGCACGTGGCGACGCGATCGCCGCATTCGCCCTCTCCGAACCTAACGCGGGAAGCGACGTCGTCTCCATGACGACCACGGCCACGCGTGACGCCGACGGTTGGTGGCGACTGGACGGCGAGAAGACGTGGATCTCCAACGGGGGGATCGCCGACTTCTACACCGTGTTTGCGCGGGTCCGCGAGGGCGGCGATGGCGGCGGTGGCGGCGAGCGGGCGTTCGCCGCCTTTGTCGTCGATGCGAGCACCCCGGGCCTCGAGGTGGCGGAGCGGCTGCACATCATGGCGCCGCATCCGCTGGCCCGCATCAGCTTTGTAGGATGCCGGGTGCCGCCGGACGCGCTCATTGGCGAGGCGGGCAAGGGGCTTCGCGTGGCGTTAGGCACCCTCGACGTCTTCCGCTCCACCGTGGGCGCCGCCGCGCTGGGCTTCGCCCGTCGCGCGCTCGACGAAGCGTTGGCGCATGTCCGAACGCGCCGCGCCTTCGGACAGGCGCTGTCCGACTTTCAACTCACGCAGGCTCGCCTGGCCGACATGGCCACAGCAATCGACGCCAGCGCGCTCCTGGTCTATCGTGCCGCATGGACCAAGGACACGCGACGGACGCGTGTCACGCGCGAAGCCGCAATGGCCAAGCTGTACGCCACCGAGTCGGCGCAACACGTCATCGACAGCGCCCTCCAATTGCTGGGGGCGCTGGGCGTGCAATCGGGTCATCCCGTCGAGGCGCTCTACCGCGACATCCGAGCCCTTCGCATCTACGAGGGAACGAGCGAAATCCAGAAGCTCGTCATCGCCGGCCAGCTACTCGAATCCGCCAGAGTTGCGGACGAGGCGACGCATGGCTGAGACACCATCGCCTCACCTACCCGGGCACGTGCCCAGCGCGCACATCGATACCTTCACGCATGACTCTCTCCCGCCGCGGGAGCTGTGGCCGGTGCTGGACTTTGGCGGCATTCCAGAGTTGGCCTATCCGGACCGGTTGAACTGCGCGGCCGAGCTTCTGGACCGAGCCATCGAGCGGGGATGGGGCGATCGGGTGGCGTTTCGGGGAAGCGCGGGAAGCTGGACCTATCGGGAAGTGCTGGCCCGGGCGAACCAGATGGCGCACGTCCTGGTCGACGACATGGGGCTGGTACCGGGCAATCGTGTGCTGCTGCGCGGCGCAAACTCGCCGACCATTGCGGCGCTCTGGTTTGCCGTGCTCAAGGCGGGTGGGGTGGTGGTCCTGACCATGCCAATGCTTCGGACGCGCGAACTGGTGTTCACGGCCGACAAGGCGCGCATCACACTGGCCATTACCGACGCCGCGCTGGCCACCGACTGCTCGCTGGCCATGAGCCAGCATGCCGACGGTACCCCACGACGCGGCACAACGGTGCTGGAGTACAACGCACCCGACGGCGGCAGCAGGGGCCCGTCACTCGAACAGTTGATGGAGTCCAAGCCGACCACATTCAGCAATGTGGACACTGCGGCCGACGACGTGGCGCTCATTGCCTTCACGTCCGGGACGACGGGCGAGGGGAAAGGAACGATGCACGTCCACCGCGACGTGATGGCCATCTGCGATTGTTTTCCGCGTTACGTGCTGCATCCGTCGAGCGACGACGTGTTCATAGGCTCTCCGCCGTTAGCCTTCACATTCGGATTGGGGGGCATCGTGCTCTTTCCCCTACGGGTCGGCGCCACCGCCGTGCTCTTGGAGCAGGCGACACCGCCATTTCTCGTCAAGGGCATCCAGGACTTCCGCGCCACGGTCGTGTTCACTGCGCCCACGGCGTACCGGGCGCTGCTGTCGCTGCACGGGGACTTCGATCTCTCGTCGCTCAGAAAGTGCGTGTCGGCCGGTGAGACCCTTCCGTTGGCCACCTTCGACGCATGGCGGGAGGCGACCGGGATCAGCATCATCGATGGCATCGGCGCCACCGAGCTGCTGCATATTTTCATTAGCTCTCCCGAAGGCAGCATCCGCCCCGGCTCGACCGGCCGAGTCGTGCCGGGATACCAGGCGCGCGTGGTCGATGAGTCCATGCACGACGTGCCCACCGGAACGATTGGACGACTCGCGGTGCGCGGACCCACCGGCTGCCGGTACCTTGGCAATCCCGAGCGACAGCGCGCCTACGTGCGCGAGGGATGGAACCTCACCGGCGACTCGTACGTGCAGGACGCCGACGGATATTTCTGGTATCAGGCGCGGACCGATGATATGATCATCTCCTCGGGCTACAACATTGCGGGGCCTGAGGTGGAGGCCGTCCTGCTCGAACATCCAGCGGTGCAGGAGTGCGGCGTGGTAGGAATTCCCGACGCCGAGCGCGGCCAGATCGTCAAGGCGTATCTCGTGCTGAGTCCGGGTGTCGAGCGCTCCCACGACATGGTCAAGACGCTGCAGGACTGGGTGAAGCAGCAGTTGGCGCCGTACAAGTATCCGCGCTCGATCGAGTTCGTAGATGCCCTCCCCCGCACCGCCACCGGCAAGCTGCAGCGCTTCGCGCTCCGCGACCGGGAATCCGCCAGCACATCCTGACCCGCCCGCCACGTACGTTCACCGTTCCGACCAACACTCCGAATGCAGCTCCCCGACCTGCCCCTCCCGTCACCCGTCGCGGTTTCCGGCTGGCCGCGCCCGTCGGGCTACTCCAACGGCGTGTCAGCTCGCGGGCGACTCGTCGTCACGGCCGGACAGATCGGGTGGAACCCAGTCAGCGTGTCCTTCGAGACGGACGACTTCACCGCGCAGTGTGCCCAAGCGTTCCGTAACGTCGTCGCTGTGCTGGCCGCAGCCGGCGCGGGGCCGCAGCATGTCGTTCGGCTTACGTGGTATATCACCAGTCGCGACGAGTACGTGGCGGCGATGCACAACGTGGGAGCCACGTATCGAGAGTTGTTCGGACGGCACTATCCAGCGATGGCCGTAGTGATCGTAGCGGGACTGGTGGAGCCACGGGCCAAGGTCGAGATCGAGGCAACCGCCGTGGTGCCAGAGTAGTCACGCCTCATCCCTCACCCGCCGCTCGAGTCATGGCAAAGCAACCCACCACCTCGGCCGAGGGCGCTCCGACATCCGCCGATGTTGACGAGGGCTTTGTGAGCGCAGTGCGCGAAGGTTTGCGTGGATCGCAGCGCGACTACACCAAGGGCCCCATCGGACGGGCGATACTCGTGCTCGCCATCCCCATGGTCCTCGAGATGTCGATGGAGAGCGTTTTTGCCGTGGTCGACGTCTTCTTCGTCTCGCGACTCGGACCCCAGGCCATTGCCACCGTGGGCCTTACCGAATCGCTGCTGACCATTGTTTACACAATTGCGATGGGACTAGGAATTGGCGCGACCGCCATGGTGGCGCGGCGTATTGGCGAGCACGACTCCGAAGGTGCGTCGCAGGCCGCCATGCAGGCCCTCTGGCTGGGCGTCGTGGTAGCCGCCGCGTTAGGCGTGGCGGGCGCGGTCTTTGCCCCCGACCTGCTGAGGCTCATGGGGGCCGAACCGGAGGTCATTCGGCAGGGGACTTCGTTCGCCCGCATCATGTTGGGAGGTAACATCAGCGTGCTGATGCTCTTCCTCATCAATGCAATCTTCAGGGGAGCGGGTGACGCCGCCATCGCGATGCGTACGCTGTGGCTGGCCAACGGCATCAACATCGTCCTCGGTCCTTGCTTCATCTTCGGCCTTGGGCCATTCCCCGAACTCGGGGTTGCCGGCGCTGCGGTGGCCACCACCATCGGGCGTAGCACGGGCGCGCTCTACGCACTTACTCGGCTTATTCGTCCCGGCGCACGGGTCCACCTCGCGCAACGATTTCTCCGCATCGAACCGATCATCATGTGGCGGCTGGTACGGCTCTCGGGCTCGGGCATGTTCCAGATCTTTATCGGCATGGCGAGTTGGATCGTGCTGATTCGCATCCTGTCGACGTTCGGCAGCGACGCGTTGGCCGGTTTTACCATCGCCATGCGGGTGATCCTGTTCGCACTATTGCCGTCGTGGGGCATGAGCAACGCGGCGGCCACCATGGTGGGACAAGCGTTAGGCGCGCGCGACCCGGATCGTGCCGAACGGGCCGTCTGGATTGCCGGCCGGTACAACCTGGTCTTCCTTGGCGTCGTTGGCGCGTGCTTCCTCTTCTTCGCGCCCGCCATCGTAGGAATATTTAGCCACGAGGCCGGCGTGGCACGCTACGCCGTCGATTGTCTCCGAGTGGTGGCGGCGGGCTTCGTGTTCTATGCCTATGGGATGGTACTCACGCAATCGTTCAATGGCGCGGGCGATACGTGGACACCAACGCTTATCAACCTCATTTGCTTCTGGCTGCTGGAAATTCCGCTGGCGTGGGTGCTGGCGGTACCGCTAGGCATGGGTCCACACGGGGTCTTCCTCTCCCTGACGATTGCCTACACATCAATTGCGGTCGTAAGCGCCGCGCTCTTTCGTCGGGGGAAGTGGAAGACGCACCGTGTGTAGCCATGCGGTGTCGCCATTCGGCCTGGGCGCCTAGCCCGGCCAAACGATTCCATGCAGACTAGAACGCCGTGCCGACCGAGAAGAAGATGAGACGCTTCATGCCGGCCATGAGCGTTTCGTTATCCCCACGCAGCGTGTAGCCGTTGGTGCCCATGGTGGAGATGAACGACTTGTCCAGCAGATTGAGTGCGTTCGCCTGCAGCGTCAACCCCTTGAGCGGACCGGCCTTCTGGAAGGTGTAGCCCGCTGACAGATCGACGGTGGTGTACGACGGAACCGATATGTCGTTCAGGATGCTGAAGTACCGCTTGCCGACATGCCGGGCGCCTAACGATCCCAGCATGCCGCCGCGGGTGAGCTTGAGCGTCGAATTGCCGAGGACTTTGGGCGCGTCAACCACCGTCTTCCCTGACGACAGGACTTCGGTGGTGCCGTTGAAATAGTTGCCGTCGATCTTGGAGTCGTTGACGGCCGCCGTGGTCGCCCAGCTCACGCCGGGAGCCAGGCGAAGCGCGAGCAGTCCTTCGATGCCTCGGGTGGTAACTCCACCCACATTGGCGAACGAGCTTACGCAGGTGGCCGTGAGCGGGCACACGGCCACACCGATCAGTCGATTGTTGTAGTCGATGGTGTAGGCGCCGAGTGACGCTTCCACCACGTCGCCACGCACGCGTACCCCCGCCTCCAACGTGTTAGCCTTCTCCGGCTTTGTATTCGCCTTGAAGAATTCGAAGGCGGTGGCATTGGTGTTGTACACGCCACTCTGCGGTGAATACGGATACGCGTTCACGTTCTGCGAGAAATTGCCGTATACCTGCCAGCCGTCGTTGACAACGTAGACGAGTCCGGCCTGCGGCAGGAGTCCGCCGTCGGTGGGAATCGACACACCGGGACGCGTGAGATCACCGAAGATCTTCGCGCTTGGATCGGTCTTCCCATTGTTCTTGAAGTCGGCGTCGATGTAGAGGTACTTCACACCGTACGACACCTTGAGCTTGGCTCCGAAGAGCGTGTTGGAGTTCTGCGCGTAGAGTGTGCGCGTCGAAATGTCGCCCGTGCGGTCGAAGAAGAGCGCCAGCACGTTATTGAAGTCCACCTCGGGGCCGGCATTGAAGTCGCGCATGCGCCACGCCATGCGACGGATGTTGGTCTCGTTCTTCTCGAACCAGCCACCGACTTCGAGGTCGTTGTTGGCAAACTGGAAGCGCGACTTGGCCAGCACGCCCATGCGCCGATTGTCGTATTGCGTCTGACGGAAATAGATGGGGTCGGGGCTGAAGGCGGTGGACCCATAGTTCGGTGCGTGCCAGTCGCCCGCCCCTGCGTTCTGGTGGAGATACGGCTTGATGGTGAGCAACGCCCGGTCGCCGAGCTGTAAGTCGGCGGCCAGATACGCCAGATGATCGCGCCGCGCGCCTTGCGCCGAGTAGAAATAGGCCTGGTCAGGATCGGTGGAGATGGCAGCCGCCTTCGCCGATGTCCAGTCGCTGAACTGATCCCAGTCGCGCCCCGACTGTTTGAAGCGCCGCAGGGTTAAATCGGTATAGTCGGCTTCGTTCTTGTCGGCAAAATTGTAGAAGGCGGTCAACTTGTGCGCGCCAACCAGGAGTTGTGTCTTGAGGTTGACCTGGTCCATCCATTGCTGGCCGGCGTTGCCGATGAAACCGCTCTGCCCGAAAATTCCGCTCTTGGCCGGCGAAAAGCGCGCGCCTCCTCCCTTCCACTTGTCGGTGTCGTAGCGCGAAAAGCTCAGGTATCCCTTGAAGGCGGCGTTGCCGCCCTGCAGCAGGCCGGTGTCGAAGCGACCTCCCGTACGGCGGGCGTTGGCCTCGCCGAACATCTGCCGCAGCGCGAAGCGGCGCTCGTTGCGCGGTTCGTCGCTCACGTACTGGATGACGCCACCGAGATTGTTGGCCGACGCGGTGCCTAGCGCGCCACTACCCTGCGTAACACTCGCTTCGGAGAGGTTGTCGGCATCCACCGCCCGCCCGATTCCCAATCCGCTGAAATTGCCGTAGCTCATGTCGCCAAGCGTGATGCCATCGAACGTTTGTCCCACTTGCGCCGACTGAAAGCCGCGCATGGTGACACGATTCGACCACTCGTACAATCCGAACGGATCGGCACCCTGGTAGTTCACCCCGGGCAATCGCTCCACCGCCTTGAGGGGGCTGGTGCCTGCCGGCGTGAGCTGCAAATCGAGCTTCGAGATCGCGTTTCCGGTGCGGACCTGTCCGAGTCCGGTCACCGATCCGCGAACGTCGATCGCCTTGAGCACCGTGGAAGAATCACGCGCCGACGAATCGGGGCGCTGCGCCTCGCATATCGACACAGCGGATATCGTCAACGTACCGGCGGCGATCATGACGCCTCCGGCGGCGCGCGCCAAACGTAGAACGTACATCATGCGGGCTCCAGTAAGAAAGTGGTTCGCAACGCGCTGCTTCGTAGCGCCGAAGGTCGCGTGCAGGTGCCAAGCTGACAGGCGATCGTAACGTGTACGTCGCGCCAAGACCCACGGTGGCGTAACAACGTGGACACGAGACGGCACGTCCCCTCCCACCCGCGTCAGGCGGCGAACGCGTCGACTCCGCGCCCCAAGACATGGCGCCCAAGGCATGGCGCTCCCGTGGCACGGCGCGCATCATCCGCTTCCTGTCACCGCCGACTCACGAACATTCCCAGCCTTCGAAGCATGCGACCAACGCCGGTCACCGAAGACCTCGCCCTGGTACTGGGAGGGGGAGGTGCGCGCGGCGCCTATCAGGCCGGCGTCCTTCACTTCATCGCCCAGCGCTATCCCCACCTCCGCATCCCCATCCTGGTGGGCGTGTCGGCGGGCGCGCTGAATACCATCCATATGGCCTCGCATCGAGGCACATTTGACGAGTCAGCAGACGATCTCGTGAAGCTCTGGCTCTCGCTCACTCCCGAGCAGGTGTACCGTGTGGACGCGCGCTCGCTGCTCTCCAACGTGGTGCGCTCGGGCTACGGACTCATGTCGGGCGACCCGGGGGAGCGCGAACGCGTGCGCGGCATGGTCGACACTTCGCCGCTGCGACGATTTCTGGAGCATCAACTGGAGCGCGCGAGCGACGGCTCGCTTCCCGGCATCGAGGCGAACCTGGCGCGCGGAACCCTCAACGCCGTGGCGCTCAGCGCGACGAGCTACACCACCGGACACTCCGTAACCTGGGTACAGGGTCGGACTCCTGCCATGTGGGAGCGACCGCAGCGACGCAGTGAACTGGCGCACGTAGGAATCGACCACGTCATGGCGTCGGCCGCCCTGCCCCTCTTCTTTCCCGCCGAACGAGTGGGGAGCGAATGGTACGGAGACGGCGGCATACGACTCACGGCTCCCCTGTCGCCCGCCATCCATCTGGGTGCGTCGCGCATTCTCACCATCGCGACGCGCGCGTTGAAACATCACGAGGTGGCCTCGCTGGAGCAGAAGGTGGCCTATCCGCCGCCGGCGCAGGTGCTCGGCACCCTGTACAACGCCGTCTTCCTTGACGTCATCGATCAGGACATCGTCAGGCTCAACATCATTAATCGGCTGGTTGAGAAGATTCCCGCATCCAGTCGCGACGGCATGCGGGTGATCGACATTCTCGTGCTGCGTCCCTCGGTGGACCTTGCGTCGTTGGCGCGCGAGTACGAACCGCGACTGCCGTCGGTCTTCCGCTTTCTCACCCGTGGGTTGGGCACCAGAAAATCGGCCAGTCCAGATATCCTCTCGCTCATCATGTTCCAGGAAGACTACCTGCGACGGCTCATTGTCTTGGGCGAGTCCGACGCCGCGCACAACCACGCGCGGATCGCCGCCTTTATTGAAGGGGAGGTGTAGTGGCGCTGGGACGGCGGCGGGCGCGTGTGGCGCCCTTGATTTGGGGAATTTTTGGCCCGACGCTAAAGTTTCGATCGTTCGCGCCGAGACTCTGTCCCAGAAGTGCACCCGCGCCGCAGACTCGTGCGTGGCGGTCGACCGTGCCGCTGCGATGCATGATGCCGGGATCATGTTCCCCTGAGTTCAGGAGATGAGGCATGGCAATTAACGCAATATCCAGCGGGCTGTCCGCGATGCAGCGGCAGTCCTTGGCGATGGATCGAGCGGCAGAAAAAATCGGTCGGGCGGCAGCGACAGACGTGACCGCAGTACCGCAGTCGCAAGAACAGGCCGACGCGATTGGCGCCCAGGAGTCGGGAGTCGTCGACGGTTCGGTCGAAATGATGGTCGCCAAGCGGATGTTTTCGGCCGCGCTCAAGATGGCACAGAGCGCGAACGAGGGCATCATGGAAGCGCTGCGCATTGGCAACTACGAGGCTGCCGGCGCCGCGTAGTCGATGGCGGATTTTACGTGTGACAGCGGCTCGACCCAGGCGGTCGGGCCGTCGTCGTTTCCTGCCCGGTGCGACTCACCGCGCACGGTCGCGATACGGAATAGTTGCGGGATGGCGCCGACAGCTAACCATGCAGCGCTGAAACAGCGGAAAATTTCTCCTATGCTCGATTTTGGCATACGGAGACTTTGTCCAATCGAGTGGGTTGAAGTACAAGTTGTTTATTCGCAACAATTTAGCGACTCTCTACCCGAGAACCTATTGCGACAGCGTTCGATTGCTTCGGTCCGGCACGCCATGTGCAAATAGTGATCTGCAGCACATCGGACCGAATCGTTCGTTGTCCGTTCAGCGTCAGTCAGCGCTCGCTCCGAGCCGATGTGCGCCACCTTTCATCATCCCGCCACGCAGCGGACCCATTCTTCCTGAGATTGAACATGCGATTCAACCGCGCCACACTCGCTCTTGTTGCCCTCGCGGCCTCAGCGACGACCGCAGAGGCCAAAAAGCTGCAGACACCCGTTCCGGCCTGGCGGCTGAAGAATCTGCAGTTCATGAATCAGGCTCCCAATCCGGCCGTCAAGTGGCGTGGATACTACGTGGGTCCGTTCACCGGAACGGTGCTCTCCGACCCCACGCGTCCTACGATCAATCTGTTCTGCGTCGATGTGCTCAACGATATCAGGTGGCGCCAACAGTGGACTGGGGTCTTCACCCGCCTCACTTCCAATAATTTCAACGCCACCCGCCATGGTATCGGCGCCAAGGAAAACTACGAGAACGCGGCCTACCTCGCCTCCAAGTTCAGAGCGCCGAAGGTTGGAACACAGCAGTGGGGCGGCATCCAGACCGCTATGTGGAACCTGCTCAATCCGGGCCGTCCGAACGGGGGCGCCAACCGACTCGTCAACTCCACCGAGGCCTACTGGTTGACGAAGGTAGACCGCTGGCGTTCCGATGGCGGAGCCGCCAAGTTTGATTACTCGCGCTGGTCGATCGTGACAGACGTGGACGCGGCTGGTATGGTGCAGGGTGGTGGAACGCAGGAATTCCTGACCGATACGACGGCGACTCCCGAGCCTGAGACATGGATTCTTCTGGGAACGGGTGTCCTTCTGGTACTAGGCGTCGCAGTCTCAAAGGGCGCCATTCGAATCTGACCGCACGAGCCCCCTTGTGCGGAGTGGTGAAAAGTGGGCTGGGTCCCGGAACCCAGCCTACTTTTCATTATAGGGCACCTCTAAAAATTGCTGCCACTTTTTCCGCTAGAAACAACCGCGACGAGGCCTAACCGGATAACATTCCGTCCATGGAAACCCCTCGAGCACACGCGATGAAAAGTAAGAGGCAGCCAGGATTTTTTGACATAGCGGAACGCACCGCCAAGCTTACCCGGATGGGCGACCCGCTGGTTGGGCTGAAAGACCATATCAACTGGGAAGCGTTCCGCCCCGACCTGAATCGTGTGCACGAGAAGGCACGCAAAAGCAACGCGGGCGCCAAGCCGATTGATGTCGTGCTCATGTTCAAGGTGCTGGTGCTGCAACAGCTGAACAACCTGTCCGACGAGCGCATTGAATATCAGATACGCGACCGGCTCTCCTTCATGCGCTTTTTGGACTTGCAAATCGAAGATCGCGTCCCGGATGCCAAGACCGTCTGGCTGTTTCGCGAGCACTTGAAAGCACTGCAACTGGTTGACGTGTTGTTCGCCCGCTTCCACGAACAATTGGCCACGCAAGGCTACGCGGCACGTGCCGGCCAAATGATAGACGCCACCTTTGTCGAAGTCCCGCGCCAGCGCAACACCCGCGAAGAGAACGCCCAGGTCAAGGCAGGCGAGACGCCCGCCGAGTGGCAACAACCTGCACGGAAGTTCAAGCGGCGCCAAAAGGACGTAGATGCCCGCTGGACCAAGAAGAACCACGAAAATCACTACGGCTTCAAGAACCACGTCAACGCGGACCAAGGGAACAAGCTGGTGCAAAGTTACGAGGTCAGCGATGCGGCGGTACACGACAGCCAGGTGTTTGAAACGCTCCTGGATCCGACCGAAGACCACGAGGGGAAGAAGCGTGGGATCTATGCGGACAGCGCCTATCGCTCAAAGGAAAAAGAAGCACAACTGGCCGCCGCCAACATGCCCAGCCACATCAGCGAGAAGGGCGCGCGCAAGCATCCGCTGACCGAAGAACAGAAAGCATCGAACACCGAGAAAAGCAAAGTGCGCTCGCGCGTCGAACATGTGTTTGGAGCGCAAGCACAGATGGGTGGGCACATCGTGCGCACCATCGGCCTGCTTCGTGCCAAGATCAAAATCGGCATGATGAATCTGGTGTACAACATGGTGCGTCTTGGGCAGTTGCTCAGGCGCGACAGGAGAGGTGCGCCCACGATGGCATAAAATGGCAAAAATGGCAGCAATGCCTAGGAAATAGGCGGCATTCGGACGCATTCAACAGACAAATCGCTCGAGTTGCTGAACTTTTACGAAATGTTGAAGCTGAGAGAAATTAAATCGTATTTCTAGAGGTGCCCTATATCCTCTCGGCGTGACTGGCTGTGGCTGTAATCGTCGCACTGGGTGATGATGTTGGGGTAATTCTACCGTCTGACGTTTCTCGACTGACCCTATGAGCCTTAAACGACCCGACGGACCCGAAGCGCTCGTTGCGCCCATGTACTTCGTCGCCTTCCTCCTCACGGCAACTCCCGTGATGGACTTCGTGACCAGTGTGCTCCCCATGCGCACGGCAGACATCGAGTGGCGCTTTGCTTCGGTTGGACTGCTCTCGGGTTTTCTCCTGACTCCGCTGCTCGGCGTTGGATTGGCCGTGGCGGTAGCGCAATTGGCCGGTCACGAACGCTTTCAGCGCGTGGTGTCGCTGGTGAACCTGTCGTTGACGCTGGTGTTCGTGGCGCTGCTGGTGGCCTTCCTGCTCGATATTCTACAGCTCAGGAGTGCGGTGCAGGCCGAAGCGCAGGAGGCGTTCATGTCGGCGGCGGTGAAGGCGGTCATCAAGCACGTGTGCTTCGTCGTGGCGTTAGGTTTCCTTGGCTGGCGTGGTTTCCGCATGTCACGGTGGACCCTGCCCGAGGCCCGGCGTAAGCAGGCGTCGGTGGTGGTGGGGGGCTGACGCTCTCAGAGCAGCCGCCCCGTTCCGACCCTCAAGGCTGAGCTCCATGAGAAATCCGTCGGTGGTCTTGTCGCCCCGCGTTCGCCCCACGCCGCTTGAAACCCGTCGGTGCGTTCATCATTTTGAGAGGGTGTGACGAGCGGTCATCGGCGTCGGAACGGTTCCAGACACCAGTGCGAGTGAGGCTGTATGCTGTTCAGGCGCCTCCTTGAGCGCCAGGCACGAGCGAGTGTCATCATCGCGGCCGAAGGGTACGCGGTGAGCTTCGTTGCGCACGCGATCATTGTCGGTGCGACGCTCTACGCGGCGCGCGGGGTCGCCCACCGCGAGATTGCCGAATCGTTCACTCCGGTCGCCTATTTCATCCCCCTCGACCGACTCAAGGGTATGCGCCCGGTACAGCAGCGCATTTCGTACATGTCAGTGGATGCGAAAGCAGCAGGGGGCGCCCAGCAGGCCGAGAAGCGGATCCCCATACCCACATCGCAAGAAGCCGAGCGGGGACCGGGGCTGCAGGAGCTGAGCAGCGAAATCGCCGCCCCGCCGCAGCAAGCGGAACCGATCGGCGATTCGGTCATGACGGTGCTGCAGGTCGATACCGCTGTGGCCCGCTACGACGACAGCGCCGCTCCCCCTTATCCGTCTTCCATGCTGCTAAAGCAGTTGGAAGGGACCGTGGCGATCCAGTATATCGTGGACACCACCGGCTTCGCCGACACATCGAGCGTGGTGGTGCTGGCCGCGACACACCCCGACTTTGCGACCTCGGTTCGGAACACCCTGCCCGTGATGCATTTTCGTCCCGCCGTGATGAACGCGCGCAAAGTGCGGCAACTGGTGCAGCAGCTGTTCTCGTTCAAGATCGATACGACGTTGCTTGCGCAGCAGAAGAAGGGTGTGAAGCCCTGATCACGGGCTACCAGAGCCCCACGGGGCGCAACCTGATCGCGCTGCGCTATCACTTCGCGCCTAACGTGACCAGGTCCTGGTAGGAGCGCCAGGAACCGTCGCCGGAGCGCCTGACGAAGTCGCCGATGGGCTGAAGGAGTTGCACACTCACATAGCCGTTGACGGCGAGTGCATGTGGCGCCCCCCGCTGCGCGCCAAAGTCGCTGCGAATGATCACCGAACGACCGTCGCGCGGCAGCGCGGCCACCGTGGCGGCGAATCGTCCGAAGCTTCCATCACCCCAGAGATAGAACTCGACGTTGGACGTGTATACCGCCGACACCACCTGCCTGCGTGCCGCCAGCTCTCGGGCGACGGCGCGCAAGGCGGACGGGCCGGCCAGGTTTCCGACCAGGGGCACAATACGATCTGCCGCGTGCAGCGACTTCACGAATCGCCAGTCGTCCTCACGCACCAGATAGCTGGCCATGCGACCATCGGCATCCCGCTCGAGCATCAGCTGACGTAGCGTTGGATAGTACCAGCGTGGTGGTCGCCCAAACGAAGTAAAGCGGAGCTCCAGCCCTTCGCGTACGAAGGTCGAATGCACACGCGCAATGGTCGCGCGATCAGCTTGCGAAAGGGGAATACCGGTGCGCACGGCCGATGCGAGCAGGGCGCGCTGCTCGTTGATGGCGAAGCCGGAGTCGGCGCTGGTTCGCGCGAGATAGCCCACCAGGTCGTTGATCGACCGCTCGGTCCAGGCATCGATATCGGCGGGAATCGGTCGACCTAACCATCGACAGAGATATTCCATCCGGTTGCGCGAACGCTCGAAGAGGGCCCTGTACATCAGATGCTGCAGCAGGTTGTCGCGGCGTACGTCGATGAGATAGGCCACCGCCGGACGGATGGTGGCGATGTAGGAATAGTTCTGGTCCGGCCCCACACCGATGTAGGCGCCCCCGCGCACCCCCAGCGCCCGGAGGCGCGGGACCACGTGCAGGTACGACGACTCGTTGGAAATGAGGTTGTCGGTGTCGAAAAACCCCGACGGTTCGGAGAGACGCGCCACCGTGGCCGCGAAGGTGGTTTCGACCACCGGCGCCGCCGATTGCGCCACGCCCGGACGCTGCGCAAATGCCGCAGGCGCCATGAGCAGGAGGCCGCACACTGCAATTCCCCGATTGTCGCGCGCGGCGCGCCCTATCATTGTCATGCTATGGCCAAAGACGTGATGCACGATATTCCTCCCATTCGCGGCATCTTTCGCACGGACGAAGATGCACTGGCCGTTTACGCGGAGAGCGCCGGCGTGGCGCGACTGATGCCGCGGGGCGTTGCGGTACCGTTCGACGCACAAGATGTCGAAGTGCTGGTACGATGGGCGAGCGCGGGGCGCGTTCCCCTCATTCCGCGCGGAAGCGGGAGCAGCATGTCGGGCGCGGCGGTGGGAGACGGGGTGGTCGTCGACCTCAGTCGCCTGCGTACCCTTGAGCCGATCGATCTGGCGTGGACCCGCGTCTGGTGCGAGCCGGGAGTCGTGCGGCGTGAAGTGGAACACGCGGCCAACGCGGCCCAGTTGCGCTTCCCCGTCGACCCGTCGAGCGGAACGTTCGCTACGGTTGGCGGGATGGCGGCGACCAATGCCGGCGGTCCTCGCAGCATGCGAAAGGGGGCCATGCGGCGCTGGGTGACGGCCCTGGACTGCGTCTTCGCCGACGGCCAGCGCGCGGTGGTCCGGCGCGGGGCTGCGCTGGTGGCCGGTATTGCCGCGCTCGACCGGTGGCGCCAGGTGGCGGCGGCGGTGCGCCAGAGCGCCACCTCCCTTCCCGCGTCGCGGGTGGCAAAACAATCATCGGGCTACGGCGTGCATGACTTCGCGGCCAGCGGCGAGTTGATCGACCTTCTGGTGGGGAGCGAGGGTACACTGGCACTCTTTGTCGGCGTGGAACTCGCACTCGACACCATCCCGGCCGAGACGGCGAGTGTGCTTGCGTCGTGGCCCACGCTGGACGGCGCCGTACGCGGAGCTGCCTTCGCTCGCGAAGCGGGTGCCGCCGCCTGTGAGCTGCTCGACCGAACCTTTCTCGAGGTGGCGGCCACCGGGGGGCCACTGCCCGTGCCTAACGACTCGGAGGCGGTGCTGCTCATCGAGCTCGAAGGCGATGCTATGGTGCATGCAAGAGCGGCGGCCCTTGCGCGAGCCTTTGAGGCTGCGGGGGCCGGGAGTGTCGTCGTCGGGCTGGACGCCGAGTCGGAGGAAGGCCTCTGGGCGCTACGACACGCGGCGAGTCCTATCCTCTCGCGTCTCGACCCCCATCTCAAGTCGATGCAGTTGGTGGAAGACGGATGCGTGCCTCCCGAGCGACTCGGCGCTTATGTGCGCGGTGTGCGCCACGCGCTCGACTCGGCGCGACTGCGCGGAGTGATTTTCGGACACGCCGGCGACGCGCATGTGCATGTGAACGCGCTGGTGGACGTACGGGACGACGATTGGCGTGAGCGAGCGCGCCGATTCTTCGACGAGGTGGTTTCGCTCACCGCATCGCTGGGCGGGACGTTGGCCGGAGAGCACGGAGACGGCCGTCTTCGTACGCCATACCTCCACCGCACGTGGAGCGCCGATGCGTTGGCCTTGTTCGGTACCATCAAGCGGACCTTCGACCCCAACGGGATACTCAATCCGGGGGTCAAGGTGGCCGCTGGAGCACTCGACGTGCTTTCATGCAATAAGTACGACCCCGCACTCGCTCCCTTTTCGGTACGCGCGCGCGAGGTGCTGGCGCGCGTGGAACGCGAGCGGGCCTACGACGTCGCCCGGCTGGAGATGCTGACCGACGGTGCATAGGTTTTCCTCCGGGGCACTCGGCGTTTCGCCCGCTCGACCCTCCACTTCTCCTACTTCTTCCGCACAGATGTTCTACTTCGAACCCCGCGTCACCGTGCTCGCACGTCCGTCGTTTGTTCAACCCGAGCACTTGCCCGTGAACTGGATGGGGGAGTCAACCGATGGAGAGCGATTGGCCGAGTTTGCCGGGCGGCTGTGCTACATGAGCCAGCGCAATCCGGCTCAGCGCTCGACGCGAGAGTACCTCGTCAACATCCTCAAACAGGGACATGGTAGTGTGCTGGAGCACGCTAATTACTCGCTGCTAATTGAGGGGGTGTCTCGCTCGCTGACGCACGAACTGGTGCGGCATCGTGCGGGTTTCGCGTACTCGCAACTCAGCCAGCGATACGTGGACGAATCGGAGGCATCGTTTGTTGTGCCGCCGGCCATTATCGGTGATGCGGCGCTCGAAGCGTCGTGGCGCGAGCAGGTCGAATCGGCGCAGAAGGCGTACGTGTCGCTGGTGGAGGAATTGATGCAGCGCTACGCGTGGGTCGGCGATAAGGTGCATCGGCGCAAGATGGCACGCGAGGCGGCCCGCGGCGTCCTCCCCAACTCGACCGAGACCAAGGTGGTCGTGACGGCGAATGTGCGCGCCTGGCGCACGATGCTCGAACTCCGTTGCGGCGAAGGGGCGGAAATGGAGATTCGTCGCACAGGGCTGATGGTCCTGCGCACCTTGCAGCTGGAGACGCCCGCCTTTTTCGGCGACTTCGAGATCTACGAAGCCGACGATCGCCGCGAGGCGGCGCGGCCCGGTTACCACAAGGTCTAGGCCGCACCTCGTCACACCGCGATCGATTCGAACCACGACGTTAGGCAGCTCGGCATCGATCGTTGCGCTCCGGCGAGCCCGATCGTACAACTGCCGCCGATCGCATGCAGGCTCGATCATAACGACCGGAACGGCACTTCTATGACGAGAACCGGGACGAGAATTGGGACGAGAATTGGGACGAGGAAAGCGACGAGGATTGGCCTAACCTATGACGCGCCTTTGGATGAAGAGCGTGCGCTGACGGCGCACGCCCTTGAGGCCATCGGTGACGTGCTCTCCCTCGAGGCGAACGATTCCCTTCCGACGCAATTGCAACAGCAGCGCCCCGATATCGTATTGAATCTGGCGAGAGGAAGCGACGCACCAGCGCGTCGCGTTCACATTCCGGCATTCCTCGAATATTTCGACATTCCCTACCTCGGGAGTGATGCCGTTACGCATGCCACGTGCGTCGAACGTCCGCGCCTGAAGCAGGCGTTGGCGTATCACGGCATTCGCAGCCCGGGCTTCACGGTGGTGCAGTCGCTCTCGCAGCTGGCCCCGTACGCCCAGCGCACCTTTCCGGTTGCCATTCGGCGCGCGCGCGGCGTGTCGTCATGTTTTGCCGTGCTGTTGGCGCACGACTTCGACGAACTCGAGTCCATCGCCTCCGAACTACTGACGGCGTCGAGCGAAGCCATATTGGTGGAGCCCTTTCTCGTCGGCGAATCGTTTGCCTGCACGATACTCGGCAACGGGGACGACGTCGTGTCGCTGCCGATAGTTCGAGTGGCGAATGACGATCTGGAGCCGCCCGCATCGCGTCGGCACGAGTGTCCGGCGCGTATTTCCCACGGACTCGCCGAAGACATCGAATCGATCGCGATCCGCGCCTTTTTCGCCCTCAACTGTCGCGATGTGGCCCGCGTCGATATCCGTCTCGACGACCGAGGCGTGCCGAACGTCTGCGCGGTGGACCCGCTACCATCATTCGCCCCGGGATCGGCGGGTGGGGTGGTTCTTCCGGCGTCGCGTGCAGCGGGGCTGGACGATGACGAGATGGTGCAGCGCTGCCTACTCCTCGCGGCCGACCGGGTTGGGCTCGATGTGCCGAAGGCGCCGGTTTTTTCACCGCTGCGCAGGCGCACACCGCCCGGGGGCACGCGGGTGCGCTGACGAGGATCGCGGTGTAGGCACTGTGGGCGAGGGGTCGGCGTTGTATTCGTGCGCTGGCTGCCTGCGCTGGGTGCCTGCGCTGGGTGCCTGTGATGCGTGCCTGTGATGCGTGCCTGTGATGCGTGCCTGCGCTGCGTGCCTGCGCTGCGTGCCTGCGCTGCGTGCTTGCTCTGGACAGCGGCGGTTTTTCCCGACACTTCGGGGGACGAGCTATCGCCGAGAGGTGCGGGCGGATCCATGCTCCAAATGCGGAAGGCGCGAGCCGAGCTGCGTCGCGGATGGCGACGCACGATCAGGGTCGGTTTGATAGCACCTCACCCGTCATTCATTTTGACAACTCACGCTTCGGGGACTTGTCCACGCTGCGAAACATTCCGATCGTCGGCATCTTCGAGATCCGTTATTTCAGCGCGACGCAGGCGCAACTGCGCTGGGGAATGGATCATCCATCTGGGGCGATCCTGGTCCTGACCGGAACACCGAGACGGGAGCCCGATTCGGAGTGACGCCGAGCCGGCGTCGCGCGCAGCGCCTCACGCAAGGGGGCGCGTGAGAGAACTCCTCGCCGGAACATCCGCGCGCCATGTGTGTGAAAAGTTCGGGTGGTGCGGCGTCCGATCTCAAGAATCGTCGCTTCAATTGGCCTATTCTTCACGTTTACGCGCCCTTTCTCACCCGACGTTCCGCGCAACACAATTCTGGCGACGGCGTGACTGCGGCCTCACAGAAGGGTCCGAATCGGTCCCGTAGGGTCTTATGTCTCGAGGGGTTCCTACGGGTCCGTAGGGGCCATAGGGTCCCACGCGAAGCGCAACTGCCCTGACTTCCGGAGCTGATGTCTCAACGCTTGTGTATTCGCAGGCTTACTGCTGTTTGGCTCGCTGCCGCATCACTCGTCGTTGGCGAGGGGTGCAGCGACTCGCCCACAGCGAACGTGGGGGTCACGCCCAGGGGGCTCGCGACCCTCGACGTGGTGCCCGGCACCGCGTGGATCTCGGTTGGGGCATCGCTTTCGCTGGCGGCTACCGGACGGGACTCGGCGGGGGGGATCGTTGCCATCCCGACCCTTCGGTGGGAAACGGCATCGCCGTCCGTCGCGAGCGTGAGCTCAACCGGAGTGGTGCAGGGCGTGACCGCAGGTCTGGCGAAGGTCAGTGCCATTGCCGGACGGGTGCGTTCCACCACCGACGTCAACGTGGTCGCGTCCGGACTGCGCGTGCCGACGTTCGGCGTCGAGCGGCAGGGAGTCACCGACGCGTCCTTGCTCGGCGTCTGGGCCGATCCGCTGGCGAACGAGACCTTCGGCGTGGGACAGGAGGGTGCGATCCTGCACGGAGTAGGCGCGGTGTGGCAACTTGATCAAACCGGAACCAAGGAGACGTTCGTCGGCATTTGGGGGACGACGGCGCGAAACGTGTTCGCGGTGGGCACGTCCGGAATCATCGTCCACTACGACGGCTCGCGCTGGACTACGATGGCGAGTCCAACGAATGAAACATTGCTCGACATCTTCGGGCTCTCGGCCAGCGAAGTCTACGCCGTCGGGGTGAACGGAACCATCCTGCGATTCGACGGGACCTCGTGGCGTGTGATGACGACCGGTCGCGGATGGGAGTTGTGGGGCGTTTGGGGCAGTTCCGCAAGCAACCTGTGGGGCGTGGGGCAGAACGGCGTGCTTGTGCACTACGATGGCGTGGAGTGGCGCCAAGTGGCCTCGCCGACGGAGAATGCGCTCTTCGGCGTCTGGGGCAGCGGGTCGAACGACATCTGGGCGGTGGGAACGAACGGACTCCTCCTGCGCTACGACGGCACCGCGTGGCGACTTCAGCCTCCGCCGACCAGGCGCAACCTCTTTGGCGTGTGGGGGCGGGCGTCCAACGACATCTACGCCGTGGGTAATACCGGCGCAGTCGTGCACTTCGACGGCCAGGGGTGGAGTGAAGTCCCCTCGCCCGGTACCGGGCAAAATCTGCGGGGCATTTGGGGCGACCACGCGGGCGGTGTGGTTGCGGCCGGGTGGGATGGCACCATTGTACGAGGTACGGCGGGCAGCACTTGGCGCACCGAGATTGCCTCGCCGGCGCTGTTGGCGGTTTGGGGACCGGGCGATGGATCGCTGTTCGCGGTTGGTGCGGGCGGTACGATCTTCAAGCGCACCACGCCCGGCTGGCTGCAACAGGAAGCGCCACCTTCGCAGCCGCTCTACGGTGTGCATGGCGCGTCGCCCACCCAGGTGTACGCGGTCGGAGACACCGGCACCATACTTCGGTTCGACGGCACACGCTGGATCAGCGAGCGGAGCCCGACCAGCGCGCTCCTCCGTTCGGTGTGGGCGGCCGGCCCATCGAACATCCTCATCGTGGGCGATCGCGGCACGATTCTCCAATCTGGCGGGACCGGCACCTGGACGCCCATGGTTAGCGGGTCCGCCGCATTTCTGCGGCACGTGTGGGGACTGGCACCTAACGACGTCTTCGCCGTCGGCGACTCGGGGCTGGTGCTGCGTTACGACGGGACTCAATGGAAGTCGATGCCGACGCCAACCCGCGAACTGCTGCGCGGCGTGTGGGGTACCGGCCCCAGGGATGTCTTCGCGGTGGGCGAGAAGGGGACCATCCTCCGCTACGATGGCATCCGATGGTATGCCATGCAGAGTTCGGCCACCAAGACGCTCCGCAACGTTTGGGGCACCGGTCCGACCGACGTGTATGCGTTAGGCGAAGACGGTGCGCTGCTGCGATTCGACGGCGCCGCGTGGACGTCGCTGTCCTCTCCCACCACCCGGCTTCTCATCCAGCTCTGGGGAGAACCGGGACAGGGGCGGGTGTATGCGGTGGGGGTGACCACCACGATTCTTCGGGGCGAGCGGAACTAGCGCACCGTAACAACGGCACGTCGAAGGCCCGGGCAGCGTCACGCCCGGGCCTTCGTACACGCCGGCGTCACCCCGCCGGTGGCGTCGCTACTCCTCCTCCGTTTCGCCGGACCGGTGCTTCGCCGATTCGGCGATTATCTTCTGCGCCGCCTCTGCCGGCATCTGCTCATATCCGTGGAATTGCCGCCGGTAGGTGGCGTGTCCATGGGTGAGCGAACTGAGATCGGTGGCGTACAGATGCAGCTCTGCCTGCGGCACCTTCGCCATCACCCTCGTTAGGCCACCCGCCGACGAGTCGGACCCGAGAATGTGGCCGCGACGACCAGACAGGTTCCCCATCACATCGCCCAGGTAGTGGTCGGGCGTCGTGATCTCGACGTGGTCCAGCGGCTCCAGCAGGATGGGCTTGCATCGAGGTGCCACTCCCTTGAAGGCAAGAATGCCCGACATCTTGAACGACATCTCGTTCGAGTCGACGGAGTGATACGAACCGTCGAAGAGTTCCACTTCGAAGTCTACCAGCGGAAAGCCCGCCAGCACGCCGCGGACCGACGCCTCCTGAATGCCCTTGTCCACCGCCGGACGGAAGTTGGACGGAATCACCCCGCCCACGATCTTGTCCACGAAGTGATAGCCGGCACCTCGGGAACGGGGCGACATGCGGATCCAGCAATCGCCAAACTGTCCGCGCCCTCCCGACTGCTTCTTGTGCCGCCCCTGTCCTTCGCCCTTCGCCATGATGGTCTCGCGAAAGGCGATCTTGGGGCGCGTGAGTTCGGCCACCACGTTGTACTTCCGCTTCAGCTTGGCCAGCGAGACGTCGAGGTGACGCTCGCCCAGCCCCGCAATGATCGTCTCGTGCGTTTCGGCGTTGTAGTGGGTCTCGAACGTGGGGTCTTCATCATGCAGCCGATGCAGTCCCAGTTGCAGCTTTTCCTCGTCATTGCGCGACGCGGCATGAATGGCAAACTGCACCGAGGGCTCGGGAAAGGTGATCTGCGGAAGCCGTACCGGATGCTCGCGCGTGGACAGCGTGTCGTTGGTGTGGGTGTTCTTGAGCTTGGCGACACAGCCGATATCTCCCGCGTGCAGGAGGGGTACCTCGATGCGCTCCTTGCCCTGCCCGACACAGAGGTGACCCATTTTTTCCAGCGTGTCGCGGGTCGCATTGAAGAAGTCCTGGCCGTTGGCGACCGTGCCAGAAAAAATCCGGAAGAACGACACCTCGCCCACGTGTGGTTCGCTGTGTGTCTTGAATACGTGTGCCGCGAAGGGATTCGTATCGACGGCATGCATCTCGACGGTACGGTCTCCCTCGGCGCCCTTGAAGGCGTGCAATTCTTCCATGTCGAACGCCGACGGCATGAGTTGCACCAGCTCGCTCAACATGGCATGAATGCCGATCACGTGTTCCGCCGAGACGGCGAAGAGCGGAAAGAGATCCATCCGCTTCATCGCTTCTTTCATCCCGTGAATGGCTTCGTCGCGCTCAATCTCCGTGCCTTCGAGGTAGCGCTCGAGCAAACTGTCGTCGGTGGCGGAGATGGCTTCGATGAGTTGCTCGTAGTATTTGTCGAAGGTCTCTCTGGACTCGGGCGGAATGTCGGACTCGGCATACTCCCCCAGCTTGGCACCCGGCGTGTACAGATACGCTCTTTTGGTGAAGAGATTGATCACGCCGCGAAAGGTGTCGCCGCTGCCGATCGGAATCTCGACCGGGATCACCTTGTTCGTTAGGCGCTCCTTGATCTGCTGGTAACCGCGATCGAAGTCGGCGTGGTCCTTGTCCATCATGGAGATCACGAAGAGCACCGGATCACCGCGCACCACGGCTTCGCGAAACATCTTCTCGGTGCCCACCTCGACGCCCGACTGTGCGCTCACGACGCAGATGGCACCGTCGGCAGCTGCAAGTCCGGCAATGGCGTCGCCCTGAAAATCGAGATATCCCGGGGTGTCGATGAGGTTGATCTTGGCGTCCTTCCACTCGGCAAAGGCGCAGCCAAGGTTGATGGAGTAGCCGCGTTCCGTTTCTTCGGGCGTGTGGTCGGTCAGGGTGGTGCCATCCTTGATGGAGCCGTGGCGTTTACTGGATCCGGACACGAAGGCCAGGGCATCGACCAGCGTGGTCTTGCCGCTCGCCCCGTGTCCGACTACCGCCACGTTTCTGATCTCGGTCGCGCGATACTCACGCATGTGTGGTGTCTTCCGCTGAGGGATTGTTTCGTCGCTCAGACGCTGTCGCCATGCAGGGCGCGCGTCAAGATGAGAATACCCGCCGCCAAACAACCACGGGCCGCGCAATCTGCGCGGCCCGTGGTGCAACACTCTGACGAGTCAGGATAGTCGGTTCAGTCTCCTTCGTTGTCGAACGCGAGACCATCGGCCTGCCGATAGCTGTCGAGGAGCGCGTCGAAGCGGTCTCCGGCTCCAGCAGGAAGAAGGGCCTGGGGCGTGAGTGAGAAGCTGATGGCTCGTCGGGTCCCCTCGGGCCAGTCGGGCATGAGGAGTCCGGCGACGAGCCGGCGAATCGCCGCACCACATTCGTCCATCAGATGCTGCGCCGTATCGTGCAAGACCTCGAACGGGATGGTCAAGTCGTGCGTGACGAGACGTCCCGTCGCCTCATCTCGCCACGCGGCGTCTCCTACGGCGCCGCGCTCAGGCCAAAGTGCCACATGCCGGATCGTGTCCAAACGCTCTAAGGGTTCACGATGCGATTCGACCGCAGCCGCCAAAGCGAGTGCCAACGACTCGGGGGTGGCATCTCCGAAGAGAGTGACCACGTCCCGCGACGGGCGCTCAGAGTTGAGCGGTGACGGCACGGAGTTCACATGCGCGAGCACCGTCGAGTGTTCGGGGCGATCCTCTAACATCACGAGGACGTCCATCACCCCTCCTCTCGTTGTAGTTCGCTCCTGACGTCGCGGCGGGCCGATGTGTCCGCGCTGGCGATTCCGGAGCAGGAGCCCCTCACCGTGTTAAACCCCGCGAGCGCGCAATCGGACACACTAATGAAGATGTCGTTCCCATTACGTGACAGAACGAGCGCTTCGGTGCAGGGACCGTCCTACAACGCTTTCCTAGCAAAACTCACTCCAACAATCAGCGATACCGCCAGAAGCGCGAGGAAGAACATCGTCTGCGCCGTGGTCAGCGCCGCTTGTGCCGCCGCGCCGAGTGCTCCCGGAACCACGGTCGCCGACAGGGCACCCAGGAGGATGACGAAGAGTGCGGCGCCCGCCGCCAGCGGGAGTCCGCGCAGTCGCGTCGACGCCACGCTGAAGCAGACGCCCCACAACAGCATCCAGACGACATGCGTGCCAACGCCCACCACGATCGCCACCTGAGGGGAGGGGGCGAGCAACCGCCACGAATCAAGGAGGGCGAGCCCCGCCGCCTCAAAAGGCGCCGAAGCGGCCGCATGTCGGAATCTCAGGCCGACCAACGCACCAGCCGTCGTCGCACCTCCCATGAGTCCGGTACTGAGGCCAACTACAAGTCGAGAGGTTTCCACGACAGGAATAGAATCGGGTGCCCGCCGGACACTCAAGGGGCAGTTAGTGCTTGCCGAGGGTAACCTTTGGCATTATCACATGTATTCCCACATCGCATCGAGGACCATGGGCATCACGTCGACTGCACGGGCAACGATTCTCGTTGTCGAGGATGGACGCGAAGTGCTTGAGATGCTTGAGCGCACGCTGCGAGAGAACGGCTTTAATGTCCTGACTGCCACCGACGGCGAAACAGGGTTGCAACTCGCGCTGGACGTTGGGCCCGACCTCATCGTCCTCGACATCGGCCTACCCAAGCGCAGCGGCCTCTCGGTCGCGCTTGAACTGCGCGCCCGCGCCTTTACGGCACCCGTGCTTATGCTTACCGGGCGCGACACGGTGAGCGACAAGGTGGAGGGCTTGGACGCCGGCGCCGACGACTTCCTCGGTAAGCCGTTTGACAGTGACGAGCTGCTCGCGCGCGTGCGCGCATTGTTGCGCCGGTCGTCCATGCGCGACGAATCGACCCTCATGCGGGTTGAAGACCTTGTGCTCAACCCGATGTCCCGCGAGGTCATGCGCGGGACGCGAGTCATCGCGCTCACGCAAAAGGAGTACGCGCTTCTCGAGTACCTCGTGCGCCACGTCGGCATCACGGTCACGCGCGAGCAGATATCGCAGCAGGTGTGGAAGCAGAAGTTCGACCCGACAACCAACATCGTCGACGTGTACATCAACTACTTGCGAAAGAAGATCGATCAGGAAGGCGAAAAATCGCTCGTCCACACGGTTCGCGGCGTCGGCTATCTCGTAAAGGGCGACTGAGGTAGGGTTTGACCCCGTCGTTCGCTCCCTCGCTTGAATCGGAGGCCGGTTGGCTGCGGGAGTCAGCGTTCGGTTGACAGCGGGCTCGCGAGCGCTGTGATGGCCACCACCGCCGACGAATTCGGCGCGTCATCGATGGGAGCACCGCCGCGACGTTCCACCTCGGCGAGCGAGCTGTCGAAGGGAACTTCTCCGACCAGTCGCATCTCGTGCGCTCGACAGAATTCGGCGATTGCCGCCCGGTCGTCCGCATCGCGCACCTTGTTCGCGACGACGACCACGTCCGGTATGCCGAGTTCACTGGCAAGCGCTGCCACGTTACGCGCGGTCTCCATCGAACGGTAGTACGGTTCGAGGACGGCCACGAGGCGGGACACATGCCGACCGGTGCCGCGGCTGAGATGTTCGAGACCAGCCTCCATGTCGACGATCACATGTCGGTCATTGTCCGATCGGGCTACGAGTTCACCGAGAAAGCCACGAACCGTGGCGTGGGCACTGCACATTCAACCCGCGCCGCCGTGCCCCACCTTTCCCATGACCATGAGCTGCACTTTGTCTGGACCGACGACGCCGTACTCGCGAAGCACATCCTCGGGATCGGCGGCAAAAACGACGTGGGTCGTGCCGTCCTCTCTGGTGCGACGCTCCATGAGGGCACGGGGGAGTCCGACAATTTCTTGCGCCCGCTCGGGACGGATGCCCAGCACGCTTGCCAGGTTGGGATTGGTGTCGGCGTCTATCGCGAGCACCTGGCGCCCCGTTCGTGCGAGGACGCGCGCCAGCGTGCCGGCGATTGTCGTCTTGCCCGTTCCTCCTTTCCCCGCGATAGCTATGCGCATGTCATCCGTTGGTGTGAATCGTTAGGCGTCCCAACGTCAGTATCACCGTGTCGGGTGGTGCGTTCGTGCATGACACTCGGCCGGACCCCCGGGACTCGTGTGACAATCACAATTGGCGTCGCTGCATTCCCCATGTCCCTGGCTCAGCATCGGCGCGAATTCTGCGGCAAAGCGGCGCGCCGCTTCACGTCGACCAGTTTGGGTGAGACGATACTCCATGCCCCGCTCAGCGTCCAATACCACGTCGCCACGCTCGGCCAATCGGGCCAGCGTTCGGCGCACAGCGCGTTCCTCGATCGTGGTGAAACGCACGATACCGTCGAGGGTGGCGACCCCACCGAACCCTTCTCCCTCGAACCAGTAGAGGAGTTCAAGGATCTCGTCTTCTCGCCGAATACTGCTGCCGGCGTCTTCGTCGGGGCCGAGCAGCGCCTCTATTTCGCGAATCGCGCGCGGCACCGCCTCGGCCACGACGACGCTCAGCTCGGTGGTGAGTTCGTCCACCGACGCCGGTTCGCACCCCACGAGGTAGATCTCCTTGGGAAGTGGGCCTAACGCCTGTGCCACCTCTAGGGCCCGCGACGGCACCGCAGTGTGCAGGTCGATCTCACGGGTCGGCTTTACGCCCTCCACGGTGAGCGTATAGACGGTGCCCGGCGTGCCGCCGCGGGACGTGGCGTCAACGATGATGAGGCGATCGTATGGCGTGAGGAGCTCGTGGGCGAGTCGAATCCCGCCCGTGCCGACATCGAGCAACTCGACGGTATCGCTCTCCATTCCGCCCTCGTGAAGCCGCCGAATCACTTCGACCCCGAAGCCGTCGTCGCCGCGCAGCACGTTGCCGAAGCCGGCGATGAGGGTCCGCTTCATGCCCGTGCCACGTTGGTGTGCGCGGCCGTTGTGCCGACCACGACTTCGACCACGCCGTCGCGAACTCGCACCGGAAGGACACTCAGCAACTCCTCGCGCGCCGCGTCGGGTCGGTCCAGCCGGTGACCGGTCCGAATATCGTACCGACACCCATGCCAGCTGCAACGCAACTCGGTGCCAGACAGCGTACTGTAGTCCAGCGGGAGCGGGCTCTCGCCGCAGGCATTGCGCACGGCGAAATACTCGCCGTCCACATGGGCGACGAGCACGTTCACGTTATCCACCATCGCACTGCGGAGGGTACCATTGGGAAGCGTATCGGCCTTGCAAAGCTCCCGATAGACCGGTCGGTGCGCGCGCTGTAACGCTTCGCGCGGTAGAAAAATGGAATCGGCGGGGGCGGCACGCGCTGCTTTGCCACTCGACAGCTCCAGTTCCTGGAAGCCGATGAGCCCGTGTCGGAGCGCTTCTTCGATGTCGCCCACTACTCCCGCGTAGGCGGCGTCGGACGTTGGCGGCGCACCATGGAGCCGGACCGAGACGACCCCGCCGAGGACCGCTTCGAGTTCGACGTCGATGCCGTGCGCATGCAGATGGCCGCGCACGGCATCGAGGGCTTCTTCGGTGAGCGTTCTCCGGTCGACGGCAAGTAGATCGTACGACATGAGGAGGAGACGGATTGCCGGATCACCCGTTAGTCGATTGACGAAGGCGTCGCCAGCCATCGATTGAATCGCGCCCATGAGGTGAGTCAGGGCGGTTCGATGTACGGCGTCGATACGGTCGAGTAGCGCGGTGGTATTGGCACCCACCTCCGCATCGGGATGCGCCGTCAGGAGGCCGATGAGCTGCTCGATCTCCACCAAGAGATCATTCGGAGTCGGGCTCTCGTCCGTAGAACCGACTTCGTCCGTAGAACCGACTTCGTCTATGGCACCGACATCGTCTACGGCACCGACATCGACCACGGCACCAGCTGCCACGGCGGGCCGCTCGGCGGCACTCATGGAACCACCTTCCAAGCAGCGGTCGGCATCCAATCGCCACCGAATGGCATCATGGGCAGCGCCCCGGCCTCCGCGTCATCGACGGCCAGTAGCATGACTAGCCGACGCGTGTCAATGTACGCCGACGCCACCTGCGGGCTCAACTCGTCGCCGAACTCGTGCTCGATGGGCTCCACCTCCACGACAATCACCTCGGGTGGCAGCGCTCGCATCCACTCGGTAACGATGAGGGTGTTGTCGACGAGGATGATCCCCGTCACTGCGTCGGTAACGGCTCGTTGGATTTCTTCAGCGCTCGGCAAGATACGATTCCACCGATAGGCGCAGATCGTGCCGGGCGGCCTTCCATCTTCCCGCGCCACCGCAGACACGAACACGGCGCGCAGAATGGGCGTTTCGCGCGCCTCGTCGGCAAACCACTGGCCCACTGCCACCGGGTTGTACGACAGGTCTTCAATGAGCAAGGCCGGAGGGCGCGCCTGAGGCTCGAGCTCGTCGCTGAGTCGGATGCCCAAGGAGTGGTCGCGCAGGTTGCGATACCCCACTCCGCCGATCACGGCGCGCACAATACCCCCTGCATCGTCTTCTAGTCGTCCAGCCCGCACGCGCAGGTGTTCACCTCTCGCGTGATCATCCCCGCCTCGGACTGGATATGCGTGGTGCAGGGCATGCAGGGATCGAAACTCCGAATGGCACGCAGGATGTCGACACCACGAAACTTCTCCGGATCGTTGGTCTCCTCGAGCAGCGGCGTGTTGATGACCGCCTCTTCGTACGGACCGGGTTGGCCCCAGCGGTCGGTGGGGGACGCGTTCCACGTGGACGGTGTCACGATCTGGTAGTTGGCCACGGCACCACGATCCAGTACGAGGTGGTGGGTGAGATATCCACGTCCCGCGCCCCAGAATCCGACGCCCATCTGCTCTCCCCGTTTGGGGATTTCGAACTTCGTCGACGTGCGCGTGTCGCCATCCTTGAGTCGCTCCATGACCGCCATCCAGTTGTTCATGGCGATCATCGCGGTGTAGCCCACGCAGTACGCGCGCGAGCGGTTGCGCTCGAAGGCGTTCCACACATCGGGCACTTTCCACTCGATCTCGGTTTCCGGAAGCTTGCCCCGCGGAAGCCGGATCTTGAGCGAAGTGCCGGTGGCCTCGATAAAGGGATTGTCGGGAAGCTTTCTGGCGACGGCCGTGTTCCACATGCGCGCGTAACAACCTGCTTCCATTCCTAAACGATCCCAGCGAGGCGCGGTGTCCCAGGTGTACTTCTCCTTCCAGCTTTGCCCCGATGGCTTGGGCTTGGTCACTTTGTTCCACGGATGATACGGCGACAGCGGGAGGCCTACCGGATCTGTTGCGAAATGCTGCTGCTGGCCGGCACCTGTCCACTCGTCGTAGTACGAGTGCTCCACGAACTCCTCCAGCCCCATGTTGATCTTGTGCAGGTCGGTGGTCACCAACTGTCCGTCGACGATGGCACCGGGGGTTGCCCATCTGCGGATGCCCCACTCATTGGCGTTCTTGTAGGTCGCATCGTATGCATCGGGATCATCGAAGATGCCGGTGTCGATCATGTTGGCGCGCCTGGCGCCGACCTTCTTGTATTCGGGATTGGCCTCGTAGAAAAACTCGGTGATGTCGTCCCATATCCCGGCGATTTTCTTTCCGTAGTCGAAGAACTGACTCAGGCGGAGGAACATCTCGTTCATCACGGTGAGATTGATCGTCGAACTCATGCCGCCCGGCACGATGGTCTGCGGATGCGGATACTTGCCGCAAATGAGCACGTAGGCCTCGCGCGCGACCCGCGTCATGTGCAGCGCTTCCAGATACAGCCCACCGCTGAGCGGATTGAGATCGGTCATCAGGTCGAGCATGGTCCGGTAACCATGCACCTTGGTGTGACGCGCTTCCGTATGCCGAGCACGTTCGATGAGCGAGGGATTCGTTCCTTCGACGATCGCCGCCGAGTAGTCGGGTCCCGCCAGCAGGTGCAAGTGCAGCGGATGGTCATAGAGAAACTCCAACGCGAGCGCGAGGTTGCGAATCAGCACGCCGAGGGGGGGCGGCTGGCAGCCGATCGCCATCTCGATGGCGAGCGCCGAGCAGGTGGAATGCACGCCGCCGCATACGCCGCAGGCGCGACTCGTTATGAAAATGGCATCACGCGGGTCGCGCCCGACCATGATGACTTCGTAGCCGCGAAAGAGCGTCGCCACCGAGCGCGCTTCGAGCACCTTGCGCTCGCGTACGTCGGTGACCGTGTGGAAGGCGAGCGCTCCCGCCACGCGGGTGACGGGATCGAAATCGACATCCTTCACGTGTCCGTTGCGCTTGACCAGCTCGGCCACACGCTCCGCTGTGAGTTGTTTGGGTACTCCCGGGGGAGCGGCGGTGGCGGTCGAGTACGGATTCCCGGCCCCGTCCTTGAGGAAGGCCTTGCCCTCCGCGTCGAAATCAATCGGGAGATTCTTGAAACACATGGTGACTCCGCGGCGGGACGATTAGCCCAGCTTGAAGACGTTGGCGACGCGCCCGAGATGGCCGTCGGCGGCCCGGAGGCCCGTGAGGAGCTGAGTGAGCGCGGTGTTGATGATGGTCAGCTTTTCGGGAAGGGGCCGAGTGTGTCCGGCCACGGCTTCCAGTCCGTCGGCGATTGCCGCGACGCTGCGGCGAGTTTGCACAAGGGCCCAGGCAATGGCGATGAGGTAGCCGGCAAGGGCCACAACAACGAGGGCGACCGTGATCAGGGTGAGGGTCAGCAGCATGAGTGATTTTCACTCCACGCGTAGGGCGAGCACCGTAGCGGCGGTGTCGAGCTTCGACACGATGGCACCGGCAACAGGCAGCATGTCGCTGGCCACCGAGATCGTGACGTCCAGTGCCGGAACATGCTTCGTGTTGTTAGCGATGCCTGCCGCCGCAGCGAGTGCATCGGCGGCGTTCCGCTGTATGGAACGGGCGGCGACGAAGGTACGGTGCAGGAGGTGGACGGCGAGTGGAACGAATATCACCAGGGTAGCGAGCAGGGCGATCCACCAGATCGTCCGGACTGCTTCGGGCATGAGCGCTTCGTTCATGACGCCCCTCCTGCCTGACGAGACACACCGGCAATGACCCCTGCGAAGTTGTTGTCTATCACCACTAGGCCGTCGCGCACGGAGGTGAGCGTGCCGTTGAGCTTCGTCACCTGCGTGGGAATATTGCCCGTCTCCACCTCGATCGCGCGCAGCCCGAGTCGAATCTTCGACAGAAAACTGGCCTGTGCTCCGTAGCCCTTCGATTCGCCGCCGATTTTTTCGAGCTCGTTCGCGATGGCGGTGAGAAAGAGTGCCAGCGCACCGAAGAGGGCCACCACCCCAACCAGCGACAGCACGGCAAGCGTCGTGAACGATATCATCGCTGCCACCGCTGTCCGAGCACGCAGGCGGGGCACCCGGGGCAGTCGCCGGCATGCGCGTTGACGGCCGCCGAGGCACCGACGACCCCCACCGCCGAGCGAAGAATTTTAGCCACGACCGCGTTGGTCCGGTCGAGCAGCGCGAGATGGATCGTGTTGTTGGCAATGCGCTGCCCCACGTTCCAGATGCTCGACACTCCCCCTCTGATGCCGCGCGCCGCGCGAAGGACAAGCGTCAGCAGCACCGCCACGACGACGAGCACGACGGCGAATACAACGAGCGAAAGTTGCCAGATAGTGCGAACGGTGTCTGCGCTTGGCTCGGGCATTGTCTCCTCCTGTTCAGCGTGCGCCGGCGTGCGATTCGAGCGCGGCGGCTAGCGCGCCGCCCTTTCCTTCGATTTGCTCAACCGTTGTCAGGATATCGGCGGCCACCTCGTTGGTGGTGCTCAGCGCCCAGATGGGCAGGGTACTCACGCGGATCTGTTCAGCGGCCGCGAGCGCGCGAAGCGCTTCGGTATGAATGCCGCAGGCGGTGCGCCAAATGATGACAAGCAGCGACGCGGCGACCACGATGATGAGTGTGGCCACGCCCATCCAGAGCCACCAGGCGGCCCAGAGTTCGGCGTCGGTCATTTTCCCTCCGACACGCTACCATCGACATAGTCGCTCGGCCTTCCCGGACGAGTGCCGCCCCAGAGGCGCTCCTCCTCTCCCGCATAACGCCCCGGCTTTCGTGCGCCCCAGTGTTGCCACTTCTGATAGAAGAACTCCATTACCGCGAGCCCCACGGTTTTCACCGGAACATTGGCCCAACCACTTGGCACCTCGTTGTTCACGTCCCAGCGGCGTTCGCGGCTGGCGTGGCGATTGCTCAGTCGTCGCAGGCGCCGGATCATTCCGCCTACTCCGCGGGACATCGCCGTCGAGACGATGCCGCCCGGAGGCGCCTTGTAGAATGGGGAGAACTTGTCGGGGAAGCCGGGCATGGTGCAGGCAATGCAGACGCCGCCTGCCTCCATGCACCCTCCCATGTGGTTGATGGCTCCGCGCTTTACGATATTGCAGTTGACCACTGGACCCCAACATCCAATCTCCACCAGACACTCGGCACCACCGTACTCGTGGGCGAACACCCCTTCCTCGTAGTAGCCGGCGCGCGTGCAGCCCCGATGCACGGTTTCACCGTAGAGCCAGGCGGGGCGACCGAGTTCGTCAAAGGCCGGCAGCGGACCGAGACCTTGCAGGAAGAGAAGAATCGCGAACACCGTCTCGGTGAAGTTGTCCCCTTGTGGCGCGCAGCCGGGAATGTTGATGATCGGAAGGCCGAAGGCGCTCCGATAGTCCTTACCGAGAAAATCCATCACGCTCATGGCACCGGTGGGATTGCCTTCGGCCGATGGAACACCGCCCCACGTTGCGCACGTGCCAATCGCAATGGTTGCTGCGGCTCCAGGCGCGAGACGGCTTAGCCACTCGGTCGTCGGCACCAAACGGTGCCCTCCTGTGGCATGGTCGGGAATGACTTCCGATCCCATGGCCGACCAATAGCCCCCGGTGCGCGCGGCAATGCGCTCGTCGGGAACCGAACCCTCGAATACCACGACGTACGGATCGCCCAACGTACCGGCATGCGCGTCCTTGAAGGACTGCATGAACTCGGCACCCGATTCGACGGAGAGCACCGGGTGATGGAGCAGCACCTTGGGCATCGCCGGCACCGTTCCGGTCAGCAGCCCCTCGATGCCGGGATTCGTGGCGCCGGCGACCGTGATGGTGCATCCATCGCAGCTCATGCCGGCCATCCAGAAGACGTGGATCGTCTTGAGGGGACCCAGCGGCAGCCGCTCGCGATGTTCATCCGGAAGAGTCGCCGGAATGGAGGGTTGTCCCCCACGGATCGGTTCGGTCGCGGTCGCCATCGCTTCTCCCTATCAGCGTAGACCCGCAGAGCACACGAGGGTACCGAACGCGCCAAGCGGGTTCCGGTCCCAAACGAGGATTGAGTTGCCTCATCGCGACTACGGGAGCATTTGCAGCTGCCATCGCGCCCTTAGACTACGTAACGGTATCGTCGAGCGCAAATGCACTTCAGTTTACCGAAGTGTGTGGGGCGAAGGCCGACCAAGTTCACTCCGAATCGAGCTCGGTGAGAAGTAGGCGTAGGCGACTGAGGAGCTTCGCACCGGATGGCGTGAGTTCGTAGACCATGAACGCGGTATCCTCCGACGGGCGCGACCGCTTCACCAGACTTGCGGCGTCGAGCGCGTGCAGTGTTTCGGCGAGCGTCGCGCTACTGATTCCAGGCAGGGCGGCGGCTACGTCGTGATAGCGCGCGGTAGTGCGGCGATGAATGGCGTTCATCACAGCTAGCGAGTAGCGACGACGAATAATACGCAGCAGATTCTCGACACCGCAGTAACACGTCGAGGCGTCGGCGAATCCCGGTTCGGAACAACCGCAGGGCGGCAGGTCACGCCCAGAGCGGTCATTCAATGCTGCTGACAAGTGGTCGACATGTGGCTGACATGTGGCAGACAGGTGGCTGACAGGTGGCTGTCGTAGGACTGCTATGGGGCTGCTATGGGCGTGCATGCCGCGACGACTCGTGCGCGACTGGAAGCATATGCCTGATACGCTATCAATCAAATATCGGATCGTACGCCATTGCGGGAAGCGCAGCGCGAGTGAAAGATGAATCAGAGCAGTGCGCCGCCCCTTTGGCAGAAATGAGCGGCTGTTCGTACGTTGGCCTCCTGCGTGTCGGAGAAGTGGAAGTATGTGCCTTGCAATTCCAGGTTTGATCGTCTCGCTGGTTCCGGAGTTCCAGCGCCTCGCGGTGGTGGAGGTGAGCGGCGTGCGGAGACGCGTTGACCTTGGGCTACTCGAGGATGACATGCCGGGGCCAGGGGACTGGGTCCTGATTCATGTCGGCTTCGCCATGAGCAGAATTTCCCAGCACGAAGCCGAAGAGCAGATGCGGCTGCTGCGCATGCTTGGAGAAGAAGGGGCAGCGATCGAAGAAATCCGCGGATACGATTCGGCGGTCCAGGACGTCTGATGCGATTCGTCGATGAGTTCCGCGATCCGGACGTAATCAATCACACCATCGAGGAGATCCAAAGGCTGTGTGAGCCGGGGCGACACTATCGCTTCATGGAAGTCTGCGGCGGGCACACGCACGCGATCTATCGCTTCGGACTCAAGGATCTCCTGCCGGACAACATCGAACTGATTCATGGACCGGGATGTCCGGTGTGCGTGTTGCCGATGGGGCGCATCGACGACGGGCTAAAACTGGGCGAGCGTCCCGATCTGATCTTCACGGCATTCGGGGACATGATGCGCGTGCCGGGCGCGAACGGATCACCACTCGAGCACAAGGCACGCGGCATGGACGTGCGCATCGTCTACTCACCGTCGGATGCGCTCACCCTCGCCCGCAGGAATCCCGACCGGCACGTCATGTTCTTCGCCATCGGGTTCGAGACCACCGCCCCGTCAACGGCGCTGGTGCTGAAACGAGCGAAGGAAGAGGGGATTCGCAACTTCTCGGTCTTCTGCAATCACGTGACGATCATTCCGGCCATTCGGGCGATTCTCGATTCGCCGGATATGCGCCTCGACGCCTTTATCGGACCGGGGCATGTGTCCACGGTGATCGGATGCCGCCCCTACGAATGGATTGCGCGCGACGAGGGCAAGCCCATCGTGATCTCCGGCTTCGAACCGCTCGACATGCTGCAGTCCGTGGTGATGATTCTTCGTCAGTTGCGCGAAGGGCGGGCCGAAGTGGAGAATCAGTATCGGCGCGTCGTGCCATGGGAGGGGAATCGTGCCGCATTGCGCGCCATGTCCGAGGTGTTCGCCCTCCGCCCCTTCTTCGAGTGGCGCGGCCTAGGCTTCATTTCGCAGTCGGCGCTGTGCCTGCGCGAGAGCTACGCCGCGTGGGACGCCGAGCAACTTTTCCAAGTGGCGGGCGTGCGGGTGACGGATCCCAAAGCGGCGCAGTGTGGCGAAGTGCTCAAGGGCGTGCTCAAGCCGCATCAGTGCAAGCTCTTCGGTCGAGAGTGCACCCCCGAGCGTCCAGTTGGCGCACTGATGGTCTCGTCGGAAGGATCATGCGCCGCGTACTACAACTACGAGCATCGCAAAGGGCTGGCCGCGGCCGGTAGCGCCGCCACCTCGTTCTGAGTGGAGCGAGGCAATGCCTAACGGGTCGCCACCACGGATTCGATTTCGCGATCCGCAGATCGAGATGTCGCACGGTGCCGGTGGCAAGGCTACCCGTCGGTTGATCGATGGGCTCTTCGCGCCCCTCCTGCTCAATGGCTCGGGGTCCCATCTGAGCGATGCGGCGATCCTCGAGATTGACGGGGTACGAATCGCCCTGACCACCGACGGTTTTGTGGTCACACCGCTCGTCTTTCCGGGTGGATCGATCGGCGAACTTGCCGTCAACGGCACGGTCAACGATCTCGCCGTGTCCGGCGCCCGCGCCTCGGCGCTGCTCACCACCTTTGTGCTCGAGGAGGGGCTGCCGTCCGCCGTGCTGGAGGCCGAGGTACGCGCAATGGCCGCAGCGGCACAGCGCATCGGTGTTCACTTCGTCGGCGGCGACACCAAGGTCGTGGAGCATGGGAAGGTCGATCAACTCTACATCACCACAACTGGTGTCGGCCGGATGATTCCCGGTCTCTCGCTCAGTCCACACTCCGTCAGGCCCGGAGACCGGGTCCTGGTGTCCGGACCTATCGGCGATCACGGCATCACGATTCTCCTCGCGCGAGGAGAGCTGGATCTCGAGGCGGACCTCCGTTCCGATACACGATCGGTTCTCCCGATGGTGGAGGCCCTCGCCGCTGCCGTAGGCCCATCCATCCGCTGGATGCGCGACCCAACGCGGGGTGGCGTTGCCACGTCGCTCAACGAACTGGCGCTGGACTGCGGCCTCGCCATCCACATCGCCGAAGAGTTGGTGCCGATGCGCGACGAGGTGCGCGGGGCATGCGAGATTCTGGGGCTCGACCCGCTCCACATTGCCAACGAAGGGCAGTTCCTGGTGGTGGTGGATAGGCTTGCTGCCGACGCCGCACTTGTCGCGTTCGGCACCGTACCGGGAGGCGAGATGGCGCGCATCATCGGGGAGGTTCGCGAAACGCCGGCGTCGTGCGTGCTGGTCACCACGCCGTATGGCGGGAGTCGTATCGTGGACATGCTGGTCGGCGACCCGCTGCCCCGCATTTGCTGATGGGCGGGCCGCTCTCGCACGCCCGAGACGTCGAAGCGCGCCTGCTTGAGCGCAACCCGCACTTTGCGCAACTCTTCGACCGCGAAGCGCCACGGCTCGCCGAGGCCTGTCGCGAGATGTGCGATCGCTTTCTCCGAGGCGGGCGACTGCTCGCGTTCGGGCGCGGGCCCTGCGCCACCGACGCGCAACATGTCGCCGTGGAGTTTGTGCATCCGGTCATCGTGGGCAAGCGCGCCCTCCCGGCGCTCGACCTCTCGATCTGCTTTCAGCCATGGATCGAAGCGATTGTCACACCGCACGACATGGTGATGGGATTCGCCCCTCCGCAGGGAGACGCCGAGGTGCAGGCCGCGCTCGCCGTCGCGCGCGCGCGCGGCGCCATGACCTTCGCCCTTGCTGGCGTCGATGCGACCTACTCACTGGAAGCGACTTCGAGCGACCCGTTTATCCACCAGGAATTGATCGAGGTGCTGTATCACGTGCTGTGGGAGTCGGTGCATGTCTTCCTCGAGCACCGGACCTTGGGCCATGATGTGGGCGAGGCCGCATTCCTCTATCCGTTTCTTGGGCGGGAGACGCACGACGCGAGAGATCTGGCGAAGCAGATCGCGCGGTCTATCGGCACGAAAGTCGGCGACGACGCCCAGCTGCGGACTCAAGTGGCCGCCGAAGAGTCGGACAACATCTGGGAAGCGGCAGTGCTCATCCACGAATCGGTATCGCGGGGCGGAAAGCTGGTCATCTTCGGGAACGGCGGCTCGGCAACAGATGCAAATGATCTGGCCATTGACTGTGTGGCACCTCCACATGGCTACACGCCGATTCCCGCAGTGTCGCTCTCACTCGAGCCGGCCAGCCTCACCGCCATTGCCAACGATGTGGGAGTCGAGGTGATCTTTCTGCGCCAACTCATCGCACTCGGCGCGGTCGGCGACGTGGCCTTCGCCATCTCCACCAGTGGCGGGTCGCGCAACGTGATCGCGGCGCTCGAAGAGGCGCGCAAGCGCGGCATGCGGTCGGTGGCGTTGTTAGGCTACGACGGTGGCGAAATCAAGCGGCGAGGGCTGGCCGACGTATCCATCGTGGTTCGCTCGGACTACATCCCACGCATCCAAGAGGTGCAGGCGTCGATCTACCACATCCTGCGCGAGGCGCTGGAGGCACTGCGGCATGGGACTCACTGAATTGTTCGGCACCGCGAGCTGCCCGTATACGCGCGATGTGCGCGAATGGCTGGAGCTGCGTCGGGTGGAATTCGTGGAGCACGATGTGGAAGCCGACCCAGCCGCGCGCTCGCGCATGCGGGAGCTGGCCGGCGCACAACGTACGGTTCCGGTTCTCGTCGAAGATGGACGGGTGACGCAGGTGGGATGGCAGGGGCGGGGTTGCGTTGTGGGCGAGTAGGGGCGTGCGACCCACCGCCTGTTCTGTCCACGTGCGTGGCCTCGTTCAGGGCGTCGGCTTTCGACCATTTGTCTACCGGCTGGCGAGGTTGCACGACCTGGCAGGGTGGGTGCTCAACGGTGCGGAGGGTGTGGAGATTCGACTTGAAGGGCGCCGCGACGGGATGCGGCGCTTTCTGCGCGAACTGCAAACAGAGGCGCCGGCGGCGGCGGTCATTTCGGGCGTCGACGTCATCCGGGCCAACGCGTGCGGGCTCGTCGGCTTCGTTATCCGCGGGAGCGAATCGGGTGGCCGGCCGACCACGCGCGTGTCTCCCGATCTCGCCACGTGCAAGGCATGCCTAGCGGAGCTGTTCAATCCGCATGACCCGCGCTTCGCGTATCCCTACATCAATTGCACCGACTGCGGCCCTCGCTTTTCGATCGTCCATCGCCTGCCATACGACCGGGCGTCTACAACGATGGCCCGCTGGTCGATGGACGCGCATTGCCAGTCGGAGTACGACAACCCTTCAAGCCGCCGATTTCACGCGCAGCCCGTCGCCTGCCCGGAGTGCGGGCCGCACTACCGGCTGCTGTACGGGGACACGCAACTGCATGGCGACGATGCGGCGATAACGTCTGCGGCTGCGCTGTTGCGCGAAGGCAAGATACTGGCGGTGAAGGGTATTGGCGGCTACCATCTCGCGTGCGACGCGAGAAACGAGGCTGCAGTCCACGCCCTGCGAGTGCGCAAGTTCCGAAAGGAGAAGCCGTTCGCACTCATGGTGGCAGATGTCAAGGTCGCGCACTCCCTCGCGAGCCTCCCGCCCGGGGGGGAAGCATTGCTCGTCAGCGTGGCTCGGCCCATTGTGCTCGCGTCGGCGCGCGAAGAACTCGCGGGGGTGGCCCCGGACAACACCGAATTCGGGCTTGTGATGCCCTATGCCCCGCTGCACCACCTCCTTTTCGCCGCCGGTGCACCCAACGTGCTCGTCATGACCAGCGCCAATCGCTCGAGCGAGCCTATCGTGCACGATGACGAGCAGGCAATCGAACGTTTGTCTGGCATCGCCGACGCCTTTCTCATCGGAGAGCGCCCGATCGCCCGTCGCGTCGAGGACTCGGTTGCCCGTATCGCGTCCAGCGGGCCTGTCATACTGCGCCGGGGACGCGGATACGCACCGGGACCCGCAGCCGTGCTTCCGACCGGTGTCCCGATCCTCGGCCTTGGCGCTGACCTCAAGAATGCCATCACGCTGGTCGTAGATGGACAGGCGTTCGTGAGCCAACACATCGGCGATCTACAGGATGCCGATTCGTACCGCGCCTTCCACGAAACCATCGAGGACCTCGTATCGATGTACAACGTGCCGCGCGAGCAACTTGTCATTGCACACGATCCGCACCCGGACTACGTCTCCACTCGTTATGCGACGGAGTTCGCAGGCGCGAACGCACGGGCGATTCAGCACCATCGGGCCCATGTCGCGTCGGTGCTAGCCGAGCGAGGATTGTGGGACGAGCGCGTGCTTGGGCTCGCCTTCGATGGAACCGGTTACGGCGACGATGGCACGATCTGGGGCGGTGAGTTCTTTCTCGGGAGCCTACGGGGAGGATTTGACCGCGTGGCGCACCTGCGTCCGGCCAACCTGGTCGGCGGAGATGCGGCGGCGCGCTTTCCGGTGCAAGCTGCGGCTGGTTTCGTCGGAGAACTCTCAGACGCTGCCGAATTGATGGCGGCCCCTTTTTCCTTCCCGCGGCACTTCCTACACGCGACTCGATTGCTCCAGAAGGGCGTGCGGACCTTCACCACCACCTCGATGGGTCGCCTCTTCGACGCCGCAGCGGCGCTACTTGGCTTCACGCGACCGGTGACATACGAGGGACAGGCAGCCATCTGGCTCGAACATCTCGCGCGTCGCTCGGCGGCGGTCGCACCATACGATTTTCCGATGGAAGGCCATCAGTTGGACTATCGGCCCCTTATTCGTGCGATCATTCGCGACCGACGCCAGGGGCGCGACGTGAAGGACATCGCCCGCGCCTTTCAGGGAGGGGTGGCGCGGGGAACGCACGATGCCGCGTCGAGCTTGTGTCATGCCAACGGGGTCGGAACGGTCGTCGCCTCAGGCGGCGTATTCCAGAATGCGCTCCTGGTCGAAGATCTTCGGCGGCTGCTTGAGGAGGGTGGGCTTCGACTTCACATCAATCACGCCGTGCCACCTAACGACGGCGGCATCAGCCTCGGCCAGGCGGCCCTCGTTTCTTTCGGACACTAGTGACAACCTCTGTCATGCGTTGCTCGATCGTTCTCGCCGTGGCATTCGTTGCGCTCGCGTGCGAGAATGTCCGTTCCAAGCCGCCCGCTACCACCGATCGGGTCACGGTCGTCGTGGCCCTCGGCACCGAACCAGGCCAGCTCAATCCGGCGATCACGACCGGCGGCGGAGTACATCCCATCACCGATCAAATCTTCAACGGATTGGTGGGACTCGATGAACAGTTGAATCCCGTGCCCGAGCTCGCCGAGCGCTGGGACATCGCGGAGGACGGCCAGGTATACACGTTTCACCTGCGACGTGGGGTAACCTGGCACGATGGTGCACCATTCACCGCAGCCGACGTTGTGTTCACCTTCGACCAGGTGTTGCTCAAGTATCACTCGCGTACGCGTGCCGGCCTCGGACCGGCGCTGGAGCGCATAGAGGCGCCCGACGATTCGACGGTCGTCTTTCGCTTCAAGTATCCCTACGCGCCCCTGCTGCAGCGCCTCGACGTGACCGAGGCGTCCATTCTCCCGAAGCACGTGTATGGCGACGGACGCGACATGCTCACGCATCGAGCCAACCAACACCCCGTCGGCACGGGAGCATTTGTTTTCTCAGACTATGTGCGTGGGGACCGCATTGTCCTCGACCGAAACATGCACTACTTCAGGCCCGGGCTTCCGGGAGTCGACCGGGTGGTCTTCCGCATCCTGCCCTCAGCCGCGACTGCGTCGCTGGCCCTCGAGAGTGGCGACGTGGACTATATCTCGTCGGTGCCCGGGCCGGATCTAACGCGCTTCAGAACACGATCCGAATTCCGCGTGGTGCAAAGCACCGGGGGATCTGGGGGATCGGTCTGCCAGGAAGTGATCATCCCGAACCTGGCGCGACCTCCGCTCAATCGACTCGATGTCCGCCGCGCGATCTATTCGGCGATCGATCGCGATTTCATCGCCGAGCGAGTGTACTTCGGCCAGGGCGTCGCCGCGACCGGGCCGGTCAGCAGTCGACATCCGTGGGCCTACCTCGCGCCGGCGACAAAGTATCCGTACGACGTCGCCCTGGCGAATCAGTTGCTGGACCGCTCAGGCCTGCGCAGGGGACCCGATGGAATGCGCGTCACGCTTTCGTTCGCACACGCAGCGAATCAGGCGCGGCTCGCCGACGTCTTGCGCGACCAGCTTCGAGCGGTGGGGATTGTGTTGCGGCTGGAGCCTCTCGATTTCAACGCTGCGGTCGATCGTGTATTCGTGAAAAAGGACTTCGATTTCGGCTTTGCCTCCTTCTGCAATGGTGCGGACCCGGACATCGGCGTGCGCCGCGTCTACTCGTCGAGCAACATCGGACCCATTCCATTCTCCAATGGGGCCGGCTACCGCAATCCTGCGGTGGATTCCTTGTTCAGTGCGGCGGCGTCCACCATTGATCGTGCCAAGCGGCGAGAGCTGTACGGACGCATTCAGTCGCTAGTCACCGAGGACCTTCCCTACTTTTGGTTGTTTGACTCGGCGGGATACCGCGCGTGGCGAGCAACCTTCACCGAGTTTCACCCATGGAGCGGCGCCTTCATGGAGGCAGTGCGCCCGGTGATGCCGTGACCCACCGCCCGCTGTCGCTCCTGCGCTACGCCGGTCGACGCGCGATGCTGCTTGTGCCCTTTGGGGCGACCCTCGTGGTGGTGGCCTTCATTCTCATACAGTTGGCCCCGGGCGATCCCATTCTTCTGCTGGCGGGCGATGGGGGAACGCCGGAGTACTACGCCGAGATGCGGGCGCACTATGGGCTCGATCAGACGCTGTCGGTGCAACTCGGACGCTATCTCTCCGCAATTCTGCACGGGGACCTTGGTCGCTCCATGAGTTTTCAGCGGCCGGTCGCTGCGGTCGTGCTCGAACGACTGCCGGCAACCCTTCTGTTGGGCACGGCCGCCGTCACGTTCGGCGCGATGTTCGGACTGACGCTCGGACTCCTTGCGGTGTGGCGTCCGCACGGCTGGATGGACCGCGCCATCAGGTTGTGGACATCGCTTGCCCACGCGACGCCCGTGTTCTGGCTGGCGCAGTGGCTTCTGCTTGTCTTTGCGGTGTGGGCGGCGTGGCTCCCAGTTGGCGGTATGACCTCGGCGCGTGGCGTGCTGTCGGGGGCCTCGCCGTTGGGCGACGTGCTCCGGCATCTCGTGCTGCCCGCCGTGGCGCTCGGGCTCTCGTTGAGCGCAGTGACGGGACGGGTGGCGCGGGCGAGCTTCCTTAATGCGCTGCAGCAGCCGTTCGTCGTCGCAGCACGAGCGCGCGGCGCGTCGGACACGCGCGTCCTCTTCGCTCACGTCTTGCCCAACGCGGTCGTGCCGGTGGTGACCGTCGTCGGATATCACGCCGGCTCGATTCTTTCCGGTGCAGCGCTCACGGAGGCGGTCTTCGCCTGGCCGGGTCTTGGCAAGCTGCTGCTCGACGCAGCGTTGCAGCGCGATGTGCCACTCGCCATGGGCGTGTTTCTGGTAGGGATGCTGTCGGTGGTTGTGGCAAACGTGTTGACCGACGTGGCCTATCATGCCCTCGACCCGCGGTTGGAGCTCACCTGATGATGCGTGGACCATGGGGCGCATCCGAATTCACGGCGTGGCACGCCGGGCGGCGGAGCACGTGGGTCGGCGCGCTGCTCATCGGGCTCGTGTGCCTAACGGCGCTTGGTGCGTCGCATCTGGCGCCCGGTGCGCCGTATTCGATTTCAGGCGAGATCCTTCAGCCGCCATCCGTCCGGCATCCCTTCGGTACCGACGATCTCGGGCGCGACATCTGGTCGGGGGTGGTTCACGGCGCCCGCATCTCGCTTCTGATCGGAATCGTCGCTGCAACGCTGGCCAGCGCACTGGGCATCGCGATCGGCGGCATCGCCGGCCTTCGAGGCGGGGTGGTGGACGAAGTGCTCATGCGCATTGCCGAGCTGTTTCAGGCCATACCGCGACTCTTCCTCGTCATCATCGTGGTAACGCTGTATGGATCGGGACTCTGGCTCGTCGCCGCTCTGGTCGGCCTCAGCTACTGGCCTTCATCGGCCAGGCTCGTTCGCGGACAGGTGCTCGTGATGCGCGCGGCCGACTACGTCACGGCGGCGCAAGCGTTAGGCTGCCGGCCCGCGCGGGTGCTGGTCCGGCACGTCCTTCCGGCCGCCCTCGCTCCACTCGTCGTCAATGCGGCGTTGCAGGCAGGTGGCGCCATTCTGGTCGAGGCCGGGAGAAGTTTTCTCGGTGTAGGTGAATCGTCGAGCGTGAGCTGGGGCGGCATGCTCAGCGAGGCACATCACTACATGCGTGACGCGTGGTGGATCGGCGTGTTTCCGGGGCTTGCGATCGCACTCACAGTGCTCGGCTGGACCCTGCTCGCCGACGGGCTTTCCGCATCGTGACTACCTACGCGATACAGGGAAGCCGCAAAGTGACACGCGCCCCCGTTCCCTCGGACGCCGGTCGGTTCATCGCCAGAAGCTCGCCCCCGTGCTGCTGCGCAATTCCTAGCGATACCGCGAGTCCCAGCCCCGTCCCCTGACCCACCGCCTTGGTCGTGAAGAAGGGATCAAAAATGCTCGGCAGAATGGAGTCGGCTATGCCCGGGCCGTTGTCGCTGACCACGAGGTCGCACTGTCCTCGGTCAGTGGCCGAGGACAGCGTCACGGTACCGCCGGCGCCCGCCGCCTGTGCACCATTCAGGATCAGGTTTACCAGCACCTGTTCGATGCTGGTTTCATCAATCGACAGCGAAATGTCAACCGGAGGGAATTCAATCGAGAGTTTGACCCCCAGCAGTTCCACTTGATTCGCCACGAGTCGTTCGGTCGACATCAGGAGCCTGCCGAGGGCGACGGGGGCGCGCTGCAGGTCGGAGCCGCGCGCGAACGAAAGGAGCCGACGGATGATGGTGCCCGATCGTATCGCCTGGTCTCGAATGAGCTCCAACGCCTCGACGTCTTCCGCGCTGCGAGAATCGAGCAGGAGGTCCTCGGAGAGATGCAGAATGGACGAGAGCGGATTGTTGATTTCGTGGGCGACGCCCGACACAAGCCGTCCAATGGACGCCATCCGCTCCGACAGCCGAACCAGCCGCTCTGATTGGCGCCGTTCGACCGCGTGCAGCACAGCCCGGGCAATGGCGCTGCCCGATAGGTCGTCCTTCGCCAGAAAGTCCTGCGCTCCGAGTTGAAGGCTCCGTCGAGACGCCTCCGGCTCGAGCGTTCCTGAGAGAACGACGACCGGCACACCGGGCGCGCGACGCCTCAGAATCTCCAACGATTCCATGCCGACGCTCCGTCCGAGGTGCAGATCGAGCACGACGGCATCGAACGTTCGATCGCCGAGCAACCGAAACGCTTCGTCCATGGACTCTGCCCACGTGAGCCGAAGGCGCCTGCCGTCACCACGAAGGGCGTCGAGGTCTCGTACCATCTCGGCCACCAGCCGGGCATCGAGATCGTTGTCCTCAATCAGGAGCACCTGCAGAGTCCCAAGGACATCCGGCGCGCTATCGCGCGCCGGAAGCAGCGCACGGTTCAGCCAAAAGCTTCGCAGCTGCTCGGCGAGCGCGACGAGTCCGTCGGGATCGACCGGCTTCACCAGATATGCGCTTGCGAAGCCGTCGTAGCAGCGGCGAACGACGTGCGCATCGTCGACGACCGAGAGCACCGTGACCGGGATGTGTCGCAGTCGTGCGTCCTGCTTCATGAAATCGAGCACTTCGCGGCCGCTGCCGTCGGGAAGTACGAGATCGATCACGACGAGATCGGGCAGATCGTCGGACAAGCCCCAGCCGGCACGTCGCAGAATTCGCAGGGCATGTGAGGCAGTCGTGGCCAGACGAAGGTCGACGCGATTGTCGTCGAGTACGAGTCCCGCCGCCAGGTTGGCCGCGTCGGTGGCGCTGTCCTCGACCAGCAGGACCTTGAGCGCTCGATTAGCGATACGCAAGGCGGGTAGGGTCATGAGGCCGGTGCTTTGGGGAGTTTGTTGGTCGCTGGTGTCGCCCCGCCGACTGCGCGAGCAGGTGAGAGCCACAAGTCGGCGACCTGCAGGACGGCCTGTTCGAATTCTTCGACATCGAGCGATTTACAGACGTACGAGCTGGCTTGCAGTCGATACACGTCGGCCACGTCGCGATCACTACTCGACGTCGAGATGACGATCACGGGAATCGCGCGCAGCGACTCGTCGTTTTTCATGGCGGCGAGGACGCTCCGCCCGTCGATCCGGGGCAGGTTGAGATCCAACAAGACGAGCGCCGGACGCGGCGCATTCGAATGTTCTCCTTCTGCGCGCAAGAACCGAAATGCCTCTTCGCCATCACGGACCACATGCACGTACGGCGCGAGGGCACTCCGGCCTAACGCATCGCTCGCGAGCCGTGAGTCGAGCTCATCATTCTCCACGATGAGCACGTGGAGGCGCGCCGAGTATCCGTGGCTATGCATGGACTCCTTTGCTGTCCGGAAGCCCGATGTGAAAGGACGACCCCTGCCCCTCCACGGATTCCACCCAGATGCGTCCGCCGAAGTGTTCGATGATGCGTCGGCAGATGGCGAGTCCCATGCCCGTTCCTGCCGCCTGCGACGCGGAATGTAGTCGGCGGAACGGAGCGAAGACGATCTCGTGATACTCGGGCGCGATACCCATGCCGTTATCGCGCACCACCACGTGCCAGGCCCCCACTTCTCGCGTGGCCGAAATATGAACCTCGACCCGTGCCGCCAACCGATACTTGATGGCGTTGCCGATCAGGTTGCGAAAGATCTGCTGATAGAGAATGGCATCGCCGTACACCGTTGGTAGTCCCGCGTAGACAACCGACGCGCCGGATTCGTTGATGATGAGCGCGAGATCTTCCAAAGCGCCGGCGACGCTCTCGCCGAGCGCGACCGGTTCCCGCGCGGTCGATTTGGTCTGGGAAAGTCGGGCGAAGTGCAGAAGATCCTTGATCAGACGCTGCATGCGCGCCGCGCCGTCGACGGTGTGCTGCATGAACGTATCGGCGTCTCCGTCCAGTTTGCCGCGATAGCGCCTGGCGAGCAACTGTGTGTAACCGGAGATGATGCGTAATGGCTCTTGCAAGTCGTGCGAAGCGACCGACGCGAATCGATCCAGATCATCGTTTGACCTGGCGAGTTCAAGCGTCTGCAGCGCCATTTGCTCACTTGCTCGCTTCAACTCGCTCACGTCGGCTACCGTGCCGATATATCCGCGCACACGCCCTTCGGGGTCGAAGAGCGCGGAGGCACTTCCCACGACCCATCGGCATTCACCGTCGGGACGCAAAAAGCGATGCTCGCTCCGAAACTCGGCGCCTGTGCTCGCCGCGAGATCCCAGTCGGCGAAGACCCGCGCCCTATCGTCGGGGTGCACGGCACCAGACCACCCCGTTCCACTGGCCTGTGCGGGACTCAACCCGGTCAGATCGCACCAGCGCGCATTGACGAAGTCACAGTGTCCCGCCTTGTCGGTCTCGAAAATTCCCACGGGCGCCAGCGTCACGAGCGCACTCCACCGTTCGACGAGCCCAGCCTGCTGCCGCATCGCCCCCCGCTCGTGGCTTATGTCACGCATCACGGTTGACATGGACTCTACGGCCCCCCCAACACCGCAGTGCGTCAGCAAAACCTGCGACATGGGAACGTGGGCGCCGTTGGCATCGATGACGACCGTCTCGCCTCGCCAACTGCCGACTGCGTGCGCCTGGGGAATTGCATGCTCCATCAGAAACGCCAACTCGCGCGCTGGGTGTACTCGGCTGAGCCAACGTTCGCCGATCGTCTCACCGTCTCCGAGCCCGAGCAGTGTGCGCGCAGACCGGTTGAGGAAGACCGGTTCGCCGCTCGTTGTCATGATGCTCACGAAGTCTGGTGTCGAATCGAAGATGGCCGCCTGCCGCTTGAGCGCGTCGTCCAGCCGATATCGCTCGGTAACATCGACGAAGGTGGCAACGGTCGCCGCCTCGCTGTTCGTCGACGTATCCGGCGGTAGAAGACGGGAGTTGACCTCCAACCACGTGATGGCGCCGTCTTCGCTGCTGATTCCCACGGGCACTCGGGTGAGCGCCTCTCCGGTACGAAGGGTGATCATTGCCGGAAGATCTTCGCCCTTGAGCGGTGCGCCGCCTCTGGTGATCGAACGCCACTCCGGCGAGTACGACGATCGACCGGCCAGTTGATCATCGGTAAGGCCGAGTATGCGCTTGGCGCTCTCGTTCCATTCGGTGAGACGACCGCTGGCCGCCCGAACGACCAGTCCCTCACCCAGCGCGTCGATGACCGAGCGGTAGCGCGTTCTCTCCCGGATTAGCCGCGCCTGCGACTCTAGGCGTCGTTTCCGCCCGCGCGAGGCGAACGCAAACCAGAGGGCGGCTCCCGATACGCTCATCGTCAGCAGAAAGGCAATCATCCGGGATCGAACACGCGTCGCGGCATCTGTCGCCGCTTGGCTCGCCTGAAATCGGCGCTCCTGCACCTCTCCAATGGCCGCCATCGACCGATGAGTGGCGAGAATGGCAAGCCACAGCACGTGCAGCGAATCCAGCGATCCTCTCGGACGCGATCCTAACGATTGGACCTTGTCCAATCCTCGCTGGGTCTCACTGGCGAAGCCTCGCGTTGCGAAATCTGTCTCCAGAGAGCCGCGCAGCGCCGCCCACGCCAACGAGACCCCGCGCCAGGCTGGATCCCAGCGTTCGCGATACGCCGCGAGGTCGAGATTGGCACCATCTACCGCTACATAGGTGCCGTCGGTCAGGGCGCGGCTCAGACGCGCTTTCGCTGCATTGATGGTGAAGGTCTGCGCCATCTCCTTCTTGCCCTGATTCACGGCAGCCGTTGTCCGGATCGCGACCGCGATCGCTATGACAAACGCCGGGATCGCCAGCGCGAGCATTGCCGCGCTCCGCCAGCGTCGGTCGATCGTTTCACGCGGGCCCCTCGGTTCCGACATCATTCGTCCTCGGCGCATAGGCGGCGCGCCCGCACACCGATGCGAGTCCGCGCGCGCTGTTTGCGCTCAGGTACGCGTACCGAAGCATACACCACGACCACCGATCCCGTGCATGATTGTGCGCTACATCTCATCGCACGTCACTTCCCATCACTTTCCATCACTTCACGTCACTTCACCTCAAATCGCTTCACTTCAAATCACGTCACGTCATGTCATCTCACCGCACCTAACGTCATCTCACCGCACCTAACGTCAGCTCACGTCGCCCCAGTCAATGCATAGTCCGATATCTGCGTCAGGGTCAGATTCCCACCGCAGAGAATCGTCGCCACGCGCGTGCCGACGAATTGTGCGCGGTGCGTCATGAGCGCTGCCACTCCCACCGCCCCTGCCGGCTCCACCACCAGCCCCAGATGCGAGAATATCCGTCGCATCGCATCTATGGTCGTGAGGTCGTCCACCAGCAACACGTCATCGACCACGCCCGACAGATCGCCTAACGCTTCGACAATCGGTACGCGCACCGCGATGCCGTCGCTGATGGTGTCAGCGGATTCCGTCTCGATCACCCGTCCCTCACGCCACGATCGCTCCATGGACGGCGCCCCCTCGGCACACACTCCCACAATGCGCACGCCCGGCGCGTGCGCGCGTACCCACGTGCCCACCCCGCCAAGCAGGGCGCCATTGCCTAACGGGACCAGGAGGGTGTCGAACCCGTCCCTCCAATCGAGCAATTCGACGGCAATCGAACCCGCCCCCTCCGAAATGGCCGGCTCGCGTCCATCCTCGACGTATCGGGCGCCCGTAGCCGACGCGTAGGCCCGGGCCGCATCCTTGGCCGCATCGAAGTCGTCACCGGCCTGGTTCACCGTTGCACCGAAGGCGCGCATCCGTGCGATCTTGAGCGGATTGGCCCGTATCGACGCGAAGACGTCTAGTGTCATCCCCCGACGGCGCGCCGCATAGGCCATTCCCTGCCCGAAGTTCCCCGCCGAAGCGCAGACGAGAGGTTGCTTAGTTTCGGTGATCTCGCGCACGAAAAAGTCGGCCCCGCGTCCCTTGAAGGAGCGGATGGGATTGACGCTCTCTACCTTGAGAAAGAGGTCGACGCCCAGCCCTTCGCCTAACGACTCGGCGCGGAACTGCGGTGAATGGAGGAATACCCCGTCGATCTCACGAGCGGCGCGAGCGATGCGGTCGAGCGAGAGGCGGGACGGCGGCATGCGGGGCGATGGTTCGGACGGTGCAATCGGGGAATGGCGGGGAGCGTGGAACCTAATGCCACCACGCCCTTCCCGGAGCGGGGGGGGCTACATCCGGCGCCGCACCATCCGCTTGAACATCTCCACCAGCTTCTCTCCCACGCGGTCTTCGATGGAACTCTCGAACGAGTCGTCCGCTGCTTCTTCCATCTGGCACGAGTATTCGGTCGGCTCGGTGCCTGGCTTGAACCACTCGTGCCGCTTGGTACCGCACCACTCCTCGGCCAGGAGCCCCGTTTCGGGGTCGATGTCGCGCGCAATGAGCCCGTCGGGCGCCTTCCACGCCAGCGGATTGCTCTTCTCTCGCCAGCCGTTGCGGTAGAAGTCGGCCCAGGCCGGAGCGGCGTACTTCCCGCCATTGGCTCCCGACCCTAACGAATGCGGCGTATCGTAACCGAACCAGAAGCCGGCCACCAGCGTGGGTGTGTAGCCCACGAACCAGACATCGCTGCCGTTGTTGGTCGTCCCCGTCTTTCCGGCGACCGCGCCCGTGATGCCGGCGGCCCGAACGGCGCGTCCGGTACCCTCGTCCACGACCGATCGCAACATCGACGTGAGCTGAAACGCATCACGTGGATCCATTACCGGCGACGTCTGTACCGCCGAGGCCCAGAGCAGGCTCCGGTCGGATCGCTCGATGCGGCGCACGAGACGAGTGGTCACCCGCAGGCCGCCGTTGGCGAACGGCGCGTACGCCGCCACCAGTTCGAGAGGGGTCACCTCCACCGCGCCTAACGCGATGGACGGTACGGCGCTCAGGTGACTGGCAATGCCGTTGCGCCTAGCCACGTCGGCCACCCGTCCCTCACCCACCGCCCGCGAAAGGCGTACGGTCGCCGCATTGGCCGACTGGGCCAGGGCGCGTCGCATGGTCACCCGGCCGCGGTATTCGTCGCCGTAGTTGGCAGGCGTCCACACATCGTTTCCTGTGTCAACCGAGATGGGTTCGTCATCCACCATGGAGGCTGGCGTGAAGCCGGCCGTTAGCGCCGCAGCATAGACAAACGGTTTGAAGGCAGAACCCGGCTGTCGGCGCGCCGACATGGCGCGATTAAAGCCCCCGCGTTCGTAGCGACGACCCCCAACCAGCGCCCGTACGTCACCGGTGCGTGGATCGATGGCGACCATGGCTCCCTGCAGAATTCCCGCGCGCCGAGGTTCGCGGTTGGACCAATCGTTGGCAGCGTCACGCGCAATACGGTCTCCATGTACCCGCACCGATCGCTCGGCGGCCTTCTGCGCGGTGAGATCGATGGTGGTGTACACGGTGAGTTCCGACAAACGCTCCCCGGTCGTCTTGAGCACCGAATCCACCGCCGAGCGCACCGCATCGAGGGCATACGATTCGTTAGGCTGGGCCGGAGCCCACTCGCGCGCGGCCACTTCGAGATCGTCGGACCGTGCGGCGGCCAGGCCACTGTCGTCGAGATACCCTTCCTCGCGCATGAGACCGAGCACCAGGTCGCGCCGCGCGCGCGCGCGATCGATGTTGCGCCGCGGCGTGTAGCTGGACGGCCCCTTGGGAAGGGCGGCGAGCATCGCCCCTTCGGCAATGCTCACCTGATCGATGCGTTTGCCGAAGAGGTCGCGGCTCGCTCCTTCCACGCCGTAGACGCCGTTACCGAGGTAGATGACGTTGAGATAGCGCTCGAAAATCTGGTCTTTGGTGAGATGCGCTTCGAGCAGCTTCGCCAGCCGCAACTCGATCAGCTTCCGGCCTAACGAGCGTTCCAGCGCATCCCGTTCGGCCATGAAGGTGTTGCGCGCCACCTGCATGGTGATGGTGCTGAAGCCTTCACGCACGGCGAGCGCGGCGGTGTTGCGCCACACGGCGCGCCCAACGCCGCGCCAGTCGAGTCCGTGATGCGAGTAGAATCGCCGGTCTTCGGTGGCGATGAATGCTTCGCGCACGTGCCGAGGCACCTTGGTGATGGAGACGTTGACACGCTTGACCAGCGTCAGCCGCCCGATGAGCCGACCATTGCGGTCGAGGACGCGCCCTCCCTCGGGAGGATGAAAGGCCGTGATGGCCTCGCGCGTGGGGCAGCCATGGAAGCCGCAGGTGTACAGCCAGGCGTCGAAGACTCCCGTCATGACGAGCAATCCGACAATGAAGCTCGCACCCAACCAATGCTTGCGTATCGAGGTGCGCAGCATCGGCGCGGCCGGATCGCGCCGGAAGGCACCCAGCAGGATGTTCCGACGAGCGACAAACGAGGCGCGGAGCGACAAGGGCGAGCTCGGTCAGGGGGACTGCTATTAGATACGCTATATAGCCGACATGGTTTCTTCGCACGGGGCCGATAATTTACTCGACTTCGCTATTTTACTTCTATCTCCGACGTTTCCGTCGCACATCCATCGAGGTTTCAAACTGCTTCGTCCTACGCTCTGTCTGCTGCTGGCGACCGCCTCCTGCGGTCAAACCGGCGCTGACTCGACCCCCCTTATCAAGGCTGCGGCGACACCGATCGTCGCCGCCGACCTCCCGTCACGCACACCGTACGAGTTGGGGCGAATTCCGGTCCTTGAGTACCATGTGATCGGAGGGACGCCCGCGCTCTTCACTCGGACGGCGGCGCAGTTCCGCAAGGATCTCGAGCTGTTGTACGACCGCGGCTATCGGCCGGTGAGCGTGTCCGATCTTGTCGACAAGCGGCTCGATCTACCCGCCGGACTGTCGCCGGTGGTGTTCACCTTTGACGACGCATCTCCGGGACAGTTCCGCTGGATCCAGCGAGGATCCAAGCGGGAGGTGGATGACACCAGCGCAATTGGAATCTGGCGTGCGTTTCAGCGGGAGCATTCCGACTGGAAGTCACGTGGCACCTTCTGTCTGTTGTCTGGCGCGAAGGCTGGACACAACTTTTTTGGGGAGAAGGGAATACAGGGTCAACTGAGCGAGTGGCGTTTCGACAAGCTGCGTGAGCTGGCCCGTGAAGGCTTCGAGCTCTGCAATCACACCCTCTGGCACGCCCGTCTCGATCGTTATCCCGACGCACAGGTGCAAGAACAGATCGCGCGTGGCGTGCTGGCCATCGACTCGGCGGTGCCGGGATATCGGGTGCGCACCTTTGCCCTCCCACTGGGGGTGTGGCCAAAAAATCGCGCACTGGCGGTGCGCGGATCGTGGCGCGATCGCAAGAGTAACAGGGACGTGGACTATGCCTTCGACGCTGTACTCATGGTGGCCGGGGGTCCGTCCAGGAGCCCGCACGACGTCGGCTTCGACCCGCGCAGGATTCCCCGGACCATCGTTACCGGTAATGCACTGCGGGCGCTTCTCGACCGGCTTGATGTCACGGGAACGCGCTATGTCTCTGATGGGAATCCAGCGACGGTTGCGCGCGAGGTAGTGGTGGTGACGTCCGCGAAGCCAAGGCCTCCGGCGCGCTCGGGGCGGCGCGGCGGCGGCAGGTAACGGTCACGGCACAGCCCGCGATGGAGCGGATGGCAGAAGTGGACGCCCGATTGTTCTCGTACGACGGAGAGTGCGTCATGTCGAGCAAGCCCACGACAAAGGCGAAGCCCACGACCGTCGACGAGTACCTCGCCGCGTTGAGCCATGACAAGCGAGCCGCACTCGAAAGGCTGCGAAACATTATCCGGGCGGCGGCTCCAGGCGTTGAAGAGTGTATCAGCTAGGAGCTCCCCGCCTTTAGTCTCAACGGGGGGTTCCGGTTCTTTTTCTTCAGTCGGGAGGGCCGGGTGCCAGCGCACATCCACGAGGAGCAGGCCGATCGCTTTGCGAAGTTCTGGCTCACGCCGGTCGCCTTGGCCCGTTCGTTCCCCCCTGACCCTTCAGGGCGCGGCCTTCGACGCGGCGGCAGCAGCGCCCCCCCGCCGAGAGCTCAACGAATCGGTGAGGAACTTGTCTATGATGGGGGCGAGTTCGGGCGCTGTGAAGAAATCGTAGTGACTGTAGCCCAGCACAATCGCCAAGCGCGCGTTCGTGAACTGCGTGTCCTGCCACCCCGGATCCTTGAGGCCGCCACCGAGCAGAGCGAAGAAGTCGGCGATGTGACGCGCCGAGATGGAATCGTGGTCGGCGTAGAGAAGCATCACCGGGAGCTGCAGCCGTTGCACGTCTGCTGACCAGTCGTAGTCGGTTGTCAGTAGTGCGCCAAGCTTGTCGAGGAGCTGCGGGAAGCGTTCCGATGACTCGCTTCTCGCCCGTGGCGCGCGGCCAAAATGGGAGCTACGCTCCTCGCCGCGATTGAACCCCTCTCGCCCGCGCTTTAGAGACCGCGGCCGCCCCTGGCGGTTGCGCCTAACGAATCGGATCTCATGGCAACCCTGCGATTCCTCCTTGCCTCGGCACTACTCACTGCCTCGCCAGCGGTCATCGCCGCTCAGGGCGGTTCCCCCTACCGCAACCTCTCGGAGCCGAGCCATACGGTCACCACCGACTTCGAGGTCAAGGTCCCGATGCGGGACGGGATTCACCTTGCGGTCAACGTCGTGCGGCCGAGCGCTCCCGGCAAGTATCCGGTGGTGATCTCGTACTGGCCCTACGGAAAGGACCCCAATCCGTACTTCGCCGAGCGAGGCTACATCGCCGTCTTCGCCGAAGGGCGAGGGACGGGAACGTCGGAAGGCGTGATGGCGGACTACTTCGACGCGCAGTCGTTTCGCGACGGCTACGATCTGGTTGAGTGGGCCGCGCAGCAGTCCTGGTCCACTGGGAAGGTCGGCATGTGGGGGATTTCATATGGTGCAATCAACTCCACGAGGGTCGCCGCCCTCAAGCCTCCCCACCTCACGGCGATTTCCGTCAACAGCTCCTATGCCAACTTCTTCGGCGATCACTGGTATCCGGGCGGCGTGCGATCCAACCACCCCTACGTCTGGCATGGCGCATCCAACGTGCTTGCGACCATGCTGCGCGGGCCGGTCTACGATGACGGCAAGGGTGGCAAGTACATCGACCTCGATATCTGGAAACGGCATCAGGCCGAGAATGGATGGAAGAAGTTCTTCCAACCGCAGTGGGAGCACCCTAACTACGACGAGTATTGGCAAGAGAAGGATCTGCGGAGCAAGTATTCCGACTTCTCCGTCCCCACGCTCCAATTTGCCAACTTCTTCGACCACGCCCGCAACCACGACGAGGCCTACCAGAACTACCTCGTCCTCAAGGCCAAGAAGGTTCAGCAGAAACTCGTCGTCGGGCCGTGGACCCATGGTGGAATCGGGCCGAGCCATGTGGTGGATTTCCAGCTGACAACACTCGCCTGGTTCGATCACTTCCTGAAGGGGGTGGACAACGGCATAACTCGCGAACCTCCAGTCACCCTGTTCGTCATGCGGGAGAATCGGTGGCGAAACGAAGAAGACTGGCCGATCGCGCGAACCGTCCCCACCCGGTACTACCTGAGTTCGTCTGGAGCGTTGGGCACCCGTGCGCCGACGGGCGAGGAGTTGGTCATGCCGCGCGGCTTTACGTACCAGCCCTGGGTCGGTAGCGCTGCCGGCCCGTACGGCACCTGGTTCGACGCGGCCTACACCGATTACCTGAGCCTCCCCGACCAGCGCGTCGACGAAGCCGAGTCGCTCACGTTCACGACCGGGGCGCTCAGCGAAGACACCGAAGTCACCGGAATGGCCGAGATCACCTTCTTCGCCACCTCGAGCGCCTCGAACACCGATTTCACCATCAAGCTCTCCGATGTGATGCCGGACGGCAGATCGGAGTTAGTCACCCGTGGGTGGATTAACTCGTCGTACCGCGAATCGAACGTGAATCCGCGACGCCCCGACGATTGGAGGTTCGTCGCGCCAACGCCGATTACCGCGGGACAGGTCTATCGGTATCACGTCACACTGCAGAACATCGCCTACCAGTTCAAACGGGGGCACCGGATCCGGGCCACCATTGCGTCGAGCGATTGGCCCTCGAACTGGCCGAACCCGAACCCGGCGAGGAATCAAATCCGCTTCCAGCGTCCGGACGGTCATGAGGCATCGCAGCTCGTGCTGCCGATAGTTCCGGCGCGGGCAACTCCGTTGCCGGAGCCTAAACTCGCCTTGCTTCCGTCACCGCTTCCGGCGCCAGCGACGTCCCGCGCTGGCGAGACACACCGTATCTGGATCGAGAACGATCTCACGGGAAAGTCGGTCATCTACCGATCCGAGGATCGCTTCGAGCGGCCGATTCCCGGCGGTGTCCTGCGCGATGTGCGCGAGTGGCGGATTGACCTGAGCAAGGAGCCGCCGTACAAGCAGAAAATCGATCTGATCACGACGTGGACGTTTGTTCGTGCGGGGCGGCCGGATGTTCGCTTCGTGTATCGGGTGAGAACGGATGAACGCGGGCCCAAAGCCACGGTCGACTACAGCGAGGGGAACGTCATCCCATAGGCTGCGCGGATGTTGGCGCGGATTCGGTGGAGCGTGTCAAACGTGACGTAGATGTGCGCCGTTTGCTCGGCGAACTCGCGGCGCGAATGGCGGCGGCGCCGCGCGGAAACGTCACCGGAGCACGTCGTGCCACTCCGATACGGTCCGCACGTCGACTCGCGCGGCGGCACGCTCGCGCACCTCACGATCGAGGGTGAGAAGGGTGCTTGCCGCCTTGCTCGCAGTCGCCACGTAGACGGCGTCCGCGCCGCGCAGCGCGCAGGTGGCCGCCACCTCGGCCGCCGACGCGGCCAAATGGTGATCCAGTTCGTGCATCACCATCACCGGCGATTCCAGCGCGAGCCGACCAGCATCGATTGCCAGCGCTCGGTCACGCGTGCGGCGAGCGACCGTTGCGCACACTTCGACGATAAACAGGCCCGGCTGGTGCATGGGCACGCGCCGCTCGACGAGTGCCTTGATCAGGCTTGCACACTCCCTGTGCTCTCGCTCGGCCGGTGATAGCGCCGAGAGCCAGACCGACGCATCTACGGTCACCCTCACCGGCGATCGGTGCGCAATTGATCGACCAAACTGGGGCCACCGTCTCGGGTTCTCGCCGAGATGCGCGTACTCAGCGCCTTCCAGTCGTTTAGCCAGGCGCCCGCCCGATCGTCACCTTCGCTCGCAGTTTTGACGGGTGACGATGACTCGCCGGCCGGGATGCGGTCCTCGACCCAGGCGGTGAAGAGAGCCGTAGCAACTTCGCGCACGGCGCGCCCTTCCAGCGCGCTTTTCGACTTTATGCGTCGGTAGAGCTCGTCGGGGAGATCGATGCTGGTCTTCATGGGAAAGAGTATTACGGTATTTACGGTTTCTTGCAAGGGTCGCCCGCTACTTCCCTCCCTTCTTTCCGGGAATCACGGCCGACTTCGACTTGGCGAGCGCTGCGGCCTTTTCACCCTTCTTTTGCGTGGTGTCCTGCTTCTGCTGTCGTTCCTTCGCCTTCGGTGACTTGTCGCCCATGAGATTCCGCCTTGAGTATGAGTAGACAACAACGAGGGGACCAGCGCCGCTCGCATCCCTCGCTTAGGGCACAAAAGATAGTCAGGGGACCTACGGCTTCGCCAAGGACTAGCTCGAACTAAATCCCTGTGACACCTTTTCGACCAATCCTCCGAGCCTCACCCCCGAGCCAATGCCATGTCGTTCAACCTAACGCACCTCGCGACCACCCTCGCCACCCTGCTCCTCACCATCGCCACGGCGGCCGCGTCCCAGACCATCGCGATCACCGGCGCCACGCTCATAGACGGGACGGGACGCCCCCCGATTCCCGACGCCGTCGTGCTTATGCGTGACGGGCGCATCACGGAGTTAGGCTCGGCGCGCCAGGTGAGCATCCCCGCGTCGGCCACCCGTATCGATGCGCGTGGGAAGTACGTGATCCCCGGGCTCATGGACGCCAATCTCCATCTCTACCTCAACGGTGACCTTGAGAGCCTGATCAAGTTCGAGGACCGCTATCACGAGGTCATTATCGAGGGGGCGCAGATTGCCTTGAAAACGGGGATGACGACAGTCTTCGACACCTGGGGGCCGCGCGCCGCGCTCGTCACGGCCCGCGACATGATCGCGTCGGGGCAGGCACAGGGGAGCCGCATTTACCTCGCGGGAAACATCATCGGCTTCACCGGTCCCCTCGCCCCCGACTTCAGGGGGGCGTCGGCGGCGCATGTGAGCAAGGCCTTCGCCAAACGGACGAACGAGACGTGGGAACAGGGCACGGGTCGCGAACTGCTCTGGATGCCCCCCGACACGCTGCGTGCGGCGATACGGAAGTACACTGGGCTCGGTGTCGACTTCCTCAAGTATGGCGCCAGCGGCCACGTCGACATGAACTTCGTCTCGTTCTCGGAGCGGGCCCAGAAGGTGATCGTCGAGGAAGGACATCGCGCCGGGCAGACGGTGCAGGCCCACGTGACCTCTCCCGAGAGCATCGACATGGCCATCGAGGCTGGCGTCGACATTCTCACGCACGGCGACATCTCCGGCCCGCTCTACCCGATCCCGCCCGAGACCATCCGGAAAATGGTGGACCGTGGGGTCGCCGTATCGGTCCTCGCCATCACCAACCGTCAGCTCGAGGCGCTGCAGAAGAGCGCGCCTAACGGCGTGCTGACGCCGTACATGAAGATCGCGGCGGTGAACATCCGGAACATGGTCAAGGCCGGCGTGCGACTCATGGTCTCGACCGATGCGGGGATCCAGAATCCGGTGCTACTCGCCGAGTCACCGACGTTGGCGTCCGATACAGTGGACGCCCGCGTGAAGCTGGGCGAGGGGCACTTCAATGCGTTGCAGGCGCTCGAGGAGGCCGGTATGTCCGCGATGGAAATTCTCAAGTCGGCCACGAGCAACATTGCGCGTGCATACAAGCTCGATCGCGAGCTCGGCACGCTGGAGGTAGGGAAGATCGCCGACCTCGTCATCCTCGATGCCAACCCACTCGAGAGCGCGCGCAACTACCGGCTCATCAACTCGGTCCTCAAGGACGGGAAGGTGGTGAATCTCGGCGCGCTTCCGGTGGCGCCGGTCATCAGCACGTTGAAGGCGAGGCGATAGTCCGGCCGACCACGTCACTTCTCGGAGGTCCGCTCATGAATGAATCGCTTGAACGCAACAAGCGGAATGCGATGGGAGTGGCCGACCGACGCGAACAAAGACTGGCCAACATCGACATGTTCCGCTTCGACGAACGCGGCAGGTGACGGACTGCCATCGCACCCCCCCTCCGCTCAACTCGAGTGATGCACCTGCTGCAGCCCGTACACCGGCGTCGGCAATCCCTCATAGCGCGCCTTGAGTTGCAGCGAGAGGAACTGCGAGTAGTGGCGACTCTGGTGCAGGTTGCCGCCGTGGAACCAGAGTGCCTCCTGCTGGGTGGGTTTCCACATGTTGCGTTCTTCGCCCTCCCACGGCCCCTCGTCCTTGGTCGTCCCCGAACCGAGCCCCCAGCACTTCCCCACCTTGTCTGCCACCTCTTGGCTGATGAGGCGCGCGGCCCAGCCGTTCATCGAGCCGTAGCCGGTGGCATAGACAATGAGGTCGGCCGGCAGCTCGGTGCCGTCCTGCATCAACACTGCATGTTCGGTGATGCGGTCGATGCCCACGCCGCTTTTCAGCTTGATGCGTCCGTCGGCCACCAGCTGCGAAGCACCGACGTCGATGTAGTAGCCAGAGCCGCGCCGCAGGTACTTCATGAACAGGCCGGAGCCGTCTTCTCCGAAGTCGAGCATGAAGCCGGCCTTCCTGAGCCTCGCATAGAAGTCGGCGTCGCGCCGCGCCATCTCTTCGTAGACCGGGATCTGGAAGGTGTGCATAATCCGGTACGGGATCGACGCGAAGATCAGGTCGGCGATGTCGGTCGTCACCCCCGCCTTCAGCGCCTCCTCGCTGTACAGTCCTCCCAGCGCGAGCTCCATCAACGTATCTGAGCGGGCGATGTGGGTGCTCGAACGCTGCAGCATTGTCACCTCGGCACCGTGCTCCCAGAGGTCAGCACAGATGTCATGCGCCGAGTTGTTCGAGCCGATGACTACGCACGTCTTGCCGCGATAGGGCTCGCCCCCCGGATGCTTGCTGGAATGATGGAGGTGGCCCGTGAACGTCTCGGCACCATTGATTGCCGGAACGCTCGCGATCCCCGACATGCCGGTGGCCAGCACCAGATGCTTAGGGCGCAACACGACTGTCTCGCCGCTTCGGTCGACGATGACGCTCCATTCCTGCTTCGACTCATCGTACGCGGCCCCTTTGCACTCGCTCAATGTCCAGTAGTTGAGCTGCATGACTTTCGTGTACATCTCGAGCCAGTCGCCGATCTTGTCCTTGGGCGCGAACACCGGCCAATGCTCGGGAAAGGGGAGGTAGGGGAGGTGGTCGTACCACACTGGGTCGTGCAGGCAGAGCGAGCGGTAGCGGTTTCGCCAGGAATCGCCGGCGCGTGGGTTCTTCTCCACGATGATGGTCGGCACCCCGAGGAGCTTGAGACGTGCGCCGAGCGCGATTCCCCCCTGACCACCGCCAATGATCACGCAGTACGGTTGCTCCTTCTGGCCCAGATCGCGCTCCTCCTGCGTCTTGCGCTCGAGCCAGCTCGTGCGGTCCTGCGACGCACCATGCTCAACGCCCTTCGGCCTCGTCAAACCTTTGGCCACTTCGAAACCTTTGAGTTCGGTCATCGTGGTCAGCAGCGTCCAGCACTTGTCGCCCTTGAGCCGGATCTGTCCCTTGCCGCGCGCGTGCACGGTCTCGAAGGAGAGCCAGGCCTCGGTCACGCCGCTCCCTTCTGTCGCGTCGCCTTCGACCTTCCAGCCGCTCGCTTTCGTTGTGGCGGCGGTGGCGTCGAGCATAAGGCGGATGGCCGCCTTCCCCTCCATCGTCTTGATGTTCCAGGTAAAACAGACCAGGTCGCGCCAGTAACTGTCGTCTTCAAACATCGCCGCGACGGCGTCATGGTCGCCGAGTTCGAGGGCGGCGCCGAAGGCGGCGAGCCAGTCGGAAACCCTCTGGGTGGGAACGGTCGCACTCATTAGCATGTCTCCGGCGAGAGTTCTTCGAACACCAAGCCGCGTGCGCACGCGGCGACAACGCAAGACTTACCACCGGCTCGAAGGCGGCACCACCCCCGTCATGCGCATGTCGGTGATGATGTTGCCGAAGTGCTCGCGATAGTTGGTGTGAGGCTGCGGCCAGCCATACCTACGCGCTTCCCTTGCCCGCAGCGGCGGCGCGTGACAGGTTGGCGATCGCCCTCCCTCCTCGCCTCCACAATTCCCCAAGTCGCTGCACGGAGTTCCATGCACACGTTCACTCGCTCCTGCTGTGCGCTGCTCGTTCTTACCGTCGCGGTCACCGGTCGTGGCGCATGTCCCCTGCAGGCGCAGCAGCCGGTGGGCGAAATGCGCCCCACCTTTTCGGTCGGAACGGCGACCGCGAGCCGTGGCGCCCGGGCGACCGGAGTGATCCGGGTGCCGTCGGGCGTCGACGCTGCGCTCGATATCCCCGTCGTGATCTTCCACGGCGCCCGTCCCGGCCCCGTGCTCGCGCTGGTGAGCGGCGCGCACGGCACCGAATACGCGTCCATCATCGCGATGGAGCGGCTCATCCAGCGGCTCGATCCGGCCAGAATTCGCGGCACCGTGATCATCCTCCCGCTCGTGAACATTCCCTCCTTTCAGCAGAAAGTCGCGCACCTGAACCCGGTGGACGGGAAGAACATGAACCGCTTCTATCCGGGTGACCCTAACGGTACGCAGACGGAGCGGGCGTCGTATGCGATCACGCGGGAAGTCGTGGAGCCCGCCGACCACCTTATCGACATGCATGGCGGCGACATCGACGAGAGCCTACGCCCCTTCAGCTACTGGACGGTGACCGGGAACGCCACGCAGGACTCCATCTCTAGGGCGATGGTGCTCGCATTCGGGCTCGACCACATCGTCGTCTCGAGGGATCGGCCGAAGGACGCCAAGGCGTCGCGCTACCTGGAGAATACCGCCAGCACGCGCGGCAAGCCGTCGTTTACCGCCGAGGCAGGGCATCAGGGCACTGTCACGGCTGCGGACGTGGACACACTCGTGAACGGATCGCTCAAGGTGATGGCACATCTGCGCATGCTCGATCGGCCGTCCACCGCGGTGAAGCGGCCGGTGTGGCTGACGGAGATGCTCACGGTGATCGGAGACTCGGGCGGGATCTTCTATCCACAAGTCACGCGCAGCCAGCGCGTGCGGAAGGGCACACGGCTCGGCTACACCACCGACTACTTCGGCCGCGAGATCGAGGTCGCGAGGGCACCGGCCGACGGCATCGTGCTCTACGTGCGGCCCGTGCCGTCGATGACGAAGGGGGAGACGATTGCCGCTATCGGAGTGGTGGGGAAACCGTAGGGAGGCTGAGCAGTATACCTGGGGTGAATGGATGCGCCCGGCGGCTTACTCGGTTGCGCAGCCACGAGCCGAGCTCCACTCTCCACTGGCCCCCAGCCAGTCATCGCTATTCTCGCAGCATCGCGCTCATGCCAACTTCCCGCCCGCGACCTCGCCGTTTCCTCTCCCTCTGTGCGGGCACCCTCTGCCTCGCGAGCGCCGTCAGCGGCGCGCAGTCGGTCGAGCGTCCCCCACTCCCCGTCCTGCACCACGTGGGGCTCAACTCGCTCGACCCCGAGCGGGCGATTGACTGGTACCTGCGGCTCTGGCCCTCCGCCCGGCGCACGGTCGTCGACGGGCGGCCGGCGGTGAAGGCCGAGATGCTCCTCGTCTTTAATAGGGTCGCCACGCCGCCCACCGGGGCGTGGCGCGGTGACCTGCATCGCGCCGAGCCGCAGAGCGCCTTCTGGCACATCGGCGCCTTCACTAACACCACCAGCCTCAAGGCGCGTCTCGACTCGCTCGGCCTTCCATTCCTTCCCCTCTTCACCTCGCCAAGCGACACGGGGGGCATCTGGCGCTCGGGGTTGGCGCCGTATGTCGGCACTCTGACGGAGGCGCAGTTGGCCACGGCCGCTCCTGCGGCACCGCGCGATGGGGGATTCGGCTACGTCGTTGCCCCTGACGGTGCTCTCTTCGAGCTCACCGGTGGGCCGGCGACGCGCGAGTCGCTCTCGCACGTCCATTTCTACCACGAAGCGCCGTTATGCGCCGCCAACTGGTACGTGGAGCACCTGGGGTTTGAGCTCCCCCCCGTGCGTGGTACGGACGGGCGGGAGACGCCGCGCACGCCGTGGGCGCCCTGCGAGGCCCCGTTAGGCGAGGCAGGATGGCCCTCGCTGGAGCGCATCGGCACGCTTCGGCAACCCGCCGGTAGTGTGCGCTACAGTGGGGGGACGATGTCGTGGTATCCGCGTCAGTGCGTGGGGGCGCGCTGCGGAGGCGACACGCCGTTGGTGCCGTCGCGCGGCCAGGCATTGGATCACATCGCCTTCGCCATGACGAACTTCGATGCTCGCGTGGACAAGCTTCGGCGTGCGGGCGTGCGTTTTCTCGCCGGTCCCTACAAGTTTGGTGACGGTCGCGCCGTGATGATCGAGGATCCCGATGGCTTGTCGATCGAACTCGTGGAGGAGCGACAATGAAGGTGGACACGACACTGCGGGTGGCATCTGGCGCTGATGCTGGCGCTGATGCTGGCGCTGATGCTGGCGCTGATGCTGGCGAAGCTACGAGCGTTGATGCAACCGTTGACGTGCTCGCCGACGACGCGCGCGACGCCATGAGCCGTCGCGAGGCGGTTTGCCGCGCCGCGATGGTCGTCGCAGCGCTGGCGGCCGCCCCCGCCGTGGCCTCGGCGACGCGCGCGCCACGTTCGGTCCAGCCCGCGCCACGTTCCATCCAGCCCACAAACGAGATCGTAGTACGCGGCGGACTGGTGGTGAATGCCGATGGCATCGCCGACGTCGACGTGCGCATCGTCGGGACGACGATCGCCGAGGTAGGGCGCTCGCTGCAGGTGGGCGCGGGAGCCCGCGTCCTCGACGCGCGAGGGATGCTGGTCATTCCTGGCGGTGTCGATCCCCACACGCATCTGCAGCCGGCCTTTGTCGACGACTTCACCAGCGGCTCGCGCGCCGCGCTCGCCGGTGGGGTGACCACGGTGGGGACCTTCTCCGCGGCGCGAAGCGACGAAACGCCTATTGCCGCACTTGACCGTTTGGCGGCGCTGGTGCGCGTGCAGGCCATCGCTGACGTCTTTCTTCATAGCATCGTTGGCACCCCACGCCCCGAGTTCATCCCCTTCCTCGCCGAGCTGGCGGCGCGGGGGCAGCCGAGCATCAAGGTGTTCATGGTGGCGCCCGACTTCGGGGCAAGCATCCCGGCCTTCATCCAGTTGCTGGAGGCGGCGCGCGATGCCGGGGTCGTGACGGTAGTGCATTGCGAGGACGGGGCGCTTTTGGCCGCGGCGGTGCGCCGGCTGACGCAGGCGGGGAAGACGACGCTCGCCTCGTACGCGGAGAGCCGCCCCATCATCGCCGAGGTGGCGGCGACGCAGATGGCGGCCTCGTTATGCGAGGATACGCGGGCGCCGATGCACGTGGTGCATCTCTCCAGCGGGCGCGCACTCGACGCCATCCGCGCCGCCCGGCGCGCCGGCGCCCCCATCTCGGTGGAAACGCGCCCGCTCTACATTCACCTCACCGACGAGGCGATGCGTGGCGCCGACGCGCCGCTCTATATCGGCCAACCGCCGCTGCGTGGACGGGGCGAGGTGGAGGCGATGTGGGCGGGGCTCCTCGACGGGAGCATCGACTTCCTGGCCACCGATCACGCGCCGTGGACGCGCGCGCAGAAGCTCGATCCCGCGCTCACCCTCACGCGCCTGCGCCCGGGGGTGAGCAACCTGCAACACATGCTCCCCATGTACTACTCGGAGGGAGTGCGGCAGCGAAAGATGTCACTCGAGCGCTTCGTAGAGACCACGTCGACCAATGCTGCCAAGCGCTACGGACTTTACCCGCAGAAAGGGGTCATCCGCGCCGGGAGCGACGCCGACTTGGTGATATGGAACCCCGGGCGCACCGCCCCGGTGCGCGGCGACGACGACCTGTCCAACGCCGACTATTCGGTGTACGAGGGGCGGATGGTGACTGGGTGGCCGTCGCTGGTGTTGCGTCGCGGGGTGGTGGTGTGCGAGGGATTGAACGTATCGGGAGTGCCCGGCAGCGGCGAGTTGGTATCGCGCACGGCGTGGAAGGGGTGAGAGAGCGCGCGCGAGACGTCCTGCTCTCGGGACGGCCGGCGATGGTCGACGACTTACTCACCCGCCTTCACTCGGCGAAGGGATTCTCGTCCGCTGTGGGTCCGTACACGGACGGCACAGGAATATCCAGCAACCGCAGATACACCAGTAGCTGGCCGCGGTGATGATACCAGTGGTTGAACATCAACGCGCGCACCAGCCCGATTCGCGGCGCGGCCATGATCGTCCGGTCTCCGCTGGTCAGTTTCCACGTTGCCATGGCGCGCTCGGGCGTGAGGCCCTCGATGAGCGACCGCGCGGCCTTCAAGCTTTCATCGAGCGTCGTAAACAACTCGGCGCAGCTCGTCGCCTCAGCCTGGCCGAACGCGCCGGCCTCGAAGGAGTCCTCGGTGAGAATGTGGGCCAACAGGCCGGGAACCCCCGCCGTGTGCAGCGCGAGTTGGCCAAGTGAAAACGACTTGTGGTGCGGTTTCCATGCCAGTTTCGTCTCGGGAACTCGCTCGAGCACGCGCCGCAACGTCTGGGCTTCCACCTCGAGTTCCATCAGAAGTGGATCAGTCAAGGGGTTCATCATGCTCACTTCGGAGGTGGGAAAGCCCAAGGAGGGAGAAATTCTCGTGGACGTGCCGACCGAAAGTGTGACCCGATGTTCCCAGCGGCAAGAGGCTGAGTTTGCTGATGCCGCTGAGTTTGCGGGGTTGCTGAGTTTGTGGGCATTGACGTTGCAAGCGCGAGGCGTATTCTCGCCTATTCAGTCACGGGAATCTTGGACGCGACGCTCGGAATTACCGCACAGCGTCAGAACCTCCGCGTTATTACGTCATATCAATGCAAGAAGGAGACACCATGCCATCGCACATTTCGCGCAGAACTGAGGGGCGCGGCCGCCTCTATGACAGCATCGTCGACACGATCGGCGACACGCCATGCATCCGTATTAACCGGCTGGCGCCTGCTGGCGTCCGCATCTTCGTGAAGGCGGAGTTCTTCAATCCCGCTGCATCGGTGAAGGACCGCCTTGCAATCAGCATTATCGAGGAAGCCGAGCGACGCGGCGACCTCGCGCCGGGCCAGACCGTTGTCGAGGCAACCAGCGGCAACACCGGCATCGGGCTCGCCATGGTCTGTGCGGCCAAGGGGTACCCTCTGGTCGTGACCATGGCTGACAGCTTCTCGATTGAGCGCCGCAGGCTCATGCGCTTCCTCGGCGCGAAAGTGGTCCTGACGCCGCGTGCCGCGAAGGGGTTCGGCATGTATCTAAAGGCCAAAGAACTCGCGGACGCGAACGGCTGGTTCCTCGCCCGGCAGTTCGAGACCGCCGACAACGCGATGGTGCATGAGAACACCACGGCTCGTGAGATCCTCGCCGACTTCGCCGGTGAACGGCTCGACTACTTCGTCACCGGATACGGAACGGGGGGGACTCTCACCGGCGTCGGCCGTGTGCTGCGCAGGGAGCGTCCCGAAACGAAGATCATCCTGAGCGAGCCCGCCAACGCACAAATCGTCGGCAGCGGGATCGTACAGGAGCGTGGGACTGATCATTCGCCCGCCGCCAGTCATTGCGCGTGGACGCCTCACCCGATCCAGGGGTGGACGCCGGACTTCATTCCCTATGTGCTGCAGGAAGCCATCGACCAGCACTACTACGACGAACTGATACCGGTGCCAGGCCCGGTGGGGATCGAGTGGTCGCGCAAGTTGGCGCAGCAGGAAGGGATTTTCACCGGGATTTCCGGCGGCGCCAGCTTCGCCATAGCCATGCAGATCGCGGCGAAGGCCGCCGAGGGGTCGGTGATTCTCTGCATGCTGCCGGACACTGGCGAACGATATCTGTCGACTCCCCTCTTCGAAGGGATCGAGTCGGAGATGACGGAGGAGGAGATTGCGCTGTCGCAGTCGACTCCGGGGTTTCACATGGTGCCGGCGTAGCGTCACGAGCTGCGGCCAGCGCACGCGAGTCCGAGGCGCGCCGCCTGTAGAAGTCTCTCGCCGAATTGTTCAACGCGAACACGGCTCGCGCTGCGCCTACTCGGTGCGCAGCGCCTCCTGTGGTGCCACGCGCGCAGCTCGGCGCGCGGGGAGCCAGCTCGCGAGCAGCACGACCCCGGTGAGCAGGGCGAAGATCGTGACGAAGGTTGCCGGATCGCTCGGAGCCACGTTGTACAGGAGCGCGCCGAGCACACGAGTCGCCGCGAGGGCGGCGACGAGTCCGATAACACCACCCACTATCGCGATCGCGATCCCTTCGCCCAACACGAGGCGCACGAGCTGTGCACGAGTCGCCCCCAGCGCCACACGTATCCCCATCTCGCGCGTGCGCCGCGAGGCGTTGTAGGAAATGACGCCATACGTGCCGATGGCGGCAAGCGCCAGCGCCAGGACTCCAAAGAGTGAAAGCAGCAAGGTACTAAAGCGTGCCGAGACAGTAGAGTCGGCAATGCGGTCTTCCATGGTACGGACGTCGTGAACGGCGGCGTCGGGTGACACGTCGCGTACGATGCGTCGCACCGAGGCCACCATCGCCAACGGGTCGCCGGCCGTACGGACGAAGAACATGAGGCGGCGGTTCGGGGACTGCGCGTACGGGAGATATACCTCGTTGGCGACTTCCGACTCCAACGTTCCGAAGCTCACATCGCCCACTACGCCGACGACGCGTGCGGTGTCATTCCAGAAGCCGCCCTGCCCCACGCTCACCGGACGGTCGATGGGATCGATCCCTGGAAAGAGACGGCGCGCGGCGGTCGCGCCGATCAGGACAACCTTTCCCTGCCCTGCGCGATCGCCCTCGGTGAAGAACCGTCCACGGAGAAGGGGCACTCCCACCGTGCTGGGCCACGACGGGGCGATCCAGTGTACCCCGACGTCGGGCTCGGTCCCGGGGGCGGCGAGCGGGCGATCGCGTCGCGCGAGAACGGTCCCGCTGCATCCGCCATTCATGGGCGGGCAGTCAATAACCGAGGCCCCCCGCACACCGGGGATGGCAGTAACCCGATCGAGGACTTCCTGCCGCATCCACGGAATCGAGTCACGGGACACGTCCTCCGGCGCAGTCACTCGCAGCGTGAGTAGTCGCGACGCATCGAATCCGGGAGAGACGCCTAACAAGTTGCGGAGGCTGCGCAGCGTGAGCCCGGCCCCGGCGAGGAGGACGAGAGCGAGGGCCACCTCGAGTGTGGCGAGGGCATTGCGCGAGGTGAGGCGACGGCGCCCACGAGCGAGAGGGGCGTCCCCGCCGTCCTTGAGATCCGCGCTCAGCGTTAGGCTCGTGGCGCGCAGCACCGGAAGCAGGCCGAATGCCAGGCCGGTGACAATCGCGAGGAATAACGCGAAGATGAAGGCGGCCCAGTCGAGGTGGATCACCGCGAAGTCAACCAACCCGTTACCCCGACGGAGGGCCGCCGAGGGGTCGAGCGCGCCGAGCAGCCGCACTCCCCACCAGGCTATCGCGAGCCCCGCCGTCCCACCAACTATCGAGAGCAGCAAGCTTTCGGTGAGTAACTGCCGCATTAGACGACCGCGCCCCGCGCCGATAGCCAGACGCACCGCGATCTCGCGTCGGCGACCGGCCGCTCGCACGAGGAAGAGGCTCCCCACATTCGCGCAGGCAATGAGGAGCACAAGCGCGACCGCCCCCATGAGCACAAGGAGTGACCGACGCACCACAGGATCGACGCGCGACGCATCAAGGGGGCGGGCCGTCGCCCCCCAGTGCGCGTCCTTGATTTCTGGGTGTGGATACTTCTCGTCGATGCGCCGACCGAGCGCTTGCATTTCTGCGGTTGCGCGCGCGCCCGAGACGCCGTGCGCGAGCCTCGCCACGCCGAGAAACGAATGCGACCACGCTTCCCCGAGCCAGTCGTTGGACAGTGACATGATCGGCAGGAGGAGCGATGCCTTGCCCGTGAGCCCCCTAAATCCCGGAGGCAGGACGCCGACGATCGTGTACGGCGTGCCATCGAGGGTGAGCGGTTTTCCGATGACTCCCGAGTCGGCGTCGTAACGCCGCTTCCAGAACGCATCTCCGAGCAATACCACGCGCGCGTTGCCCGGCGTTTGGTCCTCCTCAGCGAGAAAGTTGCGCCCCAGCGCCGGCTGAATGCCTATCGCCGGCAGGTAGCGTGCCCCCGCCACTTCCACCTCGATCCGTTCGGCCCCGCTGCTGCCGCGGAAGGAAACCATGTGGTCCATGTAGAGCGCCACGTCCTGGAAGACGCGCTGCGAGCCCTGCATCACCACAAACTTCTGGTACGACCACACGTGGTCGTCGCGCGCGGGCTCTTCGCCGGCTGCAGGGCTGACGAGATGAACCGTCATCAGTCGATCCGGCTCTCGGAACGGAAGCTCGCGCAGGATCACGGCGTACACGGCGCTAAAGATTGCAGTGTTGGCACCGATGCCGATGGCCAGCGTGGCGATAACGACGGCGCAGAAGGCCGGGGTGCGGCGAAAGCTTCGTAGCGCGAATGACACATCCTGTCGCATCACGTCGAAGAAACCGAGTCCGGCCATGGCGCGTGTTTCCTCCTTCCACCGGGTGATGTTGCCGAACTTCCGTCGCGCGGCCAATGCCGCGTCGTCCGGCGCGAGGGCACCGTGGGCGTCGTGCCGGAGCATCCGTGCGTCGAGCTCGAGATGAAAGCGCATCTCGTCCGCCATCTCACGTTCGTACTCGCTGCGGCGAAGGAGGGCACGCAGCCGGTAGCGCACGGCATCGAGCATCGACATATCGTATTTCCTCAGCCGTTGTCCATGACTCGCTGGATCGCGCCGAGCACGCGCTCGAACGACGAGACCTCGGCGCCGAGATGCTTTCGACCCGAAGCGGTGATGGTGTAGTAGCGCGCCTTGCGCCCCGTGGGTGACTCTCCCCACTTCGATGTAAGGAATCCCTGGGCGAGCAGGCGCTCGAGCGCGGGATACAGCGACCCCTGCTCGACGCTGAGCACCTCGTTGGAGAGCCGGGCAATGTGTTGCGCAACGGCGTAGCCGTGCATCGGCTGCAGCGTCAGCGTCCGCAGGATGAGCATGTCCAGCGTCCCTTTGAGGAGTTCGCTACGGGGCGGAGGGGAGGTGCGGGCCACTCGTGGCTCCTCGTCGGCCGGAGCGGCAGACGTATAGTAGAGGTTCTACCTATGATAGGTCGGACGTCTACATATAACTGTAAGTACGTGCGCGTCAAGTGCTACCGGCGACAGGCGGCGTGCGTGTCGGTATCGCCGACAGGTGAGTGGCGTTAGGCAATCAGACGTCGCGCAGCACACGTGGTGCGAATATGCCGACCCACGCGATGCGTTGACGAGCCGATGGACGGCGCGACATCAGGATCCTCCAGCAGGCACTCGCACGAGCTTTATGTTCCTCATCCTTCCGGCGTCGAGCGTAAGCGTCGCCACTCGTCCCGCGCGATCCCGTGTCGCCGTCACCTTGGCCGACCCAGTCGAGAACTCGTCGAGCCGGAACGGCGTCAGCGGTATCCAATCACCGTACCCGCCTCGGAGCATCAATCGCCCGCCGTCATCCTTCACCACGTACGTGGTCAGCAGTTCCTCGCTGAAGAACTTTCCGACCACACGCTGCCGGTCCGCGGCCGAAAGCACCGGCGCGGGGCCCAGGGGAGGCGCGGCAACCTCCATTCCGAGGGCGGGCGCGTAGAGTCCGGTCCGGCCATCAGTTAACCGGCGGAACGTGAAGGTTCCCGGCAGACTACCGCTAGTGAATGTCGAGTCGGTGAGAGCGGTGAGCGCCATCGTTTGACCGAGCGCCTGCAGAACCAAGGCGTTTCCCTGCCGCTCAATCCTTCCCTCGATTCCTGGAAGCAGTTCGAATCGACCCACGTATCGAACAAGCGCGGGCTCGGGAAGCGCGGCCGCTCCGAGCGCGGGCGCCGCGCCCCCTTCTACAACGGCGATCAGTTTGTCGGCCAGCACCACGTCCGCCACTTGCTTGGCCATCGCCTCCGCGGCCGCTGTATGGTCGTTGCAGAGAATGCCGATAGAGGTGTGCTCCGACGGGAAGCGCAGCAACTCGGCCCGGAACCCGATGAACGAGCCGCCGTGATCGATGGTCTTCAATCCGCGGTAGCTGCGCTGGAAGAGTCCCGCCGCGTACTCGGTGGAGTCACCGGAGGTGAGCACGCCGCGCGTGTAGAGACGCTGGATGAAGTCAGGGACGCCGGCCGCAAGTTTGTTGTCGAAGAAGTTTTCGTCCCACTTCGCCAGATCTTCGGTTGTGGTGTAGAGGCCACCGTCGCCTACCAACGCGAAGCTGGTATTCACGATGCGGTACCCTCCCTTACCGTCCGGTTCGTACCCCTCAGCACGGTGCGGCACTATCATCGACTTGTCATCATGGAAGTGCGTATCCCGCATCCCCAGCGGCTCGAAGATGTTGTCGCGCGCATAGTCACGGAGCGATTGCCCGCTGACCCGCTTCACCACGACCGAGATCAGGAAGTAGCCAGAGTTGCTGTACGAAAAGCGGCTCCCCGGCGGGAAGTCGGTCCCTTTTTGCCGAGCGATCAGGTCAAGCGCCGCCTCTTCGGGGATTTCGTCCCCCATAGAACGCCCCGACATGCCCCAGAGGCCGAGGTAGTCGCGGATCCCGCTCTGGTGGTGCACGAGATGGTAGAGCGTGATTCCGTCGGCATACGCCGGAAGCTCCGGGATGTATTTCCGGACCGCATCGTCGAGCGAGACCTTCCCCTGCGCCGCGAGTAGGGTGAGGCCCGCGGCTGCGAACTGTTTGGACGTGGAGGCGATGTAGAAGACCGTCCTCGGCGAAATCGAGATCCCCTGGTTGAGATCGGCCATCCCGTAGCCGCGAGAGTAGACGGTCTGACCATTCCGGTATACGCCAACCGCACAGCCGGGACGATCGGTACGGTTGTACTGGGCGAATACGGAGTCGACGCCGGCCGCCGGAAAGGGCGTCTGGGCCGCGACGGGAGCCGTAGTCACGAGCAGGAGGGTCGTCAAGCAGATGGTCGGGCGCAGCGTGTGCATTTCGTGGGTGGGATTGGGAGGTTGATCGGACGACTTTCAACTGGAGATTGCATCGTGACAAGGCGATACGCGAGGACTACGGGCCCAGGGCATTCACCACAGCCCTTCAGGCTCGTCAGAACTGGGGGCTACTCACCACCCTTCGCGCGCGTCGGGCAGCGACGCTCCCGGGTACGTCGGGGGCGCGCAACCCTCATCACATAAAACAATTCACCCTCATCACATGAAAAGATTCACCTCCGTCACCTGAACAGCTTCACCTCCATCATCCGCCGCACCGGCGACACGTACGCACTCACCAGACTCTCATTCCCATCCGCCCCGATCGCGGACACCCCGAACACGTAATCATCGATCGACACGTTCGGCATCACGAAGCGCGTCACGTTCCCCACCACCTGCGATCGATCCCAATCGTTGGTCCAGGCATCCCGCCAATAGACGCGGTAGCCCACCGCGCCGGGAGACGCCCCCCACTGCAGGCTGGCGTCGTACCCCGACGCTCCGCGGGCGATGAGCGCCTGGCCGCGCTCGCCGTTCACGTTAGGCGCCGACGGCGCGAGTGCCACCGCCGCGGCGCTGGCGGCATTCACGCGTGCGTTCTGGGTGAGATAGGTGAAGTCCATTCCCTCCATCGTGTCGTCGGCCGAGTGCTGACGCCGATAGTTCTCGTTCGCCTCACGGAAGACAACAGCGGGATAGCCATTGGCCGTGAACGACGAGTGATCGCTGCCGCGCCCGAAGCGGTCCTCGCGCGCCATGAGGCGAATGCGATGCGACGGCACGTACACGGCCGCCACACGTTCGATATAGCGAGCCAATGAGCGGGACATGTTGTCCTCAGGGCCGAGCGAGTAGATGCGCACGCTCTTGCCGTCGATCTGACCATTGCCGCCGACGCTGTTGCCAATGATATCGTTGTTGAAGTTGGCGTCGACGACCACCTTCTCAGCCGCCATCTTTTGGGCGTGCGCCATGGAGCCAATCAACCCCTGCTCTTCGCCGGCCCACAGTGCGACGCGAATCGTGCGTCGCGGTGTGGCGCCAATGGCCTTCAGAATTCGCATCGCTTCGAGCGCCACGGCCACGCCCGAGGTGTTGTCGCTCGCATTCGGGCTGGCGTGCCAGGTATCGAGATGCGCGCCGATCATCACGACTTCGTCCTTGAGATCAGTGCCCGGAATTTCTCCGACCAGATTCATGGCCTGCTCGACGCGATCGCCCATGCGATTGCGGACTTCAATTTCGACCCTGACAGGGATATCGCGCTTGATGATGCGATACATGCGATTGTAGTGCTCCGGCGTGATGGCGACGATTGCCGGTGACGCCATCATCCCAGCTCGCGACCACCCGTCATTGCGCGAGCCGGGGCGAGAGAATCCGCGAACGGCCCCAAGCCATCCGCTTTCGCATTGCAGCACGGCGGCAACGCCCTCACTGGCGTAGAACGCAAGTTTCTCTTCGGCACTGAGCAGTTCCGGATTGCGCACGGCACGCGGCGGTGCGGCGCGTGCCGGCGCGATGACCGTCTGTTCGAGGGCCTCCAGTCCTTGTTGTGTGTAGCGTGGCACGCCGTTGGTGAGTGGTGTCAGGT
>ENA-ORBV01000566-ORBV01000566.1-microbial-mat-metagenome-genome-assembly--contig:-NODE-566-length-85255-cov-8.215995_pt1 | contig 85255 bp, 69 predicted proteins | sample MGYA00237777_ERZ505514 | MGnify/ENA primary metagenome ERZ505514 (study PRJEB26160, sample SAMN06269048) | microbial mat metagenome | isolation source: Oligotrophic lake microbial mat | place...
TTTTTCAAGCAGAAGACGGCATACGAGATTCGCCTTAGTCTCGTGGGCTCGGAGATGTGTATAAGAGACAGTCTTGGTGTCGCACCCCATACCGTCCAGAAATGGGTCGATGCGGGCGTGCTGCGAGCCTGGAAGACCGTCGGCGGTCATCGCCGCGTGGCCGCGAATTCCGTGGAAGCCATGCTTCGTGACCGGGACGTCATGCAGCCGACCACAGCTGTCAAGAAGATGTCGGTCATGCTGGTTGAAGACGATGCAGACGCAGCCGAACTGCTGGAAGTCCTGATCGGCCGACTGTGGCCGCAAGCCCAGGTGAGGCTGGCTCGCGACGGCTTTTCCGCACTGCTCGATGCCGGCAAGCAGCCCCCCGACGTGCTCATCACGGACATCAATCTGCCTGGTCTCGATGGTGTCGAAATGCTGCGCTCGTTGCTATTGCACCCTGACACTCGCCAGATGCGTGTCGTCTTCGTGACGCACTACGCACCCGCTGAACTGCAACGGTTTGGCACATTGCCGCCAGGAGTACCCGTGCTCAGGAAGCCGATTCAAATCGAAGACTTGTGGCGCGCTCTTGGCGGTGACCATCGCATCGCGGCTGCGTGAACCGTGGCGCCAGGGACCTGCTGCGCAGGCGCATCAGGCGCGAAGTCGCGCTGACCGCGCAACCAGCAAAACGATCAACCTTTGCTGGCGTTTGCCAGCTACGAAGGGCAGGGAAACGTGCAGGTGTCGAAACACACCGTGATGGTGATCAACGCCGTGTACGAACCTAGAGAGAGCGCACCACCTACCCACGGGCCGGGCGTGACGCGCTAACGCTTCGGCCCCTGTTGCCGGCGCAAACAGAGTAAGCGGCTGGGCACGCTCCAGCCCGAGCTTCTTCCATCCCAGCACAAAGCGGCGCAATGTACAGATTGGCCAGCAGTGGTGGGATGGGTGAGCCTTGCGGGATGCCGCGCCGCTGATCTTTAGTCTCGGTCGTGTCTGCAACCAGGCCAGCGCACGCTCGGTGGCCGGCGTCAGGTCGAAGTGCGGCTCGTCGGTGCCCGGCGGATAGAACTTGCGCAGCCAGGCCTTGTCGTTGGCAGCCCAGTCGTTCAGGTACTCCAGCGCGCCTTTCGGGTAGACAGCCGCGCCGCGCTGTTGGCGCAGGGCATAGAACGTGTCTTCCAGCGTCTCGCCCAGGTCGGACTGGCTGGTGACGCGCTGGTTCGGCAACACGAACGCTCGGTGCAGGAAGCTCGCCACCAACGCCGCTGAATCGGCCTGCAGCAGCCGCCAGGCCGGGTGCTGGCAGCGCTGGGCTTGCAGGGTGTCGAAGTCGAGAGACATGCGCCATTGTCGGACACGCCCAGCGAGGTGCCGTGCCCGCGCCCCCACCGGTGACGCCGGACGCCACAATCGCGGCAGGACGGACAGGAATCCATGCGATGAAGACGAGACTCGACGACCTGCTGCGGCCCAGGACGAACGCCAAGCCCGGCGCCAAGCCCGGCGCCAAGCCCAAACCCGCCGCCGAGCCGCGGCTGTCGCGCCAGCGCAAGCCCCCAGCGATGCCGGCTGACGACTGGCAGCGCGCACTGCGCCGCCAGTTCGGGCGCGAACAGGGTTTCGAGCTGCAGAACCTGGCAGTCGCGGAAAAGGGCGCGAAGCAGTCGCCGGTGTTTTCCGAGTTCCGCGTCAGCAACGCCGACAGTGGCGGGCACTACCGCGTCGCCATCCGCGGCACGGCCAGCGGCGACAACCTGTGCACCTGCCCGGACTTCGCCACCAACGACCTGGGCACCTGCAAGCACATCGAGTTCACGCTGGCCAGGCTGGCCGCACGGCGCGGGGGCAAGGCGGCGCTGGCGCTTGGCTTCGTGCCACCGTACAGCGAGGTCTTCCTGCACCATGGCGGCCTGCGCACGGTGCGCTTTCGTCCGGGTGCGGACTGCCCGCCTGCGCTGCTGGCCAGTGCGCGCAAGCTCTTCGACGCGCCCGCCGGCTGGGTGCTGCCCTGGGCCCGCCTGGGCGAACTCGACGCATTCATTGCCAGTGCGCGCAAGACCCCGCACGAGCTGCGCGTCGACGAGCCCGCCCTGGCCTTCGCGGCTCAGGTGCGCGACGCCGAACGCCGCCAGATTGCGCTGGCCGAGGCCTATCCCAAAGGCGCCGCCGACAAGGGCCTGGCCAAGCTGCTGAAGACGCGCCTGTACCCCTACCAGGCCGAAGGCGCGCTGTTTGCCGCCCGTGTCGGCCGCGTGCTGCTGGGCGATGAGATGGGCCTGGGCAAGACGGTGCAGGCCATCGCCGCGGCCGAGCTGCTGGCCCGCCACTTCGGCGTGCAACGCGTGCTCGTCGTTTGCCCGACCTCGCTGAAGCACCAGTGGCAGCGCGAGATCGTGCGCTTCACCGGCCGCCCGGAGCAGCAGGCCCAGGTGCTGCGGGGCCTGCGCCCGGCGCGCCAGCAGCAGTACCGCGAAGAAGCCTTCTGCCGCATCACCAGCTACGACACGCTGGTGCGCGACGCCGACCTGGTGCGCGCCTGGGCGCCCGAGCTGCTGATCATCGACGAGGCGCAGCGCGTCAAGAACTGGAACACCATCGCCGCGCGCGCACTCAAGCGCATCGAGACACCGTATGCCTTCGTGCTCACCGGCACGCCGCTGGAAAACCGGCTGGAAGAGCTGATCTCGATCGTGCAGCTGGTCGACCAGCACCGCCTGGGGCCCACCTGGCGGCTGCTGCACGAGCACCAGCAGGTCGACGACGCCGGCCGCGTCATCGGCTACCGCGACCTCGACCGCATCGGCGCCACCTTGGCGCCCATCCTGCTGCGCCGGCGCAAGGCCGAAGTGCTGACGCAGTTGCCCGCGCGCGTGGACAAGACGCTGTTCGTGCCGATGACGCCCGAGCAGCGTTTGCACCACGACGAGAACGGCCATGTCGTGATGCGCATCGTCAAGCGCTGGCGCCAGACGGGCTACCTGTCCGACAGCGACCAGCACCGCCTGCAATGCGCGCTGCAGAACATGCGCATGTCGTGCAACAGCACCTGGCTGCTCGACCATGAAACCGACTTCGGTCACAAGGCCGACGAACTGGTCACGCTGCTGGAAGAGCTGTTCGAGCAGCCCGACGCCAAGGCCGTGGTCTTCAGCCAATGGCTGGGCACGCACGAGGTGCTGATGCGCCGGTTGCGCGCGCGCGGCTGGGGCCATGTGCTGTTCCACGGCGGCGTGCCGGGCGACAAGCGCGGTGCCCTGGTCGACCGCTTCGTGCAGGACCCGGCGTGCAAACTGTTCCTGTCCACCGACGCTGGCGGTGTGGGCCTGAACCTGCAGCACGCAGCGGCCACGGTGGTCAACATGGACCTGCCCTGGAACCCGGCCAAGCTGGAGCAGCGCATCGGGCGCGTGCACCGCATGGGGCAGACGCGCGGCGTGCAGGTGATCAACTTCGTGGCCCAGGGCAGCATCGAGGAAGGCATGCTCGGTGTACTGGCGTTCAAGAAGTCGCTGTTTGCCGGCGTGCTGGACGGTGGCGACAGTGCGGTGTTCATGAACGGCACGCGGCTGTCGAAGTTCATGGAGAGCGTGGACGAGGTCACTGGGGCGATGGGCGCCGCCGAGGACGTAGCGGCCACACCCCTGGCCCGGTCGCAAGTGCAGGCACAGGCGGCAGGACCTGAAGGCGACACGCTGCAGCAGGCCACGCAGCGCCATGGCGCTGCGGCCGATCACGACACCGATTTTTCGGTGCCGATCGGCGATGCAGCGACTGCAGCCGATCCCGCGACGCATTCAGCATCTGCGGACCCTTGGGCGCCTGTGCTTGAAGCCGGTCTGCAATGGGTCGCCGCTCTGACCGAGCCACTAGCGTCAGCCGATAGCGCAGGCGTGCGGGGGAACGGGGTGCCCCGCGTCACGACCGACCCCGCAACCGGCGAACGCAGCCTGACCCTGCCTTTGCCCGACCCCGCGACTTTGCGGCGCCTGGCCGAAGGCCTGACAGGTCTGCTGGCTCGCCTGCAACGACAGGAGTGAGCTTCGTCGCAATGCCGGCTCGCTGCCGCGACGGTGTGCCAAGGGCGCCGGCGGTCGATCTCGAGGCACGTGAACAGCCTTGTCGCCGGAAAGTACCCATCGCTGAAGCCCTCAGATATCTGCCAGCGCGACGCCGGATGCATTCATGGCCTTGCGCATGGCCGCATCGAGAGTCGCCATCGGCAGACTCCGCCTCATGGCCAGTTCCAGATACGCGGCGTCGTACGCAGTGAGACCATGCGACAAGGCGAGGTGGCCCATGTCGGCCATCGAAACAGGCTCGCGGTCGACACGCAGCCGCAGCGCGGAAGCGGCCATCATGAGTTTCCGCCGCTTGGCCGCATCAATGCGCTTGCGACCTTGCGCACTGATCAGCAGGTTGCCCATCTCCAGCAACCAAAGCGCCGGCACCCAGACCTCGCGGTCGGCGGTCGCAGCGCTTCGTCGACCCGACCATCAGCCCACTGGCGGCCAGGTTCAGCGCGCAATCCATGGCCAGGCATTTGACGCTGAACAGTACGACCGGGAGCGAACCGAGCGCTACGGCCGCCGCATCGGCTTTTATTGAGCGCAGGAACACTCGACCCCCAGTCGACAGGTTGCACTGGGGCTGTCGTTCGATGGAACGTCACGCCCGCAGCGTCATGAACCCGCCCTGATCGACGACCACGGTGCGGCGATCCGAAGCGAGCGCGATGCGCTGGTGCTGTCGCGGATCAGGCGAACAGCTGGGCCGTCCATTGCACAATGAGCGCCTTGCCCGCGCCCTACCCGCGCCTCACCCGCGCCTTGCACGCACCTCGCCCGTCTGCACCGTACACCCCATGACATTCACCTTCCAGGCTACCGCCGTCGTCGGGGCAGGTGCCGTCGGCAGCTTCTTCGGCGCGATGCTGGCGCGCTCCGGCCACCCGGTCACGCTGATCGGTCGTGCCCCGCATGTGCAGGCCATCGCCAGCCACGGGCTTCAATTGCACCGGGCAGGCGGCGTCGAGACCGTACGGGTTGGTGCGACGACCGAGCTGGACGCTGTGCGCGACGCTGACCTGGTGCTCTTCTGCGTCAAGTCGACCGACACCGAGTCGGTGGCGCGCCAGATCGCGCCGCTGCTGAAGCGCGATGCGCTGGTGCTGAGCCTGCAGAACGGCGTCGACAACGCCGCCGCGATCGCGCGCCAGATCAGGCAGACCGTGGTGCCGGCGGTCGTCTACGTGGCCACGGCGATGCCCGAGCCCGGTGTCGTGAAGCACTTCGGCCGCGGCGGCCTGGTGATCGGCCCGCTCGACGCGGCGGCCGCGCAAGACGGTGTGCAAGACGGCGTGCAAGATGCATCGCAAGACGGCGAGTTGTTGCAGCGGCTGCAGGCCGTCGCGCGCCTGTTCGACGCGGCCGGCGTGCCGGTGCGCGTGTCGCCCGACGTGATGGCCGAACTGTGGCGCAAGCTGATGGTCAACTGCGCCTACAACGCCATCTCTGCGCTGTCGCAGTTGCCGTATGGCCGCATGGCGGCGCTGCCTGAAATCGTCGATGTGCAGCAGGCGGTGGTGCGCGAGGTGGTCGCCGTGGCACAGGCCGAAGGACAGCACCTGGCGCTGGATGCCGCGCTCCAGGCCATGCACGACATCGCCCGGGCCATGCCGGCGCAACTGTCGTCCACCGCGCAGGACATCGCGCGCGGCAAGCCGACCGAGATCGACCACCTGAACGGCTACGTGGCGCGGCGTGGCGCCGCGCTCAGCATCGCCGCGCCGGTCAACCAGACCCTGCATGCCCTGGTCAAGCTGCTGGAGACCGCGCGCAGCGCGGCCTGACGGCGCCGCACCCACCTCTGGACAGCGCACCGCCGGCCGATGCCCGAAGCCGCCCAGGATGTTCCGGCGCCGTTTGCGCAAGCCCTGCGCGAGCTCGGGCTGGCCAGCGCCGAGCCGCTGCGCGGCGTGCCGCTGACCGGTGGCGTGTCGTCCGACATCTGGCGCATCGACACGCGCGCCGGGCCGGTGTGCGCCAAGCGCGCATTGCCCAAGCTGCGCGTGGCGGCCGAATGGCATGCGCCGATCGAGCGCAACCAGTACGAGGCGCGCTGGATGCAGGTGGCCGATGCTGCGGTGCCCGGCAGCGCACCGCGCGTGCTGGGCCAGCACCCCGCGCTGGGTGTGCTGGTGATGAGCTACCTGCCGCCGGCAAGCCACCGCTTGTGGAAGGACGAGCTGCGCCAGGGCCGGGCCGACGTGCAGACGGCGAAGGCCGTCGGCCGCACGCTCGCGAGCATCCATGCCTATTCGGCAGCGCAGGCCGGGTTGGCGGCGCAGTTCGACACCGACCGGATTTTCTTCGACATCCGGCTCGAACCCTACTTGGTGGCCACGGCCGCGAAGCACCCGGACCTGGCGCCCATGCTGCAGGCGCTGGTGGCCCGCACCCAGGCCTGCAAACACGCGCTGGTGCACGGCGACGTAAGCCCGAAGAACATCCTGGTCGGTGCCCACGGTCCCGTCTTGCTGGACGCCGAGTGCGCCTGGTGGGGCGACCCGGCGTTCGACCTTGCGTTCTGCCTCAACCACCTGCTGCTCAAGTGCCTGTGGCAACCGCCGGCGCAGGCAGGCTTCCTTGCGTGCTTCGGCGCCTTGGCCGCCACCTATCTCGAAGCGGTCGACTGGGAGCCGCAGGCAGCGCTGGAAGAACGTGCTGCGACGCTGTTGCCTGGGCTGTTGCTGGCCCGCGTCGACGGCAAGTCGCCCGTCGAGTATCTGCAGCTGGACACCCAGCGTGACCTGGTTCGGCGCACCGCGCGCCGCCTGCTGCTGCGGCCGGTGGCCCGGCTGGCCGACGTCAGCGCCGCCTGGCGCGAGGAGCTTGGACGATGACTCATTCTTGCGAGATTCGCGCCGTGCATGCGCGCCGCGTTTGGGACAGCCGCGGCCGACCGACGGTGGAGGCCGAGGTGGTGCTGCACGACGGCTCGACCGGTCGCGCCATCGTACCGGCAGGCGCCAGCAAGGGGCGGCGCGAGGCCGTCGAGTTGCGCGACGGCGGCGAGCGCTTCGGCGGCCTGGACGTGCAGCGCGCCATCGGCCACGTCAACGGCGAAATCGCCGACGCGGTACGCGGTTTGGCGGCCGACGACCAGGCCGCGCTCGACGCCCGGCTGGTGGCGCTGGACGGCACGCCGAACAAGGCGCGCCTGGGCGCAAACGCCACACTCGCCGTGTCGATGGCCGCCGCGCGCGCCGCGGCGATGTCGCACGGCGTGCCGCTGTACCAGTTCCTGGGCGGTACCGGCGCCGTGCTGGTGCCGATGCCGCAGATCCAGATCTTCGGCGGCGGTGCGCATGCGGGCCGGCGCGTCGACATCCAGGACTTCATGGTCGCCTGCCCTGGCGCGGGCAGCTTCGCGCAGGCGCTGGAGTGGACGGCCGAGGTCTATCGCCATGCCGGCCTGCTGATGAGTGCGCGCGGCGCAGCGCTCGGTGTGGCCGACGAGGGCGGCTGGTGGCCCGCGTTCGACAGCAACGAAGAAGCGCTCGAGGCGCTGCTGGCGTCGATCGAGCGCGCCGGCTTCGTGCCGGGGGAGCAGGTCGCGATCGCGCTGGACGTCGCGGCCAGCGACTTCGGCCGCGACGGCCGCTACACCCTCGGCCTGGAACGCCGCGAGCTCGACAGCGACGGGCTGATCGAACTGTTGCTGCGCTGGTGCGACCGGTTCCCCATCGTCAGCATCGAAGACCCGCTGGCCGAGGACGACGCACAGGCCTTCGCCCGCTTCACGCGCGCGGTGGGCCATCGGCTGCAGGTCGTCGGCGACGATTTTCTCGTCTCCGATGCGGCACTCGTCGAACGGGCTGCTGCCGCAGGCGCCGCCAATGCCGTGCTGCTCAAGCCAAACCAGCGCGGCACGCTGACGGAGACGCTGCAGTGCTGGGACACGGCGCGCGCGCTCGGTTATGCCGGCATCGTCTCAGCCCGATCCGGCGAGACCGAGGACACGACCATCGTCGACCTGGCCGTCGGCTGGCAGGTCGGGCAGCTCAAGGTCGGTTCGTTCGCCCGCGGCGAGCGCATGGCCAAATGGAACGAGATGCTGCGCGTGGAAGAGCGACTGGGCGCAAGAGCGAGGTTCGCCGGTGCAGGCGTGTTCGGTGGCAAGAGGGCGGCAGGGTCATAGGCGCCCTGCGCTCCGGCCGGCCGTCGTGGGGGATCGCTAACCCTGGAATCGGTCGTACCGTAAAAAAGACCTAACGGACAAACTGCTGCACATAGTCAGCGCCCGACCTGACAGGTCCGAAGCCCTGGAATGCCCAATCGCTTTCCGATCACAAGCGCGTCGGACTTGAACTCGAAATACCGGGTCGCCCACCGCCCGAAGCTCATGGCGACGGCGACTTCGCTGCGCTGCTCGACCTTGGCCCGGGCCGGCGACTGCCCGGAACTGACATCGACACGCGCCTGTGCCAGCAGCAGGCGCGCCTCCTCCAGCGTCAGGTCCATGCCGTAGGCCAGGTAAGCGATGGTGACTCATTCCCACTCGATGGTCGCCGGTGGCTTGCTGCTCACGTCGTAGGTCACGCGGTTGATGCCGCGCACTTCGTTGATGATGCGGCTGCTGACCTTCTTCAGCAGCGCGTAGGGCAGCTCGGCCCAGTCGGCGGTCATGAAGTCGCTGGTCTGCACGGCGCGCAGCGCCACCACGTAGTCGTAGGTGCGGCCGTCGCCCATCACGCCCACGCTCTTGACGGGCAAGAAGACGGCAAAGGCCTGGCTCGTCAGGTCGTACCAACTCTTGCCGGTGGCCGGGTCGATGAAGTCGCGCAGTTCTTCGATGAAGATGGCGTCGGCGCGGCGCAGCAGGTCGGCGTATTCCTTCTTCACCTCGCCCAGGATGCGTACGCCCAGGCCGGGCCCGGGGAAGGGGTGGCGGTAGACCATGGCCGGCGGCAGACCCAGCGCCATGCCCAGTTCACGCACTTCGTCCTTGAACAGGTCGCGCAGCGGTTCCAGCAGCTTCAAGCCCAGCTGTTCGGGCAGGCCGCCCACGTTGTGGTGGCTCTTGATGGTGACGGCTTTTTTCTTGCCGGATGCTGTTTTGGCGCCGCCGCTTTCGATGACGTCCGGGTAGATCGTGCCCTGCGCCAGCCACTTGGCGCCCTTGGCGCCGGCACTCGTCAGCTTGGCAGCTTCCTGCTTGAAGACGGTGACAAATTCGCTGCCGATGATCTTGCGCTTGGCTTCAGGGTCTGTGACGCCGGCCAGCTTGCCCAGGAACAAGTCGCTGGCATCGACGCGGATGACCTTGGCGTGCATTTGCCCTACGAACATCTGCATCACCATGTCGCCTTCGTTCAGGCGCAGCAGACCGTGGTCGACGAAGACACAGGTCAGCTGGTCGCCGATGGCGCGGTGGATCAGCGCCGCAGCCACACTGGAATCGACACCTCCCGACAACCCCAGGATGACCTCTTCATCGCCCACTTGTTCGCGAATGCGCGCCACGGCTTCGGCGACGTGATCGTGCATCACCCAGTCGGGCTTGGCCTGTGCGATGTCCAGCACAAACCGGTCCAGCAGCGCCCTGCCCAAGACGGTGTGCGTGACCTCGGGGTGAAACTGCACACCGTAGTAGCCGCGTGATTCGTCGGCCATCCCGGCTATCGGGCAGCTGGGCGTGCTGGCCATCAGCTTGAAGCCCGGCGGCAACGCGGTGACCTTGTCGCCGTGGCTCATCCAGACCTTCAGCATGCCGTGACCTTCGGTCGTGACGAAGTCCTGGATGCCGTTCAGCAGCTGGGTGTGGCCATGGGCGCGCACCTCGGCGTAACCAAACTCGCGGTGTTTGCTGCCCTCGACCTGGCCGCCCTGCTGCACCGCCATCGTGAACATGCCATAGCAGATGCCCAGCACGGGCACGCCCAGGTCCCACACCGCTTGCGGCGCGCGCAGGTCGTGTTCTTCGTAGGTGCTGGCATGGCTGCCCGACAGGATGATGGCCTTGGGCGCGAACTGGCGGATGAAATCGTCCGTGACGTCGTTGGGATGGATCTCGCAGTAGACATGCGCTTCGCGCACGCGCCGGGCGATCAGTTGCGTAACCTGGGAGCCGAAGTCGAGGATGAGGATCTTGTCGTGCATCACGGTGCCAATTGCGAGTCGGAGCGAGTCGGAGCGAGTCAGAGCGAGTCAGTGCGCGTCAGAGCGCGTCAGTGCGAGGCCGGTAGGGGGTGGCGCGACAGCACGGCCTGGCGGCGCGCCATGCGGCGAAAGTGGACGACGGCCAGCACCAGCGCCAGCGCCTGCACGGCCGCGCAGAAGAACATGGGCGCTCCCACCCGCCAGTCGCTGGTGGGCAGGTGCGACACGGTGGCCATCAAGGGTGCGGCAAACACCGGCGCCAACACGGCCATCAGGCTGTTCAGGCTGCTGACTGCGCCCATGGTCTGGCCTTGGGTGCGTTCATCGGCGGCAGCGGACACCAGGCCCTGCAAGGAAGCGGCCACGGCCGCACCCAGCACGTTGGCGAAGATCACCGCGTACATCATCCAGGGCTCGGTGGCCAGGCCCCAGGCCAGGAAAGCCAGTGATGACGACACCAGACCAGCCACCGCCAGGCGCTGGGCCGTGAATCGTTTCAGCAAACGCCCCAGCAACGCACCCTGCACCACCGCCGACACCAGACCCACGGCAAACAGCGACCAGCCGTTTTCCGTGGGGCCCCAGCCGAAGCGGAAGCTGCCGTAGAGCACCCACACCGTGTACAACGAAAACTGCGCCAGGCCGGCAAAGGCCAGCACGCCGACCAGCAGCCCGACACCTTTGAGCGCCGCGAGTTGCTTCAGCGATGACAAAGGGTTGGCGCGCCGCCAGTCGAAGGCGCTGCGCTGAGCTGGCGGCAAGGACTCGGGCAGGACAAAGTAGCCGTAGGCCAGGTTGGCCAGCGCCAGACCCCCCGCCACGAAGAAGGGCAGGCGCAGGTCGATGCCGCCCAGCACCCCACCCAGCACCGGGCCCAGGATGAAGCCGATGCCGAACATCGCGCCCAGCAGGCCAAAGCGCTTGGCACGCTCGGCCGGTGCCGTGATGTCGGCCACGTAGGCATTGGCCACGGCCGCATTGGCCTGCATGGCGCCGCCCACGATGCGCGAGGCCACCAGCATCCACATCGCGCTGGCCAGCGCCGTGGTGAAGAAGTTGATGGCCAGGCCACAAAAGCCCAACAGCAACACGGGGCGACGCCCGAAACGGTCGCTCAGTGCGCCCAGCACCGGTGCGGCGAGAAACTGCGAAATCGCGTAGCTGACGACGACGACCCCGTACCAGCGCGCCTGCTCGGACGGATCACCAGTGAACTGCCCCACGATGGCCGGCAGCACGGGCACGATGATGCCGACGGCCAGCATGTCGATCAGCACCACCAGCATGATGAAGCGCATCGCTGCGGCCTGGCCGCCAGGTCCGCCTTGCACCGTGGGAGCCTTCAAGACTTCAGGGTTCACGCGGCGCTCATTCCATGCGGTAGTTCGGTGCTTCCTTCGTGATCTGCACGTCGTGCACGTGGCTTTCACGGATGCCGGCGGTGGTGATTTCCACGAACTCGGCATGCTCTTGCATGTCGGCGATGCTGGCGCAACCGCAGTAGTGCATGGACGCCTTCAGGCCGCCCGCCATCTGGAAGATGATGGACACCACCGAGCCCTTGTAGGGCACCTGCCCTTCGATGCCTTCGGGCACCAGCTTGGCGGTGTTGGGGTTGTTGCCGGCGCCGGAGTCGGTTTCCTGGAAGTAGCGGTCAGCGCTGCCTTGTTGCATGGCCCCCATGCTGCCCATGCCGCGGTAGCTTTTGTAGGTGCGGCCCTGGTAAAGGATGGTTTCGCCTGGCGCTTCTTCGGTGCCGGCAAACATGCTGCCCATCATGACGGTGCTGGCACCGGCGGCGATGGCCTTGGCGATGTCGCCCGAGTAGCGGATGCCGCCGTCGGCAATCAAAGGCACGCCGCTGCCCTTGAGCGCCTCGGCCACGTTGGCGATGGCCATGATCTGCGGCACGCCCACGCCCGCCACGATGCGCGTGGTGCAGATGCTGCCGGGGCCGATGCCCACTTTCACGGCGTCGGCGCCGGCTTCGGCCAAGGCCAGTGCTGCAGCGGCGGTGGCGATGTTGCCGCCGATCACGTCCACCTGCGGGTAATGGCGCTTGACCCAGCGCACGCGGTCGATGACACCGGCGCTGTGGCCGTGCGCGGTGTCGACCACCAGCACGTCGACTCCGGCTTTGACCAGCAACTCGACCCGCTCTTCGGTGCCTTCGGCCACCCCCACGGCGGCGCCCACGCGCAGCTTGCCTTGTGCGTCACGCGCCGCGTTGGGAAAGTCGGTCTGCTTGGTGATGTCCTTCACCGTCATCAGGCCGCGAAGTTCGAAACTGTCGCTGACCACCAGCACACGCTCCAGGCGGTGCTTGTGCATCAGCGCCTTGCCTTCTTCGGGCAACGCGCCTTCGCGCACCCACACCAGGCGCTCGCGCGGCGTCATGATGTCGCGAACCGGCAAGTCCAGGCGGGTCTCGAAGCGCAAGTCGCGGTTGGTGACGATGCCGACCACCGTCTTGCCGTCCACCACCGGGAAGCCCGACACGCCGTGCTGGCGCGACAGCGCCATCACCTCACGCACGGTGGCCGAGGGGGCCACGGTGATGGGGTCGCGCAGCAGGCCGGATTCGTAGCGCTTGACCCTGGCCACCTCGGCCGCCTGTTGTCTGGGCGTGAGGTTCTTGTGCACGATGCCGATGCCGCCTTCCTGGGCGATGGCAATCGCCAGTCGGGCTTCGGTCACCGTGTCCATCGCCGCCGACACCAGCGGCAGGTTCAGGTTGATGTTGCGTGAAAGAGGGGTCGAAAGACTGGTGTCGCGTGGCAACACCGTTGAGAAGGCCGGCACCAACAACACATCGTCGAAGGTGAGCGCTTTGCCGAGTAGGCGCATGCAAGAGCTCCAGTCGCAAAAGCAGATTATAGGGAGGCCGGTAGTCGCTCACGCTCGGTGACATAGTCAGGCCCCTGCAACGGCCCGGGCCGCCTAAACTTGGGTGATGTCAAGCCCCCAGATCGAGCCCTCGGCCTCTTCCAACCCGCGCTCGCTGCATGTGCCCCAGCCACTGGCGCAAGCCAGGATCGGCTCGCAAGCCGGCCTGTGGCTGGCAGCGCTTGCGCTGCTGGTGACTGCTGCGCTGCCACAGACAGCTGATGCCCAGTGGGCCTGGCGGGACAAGTCAGGGCAGGTGAACGCCAGCGACCGGCCGCCACCGCGCGACATCCCGGACAAGGACATCATCAGCCGACCGATGCCTGAAAACCGGCGTCAAGCAGTCGCTATGCCGGCCCCGACGGACGCATCCGGCCCAGCGGCAGCCGCCAGCGCCGCGCCCACTGCGCTGGAACGCGAAGTACAGGCGCGCAAGCGTGTTGCCGATCAAGAGCAAGCTGCCAAGGCCAAGTCCGAAGAAGAACGGGCCTCGGCCCAACGCGCAGAAAACTGCCGCGCTGCACGCAGCCACCTGACGGCACTGGAATCGGGCCAGCGCATCGCTCGCACCAATGACAAGGGCGAACGCGAAGTGCTGGACGACAAAGGCCGCGCCGACGAGCAGCGCCGGGCGCGCGACGTCATTGCCAGCGACTGCCGCTGAGCGGCGGGCGGCGCAGGCGCTTCAGCCAGGCTTGGGCTTGCCAAGCGGCGGGTTCGCTTTCGACGGCCGATTGGGCCTGTCGCGCTTGTAGCGCTGGCGCCGAGCTTCTTTGGGGTCCACCTGCAGCGGGCGGTAGATCTCGACGCGGTCCCGGGCTCGAAGCGGTGTGTTGAAGTCGCGCACGCGGCTCCAGATGCCCGCTTGCAGCCCGTCCAGCACCCGCCCGTCCAACATCAACCCGTGCCGTGTCAGCAGGCCGCTGGCATGCAGCGCATCCAGCAGCACGGCACCTGTCGGCAACTGCAGTTCAACGATGTCGCTGAGGCCGGGCTCCGGGCAGTAGGCCACGTGGACCTGCAGCAGCGCTTCAGCGGGCGCCATAGACCTCTTCAGCGCGTCGCACAAACGAGTCAACAAAGGTGTTGGCCACACGGTCGAACACAGGGCTGACCACGGTCTCCAGCGCTGGGCTTGAGAAGGCATAGCGCAGGTCAAACTCGATCTTGCACGCCAGCTGTTCGCTGCCCGGGCGGCCCAACGGCTTGAACAGCCACGTGCCTTCAAGCAAAGAAAACGGGCCGTCCACCAACTGCACCGTCACCGCCTCGGGCGCCACGTGCTGATTGCGTGTGGTGAACGCGTGCCGCACGCCCATGTAAGCCAGGCCCAGGCGCGCGGTGACGCCGTTGGCATGGGTGTCCAGCACCTCGGCGCTGTCGCACCAGGGCAGGAACTGGGGGTAACTGTCTATCGCGGTCACCAGGTCGTACATCTCACGGGGCGAGTACCACAGCAGAACCGACTTTTGCACGTGCTTCACAATGCCGGCATTGTAGAAGCGCACCCCGGGCCCACGTGAGCCCCCGACATGTCTGCCATTGCCGAAAACCGCCGTGCCCGTTTTGACTACAGCATCGAAGAGCAGTTCGAGGCCGGCATGGTGCTGGAAGGCTGGGAAGTCAAGGCCATCCGCGCCGGCCAGGTGCAGCTGACCGACGGCTATGTACTCATCCGCGGGGGTGAGCTCTACCTCATCGGCTGCCGCATCAACGCCTTGCGCGCGGCTTCCACCCACGTGCAACCTGAAGCCGATCGCACCAAGAAGCTGTTGCTGAAAAAGGATGAGATCCGCCGCCTGGTGGGCAAGGTCGAGCAGAAGGGTTTCACCCTGGTGCCGCTGAACCTGCACTACAAAGGCGGCCGCGTCAAAGCCGAGATTGCGCTGGCCAAGGGCAAGGCGCAGCACGACAAACGCGAGACCGAGAAAAAGCGGGACTGGGTGCGGGAGCACGGCCGCCTGATGCGGCACAAGGTGTCGTCCAAAAGCTAAGGCCCGCGGCCGGCCCTTTTTCACAGGTGCACCCCCTTATCGGGGAACCCCCTCAATCGAAGCACCGTTCTCCTCTGGATGAAGGTTTTCCAGGGTTGCGCTTGGCTTACGATTCTCTACAAGTCACCGCAGGGACCAGCAGAGCCCTCTACAGCTGCCTTGAAAGAGGAATCACCCATGGCCCAGCGCCCGCAATCCACGGCTTTGAAGACCTGGCACACCGGCGTCGGCTTGCTCATCGCCGGCAGCTTGCTGGTTTTGTGCTCCACGTTGACACGGGCCGCCGTGCCCACTCAGGAACCGCGCCATGCGCTGGTGGTGGGCAACGCCAACTACGCCACCGCGCCCCTCATCAATTCGGCCAACGACGCCGCCGCGGTGGCCAAGGTGCTGGAACGTGCGGGCTTCACGGTCGACCTCAAGCTCAATGCCAGCCAGAAACAACTGCAAGACGCGGTCACTGCCTTTGGCGACCGCCTGAAAAACGGCGGCGCGGGCCTCTTCTACTTTGCCGGCCATGGTGTGCAGATCAAGGGCCGCAACTTCATGATGCCGGTGGGCACCGACATCAAGCGCGAAGACGAAGTGCCCTACAAGGCGGTGGACGTTCAGCAGGTGCTGGACAAGATGGAGACCGCCAAGAACCGCATCAACGTGGTCATCCTGGACGCCTGCCGCGACAACCCGTTCGCGCGCAGCACACGCTCTGGCGGTGGTGGTCTGTCGCAGGTGGACGCACCCATCGGTTCGCTGGTCGCTTTTGCCACGTCGCCCGGCAGCGTAGCCAGTGACGGGCGGGGCTCCAACGGCCTGTACACGCAGCATCTGCTGGCCAACATGGAGCGCCCGGGCCTGCCCATCGAAGAAATCTTCAAGCGCGTTCGCCTGGGTGTGCGGCTGGACTCCAACGGTGGCCAGGTGCCCTGGGAAAGCACGTCTCTGGAAGGCGACTTCTACTTCTTCACCCCGTCGCCCACGGCCAAGACCGGGCCCACCCTGCTGCCGCCGCCGCCCGGCATCGAACTGATTGCGCGCGCCGAGCGCGGCTACGAACTTTTGCGCCAGGGCCAGTTGGACGACGCCGAGCGTTTGTTCCGTGCGCTGGCCGGTGCAGGTCACCCGGAAGTGGCCTGGATGGGCCGGGAAGGCATGGCCGAAGTGCTGCTGACCCGGGGCGACAGCCCTGCGGCCTTGATCGAAGCCAACGACATCATCGCCAAGGCGCCCACACGCAGCGCGGCCTACCTGATCCGCGGCCGCGCTTTGGCAGCGGCCGGGCAGGCGCCACAGGCCCAGGCCGCGCTGCAGCAGGCTGCTGGCAGCCAGACCTCGGCCGACTTTTCCTGGCAAAAGGCCAGCGCACTGGTGGCCGTGGGCAACACGCAGCGCAAGCAAGACCCGCAAGCTGCCATCAAGACTTACGAAAGGGCCAGTCGCGAGAATCCGCAGTCGGTTGAAGCGCTGAGCAACCTGGCCGTGACGCTGAACGAAACCGGCCAGTCGGCACGCGCCAAACAGGTGCTGGAACGTGCGCAGGCGCTGGACCCGGCCGATGCCATGACGGCTGCGCTGATGCGTCAGACGCAGGAGGCGCTGGCCGACGAACAGGACCGGGCACGCCAGACCTATGTGGACGACGCGGTCAAGGAACTGGCGGCGCGTTTCCGCAACCCCACCGCCCGCCCAGCCTCAGCCGGCGCGCCAGATGACTGGACCTCCCCTGTGCTGGCCTTGAGCGTGCTGCCCTTCCAGGACAACACCATGCCGGGCTCCACCGGCCGCATCGGCATCGAAACCCTCGTGCAGCAAGAGCTCATCCGCGAACTGCAGAACCGCGGCTTCACCATCGTCGAACGTCGTTTGCTGGACAAGGTGCTGGCTGAAGTGAAGCTGGGCTCGTCGGACCTGGCCGACCAGGACACGCAGATCAAGCTGGGCAGGGTGCTTGCAGCCCGGATGATGGTCTCGGGTGTGCTCAGCACACAGGGCAGCAACGGCACCACACTCACCGCCGCAGTGCGCGCCATCGACACCGAGACCACCCAGCTGGCGATGGTGAAGTCCGAACGCAGCACCGGCCTGCCCAACCCCACCGAACTGGCCGCGAGCATTGCCAAGCAGGTGGCGCAGACGGTGCAGGACAAGTACCCGCTGAAAGGCCGCATCGTGTCGGTTGAAGGCGACCGCGCGATCATCAACCTGGGCAAGAAGCATGGCCTGAGCGCGGGCCAGTCCTTCAACGTGCTGAGCCGAGGCGAGCCGATCGAACTCAACGGCCGCGTGCTGGGCTACCGCGAGAACCGCATCGCCCAGGTGACTGTCACCGAAGTGCAGGAGTTGCTTGCCTTCGGGCGCATTGCTGAAGTGAAGTCACCGCTTGAGAAAAACCAGAGGGTGATCGCGCGCAAGGAATGAAGCACGCCCCTGCGCCCACCGCACAGCCGGACTCTGCCTTGCGCAAGGTCCGGCTGAAGGCATTTGGGCCGCTGCTTTGTGTGCTGACGGCCGTGCTGCCGCACCCGCATGCCGTGGCGCAGGGCACCGCGACTTCTGCACTGCCAGCCGTGGTGGTGTGGGACTTCGACAACCAGACACCCGGTGCGGTGCCCGGTGCCGGACCCAGCGACTTCTTGCGCCGGTCCCTGTCCGAAAACCTGACGGCTTCACTGTTGCAGGTGGCCGGCTTGCCCGTGCTGGAAAGGCAACGCCTCAAAGATCTGCTGGCCGAGCAGAAGGTTTCGGCTGCCGAACTGGCTGACGAAGACGCGCGGGTGCGCCTGGGTCGCATCGTCGGCGCCGGCCGCATGGTGTTTGGGGGTTACTTCGTGCTGGGCGATCAGGTGCAGGTGCATGTGCGGGTGGTGGACACGGCCACCTCGCGTGTGCTGTTTTCAGATGAAACAAGCACCGCCATGGCCAGTGTCATGCAGCAGATCGAGCCGCTCAACCGCAGGCTGTCGCGTGCGCTGGGTGCCGGCGCAGGCCCGGGCCTGAGTTTTTCGGCCGCCTCGTGGCAGGCCTACGACGATGCACTGGCCCTGGCCGACGCCGGCCGCCTGGACGATGCCGTCCTGGCCCTGCAGGCGCTGCTGGGCAAGGACAAGGGCTTCGCGCCCGCCGAGCGCCAGTTGGTGGCCCTGCTCGACAAGCTGTCGCGTCGTTGAGCCTGCCCAGCTGACACACCCGACCGCAGCCACAGTCATCCTCTCAGCCGATCGAAACGCCACCGCACTGGACGCCGATGTTGCCCCTGCCCCGCACTGTTCCGAAAGTCGCACTTCACCTCAGCAACCCACCCGTTGCCCGGCGACCGACCGCGCTGAAGGCATCGGCCCTGGCCCTCATGCTGACCATCGGCTGGCCGGCAGGGGCTCAGTCGCCGCCGCCCAGCGCCGGCCAGCTGTTGCAAGAAACCCGCCCCATCGCGCCGCCCACGCTGCCGTCCCAGACACCGCCGCGCTTGATCGACGCACCGGTGCGACCCACGGTCAGCATGCCCGAAGGCGCGGCGGTCACGGTGTCCGAGTTCCGCATCACCGGCGCCACTTCGTACGCCGCCGAAACGCTGGCCGCGCTGGTGCGTCCGTGGCTGGGCAAGCGGCTGGACATCCGCGGCCTCAATGAAGCGGCCGGCGCCCTGACGCGCCACTACCAGGCCAACGGACACTTGCTGAGCTACGCCTACCTGCCGGCGCAACGGGTGGCCGATGGCGTGATCGAACTGGCCGTGCTGGAGGGCAAGCTCGAAGGGGTGCAGATCGTCACCGCACAAGACGTGCGCCTTCGCGACGAGGTGGTGCAGGCCCACACAGACCCGCTGCTGGCACCCGGACCGCTGCTGCAGCCGGCCGTCGAACGCCAGCTGCTGCTGCTCAACGACATCCCGGGTGTGGCCGCACGTGCAGCTTTCACGCCGGGCGCCAACACCGGCGGCGCCGAGATGGTGGTGTCGGTGGCCGAAGACGAACCGCTGCAACTGCGTGCCGACTTCAACAACCACGGCGGCAAGTCCACGGGCGAATACCGCGCCGGCCTGACGCTGCAGTTCCGTGACCTCTTCGGTTGGGGCGACAGCAGCACGGCGCGCGGTGTGGTGTCGGACAAAGGCAGCCTGGTCACCGGCAGCCTGAACACCAGCGTGCCATTGGGCGGCCAGGGCTGGCGGGCCGGTGCGTCGCTGTCGCGCCTGAAGTACCAGCTGGCGGGGGACTTCCGCCGCCTGGGTGCCGTCGGCACGGCCGACACCGTGGGCGTGGACATGAGCTACGCCCTGCGGCGCAGCGCCGACTCCAACGTCACGCTGCGCGCGGGCCTGGACCACAAGCGCCTGCGCGACGAACTGCAGCTCATCGGCGTGTCCACCGGCAAGCGCAACGACACCGGCGAACTGTCGGGCAGCTTCGACTGGCGTGACGACATCGGTGGTCTTTCGGCCGGCAGCATGGCATTCACCGCCGGCCAGTTGCGTGTGGCCGGCGCGCCACGTAGCGAGTGGTCCAAGCTGGGTGCACAAGCCGCGCGTCAGCAGCAGATCCGCGGCCCTTTCAGCCTGTACTTTCGCTTGGCGGCACAGACCACCAGCGGCAGCCTGGACAGTTCGGAGAAGCTGGGACTGGGTGGCGCCAGCGCCGTGCGTTCCTACGCGCCTGGCGAAGTCTCGGTGGACCACGGCGTGTTGGCATCAATGGAGCTGCGCTACGCGCTGGACTTCCTGGGTGGCAACGTCGTGGGCTCGCTGTTCCACGACTATGGCGGCGGCCAGATCAACCGCGCTGCGCCGGGCACGCCGGGCAACGACCCTGAATTGAACGGCACCGGCTTCGGCCTGAGCTGGTCCAACGGCGGCCTGGGTCTGAACGCGTCCATCGCCTGGCGCGGCAGCCGGTTGCCCACCACCGACGCGTCCGACCCGCGCCCGCGGCTGTACCTGCAAGTTTTCGTCACGCCATGACCCCCTGCCGCTTCCGCGCACGCGCACGCGCACGCGCCTGACATCCGACTTTCGGAGAAGTACCATGCCTGCCCGCCAAGACGCTCACGCCAACGCCGCCGCCACTGGCAGCCCCGCACGCCCGGCCAGAGCCAAGCGCACGCCATCCGGCGCGCAGCGCAGCGCCAGCCGCAAGCGGGCCGCGCTGCGCCGCCAGCCGCGGCTGTCCCGCCTGCTGGCCTGGTTGCTGTCGGCCGTGCTGGGCACCGCTGGCCTGGCCTACGCTCAGGTGCCGGCCGGCGCACTCCCCATCGGCGGGCAAGTCGTGGTGGGGGCGGGGCAACTGCAACAGCGCCCCAACCTGTTGATCGTCAACCAGTCCACGCAACGCCTGGGCATGGACTGGCAGAGCTTCAACATCGGCAGCGGTGCAGCGGTCGAGTTTCGCCAGCCCAGCGCCAGTTCGGTGGCATTGAACCGTGTCGTCGGCCACAGTGGCACCGAAATCTACGGCCAGCTGCGCGCCAACGGCCAGGTCTTCCTGACCAATCCGCATGGCGTACTGTTCGCACCAGGATCGAAGGTTGATGTGGGCGGCCTGGTGGCTTCCACGCTGGACATGTCGCAGCAAGACTTTGCCGACAGCCGCTACATCTTCAACGCAACAGGCGTTGCAGGCACGGTGTCCAACCAGGGCAGCTTGCGCGCCAGCGCGGGGGGCTACCTGGCGTTGTTTGGTCAGCAGGTGGACAACCGGGGCGACGTGTCGGTGGACGCGGGCGCCGTGGTGCTGGCCTCGGGCCGCGCAGCCACCGTCAGCATCAGCGGCAGCGGCCTGATCTCGGCCGTGGTGACTGCGGGTGCGTCCGGCAGCGTCAGCAACAGTGGCAGCCTGCGGGCTGACGGCGGCACCGTGACGCTGACGGCGCACTCGGCCCAGGCCATCGCCGAGTCGCTGGTCAACAACACGGGCATCGTGCGTGCCAACACCCTGGTTGAACGCCAGGGCGAGATCTGGATCACTGGCGACCAGGTGGTCAGCACCGGCCGCATCAGCGCCGACGCCACGGGCACGGCCGACGCTGGCCGGGTCAGCATCAAGGGCGGCATGGACAACGGCAGCCTGCTGGCCGGCGGCAGTATCACGGCAGGTGCGGAACAAGGCGCCGGCGGCCAGGTGGAAACCTCGGCGGCCCATGTGCAGATCGCGGCCGACATGCGGGTCACCACGCTCAGCAGGGCCGGCAGGCATGGCACCTGGTTGATCGACCCCACAGACTTCACGGTCGCTGCCGGTGCAGGCGCCCTCACCTCGTCCGGCATCGGCGCCAGCACGCTTTCGGCCAACCTGAATGGCGGTAACGTGAGCCTGCTCACAGCCATCACCGGCAGCGAGCCCGGAGACATCTTCGTGCAGGCGCCGGTGAGCTGGAGCGCGAGCACCACCCTCACGCTCACTGCCAGCCGCAATGTCGACGTCAATGCCAACATCACCACCTCGGGAGACGCCGCAGGGCTGGTGATCACGCCCGGAACCGGCGGCAGCTTCAACATGGGCAGTGCGGCCAAGATCGCGCTGCCCGGCCCGAACAGCTCGCTGGAGATTGCCGGCGTCAGCTATGCCATGGTGCGCAACCTGGCAGAACTGCGAGCCCTCGACGGCAGCGCGTCGGTGCTGGCCGGGAACTACGCCTTGGCCAACGACATCGATGCCGGCGCCACGGCTTCGGCCAGCTTCAATCCCATCGGCAACGAAGCCACCACCACCATTGGCACCGCCAACTCATTTGGCGGTCGCTTCCAGGGCCTGGGCAACAGCATCAGCGGCCTGACCATCGATGCGCCGACATCCAATGCAACGGGGCTGTTTGCCACCACCAGCGGCGCGCGCATCGACAACCTTGTGCTGGTGGGCGGCTCGGTGGTCGGCAGCCATGTGGTGGGCAGCCTGATCGGCTCGGCCGGCGGTGCCACCGTGGTCAACAACGCGCGCAGCTCGGCGACGATCAGTGCGGTGGACGACTCCAGTTCGGGGGTCTATGCCGGCGGCTTGATCGGCTTCACGGGCACCTCGGCGGCCATCGCGATCAACCGCAGTTCCGCCACGGGCAGTGTGGCCGCAGACACCAACACCGCCACTGCGCGTGTCGGCGGCTTGATCGGTGAACAAGGCGGCGGCACGATGAGCAACGTGTCGGCATCAGGCAATGTCACCGCCACCTTGCGCTCAGGCACCAACGCCAGCGGCCACTACGTGGGTGGCCTGGTGGGCGAAAGCAACGCCAGCAGCATCATCCTGGCCACGGCCAGCGGCAACGTCAGCGGCCTGCGCGACACCGGTGGCCTGGTGGGCCGTTTCCAGCCCGCCGGCACCGGTGGCGGCAGCATCAGCAACAGCAGTGCTTCGGGCAACGTCAGCAGCGGCAACGACGCCGGCGGCCTGGTGGGCACGGCCATCGGCACTGGGGCCATCACCAACAGCAGCGCCACGGGCACGGTGACCAGTACGGGCAGCACCACGGCATCCAGTGCCGGTGGCGCCGTCGGCTGGTACAACCTGTCGCTGGCACCCGTGGGCCTGTCGGCCAGTGGCAACGTCAGCGGCGGCGGCCACGCCGGCGGCCTGGTCGGCTACTACCAGAGCAATGCCGCGCTGGCGGCAGGCAGCCTGGTCGATGTGGTGCCCGGCGGCACCACGAAGACGGTCACGGGTGCGCTGTTCGCCGGCGGTCTGATCGGCTACAGCACATCCACCGGTGCCATCGCGGGCCTGACGGCGGCGGCCAACGTCACCGCCACAACCACCGCCGGCACCGCAGGCGGCCTGATCGGGCGCAGTGCAGGCCCCGTGGGCACCAGTTCGGCCAGCGGTGCCGTCGTGGGTGGATCGGACGTCGGTGGTCTGGTCGGAACGGCCATCGGCGCAGGCGGCTTTGCCGATGTATCGGCCAGTGGCAGCGCCACCGGAAGTGGCACCAGCAGCCGCACCGGCGGCTTGGTGGGCTACTACAACAACTCCGGCGCGCTGCTGCGCACCAGCGCCATTGGCGCCGTCACCAGCGCCAATGTCGGTGGCGGCCTCATTGGCACTTTCAGCAGCGCGGGCGGCATCCAGGACGCGTCGACCGCCGTCACATCCACCGTGACAGCAGGTGGCTACGCGGGCGGCCTGGTAGGTGACGCGGCGGGCACGGGCACGTCCAGCATCACCGACAGTACCGCGCGTGGCGCGGTGACCAGCTCAAGCACTTCGGCGTACGTGGGCGGCCTGGTGGGCGACTTCACGATGGCTGGTGGAATGGCGCGGGTGACTGCGTCTGGCGATGTATCAGGCGGTGGGCGCACGGGCGGCCTGGTGGGCAATTACGGCACTGCCGGAACCCTGGCCACCGCCAGCTCGACGTCAACAGCCGTCAGCGGCAACAACCACGTGGGCGGACTGATCGGCTACCACAACGGCGGCGCAGTCAGCGGCGTCAGCGCCGTCGCCGCCGTGACGGGCACCAACACCACGGGCGCGTCGACGGTGGGCGGCCTCATCGGTCGCGTGGGCGGTGCCGTCAGCAGCGCCACTGCCTCGGGAAATGTCACCAGCAACAGCACCTCAGGCGCCGTTGCGGGTGGCCTCATCGGCACGGCCGACGGCACAGGCGCAGTCACGGACGGATCGGCCAGCGGCACGGTCACCAGCGCATCCACGACCACATCGTACGTGGGCGGTTTGATCGGCTACATCAGCAGCGGCAGCGTCGTGCGTGGCACAGCCACGGGCGACGTCAGCGGCGGCAACTACACCGGTGGCCTGATCGGCTACTTCACCAACGGCAGCGGGGCTGTGATCCAGACGGCCGATGCGCGTGGCGACGTCAGCGGGCGCGGCGACGTCGGCGGCATCGTGGGGTATGCCAACGGCAACGGCAGCATGAGCGGCTCGACTGCCATCGGCCAGGTCACGAGCTCTGCGACCACTGGCTTCTCGGCCGGCGGCGCCGCCGGGTACTTCAACCTCACAGGGGGCATGACCGGCATCACCGTGACTGGCAATGTTGCAGGCAGCTACTACGCCGGCGGCGTCGTGGGCTACTACGACCCCACGGCGGCCTTCGGTACCGTCAGCAGCACCGCAGCCACCGTGCGCGGGTCGACCTATGCCGGCGGCATCGTGGGATACAGCGATGCCTCGTCCATCACGGGCCTCACGTCGGCGGCCGATGTCACCACCACCAATGCCGGTGGTGCGGCCGGCGGCCTGGCCGGGCGCACTGCGGGTGCCGTCAGCGCCAGTTCGGCCACGGGCTCGGTCACGGCTGCCGGCGATGCCGGTGGCCTGATCGGTGAAGCCTTGGGCACGGGCGCACTGAGCACCCTGCTGGCCAGCGGCAACGTCACCAGCACCGCCACATCGGGTTACGTGGGCGGCCTGATCGGTCGTGTGACCAGCGGCAGCCTGAGCGACAGCACGGCCACCGGCCACGTGAGCGGCGGTAACCATGCCGGTGGCTTGGTCGGCCAATTCAACGTCATCGGCAACATCACCAACTCGGGCGCCAGCGGCAACGTCACGGCGTCGGTGTCTTCCTACATCGGCGGTCTGGTGGGCTATGCCTTGGGCGCCGGCTTGTTTGATGGTGTGACGGCAACAGGCAACGTCACGTCCACACATCCCACCTCGTACACGGGCGGCTTGGTGGGACAGTTCAGCAAGGCCGGGGGCCTGACCAATGCCACGGCCGGGGGCACCGTCAGTGGCGGCCAACGTGTCGGTGGCCTGGTCGGCTACTACGCCAGCGGCGGCAACCTCAGCAATGCCAGCGCAGTGGGTGCGGTCACGGGCGGCACCTACGTGGGCGGCCTGGTGGGGGACTTTGTCAGCAGCGGCACGCTCACCAATGCCACTGCCAGCGGAGCCGTGCGCGGCGACAGCTTCGTGGGTGGCATGGTCGGCTCGTACAACAGCTCTGGAGCGGCGTCGACGCTGCTGGCCACAGGCAACGTGACGGCCAGCGGCGCTTACGCCGGCGGCCTTTTTGGCATCTGGCAGTACAGCGGCACGCTGGTTGACAGCCGTGCCACAGGTCATGTGTCGGGTGGTAGCTACACCGGAGGACTGGTGGGATACGGCTATAGCAATGGAACCCTCACCAACAGCTCGGCTGCCGGCAATGTCTTTGGAACAACCAATGTCGGTGGCCTCGCTGGCCTGCTGTACTTCACACCTATCAGCCTGGCGACGGCCACTGGCAACGTGACCGGCGCGTCCGAAAGCACGGTGTTCGCGGGTGGACTCGTAGGTTACTTTTACGTGTCCGCCGCCGGCACCGGCATCAGCAACAGCACCGCATCGGGCTCGGTGTTTGCCGACGCGGGCGGCACACGCGTCGGTGGCCTGGTTGGCGACATGGCCGGGGGCAACATCGTGGCCAGTTCCGCCACCGGCAATGCCAGCGGGCGGAACAGCATCTCCGGCAGTTCCAGTGGCCACTATGTCGGTGGCCTCGTCGGCAATTTCAACACGGGTGTGATCACAGACAGCTCGGCCAGCGGCGATGTTTCTGGCGGCTATTACGCTGGCGGGCTGGTGGGCTACTACTACGGCCCCACCACGATGGCCAACGTCTCTGCCTCAGGCGACGTGTCGGGCACGCAGTACGTGGGAGGCCTGGTCGGCAACCTGGTGTACAGCGGCGTGACCAATGGCTTTGCCAGCGGCGACGTGGTGTCTACAAGCGGCGGTTATGCCGGCGGTCTGGTGGGCTACGGCCAGAGCTACACCGCTCTCAGCACCGCCAGCATCGTAGACAGCCGCGCACTGGGCAATGTCAGCGGCGGCTCGGTCAGCGGCGGCCTGGTGGGCTACTGGGACGACTACTTCGCCAGCACGGGCAGCACGGCCATCACGCTCAGCCGCGCCAGCGGCAATGTGTCGGCTGCCACCACCGCCGGGGGTCTGGTCGGTTTCTACAATGCATCCAGCAGTTCCACCACCAGCGGTGGCATCCGCAGCAGCTATGCCACCGGCAACGTGACGGCACCGATCACTGTCGGCGGCTTGGTGGGCCAGTTCGGCGGCTATGCAGGCATTCAGGACAGTTACGCCACGGGCAATGTGGTGGGTACGGGCAGCACCACCGCGCAGTACCTGGGCGGCCTGGTGGGCAGGTACCTCAACTACAGCTCGACCGCCGGCACCGGGCAACTGCTGCGCAGCTATGCCAGCGGTAACGTCAGCCTGGCCAGCACGGCCACCCTGGGCAGCTTCACCGATGTCTACGCCGGGGGGCTGGTGGGTTACCTGGACGGCCCCAGCACGTCCTTCGTCACGGCGGCCGACATCTATGCCACGGGCGCTGTCAGCCTGATCAATGCCAGCGGCCGCCTGCGCGCGGGCGGGCTGGTGGGCTTCACCGACACCAGCATCGCACGCACCTACGCCACGGGCGCGGTCACCGCCACGCTCAGTTCGCCCAGCAGCGTCGCCAGCGGCCTGGTGGCCCAGCGCAGTTCTACTGCGGTGACTGCGACCAGCAGCTACTGGGCCACCGACACCACGGGCCAGGCGAGCAGCATCATTGGCACGGCCAGCACGCTGGCCGACATGCAAAACGCCGCCACCTTCTCGGGCTGGGACCTGGCCAGCACCGGTGGCACCACCCAGGCCTGGCGCATCTACGAAGGCCAGACCACGCCTCTGCTGCGTGGCTTGCTGACACCGCTGACGCTGACGCTGGCCGATATCAGCAAGGTCTACGACGGGACCACCTCGCTGGGCGATGCGGCCATCAGCGTGGGTGGCGTGACGGTCAGCAACCCCGAGCGCATCTTTGTCAGCGGTGTGTCGGCCAACGCCGGCAGCCACGCGCTGACGGCCAGCAACCTGTACTCGGTGCAGAACGGCTACGACCTCAGCCTGACCGGCAGCGCCACGCTCACCATCGGTCGGCGCACCCTCACGCTTGAAGGGCTGGTCAACGACAAGGTCTACGACGGCACCACCGCTGCCACCTTGGCGGTCACGCCTCAGTTCGGTGGCCTGGTGCCCGGCGATGACCTGGTGCTGCTGCCGGGCACCGGCTTCGGGGTGGCCTTTGCGACCAAGACCGCAGGCGTGGACAAAGCGGTCAACATCAGTGGCAGCTACGCCATCGGCAACGGCACCGTGGGCCTGGCCGCCAACTACATCGCACCCACGGCACTCACCACCAGCGCCGACATCAGCCAGGCCACGCTCAGCGCCGGCAGTTTCAGCGCCGCCAGCCGTATATACGACGGCACCACCACGGTGGCCGTGACAGCCACATCCGCCACGCTGACAGGCGTGGTGGCAGGCGACAGCGTCACGGTGGACCTGTCGACGGTGAGCAGCGGCACGATGACCGACAAAAACGTCGGCACAGGCAAGGCGGTCACGGTGGCCGGTGCCAGCCTCACTGGCGCAGACGCAAGCAACTACCGCCTGGCCGGCGTGGACGCCGTGATGGTGGACATCACGCCCAAGGCGCTCACCATCAACGGCATCGCCGGCAACGACCGGCAGTACAACACCGGCACAACGGTGGGCCTGAACACGTCCGCCATCTCGTTGTCAGGACTGGTCACGGGCGACGAAGTGCAGCCTCGGCTTTCGGGCCTGAGCGGATCGATCGCCGACAAGAACGTGGGCAGTTCCAGGCCCGTCACAGTGACAGGGCTGGCCCTGCGCGGTCTGGACGCCGCCAACTACATGCCACTGGCCGGCGCAGTGACCGTCACCATCGATCCCTACCTGCTGACCCTGTACCTGGGTCGCACCGGCACGACCGACCGCGTCTATGACGGGACCACGACAGCCAACGTGAACTTCCCCACCTACTGGTACGGCGGGGACGACATCACGGTCAGCAATACCAGCGTGGGCTACGCCGACAAAAACGTGGCCTACACCTCGGGTGGCGCAGTCACCAGCAAGGTCATCACGGCAACAGGCATCAGCATCAGCGGCGCCGACGCTGGCAACTACGCACTGCAGAACACCACCGCCACCACGACGGGGACCATCTCCCCCCGCCCCTTGAGCGTCAGTGGCGTCAGTGCAGTGGACCGCGTCTACGACAGCACCCGCGATGTCACCGTCAACATCAGCGGCGCGACGGTGGACACCTCGGTCATCGTCATCGGCGACGTGGTCAGCGTGGCCACGCCCGGCTCGGGCAGCGTGATGGGCCAGGTGGCCAACAAGAACGTCGGCACCAACAAGGCGGTCACGGTGCCGGGCCTGACGCTCACCGGCACCGACGCCGGCAACTACAGCATCACCAGCGGCAGCGGTGGCGGCGTCACGGTTGACATCACGCGTAAAGATCTCACAGCCGTCTACACGGCTGTCAACAAGGTCTACGACGGCGACGTGTTCGCACCGATGAACGTGACTTCGGCAGACATCCTGGCCGGCGACTCGATCAACTTCTACATCGACCGCAGCTATTGCGGCGACAACGCCTGCGGCTACGCGGTGTTCACCGATGCGGGCAGACTGGGCGACGGCAGCTACACCACCTCGCGCCACGTGGGCACTGCCAAGCCGGTGGTCATCACCTACAACCAGCTGGTCGGCGCCGATGCCGGCAACTACAACTTGCTGAACATCACCGGCACTGCCAGCGCAGACATCACGCCCAAGCCAGTGACCCTGGCGTACAGCGGCGTCAGCAAGGTCTACGACGGCACCACGGTGGCCAGTGTGTCGCTGAATTACGGTGCCTCGGGTCTGTTCGGCGGCGACACACTCACCTCGACACAGACCGCCATCTACACCGGCACCAACGCCAAGAACGTGGGCACCGGCAAACCCATCAGCGTGAGCGACATCGTGCTGTCCGGCACGCACGCCGGCAACTACACGGTGGGCAATGCGACCGCGACCAGCAGCGGCACAGTGACGGCCAAGCCCATCACGGTGAGCGGCATCACCGCCACCGACAGGGCTTACGACGGCACCACCGCCGTGGCCGTGACCGCTGGCACCGTGACCTCGTCCGGCTTCGTGGCCGGCGACGCAGTGGCCGTCGATCTGCCACCGGCCGGTCTGACCACCGGCACCATCGCCAACAAAAACGTCGGCACAGCCAAGCCGGTGACGGTGACCGGACTCACGCTGTCGGGTACCGATGCGATCAACTACAGCATCGACCCCACGGGCAGCGGCATCACCGTCAACATCCTGCAGGCTGCACTGACGCCCACGTTCAGCGGCGTGAGCCGCGTCTACAACGGCGGCGTGTCGGCCACCGTGACGTCCACCACCGCCGGCATCTTCGGCAGCGACGTGGTGACGTTCAGCCAGAGCGCTGTCTACACCGGTGCCGGCGCACGGAACGTGGGCACCGCCAAGCCGGTCAGCGTCACGGGCATCAGCATCGGCGGCAGTGGTGCTGCCAACTACTCGCTGGCCAGCACCACGGCCAGTGCCAACGCAGACATCACGCCCAAGCCGGTGACAGCCACCTACGTCGGCGCCAGCCGCGTCTACAACGGCGTGGCCGACGTGTCGGCTGCGGTGGTGGGCAGTTCGCTGCAGTTCGTGGCCGGCGACACCGTCGGCCTGGGGCAGACCGCGCGCTTCACGGGCGACGGCTCGGCCGGCACCGGCAAGGCGGTGTCGATTGCCGACATCGTGCTCACGGGCGTGCACGCCACCAACTACAGCCTGGTCAACACCACGGCCAGCACCACGGCCAGCATCACACCGCGCCTGCTGGGCGTGACCGGCATCAGCGCCACCAACCGCGCTTACGACGGCACCACCACGGTGGCCGTGAACGTGGCTGGCGCTACGGTGGACACCAGCGCCGTGATCGCCGGCGACGACGTGAGCGTGACGTTGCCGCCCAGCGGCATCAGCAGCGGTGACATGTTGGACCGCCATGCAGGCAACAACAAGCCCGTGTCCATCACGGGCCTGACGATCAGCGGCGCCTCGGCAGCCAACTACGCCGCCATCGGGGCCACGGGTTTGACCGTGAGCATCTCGCCGTTGTCGCTGACCGCCAGCTACGTGGGCGTGGACAAGGTTTACGACGGCAACGCGGAAGCCACCGTCACGGCCACGTCGACGGACATCCTGCCGATCGACAGCGCCAGCCTGTTCTTCAGCGCCAGCGGCCTGTTCACGGGTGGCAAGAACGTGGGCACCGGCAAGCTGTTGGACGTGAGCGGCGCCTTCCTGACCGGCGCAGCGCGTGACAACTACGTCATCAGCAACACCAGCGGCAGCACCGCGGCCAACATCACGCCGCGCACTGTGACGGCCGACTACAGCGGCAGCAGCAGGGTCTACGACGGCACCGTCGGTGCGCTCGTCACCAGTTCGCTCAGCAACCGCGTTGCGGGCGACTCGCTTTCTGCGACGCAGACCGCCGAATTCACCGGCTCGGGCGCACGCAATGTCGGCACAGGCAAGCCCATCAGCGTCACCGGTATCGCATTGGCGGGCGCCGATGCCGGCAACTACGTGCTGGCCAACACCACCGACACCACCACCGGCAGCGTCACGCCCAAGCCCATCACCGTCAGCGGCCTCACCAGCGTGGTGGCCACCGACCGGGTGTACGACGGCACAAGCGATGTCACCGTCACGGTGCCCACGGGCGTGACCCTGGTGCCTGACAGCAGCGACATCGTGGCCGGTGACGTGGTCAGCATCGCCGTGCCGCCCTCGGGCGTGACCAGCGGCACCGTGGCCAACAAGAACGTGGGCGCCGGCAAGGCTGTCACCGTGGACGGGCTCACCCTGTCGGGCACAGACGCCGGCAACTACCTGATCGCTGGCACCGCCGGCATCACCGTCAGCATCACACCCAAGCTGCTGACGGCCGTGTACAGCGGCGTCAACAAGGTCTACGACGGCAGCATCCTGGCCAACGCCACCGGCACGTCGCTGGACATCGTCAGCGGCGACACGGTGCTCATCCGCGGCAATGGCAGCTTCACCGGCACGGGCGCGAAGAACGTGGGCACGGGCAAGGCGGTGGTCATCACCTCGGGCACCTTGTCCAGCACCGACGCAGCCAACTACTCTTTGGTCAATGGAACCGGCAGCACCACGGCGGACATCACGCCGCGCGCCATCACGCCCACCTACGCCGGCGGCAGCCGGGTCTATGACGGCGGCACTGCGGCACCTGTCACTGGCAGCGCCAGCGGTTTTGTGGTGGGCGACAGTGTCACGCTGTCAGAAACCGCCGTCTTCAGCGGCGCCGGTTCGCGCAACGCCGGCACCGGCAAACCCATCACCATCAGCGGCATCAGTCTGAGTGGCGGCGATGCCTTCAACTACAGCCTGACCACCACTGGCGCCAGCACCACGGGCACCATCACGCCCAAGGCGCTGACGTTGATCGGCCTGACCGGCGTGAGCGCCAGCGACCGTATCTACGACGGCACGCTGTCGGTCAGTGTCAACATCAGCGGCACGGGCACCATCGGCATCGATACCGCCGACATCGTGGCCGGCGACGACGTGGGCATCGTCGCGCCCAGCGTCGGCGCCACCACCGGCACGCTGCTCAGCAAAAACGTCGGCAACAACAAGCCGCTCACCGTGGACGGCCTGGGCCTCACCGGTGCCCACGCCGCCAACTACACCGTGACCGCAGCCAGCGGGCTGACGGTGAACATCACGCCCAAGTCGCTGAGCGCCAGCTACACCGGTGTGGACAAGATCTACGACGGCAGCAACGCAGCCAGCGTGCTGGGCAGTTCAGCCGACATCGTCACCGGAGACACCGTCTCCATCACTGGCAGCGGCATCTTCAGTAGTGGCAAGAACGTTGGCACCGGCCTGGCCATTGCCGTCACGGCAGGCAGCATGGGCGGTATCGATGCCGGCAACTACACACTGCTCACGACCACCGGCAGTGCCACGGCCAACATCACGCCGCGTTTCCTGACGGCCGGGTATGTGGGTGGCACCCGCATCTATGACGGCACCACGGCAGCGCCGGTGACCGGCAGCATGGCGGGACTGATCAGCGGCGACACGGTGTCGCTGTCGCAAACGGCCACCTTTGCAGGATCGGGCGCGAAAAACGTCGGCACCAACAAGACGGTGGACGTGAGCGGCATCTCGCTGGCCGGCAGCGATGCCAGCAACTACAGCCTGGGCGCCACCACGGCCAGCACCACGGCGTCGGTGACGCCGCGCCCGCTGGGCATCGTCGGCCTCACGGGCGTGACCGCCACGGACCGTGAATACGACGGCACACGCGACGTGCTCGTCAACGTCAGCACCACGGGTGTCGTGACACCCGACAGCGCCGACCTCATTGCGGGCGACGACGTCAGCGTCACCGCGCCGCCCACGGGCCTGAGCACCGGCACCATGGCCGACAAACACGTGGGCACCCTCAAGCCCGTGGCCGTGGCCGGCTTGACGCTGGGTGGTGCAGATGCCGGCAACTACAGCGTCACCAACACCAGCGGCGTCACGGTCAACATCACACCGCGCACGCTCAACGCCAGCTACGCCGGCGTGAGCCGGGTCTACGACGGCACCACGGCGGCCACGGCCCTGGGCACTTCTGGCGACATCGTCGCCGGTGACAGCGTGCTCATTACCGGCAGTGGCCTGTTCACCGGCGCGGGCGCACGCAATGCCGGCCTGAACAAGCCCATCGAAATCACCAGCGCCACCCTGTCCAGCGCCGACGCTGGCAATTACGTGCTGGCCAGCACCACGGCCAGCACCACGGCCGACATCGCGCCGCGTTCCGTCAGCAACAGCTATGCCGGCGGCACCCGGGTGTACGACGGCAGCATTGCCGCGCCGGTGACACGCACCACCACGGGCTTGTTGACCGGCGATGCCGTCAATGTGGCCGAAAGCTCCACTTTCTCTGAAGCCGGCGGCAAGAACGTCGGCAGCGGCAAGGCAGTACTGATCAGCGGCATCACGCTGTCGGGCGACGACGCGATCAACTACGCGCTCACCGCCACCAGCGCCACCACCACGGGCGGCATCACGCCGCGGCCGCTGAATGTGACGGGTCTCAGCGGCATCACCGCCGTCGACCGCGTCTACGACGGCACGCTGGCAGTGGAGGTGCTGGTTTCGGGCACCGCCGGCACCGCCAGCGGCGACGTGATCGCCGGTGACGCCGTCACCGTCAACGTGCCAGGCTCGGGCCTGGGCGGCGGCTTGATGGTGGACAAACACGCCGCCAGCAACAAGCCCGTGGTGCTGTCGGGCCTGTTCCTCAGCGGCGCCGATGCACCCAACTACGCCATCACCGGCACAGCGGGTGTCACGGTCAACATCGCGCCACGCGGCGTGTCGCTGTCGGGTGTGAACGCCGTCGACCGGGTCTATGACGGCACCACGCTGGTGTCCATCAACACCACAGGTGGCACCATCACTGGGGCCCTGGCGGGCGACGACCTGTCGCTGCTGGCCAGCGGCAGCACCGCCAACATGGCAGACAAACACGCGGGTCTGGCCAAGCCGGTGGACTTTGCCGGCCTGACGCTGGGCGGCGCCGATGCAGGCAACTACATCGCCACAGGCGGCGCCGGCCTGACGGTGAACATCAGCCCGCGGACACTGACACCGACAGTGACGGCCTCGGACCGGGTCTACGACGGCACCACCAACGCAAGTGTCGTGCTCACCGACAACCGCGTCGCGGGCGATGTACTGTCGCTCAGCGCCGGTGCGGCCAGCTATGCCGATCGCAATGCCGGCACCGTCATCGCCATCGCCGTCAGTGGCCTGGCGCTGGCCGGTGCCGACGCCGGCAACTACCTGCTGGGGGCCACGTCGCTGCTGACGGCAGCCAACATCAACCGCGCGCCTCTGACGGTGACGGCCGACAACCTGAACAAGGTGTTCGGCGAATCGCTGGCCATCTCGGGCAGCGAGTTCAACGCCGCCGGCCTGGTGGCCGGTGAGACGCTGGGCGCGGTGTCGCTGGCCAGCGCAGGCGCGGCGGCACTGGCGCCGGTGGCAGGGTCGCCCTACAGCGTGACGGTCGGTGGCGCCACGGGCGGCAGCTTCAACCCGGCCAACTACGACCTCAGCTACGTCAACGGCCAATTGCTGGTGACGCCGCGGCCGCTGACCATCGCCAGCAACAGCCTGGTGCGTTTTGCCGACGAGACCAACCCCACAACCTTCGGCTTCAGCACCAGCGTGGGTGGCCTGGCGGGCGGCGACAGCATCGCCTCGGTGGTGCAGTTGCCACCGGCGGGCAGCGCCACGGCACCGGGCGGATCGGTCTATGAACTTCTGCCTTCCGGGGCCATCTTCGCCAGCGGCTTTGCCGGCAACTATTCACTGAGCTACGCCAGCGGCCTGTTGGTGGTGCTGCCCAAGCCGCCGCGCATCGGCGACACCGATGCCGGCTCTTCTGGCGGTGGCGACGTGAACTTCGCCATCCAGGTGGACGAGGCCGAAGTGCGCCGCGCGCTGGCCGAACTGAATCGTGCCACGGCGGCCACCGCCAACACCGCCGCGCCCAGCACCGGCACACCCACGGCGGCGCGTGCGCTGGGCACGGCCACGCCAGAAGAGATCACCATCATGTTGGCGGGCGATGGGCGGCGCATCAACCTGCCGGCACTGCAGAAGATGCCTTTGATCTCTTTTGACCCGCAACTGCGCCGGCTGATCTTTGCCGGCGACACGGCCACGGCGCCTTGATCCGCGCCCTGCATCGCACCGCCCAGGCCCAAAAACAGAATCGACAGCCGATGACGCACCCGATGACGCACCCGATGACGCACATCACCCAGAAACCGGCCCACTGCTCGCAAGGCGAGCGTTCAAGCGCACGACGTTCATCCTGGCGACCCGCCGGCCGCCGCTGGCTGGTGGCGGCATGGCTGGCCACGTCGGCAGCCAGCAGCTGGGCGGCACCACTGGACGACATCCGCCGCCAGGTAGAAGGCAGCCAGTTCGACCAGGCCTACCAGACAGCGCTGGCCAACCCGCAACTGATCGGGGACGTGCACTTCGACTTTCTCTACGGCGTGGCCGCCATCAACGTGGGCCGGGTGCCCGAAGGTCTGCTGGCGCTGGAACGCCACCTGGCGGCCGTGCCAGCCAACGACCGTGCGCGGCTGGAGTTGGCTCGCGGCTACTTCCTGCTGGGCGAGTACACACGGGCCCGATCCGAGTTCGAGTTCGTGCTGCGCTACAACCCGCCGGCCGGCGTTCGAGCCAACATTGCCGGCTTTGTGCAGGCCATGCAGGTGCGCGAGTCCACCGACCGCCGCGCCACCGCCCGCCTGTACGCCGAAGCCGGCGGCGGCTACGACAACAACGTCAACGGCGGCACTTTCCGCGACGAGATCTCGCTGGTCTTCGGCAACATCAGCCTGGCCGGTTCACCCAGCCAGCAGGTGGCCGACGGTTACGGCCAGGTGGCCGTGGGCGGCCAGCAGCTGATGCGGGTGTCCAACCGCCTGTCGGTTTTTGCCGGCGGCGACCTGGACCACCGCGCCAACAGTAAAGAGCGCCTCTACGACTTGAGCAACGGCAGCGTCTACATTGGCTTCACACAACTCAGCGGTGCCGCGCTGTGGCGCGCCACCTTGGGCACCAGCACCTTGCTGGTGGGCGGCAACCGCTACCGCGACCTGCTGCAGCTGTCGGCCGAAGCCAACTTCACGCTCAGCCAGGAGCTGTCGGTGATGGGCTTTGCACAATACGGTGAACAGCGCCACGCCGCCGCCGATGAAGTGCGGGACGCGCGCGCCACCACCTTCGGCGCCATGGTCACCTACAACCCGGCCAACCTGCCCTGGCAGCCATCGCTGGGCCTGCGCGCCAGCTTCACGCAAGAAGACAACTTGCGCCTGCGCCGCGACCTGGCCAAGCAGATGCCGCTGCTGCGCGTGTTCGCGTCGGCCACCCCCATCGATCGCCTGCGCGTGTCGTTGGGTCTGGTCGCTTACCAGCAGAAGTTTGATGGCCAGGACATCGGCTTTGGCACTGTGCGCGAAGACGACGCGGTTGCGGCCGACGTCGTGGTCAACTACGCGCTGGACGCCAACTGGTCGCTGCGGGGTGACGCGATATGGGCCATCACCCGATCCAACCAGGACCTCTACGACAGCAGCCGCAAGGCGGTGTCGTTGAAGCTGCGCTACCAGTTCTGACAGGAGTCTGCATGTCAAGCACCACCGTCATCCACCCCCGCCGCCAGCGAGCCATCGCTACCGCGGCCGCAGCCCTGTTGGCCAGCGCCCTGCCCGGCGCCGTCTGGGCCCAGGCGCAGGAAGCCCGCGTCGTGCAACTTCAAGGTGATGTGCGCGCCAACGGCGCTGCCGTCAGCGCCGGCCAGGCCTTGTCGGGCGCCACCGTCACCACCGGTGCGGACGGCCAGGTGCAATTGCGCATGGCCGACGGCACGATGATTGCGCTGCCGCCTGGCAGCGAAGCCAGGCTGGGCGCGGCCGATGGCCGTCAGCTCACCCTGGCGCGCGGCGGCCTGCGGCTGAGCACCGTGCCCGATCGCGTCTGGCGAGTGGACCTGCCCGACCGCAGCATCCGCACCAACGGCTTCCTGCGCCTGCAGGACTGTGGCGCGGGCTGCGCTGCAGCGCCTGGCCTCTACGGCCGCATTGCCGGCGGCGAAGCGGTGCTGGAATACCAAGGCGGCCGCTCGGTGCTGCGCAGCCGCAGCTTCCGCTGGGCCAATGCCGCGTCGCGCCCCGAAGTGCTGGCCGTGCAGCCCGCGCTGTTGGACGACACGCGCAACCAGGACGCCGCAGCGCGTGTGCGTGCCGAGGTGGCTCAAACACTCAAGACCGGCATGGAAGCCTTTCGCGACGGCAACGACACCTTGGCCGCGCAGTCCCTGGAAACGGTGCGCCGCCTCGCCCCGGGTGAAACGCTGGTGCCCTACTACCTGGGCCTGATTGCGCTGAAGCGGGAGGACAACGCACAGGCCCTGGCGCTGCTGCAGCAATACACCCGCGAAGACCCCGAAGGCGCCGCTTCGCGTGAAGTGCCCAAGACGCTGACGCTGCTGTCGTCAACGCAGCTGCAACAGGAAGTGGCCTCTGCCGTGGCGCGCGAAAGAGAAGTGGTGGCCAGCCCGCCCGAGCCCGGCAGCATTGCCGTGCAGGCCTTCGTGAACCAGGGCGACGCCAGTTACCGCGCCATGGCCAAGGGCCTGGCCGCGATGATCATCGCCGACCTGTCCAAGGTGCCGGGCCTGAAGGTGCTGGAACGAGAGAAGGTGCAACTGCTGGTCAACGAAGCCAAGCTGGGTGACAGCGGCCTGGCCGACAAAGAATCGGCCGTGCGTTCGGGCCGCTTGATGCGCGCCGAAAAAGTCGTGGTCGGCAACTTCGAGGTGCAGTGATGAGAAGCTTCCGTTCGACCCTGACCGCCACGGCGCTGGCCGTGCTCTGCGTGCACGCCGGCAACGCTTCGGCGCAGACCTTTTCGCTGGAAGGCGCCGTCATCGACAGCCGCACAGGCGTCAGCCTTGGCGTGGTCACCGAGCGCGGTGACCTGGGCACCGTGTTCCGGGCGCAGAAGGCCATGACCTTTGGCATCCTGCGCTCGGCCGGCATCTCGCTGGAACAGCTGAGCCCCGAGGTGCGCGCGCGCATCGAACGCTTCCAGACTACGAATGTCGAAGCTTTCCGTGCTTTCTCGCAAGGCCTGGAACTGAAGGACCAGGGCAAGTTTGCCGAAGCGCGCGAGTTCTTCAAACGCGCCGCCGACCTGGACCCCAACTTCGCGCTGGCCGCGGAACAGCAGCAGTCCATGCCCGATGTGAACCTGGGCAGCAACGTGCAGATGCGCGCCGTGATGCTGGCTGCAGCTGGGGCCGCGGTGGACCGCGGCAAGGCCGCTTTCGTCGTGGACGTGGCGCGTGCCGTGGCCGCCATCCAGGCCGGGCAGACGGTGATCACCGTGCCGGCCGCCGACACCACAGCGGCGGCCGGTGGCGGCTACACCAGCAACCCGCCGGGCTCGGGCACCCAGTTTGTCGCCAACCAGGTGGTGGGGCTTTCCTATACCTTTGCCGGCGCGGGCGCCCTGAGCTTCAGCCTGACCAACCCCAACGAATGGCGGGCCGACGACGTGCGTGTGAGCGCCGCCGGCGTGCTGGACTCGGTGGGCAGCGCCCGCAGCGGCTTTCTGGCGCAGCGCGGCACGGCCGCATCGGCCAACACTGGCAACCTGAGCTTGAGCGACGGCGCCGTGGCCTACTGGGGATCCTGGCTGTCCACACCTGCAGCCAGCGCGGCCGTCAGCGTGTCGGGTGTGACCGTCACCGCGCCCCAGCTGGGCCAGGTGGACTATGTGATTGCCGATGCGCCGCGGGTCATGCCCAGCACAGGCACGGCCGTCTTCACGCCTGCCGGCGGGCTGATGAACAGCGTGACCGGCACCATCGCCGTCAACTTTGCCAGCCGCGACGTGGCGCTGCGCGACCTGGGCTTCCAGCTCGGCAGCCTGAGCTTTGCCGGCCTCAACGGCAACAGCCGCTTCGACGCCGCCATCGCATCAGGCGCCTTCAACGGCAGCTACACATCGGGCACCTGCACGGGCTGTTCGGCCTTCAACCCGTTGTCCAGCGTCTACACCGGCAACTTCGTGGGGCGCGATGCCAACGGCCTGGTGTTTTCGACCTTCCTGCTCACGGGCGGCAGCGGCACGGCTTCAGGCGTGCACCTCTTCACCCGACCCTGACAGGCAGCGCGGACTGCAGGGCCTGCTCCAGGTCGGCCTGCAGGTCGGCGACGGTTTCCAGGCCCACCGAAAAGCGCACCAGGTGGCCGCTTAGGCCCTTCTGGATGTCGGTGGTTTCGCGCATGCCGGCCAGGTTGTAAGGCACCACCAGGCTCATGGGCCCGGCCCAGGAATAGCCGATGCGGAAGAGCTTCAGCGCATCAACGAAGGCGTGCACCTGGCTCTGGCTGTAGCGCTGGTCGATCAAGACAGAGAACAGGCCTGCTGCCGCGGTGCAAGTCTTGCGCCAGTGTTCGTGGCCGGGTGAACCCGGCAGCGCCGGGTGCAACACCCGCGCCACCTCGGGCCGCGCGGCCAGCCACTGCGCCAGCGTGCGCCCGGCCAGGTCTTGCGCTGCATAACGCACGGCCAAGGAAGGCAGGCCGCGCAACACCAGTTCGACGTCGTTGCCGGCCACGCCATAGCCCAGGCGCATGTCGGTGCCCTTGATGCGCTCGTACAAAGCCTTGTCGCGTGTGCACACCGACCCCATCAGCACATCACCGCCACCGCTGGGGTACTTGGTCAACGCCTGCATGACGATGTCGATGCCGTGCTCGAAGCCGCGCAGCGCCACGCCTGCGCCCCAGGTATTGTCCAGCGCGGTGGTGATGCCACGCTCTCGCGCTACACGCACCAGGCCCGCCAGGTCAGGGAACTCCATCGTTACCGAACCAGCTGCCTCCAGCCAGATCAGCCGCGTTTGCGGACCGATCATGGCCGCCAGCGCTGCCGCGTCCATGGGGTCGTAGAGGCGGTGCGTGATGCCCCAGCGGGCCAGTTCCTGGCGTGCCAATTCACGGCTGGGGCCGTAGACGTTGCTGGGCAAGAGCACCTCGTCGCCAGGGGCCAGCAGCGCCAGGTCCACCACCGCCACGGCCGCCAGGCCACTGGGCATCAACAGGCAGTAAAGGCCGCCTTCCAGCGTGGCGATGCGTTCTTCCAGGTGGTAGCGCGTGGGCGTGGTGTGCAGGCCGTAGGTGTAGCCATCGCGCCGCCGCCAGTCCCGCGCGTGCAGCGCGGCGGTGTTGGGAAAGATGACGGTGCTGGCCTTGTGCACACCCGGCGTGGTCGCCGCAAAACCGGCCGGCGGCTGGTAGGGATGGTGGATCAGATCGGTGATCAGGTCTTGCGGCATCTTTGGATCCGGTTCAGATCGGCTGCGCCACCAGGTCGTGGCCGTCGGCAGCGACGATGCGGGCACGGGTGAACTCACCCACCTTCAAGGTCTTGCTGGCCTTTTCGGGTGCCAGCAGCTTGACGGTGCCATCGATCTCGGGTGCGTCGGCATAACTGCGTCCGACACCGCCCTTGCGGCCCAGGGCCGGCGCGTGGTCCACCAGCACCTGCATCGTGGCGCCGATGCGCTGCTTCAGCTTGGCCGTGGACACGGCTTCAGCCACCGCCATGAAACGGGCACGGCGCTCTTCGCGCAGCACTTGCGGCAACATGCCCGGGATGCCGTTGGCAGCAGCGCCGTCTACGGGCGAGTAGGCAAAACAACCGGCCCGGTCGATCTGCGCTTCGCGCATGAAGTCCAGCAGCGTCTCGAACTCGGCCTCGGTCTCGCCCGGGAAGCCGGCGATGAAGGTGGAGCGCACGACGATCTGCGGGCAGATCTCGCGCCAGCGGGCCAGGCGTTCGAGGTTGCGTTCGCCACTGGCGGGTCGCTTCATGCGCTTGAGCACATCGGGGTGCGCATGCTGGAACGGCACGTCCAGGTAAGGCAGCACACGCCCGTCGGCCATCAGCGGCAGCACCTCGTCCACGTGCGGATAAGGATAGACATAGTGCAAGCGCACCCAGGCGCCAAAGGGCTCGGCCAGCGCAGCCAGGCGTTCGCACAGATCCAGCATCCGTGTCTTCACCGGCTGGCCGTCGAAGAAACCGGTGCGGTACTTGATGTCCACACCGTAGGCACTGGTGTCCTGGCTGATGACCAGCAGTTCCTTGACGCCGCATTCGAACAGCGCGCGGGCGTCGCCCAGTACATCACCGATGGGCCGCGACACCAGGTCGCCGCGCATGCTGGGAATGATGCAGAAGGTGCAGCGGTGGTTGCAGCCTTCGCTGATCTTCAGGTAGGCATAGTGGCGCGGCGTGAGCTTGATGCCTGCAATGCCGCGAAACTCAGCGCGCGACTCGGGCACCAGGTCAACAAACGGATCGTGCGGCTTGGGCACGTGCAGGTGCACGGCGTCCATCACCTCTTGTGTGGCATGCGGGCCCGTCACGGCCAGCACCTTGGGGTGCACGGCACGCACCAGGTTGCTGCCGTCGGCACCTGCCTTCGCGCCCAGGCAACCGGTGACGATGACCTTGCCGTTGGACGCCAGCGCTTCGCCGATGGTGTCCAGACTTTCTCGCACGGCATCGTCGATGAAGCCGCAGGTGTTGACGATGACCAGATCGGCGCCAGCGAAGGTCTTGGATGTTTCGTAGCCCTCGGCGCGCAACTGCGTGAGGATCAGTTCGGAATCGGTCAGCGCCTTGGGGCAGCCCAGGGAAACAAAGCCCACGGTCGGGGGCCTGGTGGCGGCAGTGTTGGCCGCAATCGGAAGTGGTGTGCTCATTGCGCGATTTTGATGCACCGCGCGCCGGCGCCGAAAGAAGGCTATTTTTTGGCCGGCGGGAAGCCGCTCATGCCCGGAAACAGCTTGCCTGCTTCCTGCATCTTCTCCAGCATCGCCCGGCTTTGTTCGACATAGCTGCCCATCAGGCCCTGCAAGGCCGTGGGCTGGGCGCTCATGAACTGGCTCCACATCTCAGGGTTCAGGCGCTTGGGGTCGTACAGGCCCGCGCTCTGCGCCACGAACTGCTTCTGCAAGTCCGCGAAGGTAGTCATGTTCTGTTCCAGCATCGAACCCATCACGCCCTGCATGGCATGACCATAAAAACGGATGATCTGGCTCAGCGTGGCGGCGGTGAACATGGGCACACCACCCGACTCTTCTTCAAGAATGATCTGCAGCAGGATGCTGCGCGTCAGGTCTTCAGCGGTCTTGGCGTCCCGCACCTCGAAGTCCTCGCCGGCCAGCACCATCTGCTTGACATCTGCCAGCGTGATGTAGCTGCTGTTGTGCGTGTCGTACAGACGCCGGTTGGGGTACTTCTTGAGCACACGCACCGACTTCGGGCCTTCACCATCAGGCGGTGGAACCTGGGCTCGTCGGGACGTGGGCATGCGGGCCTTTCTTCAGCGGCGGTGTCGGTCCATTCTAGAAGCCCCACTTCAGACCCCGGTTGGGGGGTTTTCCCCTCGGGCCCAGCCCAGGGGCAGGTGATGCGCCGTTCAGACCAGGCCGTGGGCAACGAAGTGCGGGTTCTCGAAACCGGGCTTGCCGTAACGCAAGGGCTTGCCTTGCAGGTCCAGCACCTGGCCGCCAGCAGCGCGCAGCACGGCGTGACCGGCCGCAGTGTCCCACTCCATGGTGCGGCCCAGGCGCGGGTAGAGGTCGGCCTCACCGGCGGCGAGCAGACCGAACTTCAGCGACGAGCCCACCGCCCGACGTTGCAGCACCGGCCGAGCGCCAAGCCAGGCGGCCATCGCCACTTCATCGCCGTGCGAGCGGCTGCAGGCCAGCACCACGCCGTCGGGCGAAGGCCGGCGACACTGGATGGCTCGCCGGCCCGCTGCATCCTGCAGCCAGGCGCCCTGCCCCACCAGACCCGCGTACATGCGGTCGGCCACCGGCTTGAAGACGACACCCAGCACCGGTTCACCGGCTTCGATGAGCGCGACGTTGACCGTGAACTCGCCATTGCGCGAAACAAACTCGCGCGTGCCGTCCAGCGGGTCCACCAGCCAGAAACGCGCGCCGGGCAGCGGTATCTCGCCGCGTGCAGCGGCCTCTTCGGCCACGATGGGCAGGTCCGGCGTGAGCTTGCGCAGCGCGGCCACGATGCAACGTTCCGCACGTTCATCGGCTACGGTGACGGGCGACGCATCGGCCTTGCCCTGCACGGCAAAGTCAGTGGCGTAGACCTGCAATATCAGCACGCCGGCGTCGCGGGCGATTTTTTCAACCGCTGACAGCAGTTGGGCGTTGTTCGTCATGCCGGCTGCTCACCCGGTCCGCGCCCCGTGCCCCGCGCCCATCCAAACAGTTGCCTGAGCAAGCGCCAGATGAAGCGCAGGAACAGCAGCGTGAACACCGCTTCACCCAAGGTCACCAGAAAGGCAAGCAGGGAGTTCCAGCGCACTTCGCGCTGCCTGAACTTGGCCACCGCACGGTCGCGCGAAGTCTCGATGCTGTCGTAGAAGCTGGGGATGACCAGCAGCGTCAACACGGTGCTCGTGATGATGCCGCCGATGATGGCCACGGCCATGGGCCGATAGAATTCTCCCCCTTCGCCGATGCCAATGGCCACCGGCAACATGCCGGCAATCAGCGCAAAGGTGGTCATCAGAATGGGCCGCAGCCGCTTCTTGCCGGCGGCCATGAGCGCTTCTTCGCGGTCCACACCTTCGGCCTCCAGCACACGCGCCGCGTCCAGCAGCAGGATGGCGTTTTTGGCCACCAGGCCCATCAGCATGATGATGCCGATGAAGCTCATCAGATTGAGCGTGCCTTTGGTCAGCAGCAGCGCAATGACCACGCCGATCAGGCTCAGCGGCAGCGACAGCATCACTGCCAGCGGCGCGCTGAAAGAACCGAACTGCATGACCAGGATCAGGTACATCAGCGCGATGCCACTGAACAGGGCAATGCCCATCTCGCGGAACACCTCTTGCTGGTCACGCGAAGCACCGGCCAGTTCCAGCCCGTAACCGGGCGGAAAGTCCATCGCACGCGCCAGCTTCACGGCCTCGGCCGTGACCTCGCCCGGGCTGCGGCCCTGCACGTTGGCGGCCACTGAAATCTGCCGCTTGCCGTCGCTGTGCTGGATCTGCGAAGGCCCCTTGCCCATGGTCACGGTGGCAATCTGCTCCAGCGGCACCATCTGGTTGCTGCCGCCGACGGCGATGGGCAGGCGTTCGATGTTGGCGGCGTCCACGCGGTCGTCCGGGTGCAGGCGCACGGCGACGTCGCGCGTCTGGCCCGAGGGGTCGACCCAGTCGCCCACCTCGACTCCGGCAAAGGCCACTCGCAGGGCCTGCGCAGCGTCGTTGACGCTGATGCCCAAGGTGTTGGCCAGGCCGCGGTCCAACTGGATCTGCATCTCGTCCTGCGGGTCTTGTTCGCTGAGGCCCACGTCCACCGCACCGGGCACCAGGCGCAGCTTGTCCATGAAGCTGTTGGTGATCTCCAGCAGCTTGCGTGAATCCGCGCCCGTGAAGCGGATCTGCACCGGTTTCTGCGCGCCGTTGTTCAGGTCGTCCAGCACCACGTATTCCGCGCCCACCAGGCGTGCGGCCAGGGTGCGCAGTTCCTTGCCCACTTGCACCGAAGAACGTTTGCGTGTCGTGCTCTTGCCGATGTCCACATAGACCCGGCCGCCACCCACACGCACCTGGCTGTTGGTGGCCTTGGTTTCAGGCAGCGTGCGGGCCAGCGCGGCCACCGCTTCGAGCTTGAGGCGTGCGTACTCCAGGCTGCTGGACGACGGTGTGCGCACGTCGATGGCCAGCGTGCCGGCATCGGCCGAAGGCAGGAAGCTGGAGCCCCCGAAACGGGCCTGCAGGCCGACGGCCGCCACCAGGCTCAGCACCGCAAAGGCCGCCATCCACTTGCGGTGGTGCAGGGCCCAGGCAATGACGGTGCCGTAGCGTTCGCACTGGCGATCGAACCACACATTGAAACGCGCCAGCACCTTGCTGATGCCCCGTTTGGGCGCCAGGTGGTGCCCGGGCGGGTCACCCCAAAAGGCCGACAGCATGGGGTCCAGCGTGAAGCTGATGAGCAGGCTCACCATCACCGCGGCCACCACCGTCAGCGCAAAGGGCCTGAACCATTCACCGCTGACACCGGGCATGAAGGCCACGGGAACAAACACCGCAACGATGGAAAACGTGGTGGCTGCCACCGCCAGGCCGATTTCGGCCGTGCCATTGAGCGCCGCCGTGCGCCGGTCTTCACCGCGCTCCATGTGGCGCACGATGTTCTCGCGTACCACGATGGCGTCGTCGATCAGCACGCCGATGGCCAGCGACAGCCCCAGCAGGCTCATGAAGTTGAGCGTGAAGCCGAACAGCCACACTGCGATGAAAGCCGCGATCACGCTGGTGGGCAAGGACAGCGCCGTGATCAGCGTCGAGCGCCAGGAGTTCAAGAACAAGTAGACCACGAACACCGTGAGACCGGCGCCAAACACCAGTGCGTGGATCACGTTGTTGAGGCTGCTTTCTGCAGCGTCACCTCCGTCTTGCACGACTTCGATCTTGGTGCCAGCGGGCAGCGTCTTGGCGATCGCGCCGACTTCCTTGCGCACCCCGTCGGCCACGCCGATGGTGCTGCTTTCGCGTGTGCGCGTGACCGACAAGCCCACGTTGGGGTTGCCGTTGCGCACCGAAAATCCGCCGATCTCGGCAAAGCCGTCTTGCACCGTCGCCACCTGGCCCAGGCGCACCAGCTGGTTGCCACGGCGCTTGACGACGATCTGCTCGAACTCAGCCGGGCTTTCCAGGCGGCCGACCAGGCGGATGCTCTGGTCTTCCAGCGTGCCGCGCACCTTGCCCACCGGCGCGGTGGCGTTTTGTGCGCGCAAGGCATTCGTCACCTCGGTCACCGAGACTTCAAATTCGCGCAGCTTCTGCGCACGCAACAACACCGACAGCTCGCGCCGCAAGGCGCCGTTGACATTGACCACGGCCACGCCGGGCAAGCCGCGGAAGCGATCGGCCAACTGGTCTTCGGCCAGACGTGAGACCTCGGCAAAGCTGAGCGTGGTGGACGACACGGCCAGTTGCATCACCGGTTGCGCCGAGGGGTCCACCCGCTGCAGGATGGGCTCGCGCATTTCCACCGGCAGCTTGTAGCGCACGCTGGCGATGGCGTTGCGCACATCGTCGGTGGCTTCGATGAGGTTGCGGTCGTAGTCGAAGAACAGCACAAACTGCGCACTGCCTTCACGCGCCGTGGCCTGCACGCGGTCGATGCCCGAAATGCCCTGGATGCTCTTTTCGATGCGGTTGATGATTTCCCGTTCAACCGTGTCCGGGCTGGCGCCGGGGTACGGGATGTTCACCACCAGCACGGGCGGCTCGATGTCCGGGAACTGGTTGACACGCAGCTTGGACAAGGCCAGCAAGCCCAGCGTCATGAGCGCGATCAGGATCACGACCATGGACACGGGCCGCTTGATGCTGAAGTCTGAGAGGAACATGTTCTGCTCCTGCTTACTTAGGGGCTGAAGCGGAGGCAGCGGCCGACGCGGGCGTGGCCGACCGGGCGAACTCCACCGCCTGCCCGTCCACCAGGCCGCCGCCGGGGTTGCGCAAGACCTGTTCCCCTGCGGCCAGGCCAGACAGCACCGGGTAGTCGCCGCTGCGTGCGTCGCGCTCGCCCAGCTTCACAGCGACCTTGTTGATCCGCCCGCCAGCCACGCGCCAGACATGGGCCGCATCCCCGCTTCTGACCACCGAAGCCTCGGCCAGCATCAGCGCTTGCGCACCACCCGTCTCCACCCGGCCCTCGGCAAACAGGCCGGACACCTTGGGGGCATCCGCTGCGTCGCTGAAGGTCACGATCACCTCCACCTGCCGCGTGGTGGCGTTGGCTGAAGCGTCGATGCGGCGCACCAGGCCCGCAAATTCTTTCTGCGCAAAGCCATTCACGCGGAAGCTGACCTTCTGGCCCAGCTTCAGCTCGTGCATGCGGTCGGCCGACACCAGGCCCTCAAAGCGCATGCTGCGCGGGTCCATGACCTTGACCAGCTCCTTGCCGATGGCCGCCGTGTCACCCACAGACACCTTGCGATCGCTGACCACCCCTTCAAAGGGCGCCCGTATTTCGGTGCGGCGCAGCTGCTGGCGTGCAGTGGCCACACGGCCACGTGCAGCCACAAGATCGCTCTGTGCGTTGTTGCGGCGCACCTCGGCGTCTTCCAGCGCCTGCATCGACGTCATGCCCTGCCCTTGCAGCGTCTTCTGCCGTTGCACCTGGCGCTGGGTCTGGTCGAAGGCCTGCGACGACGCACGCAAGGCTTCTTCCGCCGAGGTCAGGCTGTCGCGGATGGAAGTGTCATCCAGCCGCACCAGCAGGTCACCCTGGCGCACGGGTTCGCCGTTTTCTTTCAACACCTGCTGCACGATCGCGCCGACTTCGGCGCGCAAGTCCGCACGGCGTTGGGGCTGCAGCGAGCCACTGATGACCGGGCCCGTAGCCAGCAGGCTGCTGTCCACAGCGCGCAAATCTTCGGGCGCCAGCAGCAGCGTGGCGACTGGCTTGGCCGGCGCCGAAGCGGCCTTGCCGGCGGACTTGGCCTCGTTGCTTTCGGTTGATGGTGACCGGTCACAAGCCACAAGCACAGCAGCGGCCAGGGCCGCCAGGAAGAGTTGACGCATGAGCGGTGGCCCCTTGCGCACGGCGCAGGTCGGCCTGTTGGTTTGAACAGTCGCAAATCTAACCGGGGGAAGCCGCCGGCCCAAGAACCTTGCGACGAAACCACGTCCTCACTTCGCCAGTGGCAGCTGGGCGCGGCCAAGGACAGCGGCGGCCTGCCATGCAGATAGCGCTGTCATGCGGACGTCATGCGGATGTCATGCACACAAGGTATCATTTCTACATTACTGGAAATATCGTGGTTATGAACTTCAGGCGCAAGAAAGCAGTGACAGCATGAGAGTGGGCATCAACGGCATGGGCCGCATCGGGCGGCTGGCCTTGCGCGCCGCCATGGGCGCAGCCGAGCGACCGTTGGACGACCCCCGACGGGCCAACCGCCTGGAGGTGGTGCACCTCAACGAACTGCAAGGCGGTGCTGCCACCACCGCTCACCTGCTGCAGTTTGACAGCGTGCAGGGCCGCTGGCGGGCCGAGCTGGCGGCAGAAGGCGAATCCAGCATCCGCATCGACGGGCACCGGCTGAGCTTCTCTGCCCACGCCGCGGCTGCCGACATCCCCTGGGGTGACCTGGATGTGGACCTGGTGCTCGAATGCACCGGCAAATTCCTGACACCCGAGTTGCTGCAAGGCCACCTGGACCGTGGCGCCAAGCGGGTCATCGTGGCCGCGCCTGTGAAGGTGGGTGGCATCCTGAACATCGTGGTCGGCGTCAACCATGACCAGTACGACCCCGCGCTGCATGCCATCGTCACCGCAGCGTCGTGCACCACCAATTGCCTGGCGCCGGTGGTGAAGGTGGTGCACGAGAACCTGGGCATACGCCACGGCCAGATCACCACCATCCACGACCCGACCAACACCAACCTGATGGTCGACGCGCCGCACAAGGACCTGCGGCGCGCACGCAGCGCAATGCTCAGCCTGGCGCCGACGACGACCGGCAGCGCCACCGCCATCGCGCTGATCTACCCCGAACTGAAAGGCAAGCTCGACGGGCACGCCGTTCGTGCACCGGTGCTGAACGCGTCGCTCACCGACTGCGTCTTCGAACTCAAGCGCGGGACCACAGCGGAAGAAGTCAACCAGCTCTTCGTCGCAGCCGCCAAGGGCCCGCTGGCCGGCATCCTGGGCTACGAAGAACGACCCCTGGTCAGCGCCGATTACGCCGGCGACACGCGCAGCGCCATCGTCGACGCACTGTCCACCCTGGTCACCGACGGCACGATGTTGAAGGTCTACGCCTGGTACGACAACGAGATGGGCTACGCCTGCCGCATGGTGGACCTGGCCTGCCACCTGCGGGCACGCGGCATCTGAGCACCAGGGCCGGCGCATGAACACGGGCACTCGAAACTACGCCATCGTCACGGCCGCGTATTGGGGCTTCACGCTCAGCGATGGCGCCTTGCGCATGCTGGTGCTGCTGCACTTCTACCGGCTGGGCTATTCGCCTTTCACGCTGGCGTTCCTGTTCCTGCTGTACGAAGCGATGGGCGTGGTGGCCAACCTGGTCGGCGGCTGGCTGGCCACACGCTACGGCATCGCGCGGATGTTGACGGTGGGGCTGGCCACGCAGATCACCGGCTTCCTGCTGCTGTCGGCGCTGTCGCCGTCCTGGACGGCGGTGATGTCGGTGGCCTGGGTCGTGTTGGCGCAAGGCGTCTGCGGCGTGGCAAAGGACCTGACCAAGACCGCCAGCAAGTCGGCCATCAAACTGACGGCCGGCGACGCGTCGGGCCAGCTCTTCAAGTGGGTGGCCTTCTTCACCGGCAGCAAGAACGCGATGAAGGGCGTGGGCTTCTTCCTCGGCGGTGTGCTCCTGCAGACGCTGGGCTTCCAGGCCTCGTTGTGGACCATGGCCGGCCTGCTGTCGCTGGTCTTCATCGGCGTGGTGAGCTTCGTGCCGCCGCTGATGGGCAAGAGCAAGGCGTCGAAATCGGCCAAGGAACTGTTCGCCAAGAACCGCGGCATCAACCTGCTGGCCGCCGCCCGTGTGGCGCTGTTCGGCGCACGGGATGTGTGGTTCGTGGTCGGCGTGCCGGTGTTCCTGTACGCATCAGGCTGGACCTTCACCATGGTCGGCGCTTTCCTTGCGCTGTGGACCATTGGTTATGGCGCGGTGCAGGCGCTGGCGCCTGCCCTGGTGCGCCGCAGTGAGGACGGCCTGAGCACCGAAGTGCCGGCGGCGCGGATGTGGTCGCTGCTGCTGGCGCTGGTGCCCATCGGTCTTGCGGTGCTGGTGGCGATGAACGTGCCGAACCTGCAGTGGGTGGTCGTGGTTGGCTTGGGGCTTTTCGGCTTCGCGTTTGCCGTCAATTCGTCGGTGCACTCCTACCTGATCCTGGCCTATGCCGGCTCGGAGAAGGCGGCCGAGGACGTGGGCTTCTACTACGCCGCCAACGCCCTCGGTCGCTTCCTTGGCACGCTGCTGTCGGGCCTGCTCTACCAGTGGGGCGGGCTGCTGTCCTCTCTCAGCGGATCGGCCGCGATGTTGGTCACCTGCTGGTTCATCACCTTGGCGCTGCCCGCCGATCGGAACCCATGATGGAAGAAAAGACGGCTGTCGTCTCGCTTGCTGCGCTGGCCCAGGGCATGCGTTTGCGCATCTTTCGCGCGCTGGTAGGTGTGGGCCCGCGGGGCCTGACGCCGGGTGCGCTGTCGGCCACGCTCGACGTGCCCGCTTCGACCTTGTCCTTCCACCTGAAGGAGTTGACGACATCCGGTCTCGTGACGCAGGAGCGTGACGGCCGCCACCTCATCTATCGCCCGGCGCTCGATCAGATGAACGCGCTGCTGGCCTACCTCACCGCCCACTGTTGCCAAAGCGTCGATGGCGGCAGCTGCGAAGTCCAGCCGCCGGGCTGCACCACCTGCTGAGTCGTTCCTTCACATACGTTCGCCCGATCACTGCAACGCCCCTCAACGAAACCGCCCAGGAGCCTCTCATGAGCGCCAAGGTCTACAACGTTCTTTTCGTCTGCACCCACAACTCGGCCCGTTCGATCATGGCCGAGGGCCTGTTGAACAGCATGGGCAAGGGCGGCTTCAAGGCCTACTCCGCTGGCAGTCAGCCCGGTGGCACCGTGAATCCGTTTGCGCTGAAGACGCTGACCACGCTGCACATTGCGAATGACGGCTACCGCAGCAAGGACTGGGCTGAATTCGCCCAGCCCGAGGCACCGCAACTCGACTTCGTCTTCACGGTCTGCGACAACGCCGCTGGTGAAGTCTGCCCGGTCTGGCCCGGTCAGCCGATGACGGCGCACTGGGGTGTTGCCGACCCGGCCGCGTTCGAGGGCAGCGATGAGCAGAAAACCAAGGTCTTCTGGGATACGGCGGTCGTGCTGAAGCGGCGCATCGAGTTGATGCTGGCTTTGCCGCTTCACTCGCTGGACAGGATGGCGATCCAGCGCGAGATCAAGGATATCGGAACGCGCTGAGACATGACCACGGCCAGATTGCCAGCGCAGGCCGCAGCACCGGCGCCGATGAGCGTTTTTGAACGCTACCTCACCGTCTGGGTTTTGCTGTGCATCGTCATCGGCATCGCGCTCGGACAACTGCTGCCCGGCCCGTTCCAGGCCATCGGCCGCATGGAGGTCGCCAACGTCAACCTGCCAGTCGGTCTGCTGATCTGGGTGATGATCATCCCGATGCTGCTGAAGGTGGACTTCGGTGCGTTGTCGGAGGTCAAGAAGCACTGGCGCGGCATCGGCGTCACACTCTTTGTCAACTGGGCCGTCAAACCCTTCTCGATGGCGTTGCTGGGCTGGATCTTCATCCGCCACGTCTTCGCACCCTACTTGCCGGCGGACCAGCTCGACAGCTACATCGCGGGCCTGATCCTGCTGGCCGCTGCGCCGTGCACGGCGATGGTGTTCGTGTGGAGCCGCCTCACCGGCGGCCACCCGCTGTTCACGCTGTCGCAAGTGGCGCTGAACGACGCCATCATGGTGTTCGCCTTTGCGCCGCTGGTCGCGCTGCTGCTGGGCCTGTCGGCGATCACGGTGCCGTGGGACACGCTGATCACCTCCGTCGTGCTGTACATCGTGATCCCGGTCGTGCTGGCGCAACTGTGGCGCAAGGCGCTGCTGTCGCGGGGGCAGGCCGCTCTGGACGCCACACTGGCACGCATCGGTCCGTGGTCGATCACGGCGCTGCTGGCCACCTTGGTGCTGCTGTTCGCCTTCCAGGGGCAGGCCATCCTGAAGCAGCCGCTCGTCATCGTGATGCTGGCCGTGCCGATCCTGATCCAGGTGTTCTTCAACTCCGGGCTGGCCTACTGGCTGAACCGGCGGCTCGGTGAGTCGCACGCCGTGGCTTGCCCGTCGGCGCTGATCGGCGCGAGCAACTTTTTCGAATTGGCGGTGGCCGCCGCCATCAGCCTGTTCGGCTTCGATTCGGGCGCGGCGCTGGCCACCGTCGTCGGTGTGCTGATCGAAGTGCCGGTCATGCTGCTGGTCGTGCGCTGGGTCAATGCCAGCAAGGGCTGGTACGAACGTGGCGCGGCCGCCGGCTGAGGCACCATCGGGCATGGAAACCTTTCGCGCCGACTCTGGCCTGCCGCTTGTCGACCCCAAGGTGTTCGAACGCCCGACAGGCGCACGCCTGGCAGGCGCCGGCTCATCGACACACGCCCCGCGGTTCCTGCTGCTTTACGGGTCGCTGCGCGAGCGCTCGTACAGCAAGCTGCTCACGCTCGAAGCGGCGCGGCTGCTGACGGCCATGGGCGGCGAAGTTCGCATCTTCGACCCCGCGGGGCTGCCGCTGCCAGACAGCGTGCCCGACAGTCACCCCAAGGTGCAAGAGCTGCGCGAAGCGGCAGCCTGGTCCGAGAGCATGGTCTGGACCTCACCGGAGCGCCACGGCGCCATGACCGGCATCATGAAAGCGCAGATCGACTGGATCCCACTCAGCCTGGGCGCCGTGCGCCCGACACAGGGCAAGACGCTGGCGGTAATGGAAGTGTCCGGCGGCTCGCAGTCCTTCAACGCGGTGAACCAGATGCGGGTGCTGGGCCGCTGGATGCGCATGATCACGATCCCGAACCAGTCGTCGGTGGCCAAGGCCTTCCAGGAATTCGACGATGCCGGCCGCATGAAGCCCTCGGCCTTCTACGAGCGTGTCGTTGACGTGATGGAGGAGTTGGTGAAGTTCACGCTGCTCACACGCGACGTGGCGCCCTACCTGGTGGACCGCTACAGCGAAAGGCGCGAAAGCGCTGCCGAATTGTCGCAACGGGTGAATCGGCGCGCGATCTGATCACCGGCTGGCCGCAAAGCCCGCGCCGCGCAAGAAAAAGCACCTGGTGTTGCCGCCAGCGCCGCCGTACCGGCCGCTGGGCTGGCAAAGTTGAAGGTCAGGGTCTGCCAGGCTTTGGCCATGGTGACAGTCGCCTCGGTCTCGACCGACTTGGTCGGGTCGGCCGCGTTCTCTACCTTCCATCGCACCGGTACACCGGCCGCTGGCGACCATACACCCACGGTCATCGTCTTGGCGGTGCTGCTGACGCCGATCGGCGCCCCCGCCTGGCTCGGCAGCTTGTGCTGACCCGTCCCTGGGCCGTTCTTGCCCTGGCCCTCCCAAATGCACGCCGGTAGTCTTCCTTTCGGGGCACGCGATGCAGCGCCGGCTTTAGGGCGCGCTGAATGGGGTTCAGGCGTCGGCTTCGGGGCCCAGCACGTCGTCGCGCGTGCGCTTTTGCAGGTCCAGGCCGCGGTCCGGCGATTCGGCTATCTGCCGGGGGCTGGTTCCCGGGGGTATCAGTTCCTCGATCACCAGCGTGCCGTAGTGCTGGGCCCGGGTGGCGTGCGCGCGCGTTGCCACCTCGGTGACGCATTGCACCTGTTCGGCGTCGTCGGCGCTGACGACGACGAAGCTCTGGCCCTGCAGTGCCAGCGCCAGGTGAGCCTTGACGAGATTCAGGTCCTGCCCCAGCGAAGCCAGACCGCCGGCATTGCCGATGTCTGTTTCCGCCTGTGCCCGCATCTCGTCGGGGGTGTAGCGGAAGACGTCCGAATCGACGAAGCCGGCGTCTCGCAATGCGCTCACGGCAGCGTCGGAATCGGCGGCAGTCTCAAAGGACATCAGCACGTGGTCAACGGGCTTGAACACGCCAAATGAGGTGGGATGGGGATTCATGGGCATGGTGGGTACTTTCCGGATGAACGTGACTGAGTGTGCGGCGGAACCGGCGAGCCATCAGAAGCTGCGCATGACCTTCAGGCTGCTGCCGCTGAGCAGCGACACGACGGCATGCGTTTGCACGGTATCCACAGGATGTGCCACGACCGCCCAGTTGCCACTGCGCAGGCCGCGACGAACTCGTGCAATCAGGCGCGCCTGGTCGGGCCTGAGCGACAGCGCACCGCCGAGGATGAGCCCGAAGGTGGCACCGAACCCGGCCAGTGCCACGAACCCCATGCCCGGCGTGCTGCGCAAGGCGGCGTTGTCGGTCGACATCAGCGCCACGTAGAGCAGCGCGCCGGCCAGGAATCCCAGCGCGCCCAGGGCCAGATGGGCGCGGATGACCGTCAACCAGATGCCGCGCTGCTCAGGCTCCATCGCGCGGCCCAGCACGGCCATTCGGGAGGTTGCGCCGTCGGTTGGGCCGAGCACGTTGACCTGGGCCGCCGAAAGGCCAGAGCCACCCATCAAGCCGCTGGCTGCCAGATCGGCATCGGCACGCGACGCAAACAGCCCGGCCACCTTGGTGACCGAACGCTCACCGAAAAACAGTGTCTTTATCCTGAGCATGAGGTTCTCCTTGGCCTATGGGTGTTCGCTTGGCGACAATCGCCGCGTTCCCCCGCCGGTCGGTCGCCCTGAACTTGCCCGAAGCTGCGGCCGAAGTCTGTGCGACGACGCACATGGCGCGCCAGCAAACCGGCCCTTTTGGCGCCCGCCGCTTACCGCGCGAGTTGCCACCCGCGCACGTGTTCTATCGCCATCGTCACCGGGAAGATGGTGTCGTCCACCGGGCCGCCCAGCACTGCGCCGATGGCGATGGCGATGGCGATGGCGATATCGAGCATCGTGTCTTGCGGCGCGTCGAAGGGCCCGTCGCAGGGACGATGGCACATCCGTGCCAGTTGTTATGACTTCTTGCGCGGGCCGAAGAAGTCGTAGGCGGCCAATGCGACGCCGCCCAGCAGGATGATGGTGATGTCCCACTGCGACAGTTTGATGATGTAGGGCGCCAGGAACAGCACCAACATCAACAGGCCTACCACGCCGGCCAGGCGTTCCAGTCTGCTCATCAGCGGCTCCGGTCAAAGAATCGCTGCACCAGCCAGCGGCAGGACCGCAGCAGGCGGCCGTCTTGATGCAACGCGCCCACCGCCTGAATGCCCAGCGGCAGGCCGCCTGACAAGTTCAGCAGGGGCAAGGACAGGCTGGGCAGCCCGCCAAAGCTCCACACGGTCTGCATGATGGGGTCTCCGGTGGTGTCCAGGCCTTGGGGTGCGGGGCCCAGTGCAGCCGGCGTGAGGATGGCGTCGTAGTGCTCGAAAAAGCTGTCGAATGCGCAGGCCACATGGGGCATGCGGTCACGGGCTGTCAGGTAGTCCAGCGCCGGCAGGCTCATGCCGCGTTCGATCTGGTCGCGCAGCCCGGGGCTGAGCTGATCGCGATGGTGCCGGTACTCGCGCTGCATGGCGAACGCCAGTTCGGCCTCGTGCACCTGCCGATGCCACTGCAGCGACTGTTCCACCACGGCAGGCAGTTCGGTCACCGTGACTTCGGCCTGCATCGTCTCCAGGAAAAACTCGCAGGCCTCGCGGGCTTCGGGGTCCATGCGGCCCCACCAGGGCGTGCGCACGAAGCAGAACCTGGGCTCGACCGGAGGCTCGCTGGCAGCCTGGGCGGCCAGCGAGCGCGGGGCCATGCCCTGGCTGAGTGGATCATCACCGTCGTCGCCCGACAGGATTTCAGTCACCCGAGCGATGTCGCCGATGTCGCGCGCAAACACGCCCAGTTGGTCCAGCGAGGGCGACTGTTCGAACACGCCCGTGCGCGGCAACAGGCCACGTGTGGGCTTGAATCCATAGACGCCGCAGAACGAGGCCGGTCGCAGGACCGAACCGTTGGTCTGTGTGCCCAGGGCAACTGGCACGATGCCCGCCGCCACGGCCGCGGCCGAGCCACTGGACGAGCCCCCCGGCGTGTGGTCCAGCTGGTGCGGGTTGCGCGTCGGGCCGGGATGCATGCCGGCAAACTCGGTGGTCACGGTCTTGCCAAAGACCACCGCCCCGGCAGCACGCAAGCGGCGCACGACCGTGGCGTCGGCCACCGCATAGCGCCCCTCGTGGATGCGGCTGCCGAAGGCGGTGGGGAAGTCGATGGTGTCGATGATGTCCTTCACCGCGACCGGCACGCCATACAGCGCCGGCAGCGGCTCGCCGCGGGCGCGCTCGGTCTTGCGGTGCGCTGCTTGCAGGCGTACCACGCGTTCGTCGAGGTCGGCAAAGGCGTGAATGCGCTCGTCCAGGGCCTTTGCGAAGCGCAGATGGCCATCGTAGAACTCTTCGATGTCCACCCGACCCTCCACCAGGTACTCGCGCAACTGTCGCGCGGTCATCGTAGGCAGCGTCTGGGGCTCGTTCATGGCCGTCACTTGAAGATGTCCGGGTTCACCACCGAGTCGTCACTGGGGTCGTACTTCGGGCCGGTCTCGGTGTTGAACAGCGTATCAGGCAGGTAGGTGACGATCTGCGGGTAGATGTAGCTCAGGGCCAGGGTGGCGATGACCATGCCCACGAAAGGGAAGCAGCCTCTGAAGATGGTCCACAACTCCAGGCCCTTGGGCGCGACGCCTTTCAGGTAATAAGCCGACATCGCCATGGGTGGTGTCAAGAACGAGGTCTGCAGGTTGATGGCAATCAGGATGCCGAACAGTATCGGGTCCACGCCGAACACCGGCAGCAGCGGCAGGAAGATGGGCACGAAGATGATGATGATCTCGCTCCATTCCAGGGGCCAGCCCAGGATGAAGATGATCAGCTGCGCGATCAGCAGGAACTGCACCGTGGTCAGGTCCATGCTCAGCATCATGTCCTTCACCAGGTGCTCGCCGCCCAGGTAAGAAAAGATCGAGGCGAAGGTGGCCGAGCCGACGAACAGGAAACACACCATGGCCGAGGTGCGCGCGGTGAGGTAAACCGACTCGCGCAGACGGTCCCAGGTGAAGGCCCGGTAGACCACGGCCAGGATGATGCCGCCCAGCGCACCCATGGCTGCGGCCTCACTGGGCGTGGCCAGGCCGAACAGGATAGAGCCCAGCACAGCCATCACCAGTGCGGCCAGCGGTACGAAAGCCTTCAGCACGAGCAGGATGCTGTCCACCACGCTGTACTCGGGCATGTCCGTGGGCTTGGGGCACAGCTTGGGGTTGATGACGGCACGTGTGACGACGTAGACCACGTACATGCCCGCCAGCAGGAAGCCGGGGATGATGGCCGCGGCGTACATCTTCACCACCGACACGCTGGCCGTGGCGGCGTAGACGATAAGCAGGATCGACGGCGGTATCAGGATGCCCAACGTGCCGCCGGCGGTGATGACGCCACTGGACAGTTTCGGGTCATAGCCGGCCTTGAGCATCGACGGCAACGCGATCAGTCCCATCAGCGTGACCACGGCGCCCACGATGCCGGTGGCCGTGGCAAACAGTGCGCAGGTGACCAACGCCGCCACCGCCATCGAGCCCGGCACCCAGCGCAGGCCCACCTGCAGGCTGAAGAACAGTCGGTCCAGGATGTTGGCCCGTTCGATGATGTAGCCCATGAACAGGAACAGCGGTATCGATATCAGCACATCGTTGTTCATCACGCTGAAGGTGTTCTGCGTGAAGAGGTAGAAGATGCGGTTGTCCCAGAAGCCCTCGCCCGGCGTGAAGTAGGCGTAGTAGCCGAAGCCGATGCCCATCGCCATCAAGGTGAAGGCGATCGGGAAGCCCAGGAAGATGACGAAGATGAACAGGCCCAGCATCACCAGGGCAATGACGGGATCACTCACTTGGCAGCCTTTGTGCCCTGCTGGGCCACCAGCGTGACTTCCAGTTCTTCCACGTCGCCGGCGCGTGGCGGCCAGTGGCCGTCGCGCAGGCAGACCAGACAGCGCATGACTTCGGCCGCACCCGCCAGCAGCAGCGTCACGCCGGCGAAGAAGATCAGGCTCTTCAGCGGCCAGACAGGCACGCCCGCCGGGCTGTTGGCGCTTGCCTCTAGGATGGAAAAGGAGTCGTAGCCGTACTGCGCGCCCGTGTAGACCATGGCGAAGATGCCCGGAAAGTAGAAGATGAAATAAAGCACCAGGTCTACCCGGGCCTGCGTGCGGGGCCGCCACTTGCGGTAGATGAAGTCGCCGCGAACGTGCGCGCCGCGGGACAGCGCATACGCGCCGGACATGATGAACAGCGCGCCGTAGAGCATGTAGCTCATGTCGAAGGCCCAAACCGTCGGCGCATTCAGCACATAGCGCATGAAGACTTCAAAGCAGGTGCTGGCCGTGAGCAGCAGCACGCACCATGAGAAGGCGTGGCCGATCGCCTTGCTGAAAACGTCGATCGTTTTGATCCATTTGTCCATCGATGCCTACCGGGTTCGCGCAGATCAAAAAAGTACTGCCGGAGGGGTCGACCTCCGGCAGTTTGACAGTGCCAGTGCAGCAGGTCAGACCGGCAGCTTGATCTTCTGGACGTGCTCGAACGCCAGCTTGTAGTCGGCTTCGTTGGTGAAGTGATAGAAGGCCACGCGACGCGACCAGCTGCTGAAGGAGTCGTTCACCTCCTTGAACATGTCCACTTCTTTCTCGAGCTTGGCCGTGACCTTGTCCCAGGCAGCCAGCTGGCCCTTGTAGACGTCGGCCGTGGTGCGCGAAACCTGCACCTTGTGCTTGACGATGAGCTCTTGCAGGTCACGCGAGTAGTTTTCGTGCGCCAGTGCCGTGTTGGCGGTGGAGGTGGCCTCGGCGGCGTACTTCAGGATGGCCTTCAGGTCCGGGGCCAGGGCATTGAACTTGTCCTTGTTGAAAATGATCTCGAAGAACTCCTGCGCCTGGTGGAACGAGCCCATCGAGTAATACTTTGCGACGTCCTGCGCACCGAAGCGCATGTCCGCCGTCGGGTTATTGAACTCGAACGCGTCGATCACGCCACGCTGCATCGCTGGGACGATCTCACCGCCCGGCAACTGCGCGACCGCCATGCCCATTTCCTGCATCAGGTCGGCGGCCAGACCGATGGTGCGGTACTTGAAGCCCTTCAACTGAGCTGCCGTCCGCGGCGGGCGTGCCTTGAACCAACCCAAGGGCTGCGCCGGCATGGGGAAGGCAAAGAAGCCCACCACGTTCAGGCCAAGCTTGGCAGTGAGCTTGTTCCACAGTTCCTGGCCGCCGCCCTTGTGGATCCAGCTCAGGCCGATGTCGGGTGTGGCGCCGCTGACCGGGCCGGTACCGAACAGCGAAGCCACCTTGGACTTTCCGTACCAGTAGCCCGACACGTGGTGTCCGCCGTCAAGCACGCCCTTGCTCACCGCGTCCATGATCTCGAAGGTCTTGACCACCGCGCCCGTGGGCAGGTATTCCATGCGCAAACGGCCGCCGGACATCTCATTGACGCGCGTGACGTACTGCTGGGCCATCTCGGTAAAGATTTCGTTCGGGCCCCAAGCGCCCTGCATCTTCAAGACGACGGGCGATTGCGCCACGGCCATCATCGGGGCAGCCAGGGCGGCCACACCGGCGGTGCCGGAAGCCGCGGCTCCCAGGAAGCGCCGGCGGCTGGCGGGCTGAGTGGTCGAGTGGGTGGGATGTGTCATCGTGTCAGTCTCCTTGGTGTTTGGCCTGAATGGGCGGCAAGCAGCTCAAGGCCACAAAGGTCTGGCTGCAGGCCCTGTAGGGTAATGGACCTTGGCTGACTGACAGGGGTAGCGCGGACCCGGTGATTACCCCGATAGTGCTTCGAAGGCTGCGGTGTGGCGGGTGACAGCAGATGCTGAGGCCCTCTTCTGGCTCATCCAGTCGCCGTGCTGGACTGCAAGGCCTCTCAACGACGTGCTCCAGGCCCTCGATCAGAGCCGCTGGCCTTCCGCTTGAATCCTCAGGCGCCCGCGATCGCAGACCCGGGGGCGAGCCAGGGTGGCGCGAAAATCGTCGCTGCCAGACCTTCTACCGCGCGCCCTGCCACACGCGCACGTTTTCGACCTCCATCGTCACCGGGAAGATGGTGTCGTCCACCGGGCCGCCCAGCGCCCCGCCGATGGCGATGTTCAGCAGCAGATACTGCGGTGCGTCGAAAGGCCAGTCGCGGCGGCCGGTGCCGGGGTTGCGGTACCGGTGGTAGACCACCCCGTCCACCGCGATGGCGATCTCGCTGCGCGTCCAGTGCATCTGGTAGTTGTGAAAGGCCGTGCAGGCGTCGGGCACGCTGGTGATAGAGCCGTTGCCGCTGCTGCCCGTGGTGGGCGTGTGCACGGTGCCGAGCACACGCGTGGGGTCCAGGCCGCGGTGCGCCATGATGTCGATCTCGCCGTCGTCTGGCCAGACGCCGCCGCTGCCCAGCATCCAGATTGCGGGCCAGGTGCCGCGGCCACAGGGCATCTTGGCGCGGATCTCGAAGAATCCGTAGGTCCACTGCGCCTTGCCGCGTGTGATCAGCCGCGCCGAGGTATAGCGCTGGCGGCCCCAGTCGGGCGCGGATGACAGCGACTCGAGCCGCGCCGTGAGGCGCAACCGGCCGTCCTCGACCACGCTGTTCTGGAAACGCGCCGCCGCGTAGTACTGCAGCTCGGCGTTCCACCAGCCCAGCAAGTTGCGCTCGGTGTCGTAGCCCCGGCGCGTGGTGTCGGGCAGCCCGGGTGTGTCGAACTCGTCGGCCCAGACGAGCGTGTAGCCGGCGGGCACAGCGCCGGAGGGCAGCGACGGAGCCGTGGCGTTGGTGCAGGCGTTGGTGCAGGCGTTGGTGCAGGCGTTGGTTCAGGCGTTGGTTCAGGCGTTGGTGGTGGCACGGGGCGGGCGCAGGAGGCGGCGACGGTGCAGCCACCGGCAGCGTGGCAGGGCTGCTGGTGCCACCGTCGCCGCCGCCGCAAGCGCCCAGGCCCGCCAGCGCCATCAGCAGGCCCAGGCGCAGGCCGTGGCCACGGGCACCGGGGCGGCGCACCACGCCTTCAGCCCAACCAGGCATGTGCCGCCGCCACGGCCCACATCGAGGCAAAAACAAAAGGCAGCGCAAGCGCCGCCCAGCGCCCGCGCTGCGCCAGGTGGCTGGCTGGCGCCAGCAGGCACAGGTCGGCCAGACCGGCCTAGTCGAACTGCCGCCGGCCACCTGTAGTCAGAAACCCAACCTCGACTTCAAGCCAAGTGCTTGATGCGACAGGAAAATTCGGGTGGGGCGCGGAGGAACTTCAGATTAGACAACAGCACACGCGGTGATCTTTGCTTGGTGAACGTCCAGCGCGATGACGCGCTTGTGCATCGGGGTCAACTCCATTGCGGGCTCCTGCAGCTTGAACAACAATCACAAGCGTGCGGGCACCGCGAAGGTGCCGCCGACCAACGGCCTACCGGGCAAGCCCGGCGGCTCTGTTCAATGTGGGCTGTCAGCCGCAGCCGCGCCCAAAGGCTCGGCCACGCCCGCAGGCAATCCTGGGTACGAGTGGTCGACAACGGGTCGAGCTAGGTATCGCCGCCCTGCGCGCCGAGGCGCCTGTGCTGGACACCAGCGCCATCACATGCACCGTCAATGAGCCGGGGATGATGAACAGGCTGCTGGACATGAAGGTGGACGGCCTCATCACCCAGCGGCCCACCCTGACGCTGCTGGAGTTGCGCAGCTGCCATCGGGTACGGCCGCAGCCGGCCGCAGCCGGCGTGCCGGTTCAATCCATGCGGATGCCCGTGGCCGGGAGGGCATCGCGCCAGAAGGCGCGTTCGCGCGCGATGCGCTCGCCCATCTGCGCTGTCGTGCCTGGCAGCACCGGCATGCCAGAGAGCTACAGCGCAGCAGCCAGTTCTGGCGATGCTGTGGCGGCGCGCAGGGCCAGCGCCAGCGCATCCACCGCGGCGACCGGCGTGCCGCGTGGCATGTAGAAGCCCCACCACTCGAGCAGCACCAGCGCTTCGTAGCCTGATTCGGCCAGCGTCGGCACCTTGGTCAACACGTTGCCGCGCAATGCGCCCGAGGTGGCCAGCACGTGCAGCCTGCCGGCCTGGTGAAGCGGCCGCAACAGGCCTTCGAGCAGCACCACTGAACTCAGGCGGCCGCCGATGAGGTCGGCCACGGCCGGCGGCCCGCCGCCGCAGGCCACGTGTTGCGCCTCGAATCGCGCCTCGCGCGCCAGCAGCGAGCCCAAGAGGTGCGCCAGGGTGCCCTTGCCCGGTGTGCCGTAGGTGGTCCGTTCGCATCGGCCCTGGCCCAACGGGCGTTATCGCCCAGGCTGCGCACCTCGTCGGGCACGGCCGGGCCTACCACGATGGCGAAAGCCGTCTCGGCGGCCGGCGCCACCGGGACGAGGTCGGCCGCCGCGTCGTAGTCCAGGCGCGTCGTAGGCCATGCGCGTGTAGAGGTAGGGGTACATGGCCCCGGGGGCGCCACCGGCGCGCTATCGGGTGAATGTCCTGAGCGTATCGGTGCGCCACCAGTTCTGACCTAGGACGCTGGCTGACCGGCGGCGGCCGTCAGACCAGGTCGACCGCTCCGGCTGACGCGGATCGTGCGCAATGAAGACCGTTGTAACCACTGAAGACAACTTGCGCAGGGCGCAACGGAACGGGGCCACAGGCCAGGCCGCGCGCCCAGGGCATCCCGTAAACTTGGCTTGCCGCCTGTGACGCGGCTTGCCCCTCGCGGTTGCAGCGCCCGAACCCCGGGGAAGGCTCATCCAGCAGTGGCTCACCCCAACGCATCCATCTTGGATTTCCCCCCTGTTCCTGCTGGCCATGCCGTGTTGCGAGCATCCGCTTTGTCGGTGCAGCGGGGCGAACGGATGTTGATACGTGGGTTGGACCTGGCCTTGATGCCCGGCACCGTGACCTGGCTGCGTGGCAGCAACGGTCGTGGCAAGACGAGCCTGCTGCGTGTGCTGGCCGGCCTGTCAAGCGCCGCGCGAGGCAGCATCGAACTGCTCGGGCACAGCGCCAAAGAGGCCGGCCCTGCGCAGCGCAGCCAGCTTGTCTACATCGCCCACCACAATGCCCTCAAGGACGACTTGAGCGCACTGGAGTCGCTGCAGTTTCTGGCCCGGCTGCAGGGCCTGCCGGCCGACACGCCCGCGCTGGCGCAGGCGCTGCAGGGCATGGGCGTTGGCCAGCACCGACACGCGCTCGTGCGCACGCTCAGCCAGGGCCAGCGCCGCCGCGTGGCGCTGGCGCGCCTGCTGCTGGCCAAGGCCGTTCCGCTGTGGCTGATGGACGAGCCCTTCGACGCGCTGGATGCGCAGGGCGTGGCCACGCTCAACATGGTCATCAGCGACCACGCAGCAGCCGGCGGCTGCGTGCTGCTGACCAGTCACCAAACGCTCAGCCTGCACAGTCCGGCGCCGCTGTTGCTGGACCTCCAGGGGCCTGCGGCAACGTGAACGCAGCAAACGATCACGCAGGGCCAGGTGTCGTGTCGTGGTGGGCCATGCTGTGCGCCGTGCTGGCGCGCGATCTCAAGCTGGCATCGCGCCGTCGCACCGATGCCCTGTTGCCCCTGGCCTTCTTTGTCGTCGCCATCAGCCTGTTCCCCCTGGGCGTGGGGCCTGAACCGAGGATGCTGCAGGACATGGGGGGCGGTGTGGTCTGGGTGTGCGCGCTGTTGGCGGCGATGCTGTCGGTGAGCAGCCTCTTTGCGCAGGATCTCAATGATGGCTCGCTGGAACAGATGCTGCTCGTGCCACACAGTGCCGTGGCGCTCGCGCTGGCCAAGTGCGCTGCGCATTGGCTGCTGACCGGCGCGCCGCTCATCGTGGCCGCGCCGCTCGTGGGCTTGAGCTTCGGCTTGTCCGAGGCCGCTTTGTGGGCCCTGGTGGGCGGGCTGCTGCTGGGCACGCCGATCCTGAGTCTGCTGGGGGCTTTGGGCGCCGCGCTCACCCTGGGTCTGCGCAACTCGGGCATGCTGGTGATCCTGATCGTGCTGCCGCTGGCCACGCCGGCGCTGATCTTCGGCGCCGGGGCGGTCGCCACCGTGCAGTCCGGCCAGTCGGCTGCGGGGCACTTTTCGTTGCTGGGTGCCTTGCTCATCGTCACCGCGCTCGGCGCGCCCGTGGCCATTGCCGCAGCTTTGCGAATCTCCACTGAGTGAGCCACCCCGTGAAGCCTTCACAATGGCCGACAATGAACGCCCTTGCACCGCCACTGAGACTGTTCACCTTTGCCGCGCCGCCCAGGCTGTATGCGCTGATGGGCCGTCTGGTGCCGCTGTGCTGGCTGCTGGCCGCGGCAAGTGCATTCGCGGGTCTGTACATCGGATTTTTTGTCGCGCCCACCGACCGCACCCAAGGCGACGCCTACCGCATCATCTTCATCCACGTGCCCGCAGCCTGGATGTCGATGCTGCTGTACCTGGTGATGGCGTTTTGGGCCGGCATCGGCTGGGCGTTCAACGCGCGCATGGCCTCGGTGGTGGCGCGGTCGATTGCACCCACCGGAGCGATGTTCACGTTTCTGGCGCTGTGGACCGGGGCCTTTTGGGGCAAACCCACCTGGGGCACATGGTGGGTGTGGGACGCCAGGCTGACCACCGAGCTGATCCTGCTGTTCCTCTATCTCGGCTACATCGCCCTGGTCAACGCCATCGACGACCGGCGCCGTGCCGACCAGGCCGGCGCTCTGCTGGCCCTGGTCGGCAGCATCAACGTACCGATCATCTACTTCTCGGTGAAGTGGTGGAACACGCTGCACCAGGGCGCCACCATCAGCATGACGGCGGCACCCAAGATGGCCGACACCATGCTCACGGCGATGCTGCTCATGACCGTGGCCTGCTGGGCCTACGCCTTCGCGGTGGTCTTCATGCGCACCCGGGCGATGACGCTGGAGCGCGAAGTCCATGCTGCGTGGGTGGGCGATCTGGTCGGCCGCGCTGCTGTTGGAAAATGAGCCATGAACTGGGGTAGTGCTGCCGAATTCTTCGCCATGGGCGGCTACGGGCTCTATGTGTGGGGCTCTTACGCAGCGGCAGCCGCCTTGATGCTGCTGGAGCCGCTGCTGGCGCGCCGCCGCCATGCCCAGGCGCGGCGCGATGCGGCCTTGGCTGGCACCGATGACGACGGGCTGTGAACATGCTTTCTAACCGGATCTGAGCCATGAAACCACGCCACAAGAAACTGGCCCTGCTGGGTGTCGTGCTGAGTGCCAGCGGCATTGCCGTGGCCCTGGTGCTCAACGCATTCCAGAGCAACATGGTCTTCTTCTACACCCCCACCCAGGTGGCGGCCAAGGAAGCCCCCAGCAACCGCACCTTTCGCGTCGGCGGGTTGGTCAAGGAAGGCACGGTGCAGCGCCAAGGGTTGAATGTGCACTTCGTCGTCACCGACACCGCGCAAGCCATTCCCGTCACCTACACCGGCGTGTTGCCCGACCTGTTCCAGGAAGGCAAGGGCGTCGTCGCCCAGGGCCAGCTGGACAACGGCGTGTTCGTGGCCCGCGAGGTGCTGGCCAAACACGACGAAAACTACATGCCCCCGGAGGCGGCTGACGCCATCGAACGGGCGCGCAAGGGCCAGTCGCGGCTGGAGGCCTCGGTGGTCGCGCCGGGCGCGGCGGCGACCGCAGGCGCGGGCAAACAGCCATGATCGCCGAACTGGGCCACTTTGCCCTGTGGCTGGCGGTGGGCGTGGCCCTGGTGCTGGGTGTCGTGCCCCTGGTCGGTGCGCAACGCGGCCGCAGCGACTGGATGCGGATGGCACGGCCGGCCACCCGCGTGCTGCTGGCCTTGATCCTGCTGGCCTTTGCCTGTTTGATCGTCAGCTTCGTGCGCAACGATTTTTCCGTGCTCAACGTGGCCTCGCACTCCAACAGCGCCTTGCCGCTGATGTACCGCATTGCCGCATCCTGGGGCAGCCACGAAGGCTCGCTGATGCTGTGGCTGTTGATGCAAGCCGGTTGGGCTTGGGCGGTCGCCGTCTTCAGTCGCAACCTGCCGCTGCCCATGCTGGCGCGCACGCTGGCGGTCATGGGGCTGCTGACGCTGAGCTTCCTGCTGTTTGTGCTGCTCACCTCCAACCCCTTCGACCGCCTCTTCCCGGTGCCCGTCGATGGCCGCGACCTGAATCCGCAGCTGCAAGACCCGGGCATGATCTTTCACCCGCCCATGCTCTACATGGGTTATGTCGGGTTTTCGGTGGCCTTTGCGTTTGCCGTGGCCGCGCTCATCGGCGGCAACCTGGACGCGCAATGGGCGCGCTGGATGCGGCCGTGGACGACCGTGGCCTGGGCCTTCCTGACCTTCGGCATCGCGCTGGGCAGTTGGTGGGCCTACTACGAACTGGGCTGGGGCGGCTGGTGGTTCTGGGACGCGGTGGAAAACGCCTCCTTCATGCCCTGGCTGGTGGGCACCGCGCTGATCCACTCGCTGGCGGTGTCCGAAAAGCGCGGCAGCTTCAAGTCGTGGACCGTGCTGCTGGCGATCATGGCCTACTCGCTGTCGCTGCTGGGCACCTTCCTCGTGCGCTCGGGCGTCATCACCTCGGTGCACTCCTTCGCCAGCGACCCTGCGCGGGGCCAGTTCATCCTCATCATGCTGGCCATCACCGTGGGTGCTGCGCTCAGCCTGTTCGCCTGGCGCGCGCCTTCGGTGGGACTGGGGGCACGGTTCGAGATGTTGTCGCGCGAGACCATGCTGCTGGCCAACAACGTGCTGCTGGTGGTGGCCACCGCAGCCGTCATGCTGGGCACGCTGTACCCGCTGATCCTGGATGCGCTGGGACTGGGCAAGATTTCCGTCGGTGCGCCTTACTTCGACGCCGTGTTCGTGCCCATCATGGCCGTGCTCGTCTTCTTCATGGGCGTGGGGCCGCTGTCGCGCTGGAAGAGCGACACCATGCCCGCGCTGTCGCGCCGCTTGCGCTGGGCCGCGGGTGTGACGGTGATCAGTGCACTGCTGTCAGCCTGGATGGGCGGGAAGCTCACGTTCATGTCGGTGGTGGGTTTGATGATGGCGTTCTGGATCGCCGCGTCAGTCGCGGCCGATCTGTGGGAACGCATCAAGCCGCTCAAGGGCATGGCCGGCATGCAAGCGCCCTGGTGGCAGCGCCTGCGCCAGTTGCCCCGCGCTGGCGTGGGCATGATGCTGGCGCACCTCGGGGTGGCGCTGTTCTGTTTCGGCGTCACCATGGTCGGCACTTACGACATCGAAAAAGACGTGGCCATGAGCCCGGGCGACAGCACCACCGTCAGCGGCTACACCTTCACCTACCTGAGCGCCAAGCCTGTGCAGGGGCCCAATTACGAGGCCATTCGTGGCCACCTGAGTGTCGTGCGTGACGGCAAGCCCGTGACCGAGCTCTATCCGGAAAAGCGTGTCTACCGCGTGCAGCGCAACCCGATGACCGAAGCCGCCATCTACACCCGGGTGCGCGGGGATCTGTACGTGCAGATGGGCGAAGTGATCAAGGGCGAGACCTGGCTCGTGCGCATCTGGGTCAAGCCTTTTGTGTCGTGGATCTGGTTTGGCTGCCTCGTGATGGGTTTGGGCGGCATCCTGGCCATCACCGACAGGCGCTACCGCGCCAAAGCGGGCGTCAGCGTGTCCGAGGGCGCTGCGGCGCTGGCAGGCGCGGCCCCCGTCCGATGAAGTCGTTGCGTTTTTTGATTCCGCTGGCGCTTTTCGCCGCGGTGGCCGTCTTTCTCGGCCTGGGTCTGGGCCTGAACCCGAGCGAAGTGCCCTCACCGCTGATCGGCAAACCCGCGCCCGCGTTTGCGCTGCCGGTGCTGGCCGACGGCGCCGGTGGCAGTCAAGCCCTGCGCCGTGAAGATCTGTTGGGCAAGGTATGGATGCTCAACGTCTGGGCTTCGTGGTGTGCGCCTTGCCGCGAAGAACATCCGCTGGTGATCGACATCGCCCAGCGCAAGCTGGTGGCCGTGTACGGCCTGAACTACAAGGACAAGCCCGCCGCCGCCACGCAATGGCTGCGGCAGCTGGGCAACCCCTACACCGCCACCCTGGTCGATGCCGACGGCCGCGCTGGCATCGACTTCGGCGTGTATGGCGTTCCCGAGACCTTCATCATCGACCGCCAGGGCATCGTGCGCTTCAAGCATGTCGGCCCGCTGAACGCCGGCGTGGTGCGGGACAAGATCGAACCTTTGCTGAAAACGCTCAATGCTCCTGGCTGATCGCACTTGTCGCTGGACCGGCCTGGCATTGCTGGCCGCTTGTATGCTGGTGTTGGCGGTGGCAGTGGCGCCGGCCTGGGCGCGCGAAGCCGCCCCTGCCAGCGCCGACCCGGCACTTGAAGCGCGTGTCATGCGATTGTCCAATGAACTGCGCTGCTTGGTGTGCCAGAACGAGACCATCGCGGCGTCACACGCCGACCTGGCCGTGGACCTGCGCAACCAGGTGCGAGAGATGCTTCGAGAGGGCAAGAGCGAAGCCGATGTGCTGCGTTACATGACGGATCGCTACGGCGACTTTGTGCTCTACCGCCCGCCTCTGAAGTCCACGACCGTGGTGCTGTGGTACGGCCCTGCGGCGCTGTTGGTGCTGGGCCTGGCCGGCTTGTGGTGGATGCTGCTCCGGCGCAACCGCCTGGCGGCCGACCAGTTCGAACCCGATGAACCTGCCTTCGATCCCGCACACGGCGCGCAGGCCGACGACCCCCAGAGCAAACGATGAGCGACACGATTGCCGCCCTGCGCAAACAACTGCAGCAGCTCAAGACGCAGCAGGAACAGGGCGCCATCGATCCGGCAACCTACGCCGCTGCCGCTGCTCCCCTGGAGCGCCAGCTCATCGACCAGGTCATCGCCACACCGGCAGCTGCCGCCCCTGGAGCAGCGCTTGGGCGCCCTTCCAGGGGGCTGGTGCTGGCTCTGTGCGCCGGCGTGCTCGCGGTGGCGGTGGCCGGCTATGCCTACACCGGTTCACCCGGCATGACGGTGGTTGATCCCCGCGTCATGTCCGCTGCCGGCCAAGCGACTGCCGCCACCGATGCAGCAGACGAAGAGCAGCGCTTTGCACAGGCCGTCGAGCAACTTGCGCAGCGTCTGAAAGAACAGCCCGACAACGCCGAGGGCTGGGCCATGCTGGCGCGCTCCTACGCTGCCATGAGCCGCCACGAGCAGGCCCTGCCGGCCTACGAAAAGGCGCTCAAGCTCAATCCGAACGACGCCACCTTGCTCACCGACATGGCCGATACCGTGGCGATGCAGAACAACCGCGATCTCGAAGGCCGGCCGCTGCAGCTGCTGGACGAAGCGCTCAAACTGGAGCCCAACAACATCAAGGCCCTGGCCTTGATCGGCACGGCAGCCTTCAATCGCAAGGACTACCGGCTCGCTATCAGCCACTGGGAAAAGCTGCAGTCGCTGACACCAGCCGACAGCGGCTTGCTGCCGCAGCTGCAGAGCAGCATAGCCCAGGCGCGCGCCATGGCGGGTATGCCTGCTGCAGTCGCGGCAACGGCTGCGGCATCGCCGGCGCCCGCCGCCAGCAGCCGTGCAAGCCTCAGCGGCACGGTGCGCTTGGCGCCGGCCTTGGCCGCGCAGGCCGGGCCTGACGATACGTTGTTCATCTTCGCCCGCCCCGCGCAGGGCGCGCGCATGCCGGTGGCCATCCTGCGCAAGCAGGTCAAGGACTTGCCGCTGAACTTCAGCCTGGACGACTCGCAGGCGATGGCGCCTGCGGCGCGGCTGTCCCTGTTTCCGCAGGTGATCGTCAGCGCGCGCATCAGCAAGAGTGGCCAGGCGGCACCGACAGCGGGCGACTTGACGGGCCAGTCGGCGGTGGTGGCCAACACCGCCAGCGGCCTGACCATCGAGATCAACGAAGTCGTCAAGCCCTGAGGGAAGGCGCATCGGCTCAGGGCTCCACGACTATGGCCGGGCGGCGGATCAACATCACCACCAGCGTCACCACGGTCAGCGGCACGACAAAGCCCAGCATCACGCCCGAGAAGGCCTGCAGCGCGTCGTGCTGCTGCGCCGCCAGGATCAGATAAGCCACGTAGGCCACGTAGTAGCCAAGGAAGACGCCACCTTCCCAACGCGCGATCTCCCGACCGGTCATGAAAACCGGCAGGCACGCCAGGGCTACCGCCAGCATCACCCAGATATCGAAGGCCAGCAGCGACGGCGCCATCACCAGACCCAGATCGCCTGACACCAGCCCCGACAAGCCCAGGCAGCCCAGGATGTTGAAGGTGCTGCTGCCGACGACGTTGCCCACCGCGATGTCGCGTTCGCCCTTGATTGCGGCCGTGACGCTGGTGGCCACCTCGGGCATGCTGGTGCCGGCGGCGACGATGGTCAGGGCGATGACGAGATCGCTCACGCCCATGGCCTTGGCGAAGCTGACAGAGGCCTGTACCAGGTATTCCGAGCCGAACACCAGTGCCAACAGGCCGGCCGCGATCAGGCCCAATTGTGCCGCCCAGTGGCTGTCCCAGGCACCGGCCCCGGCGGGCTGTATCGCTTCTGCGAACTCGTCCTTTGCCGCCTGGGTCTCGCGGCGCGACTGGACGACCAGGAACACGGTGTAGGCCAGCAACAGCGCGAACAGGAAGCCCCCGTCCAGGAACGAGAGATTGCCATCCAGCGCCAGCGCCAGCAGCAGCAGACTCACGCCCAGCATGATCGGTACCTCCTGCCGGATCAGCTGGATGTTGACCACCAAGGGCGAGATCAGCGCGCTGATGCCCAGGATGAACAGCACATTGAAAATGTTGCTGCCCACCACGTTGCCGATGGCAATGTCGGTGTTGCCGTCGAGCACCGCGCCGACGCTCACGGCGACCTCGGGCGCGCTGGTGCCGAGGGCGACGATGGTGAGTCCGACCACGAGCGGGCTGATACCGAACGACAACGCCAGCTTGGACGCGCCGCGCACCAGCGAGTTCGCGCCGATGACCAGCAGGATCAGACCACCGAGAAACATCAGCATGTTCATGGACGGGCACTTTACCTACAAACCTCTGCCCACCGCAGTGCAGACCGCCTCACACTGACAGCCACAGGAATTGAGTTCCGTGCAGCCGTCGGGTTGCGCCACAGCACAGACGCCATTCCCCGTCATGCTTCTCGTCACACGGCCATCGGCCGGGCCGGCTCAGGACCGGGGCCGCCACCGCGGCGGCGCGACACCGCAATGATCAGGTGCAGCCCTGCCCCCAGCAAGACAAGCAGCGCGCTGCCGACGCCCCAGATCACCCAGGTTGTTATGGTGATGGCGCCGGCCAGTGCCGGCGCGGTCTGAAGCAGACTCTCGACGACTGGTGCCAAGCCCGACAGCAGCGCAGTCACCCCCTGCACGATCTCCGGCGGCACCCAGGGGGCCAGCCACTCCGGCAGTCGAAGGCCCTGAATGCCCGATGTAGCGCCCGATGCGGCGCCTGTCAACGCGCCCGCATTCGAGACCGTCCACACCGCGACGGCATTCGCCGCCCATGCCGCCAGTGACCAAAGTGCAAGCAGGCTGAAAATCACAAACCAGCTCAGCGCGTAGAACATGATGGGTTCGTCTTGATTGAGTAGCAAAGGCCGCTAGTCTCCAGCAGCTTGGTTCTCGAACAAACCAGTTCCCGGAGAATCTAGACTTCGGTTTTCCCGATGTGAGATTGGCATGCTGAACTACCGCCATTTGTACTACTTCTGGGTCGTCACCAAGGAAGGCGGCTTCGCCCGCGCGGCCGAGCGGCTGGACATGGCGGTCCAGACCATCAGCGCCCAGGTGCGGGAGCTCGAAAAGTCGCTGGGTCACCAGTTGCTCAAGCCGGCCGGTCGCGGTGTGGCGATGACCGAGGCCGGCCAGGCCGCCTTCGCCCGCGCCGAGGAGATCTTCCAGATCGGTCAGCTCATCCCTGACGAGGTGCGCGAGGCAGCCAGCGGCAAGGTCGCCCGACTGGCGGTCGGCTTGTCCGACGGCATTTCCAAGCTGGCCGCTCATGCGCTGCTGGAACCCGTGCTGGCGACGCCATCGTTGCGGCTGGTGTGCCACGAAGGCGAGTTCGAGCAACTGCTGGCCGAGTTGGCGCTGCACCACCTGGACCTGGTGCTGGCCGGGCAGCCCGCACCGCGCAACCCGAACCTGCGCTTGACGAGCGAACGGCTCGTCGAGTCGACAGTGGCGTGGTACGGACCCGCTGCCCATGTGCACAAGGCCGATGCGGACCAGTTCCCGCAATCCCTGAACCGGCTGCCGGTGCTGCTACCCACTGGCCATTCGGCCTTGCGCCCCACCCTCGATCGCTGGTTCGAGGCCCAGGGATTGCGCCCGCACATCGTCGGCGAATTCGAGGACAGCGCGCTGATGGCCGTATTCGCTGCGCGCGGGCTGGGGGTGTTCCCGGTCAGCCGCCTGGGCGCAAGTGACGTGGGCTTGATGCGCGGATTGCGTTTGCTCGGCCGCTGCGATGACGTGAAGGAGGAAATCCACGCCATCCGCTCACGCCGCGGCCAGCATCACCCGCTGGTGCTGCAGGTCATCGCCTCGGCACGTTCCTGAGCGCTTTCGCACAGAGGGCATCGGCTTCGCCACGCCAGCCCCAGCTCACCGTTGGCCGGCGCGTCCGCCACGACAACAGTTCAGACCACCTGACGGCGAGCCGATGTCGGGGCGCGCGGCTCGTCGCCATCTGCCAGCCGCCAGTGGTGCCGGGCCGCTTCCAGGACCAAGGTTTCGCCGTCGGCCAGGTGGCCGTCGGCCCGTGCGGCGGCCAATGACAGGCGCACGACAGTTTCTTGAAGCGCCGGATCCGAGACCTCGGCCATCAGCGACGCCAAGGTGCTGTCATCGACGTTGGCCAACAGCGAACCTGTTGCGCACCCGCCAAGCAGCAACTCTTCGCATAGCGTGTGAACGATGTGCGGCAGGAGATGAGGTTCCAGCCCGAGCTCGCGCTCGGCACCCAGTTGCTTGAGGACGTCGAACTCGGAGCTGCAAACATGGCCGTCAGAGATGAGAACCAGCGCGACGATGCGCGCGGCTGCTTCTGGGCTGTTGTGGGGGTAGCTGCGCATGGGGAATTGCCTTCGGTGTTGACTTTGTGATGGAAAACCAGAACAGACGAACGGCCGCCTTCGGGTGGCGAGCGAGGCCGCCGCGAGCGCTCGCTAATCGAGCCACGAACGGGCGATGGCACTGACCGCCACGGGGCTGCTCCCGCGTACAAACACCTCGACGCTGCGACGTTTGTCGACGCCGCCCGCAGGCCCGCTGATGTCGTCCAGCCTGACCTTGATGCGTGCCACCAGCCTCTGAATCAGTCCCTGCGTCAGTCCCTGCGTCAATCCCTGCGTCAATCCCTGCAGGCGCCCCAGCTTCCGGCCCAGCCTGTCCGCGGTGCGCTGCTGCCACAGCTGACCTTGAAGGTCGTTGGAGCGAAAGTGCAGTTTCATGATCAGGGCCTGGAGAAGTTGAGACAGCCGGACTTTGTCGCCGATGCAGAATCGGAAAAAGCAGAGTCTCTGTGAGTCAGAGTTCGGAAATTACGAAGTCCCTGAAATGACGTGCAAGCGGATCGGAACACCGGACTGGCAAGCAGGCAACGGGGCATGGGAAAGAACCTCTGGATGATGCAGTGCCAGGAAGGCTGCCGATCACAGCGCGGACGGGCCGCCGCCACGAAACACCGAAGTTTGCGACGGAAGCCTCGTCGTTTGTTCAGTTTTTTCCGACGTGCGTGTTCACGAAATTCTGCTTTTTTCGACTGCCCCAACAGCCCACATTGCGACTGTCCCTCAACCGATGGAGATCCGTGATGCAAGTGCTCTTCAAGTCCCGCCATCCACAAGCCACCGCCCTTCGCGAACTGACCGAGCGTCGTGTGCGCTTTGTCCTGCGGCGCCTGGGCTGGCTGGTGCCGCGTGCCGAGGTGCAGATGTCCGATGTGAACGGCCCCCGTGGCGGTATCGACAAGCGCTGCCAGGTGGAGCTCAGGACCGACGGCGCAGGGTCCGTGGTCGTCGCGTCCGTGGCGAGCGATTGGCGCACGGCGCTGGACAAGGCGTTGGCGCGCGCAGCGCGATTCCTGATGCGTTTGTGGCGCCGCGGCAGCGACTCCCGCCGCATGCGTCAGCGCTTCATCAGCCACGAACGCTGAAGCCAAACGCACAAGGCATCCCGCACAAGGCATCCCTCATAAGGCATCCCGCACCACGAATCTCGTGTCGGCCATCCCTGAGGACTTGCTCTCGAGTGACCAGTTCAAGCGGGCAGACGCATGCCCCGTGGCCGAACGCAGACTGGCAGACTTGATGGTTGAGATACAAGACCCCACGCGGCGCCTGAAGTTGCTGCGCTTACGGGTGGCAATTTGCTCGCCGAGTGGTCAGGCAAATCAAACGACATGTTCTGGTGCCGCCTGGGGCGGGCTCGCGGGTGAACCTGCTCGACTGCAAGCCCATCAGCGTTCTGTACGGACGTGGTGGAACCTGCCCTTGATGGCCCAGGCCGGTCGTTGGGATGAGCCGGTGGAATGAGCCGGTGGAGTGAGCCGGTTTTCACCGAATCGTCACCAACAGTTTCTACTCTTCTCGCATGTGCAGATTGGCTTGCGCCCCGGGCAATTCCGCCCAGGCGACCGCCGCAAACAGGAGTTGAGCCCATGACCAGCGTGTTCCATCCCAACAACGACGAGACCATCAACCCGTCTGGAAACGAGTCCATTCGCGATGTCATCGACCAGTTCAACGGTCGCCGCAACTTCCTGAAGGGCACGCTTGCGGCCGGCGTTTTGACGGGCCTGGGCGGCTTCGGCACCAACGCCTTGGCCTACACGCCCAGCCCCTCGCCCTCGGGCGGCGGCATCACCTTTGCCGGCGTCGGCCCGAACCGGCCGTCGAACCCTGGCGGCTTCGTCGACGCCATCACCGTGCCCGTGGGCTACACCGTCAAAGTGCTGGCGGCCTGGGGCGATGCCATCGGCATCGCTGGCGCCACCACCCATTACAACCCGGCCGATCCGATGACGGAAGCGTTGCAGCTGACCACCTTCGGCCAGCACAACGACGGCATGCATTTCTTCCCCTTCCCCGTGGCTGGCGGGCGCGCCCCGTCCAGCGATCGCGGCTTGCTGTGCGTGAACCACGAGTACGTCGACCCGGGCCTGCACGTCAACACCGCCGCCTACGGCACCTACCCGCTGACGGCCGCCGATGTGGCCGCCCAGATCGCGGCGCATGGCATCAGCGTCGTTGAAGTGCGCAAGGTCAGCGGCGCGATGCAGGTGCAGCGCCCCAGCCCGCTGGCCCGCCGCATCACTGGCAACACGCCTTGCCGCATCAGCGGCCCGGCCGCCGGAAACGCGCTGCTGCAGACAGCGGCCGACCCGACCGGCACCCAGGTGCTGGGCACGCTGAACAACTGCGCCCACGGCTACACGCCCTGGGGCACCTACCTGACCTGCGAAGAAAACTTCAACGGCTACTTCGGCACCACCGCAGCCCAGCTGGTTGGGGCGCCGCTGACGGCCATGGAGAACCGTTACGGCGTCAACGCCAACGGCTTCGGCTACCGTTGGTTCGAGCAGGACCCGCGCTTCAACATCCGCACCAACCCGAACGAGCCGAACCGCTTTGGCTGGGTGGTCGAGATCGACCCCTGGAACCCGAACGCACAGCCGATCAAGCGCACTGCGCTGGGCCGCTTCAAGCACGAAGGTGCCTGGAGTGCGGTCGGCGCCGACGGCTCCGTCGCCGTGTACCTGGGCGACGACGAGCGCAACGACTACATGTACAAGTTCGTCTGCGCCGGCAAGTTCAGCAAGACCAACCGCGGCGCCAACCGCAACCTGCTGGACAGCGGCACGCTGTACGTGGCCAAGTTCGCCGCCGACGGCACCGGCCAGTGGCTGCCGCTGGTGTGGGGCCAGGGCGGGCTGACCGTCGCCAACGGCTTTGCCGACCAGGCCCAAGTGCTGATCAAGGCCCGCCAGGCAGCTGACCGCCTGGGCGCCACGATGATGGACCGCCCGGAATGGGTGGCCGTGCACCCGACGACGCGCGAGGTCTATCTCACGCTGACCAACAACAACCGCCGCGGCAGCGCGCCGGCGTCGTCGAACAACCCCGATGGCACCACCACGGCCGGCGCCGCGCGCCCGCCCACCGACGCGACCAACCCCCGCATCGACAACAAGTACGGCCACATCCTGCGCTGGAACGAAACCGGCGGCGACGTTGCCGCCACCACCTTCGAGTGGGACATCTTCATGGAGTGCGGCGACAAGGCCACCACGCTGACCCCTGCATCGCGCTACCAGGGCAACATCCTCGGTGACGATCTCGGTGCGCCGGACGGCCTGTGGTTCGACAAGGACGGCCGCCTCTGGATCCAGACCGACCAGCAAGGCGACGGCACGGGCGACTGGGTGAACATCGGCGGCAACATGATGTCGGTGGCCGACCCGGCCACGCGCCAGGTGCGGCGCTTCATGACCAGCCCGCGCAACTGCGAGGTCACCGGTGTCGACACGACGCCCGACGGCAAGACGATGTTCGTCGGCATCCAGCACCCCGGTGAAGACTGGGCGCCGGGCGGCTACACCAGCAAGAGCACCTGGCCCGACAGCGGCGTGAACGGCCCGACGACCCAGGCCGGCGTGGCCGTCAAGCCGCGTTCTGCGGTGGTCGTGATCACCAAGGACAACGGCGGCGTCATCGGCACCTGAGCCCGACGTCCCGCTCTCAACACCTGCCCATTCAAGGAACCCCCATGAAACTCAACACCTTTTCCGCCGCGCTGGCGCTGGCCGCGCTAACCGCACTGACGCCGGCCCACGCCGCGCTGACCAACGACCCCGGCGCCATCGCCGGCCCGACGCAAAGCGTCGACTTCGAGGCCTTCGACGGCCTGCTGACCACCGGCCCGGTGCTGGTGGCGCCGACCCTGTTGTTCACGGGCAGCCCGGGCTCGGAGCTCGGCGCCTTCATCGCCGACCTGGGCGACAACGGTCTCTGGGGCGCGGGCAACAAATTCGCCGCCACCGACCTCGTCGGCGAGCTGCGCTTCACCTTTTCAGAAGGCCTGCTGTCCCAGGGCTTCGGTGCCCTGGTGAACCACCTGGCGCTGCCGTCGGAGGCGTTCTCGGTGGTGATCACGGCCTTCGGCGCGAGCAATGAGCTGCTCGAGTCTCACACCGTTTCGGTGAGCACGGGCGCGGACAGCCTGAACGCGGGTTTGTTCCTGGGTATCGTGCGCAGCGTGGCCGACATTCAGTCGGTGTCGTTCAACGGGACCGGGGTCGTGGTCGATGACCTCATGTTCACCACCGCCGTGCCCGAGCCCGGCACTTACGCGCTGCTGCTGGCCGGGCTGGCCGCTGTGGGCTTCGTGGCCCGTCGCCGCCGCAGCGACAGCCATCAGCCGGGTCGCCAGCCGTGAACGGCGGCGCCAGCAGTGCCAACGCGGGCTGGCTCGCCAGACGCGTGGTGCCACTGGCGGCAGCCGCCGTGCTGCTGGGCAGCGCAGCGGCAGTGCAGGCCCAGGGCGCTGTGGAGTACAGGCTCACGCCCGTGGCCGACACCACCATCTTCGGCGCCCAGGACGGTGGCACCGCCTACGACGGCATCAGCGACGGCATCGGGCCCAACCTGTGGACCTCGGTCACGGCCGGCGGCTTCACACGGCGCGCGTTGCTGCGATTCGACCTAAGTTCGCTGCCCGCTGACGCCCAGATCTTGAGCGTGCAACTGCAGCTGTTCGAGGTGCGCGCCCGCGACGAACACGTGCTGGGCCTGCATCGTGTGCACGGCGCCTGGGGCGAAGGCAACTCCAACGGCGGCGATGCCGGTGCTGGCGCACCAGCCCAGGCCGGCGACGCCACCTGGTCGCACCGTGTATGGCCCGACGTGCCATGGATTCAGCGCGGCGGCGACTTCGTGGCCGACCCGAGCGCGACCCTGCCGGTGGGCCTGGGGCCAGGTACTTTCACCTGGGGCTCGACGCCGCGGCTGGTGGCCGACGTGCAGGGCTGGCTGACCCAACCGGCCGACAACCATGGCTGGATGCTCATCGGCGACGACAACGGCGTGCAGAACGCCAAACGGTTCGTCAGCCGCAACAGTGCCGGCACGGCGGGTCTGCCAACTCTCGTCGTCAGCGTCGTGCCCGAGCCCGGCACTTACTTGCTGATGCTGGCGGGCATGGCCTCAGTGATGCTCGTCGTCAGCCGTCGAAGGGGTTGAGAGCCTGAGCCACGGCTCGCTGGCGGCGCAAGCCTGAGCACAGCGTTGCCACTTCGCCCGCGTACCTGGCCTTTCGGGTCCAGTGCCTCGCGCTCCAGTGGCTTCGGTGTCAGGCCCGGCGCGCTGGCTTGAGCAATTCGTCGCGATGAGCCGCCACGAATTGCGTGAACTCGACCGGCGCTTGGCCCGTCAGTTCAGCCACCAGACGCGTCACGGGTGGCGTCGCCGTGAACCGCGGCAGCATGTGCAGGAGCAGCATCACCAGGATCAATCCGGGCTCGCGACCGTCGCGCCGCAGCGTTCGGTAAAAACGCCATGGGCCTGGCGACACGTAGGTGATGGGCGTGCCCAGAACCGTCGTCAACTGATCGGCCATTTGCTGAAAACTCAGCGGCGTTTCAGATGTCAGCGTGTAGGCCTTCCCGTGGTGCTGCGAGCCGGACTGCGTCAGCACCCGGGCCGCCACGCGGCCGATGTCATCGACATCGACGAGCGTGAACCGGGCGTTCCCGGCCGGCAGGAAGATGCGGTGCCGGCGCACCAGTTCTTCATGAAGAGTGCTGGTGAAGTTCTGCATGAAATAGGCCGGCCGCAGCAGCGTGTACGGCACTGCGCCGGACATCAGCCGCTGCTCGATCCTGTGGTGCGGGATGAACCCATTGCGCTCTGCCCCCTGCACCGACAAGAACACGATGTGCTGGACTCCGTGTTGCCGTGCCCGCGCGATCAGATCGCCGAAGTCGCCGTTGAGTGTCGGTGGGCGCAACAAGAACAGGCTGTCGCAGTCGGCCAGCGCAGCGTCTTGACTTGCGCTGTCGGCGTAGTCGAAGGCCACCGGCTGCACGTTCCCATCGCCACGCCATCTTGCGGTAGCCCCTGGCACGTCGCGCACAGCCGCGCGAACGACGATTTGGTCAAAGGCACGCAGCGCTGCAATCACGGCCGAGCCGACTTGCCCTGTAGCGCCAGTCACGAGAATGCGTTTCACGGTGCGGCACTCATCGCTTGAGCCATGGCGCGCGGCAAACGACATGGCACATGTTGGTGTGGGTGTGTCGATCCAGACATCCATGCAAGGACCAAGCGACAGTGCCGAGTCCCGGATTCCGACTTCAATTCGTCACGGTTCATGCCTACCCTTCGAAGTCCACGACCGTACCAGATGGCGCGGTCGCTTCCATCCCTGTCGAGGAACGACCATGATGACCAGCCACGTTGCCGATCGGCTTGTTGAACTGTGCCGCAAGGGCCAATTCGAGGCCGCCCAGAGCGAACTGTTCGCGGAAGATGCAGTCAGCATCGAACCCCACGGTGCGCAGATGGAGATGGCCGAAGGGCTGGTCGCCATTCAGGAGAAGGGGCGCCAGTTCATGGCCTCGATCGAGGAGATGCATGGCATCGTCATCAGCGAACCGGTGGTGGCCGACAACTTCTTCACTGTCTCGATGGCGCTGGACACGACATTCAAAGGCCGAGGCCGCGTGAACATGGAAGAACTCTGCGTCTACGAAGTCGACGACGGCAAGATCGTGAGCGAGCAGTTCTTCTACAGCGTCGAGTGATGCCCGGCTGCCGCCGCTCGACGGCGGTGGCGGCCACGTCCCCTCACTTGAACAGTTAAGGTCGCTTGCACGGCCAACCCAGCTGGGGTCTGCCGTGACCCGCTGGGCACGGCCTGTTGACAGGCCAGAACATTGCTCACTTCCCGCCGTTGCATGCCGCTCGCGCAAAGTTCGTGCCACAATTTCGGGAGCGATGGCCATGACAAGATGTCAGCCTGGCTGGTCGCCGAAGGGCGCTGAACACATCGGTGGCGGCGTCCGCCGAGGATCGAAGTACCGGCGAACCGGGCTTGGTCCCTTCCGAACCAGGAGACACGCCGTGAGCGAGTACAAGACCGTGACCGTTTACAGCTTTCAGGTCGTTGATTTCGGGCCGGAGCGGACTCGCCTCGCGGCCTTCAAGGCACCACGCGAACTGATCCTGAGCAAGTTCCAGGGAGAACCTTTGGAAGGAACTGGCGAAGAGGTTCCTGTCGCTGAGCTGGACGCAGAGGGACGCTATCGCCGCGTCGCTACCGGGTGGGGTGAGTTGCGCTGATCGGTCTGCTGCTGTCCATCGGACAGCAGACAGTGTTGCCAACCTGCCGTCCTGCCGTCCGGCTGTGCGCCAACACACGCCCTCCAAGGCTGGCCATGAATTCGGCGTCGATGCGCGCTGCCATTTGATCCAACTCAAAGAAACGAACCCGAACTGACGTTTGCCGCGAAACGGTCATTTGCGCTGTCCAGACTCTGATGCACATCCGATCAGATCAAGGCCCGAATGCAAAAGTCCGAAGCCGTTGCCGCCATGGGAAAGAGCAACTTGTTGCTGCCGGCCTGGATCAAGGCCGCGCTGGCCGCCAATGACCGCCTGAAGCTGTACCTGACGGTGCTGCAGGCAGCGGCAGCCCACGCAGCACACCCCGACGCCGAACCCCTGGACCTCGGGCGTGAGATGGCCGCTGCGGGCATCCAGGGCCGATGGCTGCGTGATCTGCCTGCCGCATCGTCGCAGGTCGATGGCGCCCTGCTCGTTCCAGAACTGTGTCGACTGGCCCAGCGCCTGGCCGAGGATCTGGCCGTCATGGCACGACCCCTGCTCGAAGCGCACCCATCGGGGACCGCCACTCGCGAACGGCTGGATCGCTGGGCCGAGTGGCTGGCTGCAATCGGCATCAAGCACAGCGGCGTTGAAACGCTCAGCAGTGAACAACTGCGGATGCTGACAAGTGGCAAGCGAGAAAACAAGCACCGGCATGGCAGCGACAAGTCCGTCGACGGCGACAGCGTGCACCTGCTCGTGATGGACCTGCACAAGAAGCTCAACCAACTCGCAGGCACCTTGTCCAACGAAACGATCGATGGCGCGCATGTCTGGCAACTGCTGCCGGCCGATCATGCGCGGGTCGAAGCGTTCATGCGGGGCCTGAACCGCACCGCGCCGTTGAAGTTCGACCACCCCGGCCTGGACACCGCCGCCACCCGAGACGGCAAGCGGCTGCTGCTGCAGAACGACATCGGGACCAATGACGCTCATGTGCTGGTGGTGCAGGTCGAGGGCAGGACGATCACGCTGAACTACTCGGACTTGCACCGCTCTCGCTTCGAGTTCTTCCAGGGGCTGCTGAACCCGTTCGGCGCGACGTGGGCCGACACACAATCGAAAGTCGACGCCGCGCTCAATGAAGGTCAGGCCTACACCTTTGGCACCGCGCACTTCGAATGCGCCAACGAGTCAGCTCTGGACAAGACACTCGAAGGCATCGGCTCGCGCATCGTCTTCCTGATCGACTGGAACCGTGCGCGCAAGCGGCTGCTGCCCTTCGTCGGCAAGGCCGACGCGATCGAGGTCTTGCGCGAGACGGCGCGCCTGGACGCGGGCCACATGGCCTGGCTCAAGGCGGGCGGCGAGCAGATGATCTTCGCGGCCATGCAGACGGCTGGCGAAGGCGCATTCCGTATCGGCGACCGACTGGACACCGTGCTGGGCCCATCCGATGCGCATGCATTCCTGGTTCAGGTGCTGTGCCTTGCGAGCAAGGCGCTGCTTGCCGGCCAACCCAGCGCACTGGTCGCCGACGAGACCCGCATGCTGCTGGCCCGCCGCATGCGCCAGCGCAGCAGCGAGTTCGACCTCATCGAAGAGCATGCCGCCTACTGCCACGCGCTGGCACAAGCCGTCAGCGATGGTCTGGCCCACGATGTGACTGCAGCGTCCGGCAAGGGGGACCACAAGTTCTCCGGCAAGGCAGCACGCAGCCTGGCGGAACGCGCCAAAGTCTGGGAACGCAAGGCCGATCACCTGGTGATACGGGCCAGGGACCAGGCCCAGCGTCAGCGCCGCTGGCAACCCGTGGCGCGCCTGCTCGAACTGTCCGACGACATCGCCGATGCACTTGGAGAGGCAGCTTTCCTGATGAGCTTGATCGCCCAGGACCACCGGCAGGGTTGGAGCGCAGAGGTGCACCAGATCCTCTCGAAGCTGGCCCAAGCCGTGCTCGCTGCGACGCAAGAACACATCAAGGCGCTGGCCATCGCACGTCGGCTCGCTTCCAGGAATGACAGCGCCAGCGATGGCAGCGACAGCGACGCCTTCCTTGCCGCGTCGTGGACCGTGCTGCAGTCCGAACGGGAATGCGACGAACTGCTGCGCAGCGCCCGCCGCGCGATCCTGGCCGCCATCAAGGACGCCGCAGCCTTGATGCTGGCCAACGATCTGGCGATCGCGCTCGAATTGGCGTCCGATCGGCTTCTCGTGGCGGGCTATGCGCTGCGCGACGTCGCGTTCGACCAAGCCGGGGCCCACCCGTGAAGTCGCAACTTCCCGAAGCCGCGCCGGACTGGCCGGACTCTCTGTACCTGATCGGCTGCCTGGCGCCTGCCGGCGTCGCGCCGAAAGCGTACCGGCCGTCTGCCCAGTCGATGGGCTTCAAGGCTTACAACCTGCTGCGCATGTCGGCCCTGGGCCTGCCTGTGCCGTCGGCGTTTGCCATCGGCACGGCCTACAGTCGTGACGCTGCAGCCAGCGCTGCGGCCGCAGAAGACATAATCTGGCGGCCCGGCCTGGACGCCGTGGAGCGTGCCTCCGGCCAACGCTTTGGCGACGTCCGCTTGCCGCTGCTGCTGTCGGTGCGCTCGGGCGCCCCGGTGTCGATGCCCGGCATGATGGAAACGCTGCTCAACATCGGCCTGTGCGACGCCACACTGCCGGGATTCCTGCGCCAGACCGGGAACCCGCGGCTGGTCTGGGACACCTACCGGCGGCTGGTTGCGAGCTACGGCGAGGTCGTGGCTGGCGTGCCGGTGGCGATCTTCGATGCGCAGAGCACTGCCTTGGTCGGCACACGCGACGAGCGCGAGCTCGATTTCGCCGAACTGCGTGAGCTGACACGGCGCTACCTCGACGCCTATGCGCGGGCCGCGGGGCAGCCGTTTCCGCAAGATCCACGCGCGCAGCTGACAGGCGCCATCGGCGCGGTGTTCGCCAGCTGGCAGTCCAGCAAGGCGCGCGAGTACCGCCGCCAGCGCCACACTCCCGACGCCATAGGCACGGCGGTGACCGTGCAGACGATGGTCTACGGCAACGCCGGCGGGCGATCGGGCTCGGGCGTGGGCTTCACGCGCGACCCGGTCAGCGGCGAGCCTGCGTTGTGGATCGACTTCCTGTTCAACGCCCAGGGTGAAGACGTGGTCTCGGGCCGCCGAAGTGCCTACGGCCACGACGAGCTGGCCGCCGTGATGCCGGCGGTCTGGCAAGCCTTGGGCGACACCGCCACCCAGCTGGAGACCGAGTTCGGCGACATGCAGGATTTCGAGTTCACCGTGCAGGACGGCCGCCTCTACCTGCTGCAGACGCGCAATGGCAAGTGCTCGGCCCAGGCGCTGGCGCGCATTGCGCTGGATCTGTGCGACGCCGGTGTCATCTCACCGGAGGTCGCGCGAGAACGTACCGCCGGGCTGAAGCCGGATGACCTGGTGGCCACAAGAACCGAGTCGTCCGATGGCAAACCGTTGACGCCGCTTGCACATGCGGCCAGCGCAAGCAGCGGCGTGGCGATCGGTGAGATCGCCTTCGATGAGACGGCAGCCCGGGCCCGCCAAGCTGCTGGCGCGTCTGTGGTGCTGGTCCGGCGGGACGCAGAGACCGCTGACATCGCCGCGCTCGAACTGGCCACCGGTCTGCTGACCCAGCGCGGCGCGCGCACCTCACATGCCGCCGTGGTCGCGCGCCAGCTCGGCAAGGTGTGCCTGGTCGGCTGCGCAGAGATGGAACTCGACGAGGCGGCACGCACGCTGCGGATCGGAGAGACGACGCTGCACGAGGGTGACTTGCTCACCCTGGATGGCAACGACGGTTCGGTCTATGCCGGTGCCGTTCACACGGCAATCGAGCCTCTTGCGGATCTGCAGCATCGGCTGGCTCAGCTGCGTGAGATCGACCGCAAGGTTGCACAACCCGGGAAGGTCAAGACGACGGCTCGACCGAGCAAGGCCGCAAGATCGTCACGAAAGGAGATCAACCCGTAACCCCCTACTCCCAGCGTCTCGGGGTCACGTTCAACCTCAATTTGGACACAGACGCTGCAGCGCTGTCGAAGTTTTCTCGCAGAAAAAGGGGCAGGCTCGAAACGTTGGCGACACCCGCGCCTTGCTCTTCGGCTCGGCCGCGTTGCCCAAGGCGACTTCACCCAGCCTCGTCAGCCTCTCGCTCGTCGCCGTCGGCAGCGTGCGGAACGGCGCACCGGAGCGACCATCAGGCCCGCGGACTGCGCCTGCGGCTCAGCCAAACTGCGACCAGTAGCCCCGAGGCCAAAAGGGCGAAGGACGGCGGCAGTGGCACGGGATTCACGGTAACAGTGACCCCAGTGCCGGCAAACTTCTTCTCGATGAACGCCTGCTGGACGCCCGTTCCGCCCGGCTGCGTGAAGGCGCGCAAACGGTTCTCAATCGTCAGCCCCACGTTGCTGGCACCGGACTGGATGACGTTCTGCTGCCCAGAAATGACGCCCGTGGTGCCGTCGATCAACGCCGACGCTTGCCAGTCGTGGTTGACTCCATCGTTCAGAGCAAGCGGCGTCAGCGGATTGACGACAAGGTTGTTCGAGGTTTGCGTGAAAACGGGATTCGCGAGGTTGAATGCCCGTAATTGCCCGTGTACCGAGACACTGCTGCCCACACCGTCTAGCAGGTAGTCACCAAATTCCGACAGGGCGAACGAAGTGAACTGGTAGTTGTTCTTGGCGATGAGCGTGATGCCGCTTACCGTCGAATTGGTCGACACCGACCCCTGACCGTTCAGTGACTCGGCCCTGAAGTTGGTCGGTGTGAAGAAGAAAGTGTTGCCGACCAGTGTCGGCGCGCCGAACAACCCCAGCAGGGTGTCGTCGTACTGCAGGTCGAAGTTCGTACCCGACAAGGTCACCAGGGCGCTGTGGGCCGTCCCCACCGATAGCCAGCACAGAGTTAACGCAACCGACATCAGCTTCGTTAGTCTTGACATACTGAGTCTTTCCCTGTTCTGACCGTCCTACAGAGGGACCGTACCCAGTAACGATAGGGCGGCCACGTGACACCATGACATTGAAATGCGGCGCACCATGAGCCGAAAAGACCATACCGGCGCACTCGAATGTGCCGCAACCTGTGGATTGACGGGACGGTCAACCTGAATCGACTGCGGCTGGCGCGAGGCCGCTTGTCAGAATCAACCGATCGCTGGGCCAGCGGCGGCATGAGACCTGACGCTGCATGCATCGTCGCGCCATGCGGCACACTTCCAACCGGGCCCGCGTGGCGGACACGCCCGCAAGCCACGAGCCGACATGCCCAGCCATCCCTTGAACAGACTCCGGCCAAGGCCCAGCAGAACCGGCGGAACGCCCGGGCCGGCACCGGCGCGATGAACGAGAGCGCCCAGGCCAGCGTCCGCACCGGACGGAAGTGGCGCAAGAGGAGCGGCACGGCTTGCAGTCGCGAGATCTCCTCGACCTCGTAGAAGCGCTGGCGGATCTTCGTCGCCGCGTGTTGCTCGAGTAGCTTCAGTTATTCCGGTTCGCGCAGGAACTGGCGACTCAAGCGCGCGATGCGCTCGGGGTATGTGGCCTGGAGGAGCAGCGTCTGGCGCTCGACGGGACACTGCTTCGCTACCGTGACGATGTCGCCGTAGAAACCCATGTCGAGCATGCGGTCGGCCTCGTCGAGCACGAGCGTGCGCAGCGCATCGAGGTTCAAACTGCCGCGTTCGAGGTGATCCATCAC
>ENA-ORBV01000567-ORBV01000567.1-microbial-mat-metagenome-genome-assembly--contig:-NODE-567-length-85178-cov-14.099411_pt1 | contig 85178 bp, 95 predicted proteins | sample MGYA00237777_ERZ505514 | MGnify/ENA primary metagenome ERZ505514 (study PRJEB26160, sample SAMN06269048) | microbial mat metagenome | isolation source: Oligotrophic lake microbial mat | place...
ATCGCCCGCGCGTAGACATCGGGCGCGCTGCCGGGCGCGCTGCCTACCACCAGCGCGATCGGCTTGGTCGGCCACTGCGCGCCTGCAGGCGCAGCGATCGCAATCATCGCCATCAACGCGATTGCGGCGGAACTTCTCCTTTTCATGCTCATTTCCTCTCCCGGTTCTGTGTGCCCTCGCCGGGCGTGATGAACGGCATCTTTGCCGCAAAGCCTTGGAAGTACCGTGCCCGCATTCTAGTTCCGCCCGCGTGCGTGAGGGAGCGTACCGACGCACGGGGACGCCGCTCCCATGCTCGGAGTTCCTTAATGAGGAGATCCCAGATGGCCACGAACGAAACCAACCCGAAGCAAACGAACCAGGGCGGCGAAGGGCGCAAGGACGAGCGCAAAGGCGTCGACGTCGGCCGCGACATCCCCGACCATTCGGATGCGGGCAACGCGCAGGCTCCGGAGGGCGACAAGTCCGGCACCAAGCAGACTGAAAAGGGCGGGCGGAACAGCCAGGGCGGCCAGTGGGGAGAGAACAAGGGCAAAGGTGGGAACGACAGCCACAACAAGAGGTAAGTCCGCAGCGAATCGGATGGCGCGTTAACGACAAAACGGCGGCTTGGCCGCCCGGTCAGTCGTAACGCGCCAATCCCTGGATCAGCTTCTTCAGGCTGACCGGCTTCTGCAGGAAGTTGTCCATGCCGGCGTCCGCGGCTTTCTTGACGTCCTGGATCTCGCCCAATCCCGTCAGGGCCACGATCAGGGCCGAACGTCCCGCATCGATCTTGCGGATCTGGCGCGTGGCCTCGTAGCCGTCGATTCCGGGCAATCCGACGTCCATCAGGATGATCGTAGGCCGTGCGCTGGGCACCGCCTGCACCGCGGCCTCGCCGTCGTTCACTAGGTGGACTTGGTATCCCAGCTCGACCAGCAGGCTTTTCAGGCTCTCGCCTGAGTCCTTGTCGTCTTCTACAACGAGAATGCATCGACTCGTACTCACCTGCATCCTCTCGGGTTAACGGGCTGACCGGCCTGCGTCGGTGTCCTGCGTCGGTGTCGCTTGCTTCGACCACAACGTCAAACCCTACACCATCACCTACCCGCGTACCGTGCGCCGCAATACCATGGCCGCCTTTTTGTCGCCCTCGCGAGAGGCGTCACACCCCGGGCGGATCCATTGCGCGTTCGAAGTGGCGGTGCTTCGCGATCGCCGCAATGAACTCGGACAGCATCGCTTCGGCCTGGCCATCCTCGCCCAGCAGCAGGCCCGGATCGGGTTCGCCGGAATCGAGCCGTGCAGGGACGCCCGAGTTCTCGACGAGCGCCCGCCCATCCCCGAGCGCGAGGATCGGCTTGCAGTGGCGGTACGTGTCCTTGATGAACTCGCCGGCCTGGCCCACGTTGCCGAGCGTGGTCGCCGCGGCGTGCCCCCCCGGAACGACCAACGCGTCATAGACCACCGAAGGGCTCGTCTCGAGGGTGACCTCGATATCGAGAGCCTCACCCTGCAGGGTCTGCACCTGCCCGAGCCTCGCTCCCACCACCCGGGGCACGGCGCCGGCGTCCATCAATCCCTTGTGCAGCGCCTTGACCGCTTCGCCATCGATCCCATCGGCCGCGAAAATCGCCACATGCCGCGTGCGGATGCCTCCGTCGCCCGGCCGCGCAAACAACGACAGCGCCGGGGAGGTCTTGACTTCGGGGCGCACCGCGCGCTCCAGCGCCTTGGGCATCGCCTCCGGCACTTCGATGCCGAGGCCCTCGGACACCGCCGCCGCAAGCTCCGCAGCCACGTTCACAAGCGAAGACACCATGCGCACACGGATCGCGGGCACCTGCACTTTGGTGAGCTCGAAGCGGAAGCCGCGGATGATGTGCGCCTTCTCGATCGGCGTCTGGCTGTTCCAGAAAAGCGTCGCCTGCGCATAGTGCTCGGCGAATTTCTCCGGCTTGCCGCGCACCTTGTCGTCGCGGATCGGCTGGGCGAAGGAGGTGAACCCCTTCGCGGCGCCGGCCTGGAACGGGCAGCCGCCGCCGAGGGAGTTCGGCTCGTACGCGACGCGCCCGCGCGGGATCGCCTGCCGGTGCATGCCGTCCCGCTGGTTGTTGTGCACCTGCGCGACCGGCGAGTTGATCGGGATCTCATGGAAATTCGGCCCGCCCAGCCGCGAGATCTGCGTGTCCATGTACGAATGGATGCGGCCGGCCAGCAGCGGGTCGTTGCTGAAGTCCAGCCCCGGCACGATGTGCGCCGCGCAGAACGCCACCTGCTCGGTCTCGGCGAAGAAGTTGTCCGGGTTGCGGTTGAGCACCATGCGCCCCACCGGGGTCACCGGCACCAGTTCTTCGGGCACGATCTTGGTCGCGTCGAGCACGTCGAAGCTGAACTTCTCGGCCTGCTCCTCGGTGAAGACCTGGAAGCCGAGCTCCCATTCCGGGTAGTTGCCCGATTCGATCGCCTCCCACAGGTCGCGGCGATGGAAATCCGCATCGGCCCCGCAGATCTTGACCGCCTCGTCCCAGTCGAGCGAATGCGTGCCGAGCACCGGGTTCCAGTGGAATTTCACGAACACGGAATCGCCCGCGGCATTCACCAGCCGGAACGTGTGGACGCCGAAGCCCTGCATCATGCGCAGGCTGCGCGGGAGCGCGCGGTCGGACATGACCCACATGAGCGTATGCGTTGACTCGGGCATCAGCGAGACGAAATCCCAGAACGTGTCGTGCGCGCTCGCGGCCTGAGGCATGCCGTGATGCGGCTCGGGCTTGACCGCGTGGATGAGGTCTGGAAACTTCATCGCGTCCTGGATGAAGAACACCGGGATGTTGTTGCCCACCAGGTCGAAGTTGCCCTCGTCGGTGTAGAACTTGACCGCGAACCCGCGCACGTCGCGGACCGTGTCGGCCGAGCCGGCGCCGCCCGCAACGGTGGAGAAGCGCGTGAACACCGGCGTGCGCTTGCCCGCCTCGGAGAAGAGCGAGGCGCGGGTGTACTTCTTCATCGAGGTGTGGCACTCGAAGTAGCCGTGCGCGCCCGACCCGCGCGCATGCACGATGCGCTCGGGGATGCGCTCGTGGTCGAAATGCGTGATCTTCTCGCGCAGGATGAAGTCTTCCATGAGCGTCGGGCCGCGCAGCCCCGCCTTGAGCGAGTTCTGGTTGTCGGCGATCGGCACGCCCTGGTTGGTCGTGAGCACCCGGTCACCCGAATCGACCCGCACGCGGTCGAGGGGCAGGTTGCCGGGATTCAGCCCCGGCGTGGCCTGGGTGCCGACCTTGTCGCTGGTGTTGGCTTCGCTGAGCGTGCTCGATCCGACGGAGGGATCCGGGGGCGGCACGGTCTCGCCAGCCGGCATGTCGCCATGGCCATGCTCGGCTGCCTTGAGCGTGTTGAAGGGCATTGCGGCGGCCATGGCCTCGGTGGCCACTGCTTTAGCCACTGCCCGATCGGAAAGGTCTCCCGAAGGGCGGTCTCGCCTGCCGCGCGATGGGGCAGGAGGGGGGGTCTTGGGTGTGCCGGGCTTACGTGTTGCCATGTCGAAATCCTCGATGTTTGGGTGAGCAGGTGCTTGCGCGATTGGACGAGCGCGCATAAGCGTGAACGACACTGCAAGGATCAAGCCCGCGAACACGTAGCGAATTGCCGTTGATCCATATCGGTCTTGCAGCGGTCCTACATGCACTTTTTTCCCGTCCGTTTGTAAGTTTTGCGCCGAGAGCGTGTAGGCGATATTTCATCCAATAAGCAGGGAACTCGGGGCGGGTCTATTGCGTCATTCACAGGACGCGTGCAGGAACGCGAACTCACCCATTAGGAGAACAGGATGAAACACGAGCAGCCGAACGCGCAGGTCGCCGAACTACTGATGCAATCGCTGGCGCACGAGAAGGGCGGAGTACGGGTCTACGAGAACGCAGTCCAGTGCGCGATCAACGACGATCTGAAAGAGGAATGGCAGAAGTACCTCGAGGAAACCCGCCATCACGTCGAAGTGCTGACCGACGTCTGCACCAAGCTCGGCGTGGACCCCAACATGGAGTCGCCGGGCGTGAAGATCGTCAAGCACTTGGGCGAGGCGCTGGTGCAGGCCATGCAGATGGCCAAAGCGGGCGGCAAGCCCGAGGCGGCGCAGATCGTGGCGTGCGAGTGCGTCGTGATCGCCGAGACGAAGGACCACCTCGACTGGGAACTGATCGGCAAGTGCGGTGAGAAGCTGCTGAAGGGCGAGTCGGCGAAGATCCTGAAAGAGGCCTGCGAGGAGATCGAAGACCAGGAGGACGAGCACCTGTATCACACCAAGGGCTGGTGCCGCGAACTGTGGATCGAGTCCCTCGGCATGAAGGCGATCCTCCCGCCGCCGGAAGAAGAAAAGCACGTGACCACCGCAATCGGCGCCGCCCGCGCCGAGCAGTCCGCGGAAACCAAGCGCTAGACCGGATCACGCGGGCCTGCCCGGACGGGCGGCCCGCGTTATTATTGCGGCAGGCAAATGCTGCCATTTTTCGATGTAGCCCCGCGCCGGCAGAGGCATAGAGGGCGAAATGCTGCCATCGGTTCAGGCCACTATTCGCTCGAGGAGGAATAAATGAAAAAGCTGATCCTGCCGTTGGTTGTACTGTTCGCGCTCGGGCTGGTCGGTTGCGACAAAAAACCAACCGACCCGCCGAAGCCCAAGACCGGCCTGACGCAGCCGGCGGCCTGAACCCGCCTGGTCTGATTGGTGCACCCCAACTGGTTCGCGGATCGGTGAAGAAGTGTGAACTAACGCACAGAACGCCTAAATCCTCCGGGCGGAGCATGGCTCCACGCTGTTTGCCGTGGGGGCGACATGGACGGGCTCGAAGCGATCTACATGACGGGCGCCGCGATCTGGGTCTACGCGATGCTCGTGTATTTCTGACCTAATCGAAGGGGTGACGCAGCACGATCGTTTCCTCGCGATCGGGTCCAGTCGAGATCAAGTCGATCGGCACGCCGGTCAGCGTGGCGATACGCGAGAGGTAATCCCTCGCGGTCTTCGGCAATCCATCCTGGGCCTTGACCCCCACCGTGCTTTCTTGCCACCCGGACATTTCCTCGTAGCGCGGCACGCATAGCGACAACTCTTCCGCGCCCACCGGCAGGATGTCCGAGAATTTCCCGTCCACGTCGTAGCCGATGCAGATCTTGACCGACTCCACGCCATCGAGCACGTCGAGCTTGGTGATGCACAGGCCCGAGACGCCGTTGATCTGGATCGAGCGCTTGAGCGCGGCCGCATCGAACCATCCGCAGCGGCGGGGCCGCCCGGTGACCGCGCCGAATTCATGCCCGCGCGTCGCAAGGTGCTTGCCGACCTCGTCGGTAAGCTCGGTTGGGAATGGGCCGCCGCCGACGCGCGTCGTATAGGCCTTGGTGATGCCAAGCACGTAGTGAAGCTGGCTCGGACCCACGCCCGCGCCCGCGGCCGCCGCGCCTGCGACGCAGTTCGACGAGGTCACGAACGGGTACGTGCCGTGATCGATGTCGAGGAGCGTGCCCTGCGCGCCTTCGAACAGCAGGTTCTTGCCTTCGCGGTTCGCCTCGTAGAGCGCGCGCGGCACGTCGGCCACCAGCGGCGCAAGCCGCGCGGCCGAGGCAAGCGACTCCTCGAGCGTTTTCTGGAAATCGATCTTGGGCGCGTGGTAGTACTTCTCGAGCACGAAGTTGTGATAGTCGAGCAGGCCCTCGAGCTTCTCGGCAAAGCGCACAGGCTTGAAGAGGTCCTGCAGCCGGATTGCGCGGCGCCCGATCTTGTCCTCGTACGCCGGCCCGATGCCCCGCCCGGTGGTGCCGAGCTTCGATGCGCCCTTCTCGCGCGCCTGGTCGAGCGCCACGTGATACGCGAGGATCAGGGGGCAGGCTTCCGAGATGCGCAGCCGCGGCGCAACCTCGATGCCCGCCGCGATCAGCTCGTCCATCTCCTGGATCAGGGCCGAGGGGGATACGACCACGCCGTTGCCGATGTAGCAGGTCACGTTGCCGCGCAGGATTCCCGACGGGATGAGGCGCAGCACGGTCTTCTTGCCGTTCACCACGAGCGTGTGCCCGGCGTTATGGCCGCCCTGGAAGCGCACCACGCCCTGCGAATGGTCGGTCAGCCAGTCGACGATCTTGCCCTTGCCTTCGTCGCCCCACTGGGTGCCGACGACGACAACGTTCTTGGCGCCGGTCTTTGCGGCATTGCTGGCGGTTTCAGCCATGGGGGTCATCTCTTGGGTGATTTCGCTGGCATGGGTTGGACTGTCCATGCGCCGTCTTTCTTCGCAAGGCGATGGGTGCAGCCGAGTTCGGCCCGGAATTTCTCGTGGCCGGGCAGGTCTTCGATGACGATCTCGCCGCGGGCGCGCAGCGCCGCCACTTTCTTTTCCAGCCTGGCGTCGCCGTTCGGCGTCGGCGCCAGGATCTTTTCGCGCGGCTCGACGGCCGCGGCGGCGCCCGCAAGCTCGCGCAGGTCGATCGAGAAACCGGTCGCCGGCCGCGGACGGCCGAAGGCGCGCCCTACTTCGTCGTAGCGTCCGCCGCGCGCCACCGGGCCGGCAACGCCGTCGCAGTAGGCATCGAAGACGACGCCGGAGTGGTAGTGATAGCCGCGTAATTCGGCCAAGTCGAAGCTCATCGGGATCGCGCACACTTTCGCGAGGCGCTTGAGCGTTGCGATCGCGCGGGTGATGGCTGCGATGCCCGGGAGCTTCCTCTCGGCCAGCGACAGCACTTCGGGTCCGCCATAGAGGTCGGGCAACAACAGGAGCGCTTCGCGCGACGCGCGCTCGAGGCCCCTGGTGCCATTGACGAGGCTCTTCAGCGACGGCACATCCTTCTTCTGCAATGCTTCGAAGAGTTCCGACTCGAGCTCGCCGCCGATGCGCGCGCGCCCGATGAGCGCGCGGAACACGGCCACATGCCCGACATCCATGCGCGCGCCGCGCACGCCGCAGATCTCCATCGCGCGGCACAGCAGGCGCTGGATCTCGAGGTCGCTCTCCACGCCTTCGTGGCCATAGACCTCCGCGCCGATCTGCAGCGGCTCCCGCGTCGCGGCGGGTGTGGCCGGCCGCGTATGCAGCACGCTGCCCGAGTAAGCCAGGCGCGTCACGCCCGCGCGGTTGAGCAGGTGCGCATCGATCCGCGCGACCTGCGGGGTGATGTCGGCGCGCACGCCCATCATGCGGCCGGTAAGCTGGTCGACGAGCTTGAAGGTGACGAGATCCATGTCGTGCCCCGTGCCGGTCAGCAACGACTCGACGTACTCGAGCAGCGGCGGCATCACGAGCTCGTAGCCCCAGCCCTCGAAGAGGTCGAGCACGAGCCTGCGCAGGTGCTCGATCCTCGCCGCCTCGATGGGCAGGATGTCGTCGATATGCTCGGGGAGCAGCCAGGTGCGCACGGGTTGTGAGGCGGGTCAGTTGAAGAAGTAAAGCAGCAGCAGGCCGACGATCATCGAGGTCAGCCCGAAAAACCGGATCTGACCGTCGGACATCTGGGTTATGCGGCGGAAGGTCTCACGCCAGAGGTTCGGCGCAAGAAAGGGCAGCAAGCCCTCGAGGACCAGCATCAGGGCGAACGCCATCAGGAAGGTGGTGCCCATGGTCCCCATGCCCCATCTACTTGCCCGTACCGCGGCCGCTCTTGCCCGTGGGGTCCTTCAAATACTTGAAGAATTCGGAGCTGGGGTCGACAACGAACAGGTCGCTCCGTCCGCGGAAGCTCGATCGGTAGGCTTCCATGCTGCGATAGAACGAATAGAACTCCGCGTTCTGCTGGAAAGCCGAAGCGTAGGTTGCGGAGGCCTTGGCGTCGCCGTCGCCCTTGATGCTCTGGGCATCGCGATACGCCTCCGCGAGGATCACCTCGCGCTGCCGCTCCGCGTCCGCGCGGATGCGCTCGGCCTCGGCCGAACCCGTCGATCGCAGCTCGTTGGCGACGCGCTTTCGCTCGGCTTCCATCCGGCGGTACACGGACTCGCTCACTTCCTGCGGCAGGTCCACGCGCTTGAGACGCACGTCGATGATCTGCACGCCGATCTTGCGCGCATCCACGTCGGCCTTCTCCCGCATCAGTTCCATGATGGCGTCGCGCTCGCCCGAAACCACGTCGTGAACCGTGCGCTTGCCGAACTCGGCCTGCAGGCCGTCGGTGATCGTCTGCTGCAGGCGCTTGGACGCCCGGAGTTCATCGCCCTGTACCGAGATATAGAACTGCTTCGTGTCGACGATCCGCCACTTGACGTAGGAATCGACCAGCACCGGCTTCTTCTCCGAGGTAATGAAGCGCAGCGGCTCCGGATCGTCCAGCGTCTGGATGCGGGTGTCGAAATAGCGGATGTTCTGGATCAGCGGCCACTTGAAGTGCAGGCCGGGCGTGGTCACCACGTCCTTGACCTCGCCGAGCTGGAACACCATGGCGTTCTGGCGCTGGTCGACCGTGTAGAGGGAGGCGCTTGCGAGCAGGAACAACGCGATTAGCGCGGCGGCGATGGGTCCGATGAGGCGCTGCATTATCTTTCTCCCCGTTCGCGGTTGCGCAACGTGCTTTCGCGCGAGCGCGGACCCGCTTCGGGCGGCGCGACTGCGTCGGGCGTGCCGCCCGGCTTCATCACGGCCGCCACTTCGGGCGCCGCATCCGTGCCCCGTTGCATGAGCTTGTCGAGCGGCAGGTAAAGCAGGTTGCCGCTGCCTTTTGTGTCCGTAATGATCTTGGAGGTCGACGAGAAGATCTGCTGCAGCGTGTCGAGGTAGATGCGCTCGCGGGTGACCACGGGCGCCTTCGAGTACTCGGCCAGCACCTGCTTGAAGCGCGCCGCCTCGCCGTCTGCGTTGGCGATCACGCGCTGCTTGTAGCCGTCGGCTTCCTGCATCAGGCGCGCCGCGGTGCCGCGCGCCTTGGGGATCACGTCATTGGCGTAGGCCTGGCCTTCGTTCTTCTGCCGCTCGCGGTCCTGCCCCGCCTTGACCGCGTCGTCGAACGCCGCCTGCACCTGCTCGGGCGGCTGGGCATTCTGGATGGTGACGCTGGAGATCGACACGCCGACCTTGTATCGATCGAGGATGACCTGCATGAGCTGGCGCGCCTTGATGGCGATTTCCTCGCGCGACTCGTAGAGGATCTGGTCCATGCGGCTCTTGCCGATGATTTCGCGCATGGCCGTTTCCGCCGCCTGCATGACTGCTTCGTCCGGACGCTTGTTGACGAACACGTATTCGAGCGCGTCCTTGACCGTGTACTGCACCGCGAACTGCAGGTCGACGATGTTCTCGTCATCCGTCAACATCAGCGATTCCTTGAGCACCTTGGTTTTCACAGTGTTGCGGTAACCCACTTCGAGGGTGCGCACCTGCGAGAGGTTGACGATCTCGTGGCTCTGGATCGGCCACGGCATCCGCCAGCGCAGGCCGGACTGGGTCTCTTCGGCGAACTTGCCGAACGTGAGCACCACGCCGCGCGTGCCTTCGACCACGATGTAGAAGCCGCTGGCCAGCCAGACGGCGAGCACGAGCGCGATGAGGATGCCGGCGCCGCCGCCCATTTGCGCGGTGCTTGGTCCGCCCATGCCGGGGGAAGGCGGCTCGTTGCTCCCGCCGCCGCGGCGGCCGAACAGGCCCGACAGCTTGCGGTTGAAGTTGCGCCACAGTTCATCGAGGTCGGGCGGCCCTTGCTTGCCGCCGCCGGGACCTTGCGGCCCGCGAGAGCCCCCGCGCCCCCAGTTTGGGTCGTTCAAAGACATACGGATATGGTCACGCCAGTTCAGGATGGATGGGATAGGCCGCGTTGCCGCGCATGCGTTCCGGGGCCAGCTCCGCGATCGCGCTGCGCAATCCGGCCAGGCCGGCGCCAGTGCGCGCACTTACGCGAATACGGAAAATCTTACCATATTCATCGCGTTCGACGCCCGGCGCGATGCCGCGGCCGTCGTTTGCGAGGTCGATCTTGTTGTAGACCAGCACCTGCGGCACGTTTTGGGCGCCGATTTCGGCCAGCACCTTGTTGACTTCCGACGCCTGCATGTCCCTCACCGGCGAGGCGCTGTCGACCACGTGCAGCAGCAGGTCGGCCTGCACGGTTTCCTCCAGCGTGGCGCGGAAAGCCGCGATCAGGCTGGTCGGCAGGTCGCGGATGAAGCCCACCGTGTCCGAAACCACCACTTGGCTGACTGCGTGCCCGCCCTTGTCGCCGTGCACGTCCGTCTGGGCGGGCAGGAAGATGCGGCGCGTGGTCGTGTCCAGGGTGGCAAACAACTGGTCGGCCGCGTAGCCCTTGGCATGCGTGAGCATGTTGAACAGAGTCGACTTGCCCGCGTTCGTATAGCCGACGAGCGAAACCGAGAACACGTCCTTGCGGGAGCGCGCGCGCCGCTGCACGCCGCGCCGGTGGCGGGTTTTCTCGAGCTCGGCCTTGAGCGTCTTGATCCGCTGGCCGATCAGGCGGCGGTCCAGTTCGAGCTGCGTCTCGCCCGGGCCGCCGCGCAAGCCGATGCCGCCTCGCTGGCGCTCGAGGTGGGTCCAGCCGCGCACCAGGCGCGTGGAGAGGTATTCCATCTGCGCGAGCTCGACCTGCAGCTTGCCTTCATGCGTCTTGGCCCGCTGGGCGAAGATCTGGAGGATCAGCCGCGTGCGGTCCATGACCGCGCACTCGAGCTTCTTCTCGAGGTTGCGTTCCTGGACCGGCGAAAGGTGGTGGTTGAAGATCACGGTGCCCGCCTCCGCCGCCTCGAGCGCGTCGTGGATTTCCTGGACTTTGCCGGAACCCGCAAACAACGCGGCGTCCGGGCGCTGCCGCTTGCCTTGCACGATGACGTGGCGCGTCACGCCGGCGGACTCGGCGAGGCGCACGATCTCCTCGACCGACTCGGCAAAGTCGTCGTCCTTGCCGAAATCCAGGCAAACGAGGACGGCCGTGCGGGATCGGTCGGAAACGGGTTTTCGGTCTGGCATCAGGACGGCTCCGCCGGCACCGCCACGGTGCGTTCGGAAACCGTCAGGGCGCGCGAGCGGTCAGGAATCTGCGGCGGGGTCGAGCGCAAGATTGACGGCGCGCGAGGGTACGACGGTCGAGATGGCGTGCTTGTAGACCATCTGGGTGACCGAGTTGCGCAAAAGCACAACATACTGGTCGAACGACTCGATCTGGCCCTGAAGCTTGATGCCGTTGACGAGGTAGATCGATACCGGCACATGCTCTTTGCGCAGCGTATTCAGGAACGGGTCTTGTAGCAGCTGCCCTTTATTCGTGCTCATGTGGGTGCCCCAGGCGGAGTTGGCAATACTACGTTTCGGCTTGTTGTCGGATGCCGCGAAAGCTAACTGTAATTGATTTTCGGTGCGTTTTCCACCCACTTCCGTGCTTTAGCGCACATTCCCCGGCACTCGAGCGGTCGGCGGCGCGACCTCCGCATTCTGCGCGCGGTGGCGCAGCGCGTGATCCATGAGCACGCATGCAAGCATGGCCTCGGCGATGGGCGTGGCGCGGATGCCCACGCAGGGATCGTGGCGGCCGGTGGTCGCCACGGTCACCGCGTTGCCCTGCACGTCGATAGTGCGTCTCGGGATGCGGATACTCGAAGTGGGCTTGAGCGCGATCGAAACGGTGACCTCCTGTCCGGTGGAAATTCCGCCGAGCGTGCCGCCGTTGTTATTGGACAGGAATCCCTGCGGTGTCATCTCGTCGCCGTGCTCGCTGCCCTTCTGCGCGATGCATCCGAAGCCCGCGCCGATTTCGACGCCTTTGACGGCGTTGATGGACATCATTGCCGAAGCGATGTCGGCATCCAGCCGGCCGTAGACCGGCTCGCCCCAGCCGGGCGGCACGCTCTCGGCGACTACGTTCACCCGTGCTCCGCACGAATCGCCGGACTCGCGCAGCTCGTCCATGAAGGCGTCGAGCTCGGGGACGATGGCGGCGTTGGCCGCGAAAAACGGGTTCTTCGCGGTCTCGGACCAGTCCTTGAACGCAATCGGCTTGTTGCCGATCTGGGCAAGATAGCCGCGCACGACCACGCCATAACGCTCGAACAGCCATTTCTTCGCGATCGCGCCCGCGCCGACGCGGATCGCGGTCTCGCGCGCCGAAGCCCGGCCCCCGCCGCGCGGATCGCGCACGCCATACTTCATCCAATAGGTGTAGTCCGCGTGCCCCGGCCGGAACTTCTCCGCGATCGCGGAGTAATCCTTGGAGCGCTGGTCCTCGTTGCGGATCAGGAAGCCGATCGCCGTGCCGGTGGTGCGGCCTTCGAACACGCCGGACAACAGTTCGACCGTGTCCGATTCGCGCCGCTGCGTGACATGGCGCGACGTGCCGGGCTTGCGCCGGTTGAGGTCCTTTTGCAAGTCCTCGGCCGAAAGTTCGAGGCCCGGCGGGCAGCCGTCCACTACGCCGCCGTAGGCAGGACCGTGCGACTCCCCGAAAGAAGTGACGCAAAAGAGCGTTCCGAACGTATTGCCTGACATGATCTGAGGCCTGGGATCGGTGCCGGTCGCCTGGACGAATTGCTGAAAAAGTCTTGAAATACAGCTTGTAGCTGTCATTCGAGTTTAGCATGGGGGCAGAACTTTCCGAGCCCGCGGAGGTCCGACGACCATGCGCCAAATCCGCCTTTTGATTGCCGCCCTCTCCCTGTTTACCGCAGGCTGCGCGGGCTTCGACCCAGGTCCGCCGCCCCTCACCAAGGCGGACGTAGTTCAGCTTTCGAGGGCCGGGGAAACGCCGCCGGCGATCATTGCCCACCTTAAGTCGACCCGGACGGTGTTGTGGCTTTCGGCCACCGACATCGTCGCATTGCGCCAGGCGGGCGTATCGGCCGAGGTGCTCGATCACCTGCAGGCGAGCCTGCTGGCTGAGTTGCGGTTCCGCGCTCAATTCGACCAGTTGCTCTACGGGCCGCAAACTTCGCCCTTTTCGCGCTGCAGTGGATTCCCGCCGCGCAGCGGGCGATACGGCGGGGGATTTTTCGCGCCGTTCTGCTAGGCCGCGCGCGGCTTGTCGAAGAAGCCGCGCGTCTCGAAAACCTGCGCCGGCAACCGCTTCCCGTCTGCACGCAGCAACCGCTTGGCGACGAAATCGAACAGCAGCACGTTGTGCCTGCGGATTTCGGTGAGCACAGGCGCCGCCGTTGCATCGATCAATCCTGCGGACACAAGGTAGTCGACGGAGAAGATCGGCATGAGGCCTGGCAGCGGATAGTCCGATCCATTCAGCAGCCTTGGATGCCATTCGGGCGTGCGCAGCAGGGACCCGAGCGCGATCTTCGCGCGGCGTGTCTGCGTGATCGCGGAAATGTCGCCGAAGAGTCGCCCCTCGAATTCGCGCTCGCGCATTAACCGCGCGAACAACTCGAAACTCGAGACACGCCCGCCCCCTTTGCCCGCGTCGAGATCGCGGTCCTCGCCCATCGAGGCGCAATGCGCAACGACGACGCGTACGCCTGCGCGAAGCGCGCCGCGCAGCTTGAGCGGGTTGCCGAGATCCTGGTCATCCACGCCCGCGACGGCCCGCTCGAGCCCCGCATGCGAAATCAACGGCAGGTCCAGCCGCGCCAGCGCTTCGTAGAAAGGCTTGCAGCGCTCCAAGGCCGGATCGATGCCCATCGCCGAGGGCAGCCACTTCACTGCGCGCGCGCCTGCGCGCTTCGCGTCTTCAAGTGCCTGGATCGCATCGGGCCGGTACGGATGGATCGAGGCGACCCACTCGAAGCGGTCCGGGAAACGCTGCGCGGTCGCGCGAACGTAGGCATCCGGAACGTAGAAATCGGTGTCCGACCAATCGATCTCGCCCTTCGCATCGAAGGTGCGTTCGAACGAATACAGCATTGCCTTTGCGCCCGCGGGAAAAACCGCGAGCAGGTCGCGCAGGCGTTCGATGTAGGTTTCGTCGACGCTCTTCCCGTCGACCTCGGCGCAGCCCGCATTCAGGAAGAACACGCGCTGGCCGAACTCGCGCGGATGCAGGACGCTGCGCATCCTTGGATTGATCCGGATGCCGCTCGGCGTGTCGCCGATGCCCACGAGGTGCGCATGCGAATCCCAGGCTTGCGACGGGTCGATGCCTTCCCACGCCTGCCTGACGAGTTCATGCCCGGCAAGACGCGGCGGGAGAACCCCGAGGCACGGGTTCCAGATCCCCTGCTCCGGCCAGAATCGCCAGGCACCAAGCGCGCCCGCGGCCGCTGCGACTCCAGCGGTAACGAAGCTGCGTCGAGACCAGCCGCCCTTCAGGCCGGCCAATTCTTGATATAGCCCTTGAGCATGCGGTTCTCGAAGTCCTGCTCCTCGAGCACCGCTTTGGCCACATCGCGGAACGAGACCACGCCGATGAGCTTGCCCTCCTCGAGCACCGGCAGGTAGCGCGCGCCGGATTCGAGCATCGTGCGGCGCAGGTCGTTGACTTCCATTTCGGGCGTTGCGGTGACCGGCTCGCGGACCATGATGTCGCCGACCTTCGCTTCGGCGAGCGAGCCGTTGCCCTTGTGGAGGGCCTGCAGGATCTCGTGGAAGGTAAGCATGCCGAGCATGCGGCCGCCCTCCATCACGACCAGCGATCCCAGGTTCTCGCCGGCCATGATCTTGACTGCATCGACCGCGCTCCCGTCGATGCCGATCGACAGCAGGCGGGTCCCCTTGACGCGAAGAATTTCCTTGATCTGCATGGTCCCTTCTCCTCAGAAGCGAAACAAGCGCTTTGGAGTATCCCACAGGATTCGCGAATCAGGCTGTGCGGGCTCCGGCCACTGAAGGCCCGCGCGAAACCCGCCGGCCCGGCCTGGCGCCGGTCGGCTTGCCGCCGCTCCACACGAGTTCGCCATTCACCAGCACCTTGTCGATCCCGTGCGCCGCCTGGATCGGTTTCGCGAACGTCGCAGCCTCGGCCACGCGCTCCGCATCGAAAATCGTAATGTCGGCAGCCGCGCCTTCGCGGATCACGCCGCGGTCTGGCAAACCGAAAGTGGCGGCGGTGAGCCCGGTCATCTTGTGCACGGCGGTTTCGAGCGGAAAGAGGCCGAGATCCCGGCTGTAGTGGCCGAGCACGCGAGGGAACGTGCCCCAAAGCCGCGGATGCGGTGACGCATCGTGCGGCAGCCCATCCGAACCGACCATCGTCTGGTCGAAAGCCAGGATGCGCTGCACATCCTTCTCGTCCATCGCGAAATAGATCGCGCCGGCCGGCAGCAGTTTCGCGACCGCGTCCTGCTGCGAAAGGCCCATCTTCGATGCGACTTCCGAAAGCTCCATCCCGCTGAATTCGGGATGCGGTTTCGACCAGGTGACCAGCACTTTAGAGGCCGCTCCGACCCGGCTCCACGTGAGGATCGTGGAGGACGCGCAGTACGGGTAGCAGTCGAGCCCGATCGGCTGCTTCTGCATCTGCCGCGAAATGTGGGCCAGCGTCTGTGTCGAGCGCCCGTGGTTGGCGATGCCCGCGACTTTGTGATGCGAGATCACGACCTTCACGCCGAGCTCGCGGCCGATGCGAAAGGTCTCGTCCAGCGCATCCATCACCTTGTCGGCTTCGTTGCGCATGTGCGTGACATAGAGGCCGTTGAATTCCGAGAGCGGCCGGCAGATCTCGACGATCTCCTCGGTCGGCGCGGCCGAGGCGGGCTCGTAGAACGTTCCTGTTGAAACGCCGATCGCGCCGGCAGCCATTGCCTCGTGCGCGAGCGAGCGCATGCGCGCGATCTCCGCCTTGCTGGCGGGACGGCCGACATCCTCCATGCTCATTACGCGAAGCGTCGAATGGCCGATCATTGCGGCGAAGTTGGTCGCCGCCGGCTTCGAGGCCAGTTCCTCGAAATAGGCAGCGAAAGTCGGGAAGCGGTACCACTTGCCGGTGTCGTCCAGGAGGTCGAGCGGCGGCGCCACCGCGCCCGACGAATGCACCATGGGCGCGAGGCTGATGCCGCAGTTGCCCGAAACGACCGTGGTCACGCCCTGGCTGACCTTGGCCGACATGTCCGGTGAGGAAAGCAGGATGCGATCGTCATGCGTATGCGCGTCGATGAATCCGGGTGAGGCGATCTTTCCGCCGGCATCGATTTCATTTTCGGCCCGGGCACCATCGAGCTGGCCGACCTTCGCGATTCTCCCGCCGCGGATCGCGATCTCGCCCTCGAAGCGAGGCGCGCGAGTGCCGTCGATGATGACGGCATTGCGGATGATGAGATCGTAGTTTGCGTTCGGCATTTCCGCTTCCCTGTTCAGGCGATCGTAAAGTGCGCGTCATGGATGACGCAGTCCTTGCCGTTGATCGGCAGCATGTCCTGCGGGCAGGCCGAGAAACCCACCACCGCGTCCATCTCTGCGCGGAACGAAATCGAATCACCGGGCTTGCCAAGCGGCGGATCGAAGGAAATCGATACGCCGTTCTTCACGGGAATATTCATGAACAGGTTGAACGGGCACGGATGCACCACGCGCTTCAGGCCCATCGCTTCGAGCGCATTGCCCAGGTTGTCGGTGCAGTTGTCGTGGAAGCCCTTGCACCCGAGCTGCTGGTAGCGATACACGTCGCACGAAGCGATCAGCGTGTCGTGCACGCCTGGCGAGGTGTCCTCGACCACGGTGAGGATCGGGCGGCGCTTGTTGGTGATGAGCGTGTCGCCGACCGCTGGGATGATCTTGCCGGTCGAGGCGCGCGAGTGCTCCATCGACATGCATTCGCCGAGGTCGCCCTCGTTGAACGCCCAGAAGTCCACCACCTGCGACCCGTGGGTGTTGACGACCTTGAGCACCTGCCCTTTCCTGATGCGGGCGGCGGCACCTTTGCGGGCGGGTATCAGATGTCGATCTTGCATGTCGGGCTCCCTTTGGAAAGCAGTATCCTAGCCAAATCCCAGCGATATTCCCGGAGAGTTTCGATGAGCGCCGTCGTCGCCCCCTCAGTCAGTCCCATTTTCCGCCAGCCCTCGCCCACCGGGATCTTCGACCCGCGCCACTACGCGGGCGTGCGCAAGCCCCTTGCAGAAGCGAGCACCCTGCCGCCCTGGGCGTACACCTCGGAGGAGTTCTACCGCCGGGAAGTCGAAACGATCTGGATGAAGGAGTGGAATTTCTTCGGCCGCGCCGACCGCATCCCGAACGCAGGCGATTATTTCGCGGTCGATTTCGCCGGCGTGCCGATCATCGTGGTGCGCGGCAAGGATGGCCAGGTGCGGGCGTTCTCGAACTCGTGCCGGCATCGCGGCGCCGCCATGCTCAGGGGCGACGGCAACTGCAACGCGATCCGCTGCCCCTATCATTCGTGGGCCTACGATTTCGAGGGCAAGCTCATCGTCGCGCCCGAGATGGAGGAGACGAAAGACTTCCGCATGGAAGACTTCCCGCTGATCCCGCTCAAGCTCGAGCTGTGGGCGGGATTCATTTTCATCAACTTCGATGCGGATGCCGGGCCGCTCAAGGACCACCTCGTCGACCTGCCCGACGTGCTGTCGAGCTATCACTTCGAGAACATGAAGTGCGTGCGCCTCAAGGAATACACGCTCGAGTCGAACTGGAAGATCTACGTCGAGAACGCAATGGAGGCCTATCACGTCTCGACGGTGCACCGTTCCACGTTGTCCCGCCAGAAGGGCGTGTTCCCGTCGGTGGAGCCGTCAGAGGGCCAGTGGATGGCGTTGCACAAGGTGCACGAGGGCACGCGGGCACTGCTCACCGGCGACACGGGGTTTCCGCGCATCCCCACGCTCGAAGGCAAGGCCTCGAAGGGCAGCTACTACCCGCTCATTTTCCCCAGCACGATGTTCGGCGCCACCACCGATTGCATGTGGTGGCTCGAGCTGCAGCCCCTCTCGGCATCGAAGTCCAAGCTCATCGTCGGCTCGTGCTTCCCCGAGGAGATCACCAGGCGCGCGGACTTCGAGGAGGTCGTCCAGCGCTACTACAAGCGCTGGGATCTCTCGATCCCCGAGGACAACGAGATCTCTGCCCTGCAGCAGATCGGCCTCTCCTCGCCGTTCTCGAAGCCCGGACGGCTCTCCCACGCCGAGCCGCTCGTCCATGTTTTCGACAATTGGGTACTGGACCGCGTGCTAGGCACTGGCTGATCGCTCCGGCCAGGGACGAAAAAAAACCGGCGATCCAAGGTCGCCGGTTTTTTATGCGCGTCTTCGGTGGGTGCGGGAGTCAGGCGTCGTACTGGTCGATACCCGGACGGAATCCGGCGAGCTCCATGCCGAGGGCGGCGTCAAGGGGATCGTCCCAGTCGAGTTCGTCGACGACATATTCGCCATCGGAAGCGGCCCAGCGCTTGAGGAGAAGCTCCTCCTCATCGCTGCGATCGATCATCGGCGGGATGCGGGTCTTGGCGGTACGGGTGACTCTCTGCGCATGCATTTTCTACTCCCTTTGAGTGAATGTGCATGACCAGTCTAGAGACGATTTGCGGCGGAATCGATTGGAGAACCGCCCATTCCTTTGTAGGACTGCGACTGACTGCGGAAGGCGCTCCCAAGCGGGACGCCTGCCGCGGTCCGAGCTAGCCGGACTGCTTTTCGTCGATTGTTTTCTCGGGCGTAGCGTCGAAATCGACCCACGTCCCGTCGCGCCAGGTCCCCTCCGTCTCCTCCACCTCGCGCGCGCCGCGCTGACGAAGGACGTCAGCTGCGAATGCACGCTCCAGCGGCAACGGTGCCTCCACGGCGACCATGACCCCGGCGGGGCGCGCGGCCTCTGCCGCAGGGTCGGACAACCCGTCTTCCTGGTCTTCGCCCATGCTCTTGAACGCCCCTGCAAGCGACCCTACGTAGGCCCCCAGCGGGGCGCCAACCAGGCCTGCAGGGCCTGCAAACGGCATGGCGGCGATTCCGGCGGCAAGGCCGACCGCGCCGCCAATTGCGGCGCCGGTCATCGCGCTGCCGCCGGCTTTCTTGGCGCCCGGCGAAGCGTACTCATCGCCCCCGATCGGGTAGCTCGCATGCTGGCCCGGCGGATTGACTCCGAAGCTGCAGATATGGTCTTGGGCAACCCCCGCGGCCAGCAGTGCTTCCACGGCGCTGTCGGCCAAGGCCTTATTGGGAAAGTTTCCGGCGACGATATGGCTCATTTTGCGTTCTCCTGGTTCGTTTTATGTCAGTCGCGCACGCCGCCCCGGTTCCGGTGCGGCGGCTGGCTGCAGCGTTCAAGCGGCGCCGGTAGAACGGGCGCCCCGCGAGTTCAGCGGTCCGCTTTCACCATGATCTTGCTGTCCACGCCCTTGACGCCCCTGATGCTCTTGGCGAGCGACACGGCCTTGTCGGCCTCGGCTTTCGATTTGGCATTGCCGCTGAGCTGGACCATGCCGTTTGCGTCGGTCTCGACCTTGATGTGGAGGGCGCTGACCTGCTTGTCCTTCGCCATCTCGGCCTTGATCTTGGTGGTGATCACCGAGTCCTTCACGGCTTCCTTGAAGCCTTCGGCATGCCCGATGGCGGGCATGGCCAGCGAGGCGGCCACAAGCGTTGCAGCTGCAAAAAGTCTGGCATTCATGAGCGGTTCTCCTGTTGCCTGATTCCGGGAAACCACATCATGAAATTACTGTGCACCGGCGTCCGTGCGCTTCGTTACAGTGCCGGCGGCGAGTTAAATCTTGCCGTGGCTGGCGCCGGATTCGTTGGCGTTGGCGCGCGCAATGTGCAGCGTGCCTGCGCGGCACGTACCCGCGGGCGGGCTGTCATCGGACTCCGGCAGCGCCGTGCGTGCGCGGCGGGCCTTGGTGATGACCACAGGCCGCGGCGGCTGCGTTTCTTCGGGTTCCGCATAGATCGGCATCGCTGGGGGCGCCTGGGTTGTAACCGCAGCGGGCGGCTTGTCCCGGCTCTGGTCGGATTGGGGTTTGCGGCCATGCCGCCTTCTCAGGTAATACATGGGCTGGTGTCTCCGAAAAAACTACGGCTTCTTGTCTCTTAGTCTTTCGTTCATGCCATTCGTTCATTTTCGCTCTGCGCCTGCAGCGCGGACCCACGTTAGCCCACGTGGGAAAATGCCTTCTGTGCGTTACCTCACCTTTTTCTCCGCGCTGCGCCCGCTTACTGGGATGTAGGCGCGTTCCGACACCACATTCATCCAAAAGCGAATTGGTGCCCTGCACACTCCCCTACAAAATCCACTGCCGAGCGGGCCTCGCTCCGCTTGCGTTAGCGCGCCAGCGCCGCAGTCATCAGCGGGACGTCGAGTTCCGCCGTCAATTGCCTGGCCTTGTGCTGCAGCGATTCCCAGAGGTTTTCCGGGTTGCGGCTGAAGATCATCTCGCTGTCGGGCTGCACGATCGACCACGCGCCGTCCTTGATCTGTTCATCGAGCTCACCCGCCTGCCAGAGCACGCTGCCGATGTAGCAGCGGGCCTTCTGCGGCGACTCCTTGAGGATCTTTTCGATCACCGGGGCGCTCAATGCGAGGTAAAGGCCGTTCCCCACCTTGAGCGTACCCTGCCCTGGATCGCTGTCGCTGCGCACGATCACCACCATCACTTCCGGCAGCATCGGTCCACCGAAGTACACCGGGTCCTTGATCTGGTTGAGCACCTTGTGATCCGGAAACAGCGTGTCCATCGGATGATCCGTCGGGCGATTGAGGATCACGCCGATACGCGCCCCGTCCTTGAGGGGGGCCGTCAGGAGCACGGTCTGGCCGAAGACGGGATCGGCGAGCTTCGGGGATGCCAGAAGCATCATTGGCGCTTCCTGCGCATGGAGGGCACCGATATTTAGCGCAACACAAGCCAGCAGGAGTGCGGTGGCGCGTTTCAGGGCGTACATTTTTCGACCTCCAGGTATCGATCTAGGGGTTCGCCACCACAACGCGATCGATGTTCATCGTGCAGCGCTATGTGTTCAATCTAAGCGCCTGCGCTGCGTTTGGATGTCGGCCTGCCACGGGACTTCTTGTAGGATTGCGCCCTCCAAAGCCGATGGGCGCCGACGGCGCGTGAAGTCCCGCGCGAACCTCCGGTTTGTTCGGATGCGTTTCGAGGAAGCTCATGGCCATGCGCTCGGCGCTCGGGCCGCCGCGCCTCACGCCCGTCCGGGTCAACTCGTGCAGTGCGCCGCATCGCCATGCCGTGAACACAAGGGGATTGATATAGGACTTGCGGCAGACGGCCGGCGTATTGCGCAGCTCCGCGGCCACTTCCTTGATGGCGGAGGTAATGCACGATTTCATCGCGCGCTCGCTCTGGCGCTCCGGCAAGGGCGTATCCGCCATCAGCGAAATCGCATGCATCGTCGCACCCCAGGTGCGGAAATCCTTCGCGGTGAATTCGCCGCCCATCGCCTCGCGCAGGTAGGCGTTGACCATGTCGGAATCGATCGCGCGCCGCTGGCCGTCGTCGTCGATGTACTGGAACAACTGCTGCCCGGGCAGGTCTTGGCAGTGACGCACGATGCGCACGATGCGACGGTCATCGACCTCGACCTCATGCTCGGCGCCGCCCTTGCCGCGAAAGCTCAGCACCGCGCGATGATCACGCACGAACCGCACATGGCGATTGCGCAGTGTCGTCAGTCCGAAGCTGTTGTTGTCCCGCGCATACTCGGGGTTTCCGATCCTCACGCGCGTCGTGTCCAGCAGCGTGCCCACTACCGCGAGCACCTTGTCTCGAGGCAGACCCGGCAGCGCCAGGTCTCGGCGGAGCCGGCGACGCAATCGCGGCAGCGCGGCGCCGAAATCCTTCATGCGCTCGAACTTGTTCCCGTCCCTGGCCGTGCGCCATTCGGCGTGATAGCGATACTGCTTGCGTCCGCGAGCATCGCGGCCCGTGGCCTGGATGTGGCCGCGCGCATTGGCGCAGATCCAGACGTCGCTATACGCGGGTGGCACCGCAAGCTTCGCAATGCGCACCAGCTCCAGGCGCGAGCGAATCGGGCGATCCTCCGGTCCCGCATAGGCAAACTTTTTCCCTCGCCGCAGGCGACGGATGCCCGGTTCCGCATCGGAAACGTAGACGAGGCCGGCGTCGGCCGCATCCTGCGCGGATTCCGCGTGAATGTCCGCCACCGCACCCGATTCTCCCGCTTGGTTTTCTCTTGCTCGCATGCCCGGCTTTCCCGTTGATAACGCGCCGCAGTGTGACCGCGTGTGCGCGGCACGGGCATCGGAAGTGCGCAGCAGGAAAGGTAGGAAACCACCGACATCGGCGCGCATCTGGCGCAGCTCGGGTACGCCGGGGCACAGTCTCTATCGGGAGCGAGGCGCCTTCGGTGCGCGCTTGAAAATGCCGGTTGCCGTTCCCCGCAGGTCTGTGTCCGCCTGGCCGCTTTCGACGTCGCGATAGGCCTGCTCGACGGCGGGGTCCTTCGGATCCTTTGCGCGTGGGTCGGTCGTCTCGTCACGCTCGTGCGGGAGTTCGGTGCCGCTCTCCGACGCTTTGGAGGATTCGGGCCCGCGGACAGCGCCCGAGTAAGAGGGGGAACGCTTGGCCGGCTTGGCCGAGCCCTTTGAGCGACTCGCGCTCGTAGCGGTTTTTGGCTTCATGTACACAGTTGAGCAAGATGCGTGCCGCTCGCCGGCCGAGCCGATGTTGAAGTGATTGATGAAGTATTCCCAGTAGGACAAACACACCCCCAAAAAGGTAAGGATTCCGACATTTGCCAAAAATGCGCGTCGATACACTGCGCACAATTACCGATCCCACAGGGGATACAAAAATGACGCTCTACGCCGCAAACGCCGCCGCAAACGCCGCCGCAAACGCCGCCGCAAACGCATCAGCGATCGAACAAACCCCGCACCAGGTTTCAGAAGCCGCGCTTGGCAATCGCGTCGCGCCACGGTGGGAGCCCCTGCGCGTGCTGCTGGTGGAAGACTCGGCCATCATCCGCGAGCACCTGATCGAGGCCATTGCAACTTCGCCCCGCATCAAGGTCGTCGGCTATGAGGAAACAGAGTCCGGAGCAGTGGAAAAACTCCAGCGGGACGAGTGCGACGTAATCATCCTCGACCTCGGGCTGGCGGAAGGCAACGGGTCCCAGGTCCTCAAGTCCGCGCGCTCCGACATCGCTTACTGCCCGGTCGTAGTGGTCTTCACTAACTACAGCAACCCAGCGCAGCGCCGCAAGATGATGAAGCTCGGAGCGGATTACTTCCTGTCGAAGAGCGAGGACTTCGAGCGCCTTCGCCTCATCATGAAGGGACTCGCCGCGCCGCAGGGCGAAGAGGACTGAACTTCTAGCTGCATGAAGAGGCTGTCGCCCTCAGCCTCGTAGTCGCGCGCGGGTGCCCCGCCGAATCCCGCCCCAGCGCGGGGAAATGTTTACAAACCAAAGAGCAACAATTGCACGTTAACAAGGGAGGCCGGCCGAAACTTTTGCGCGCCCCCCGGGCGACGCCACTGGCACGGCGGTTGCTAATTTTTCCCGTGCACCCCTGCCCCGCTGAGTCCGCCACCGCTGGCGTATCCGTCCAAGGAGCAAGAAATGTTGAAATGGGCCCTGATATTTTTTCTGGTTTCCGCCGTTGCGGGGATTTTCGGGTTTACCGGCATCGCCGTTGGTGCCGCCGAGATCTCCAAGATCCTGTTCGTCGTCTTCCTCGTGCTTTTCTCGATCTTCCTCGTCGCCGGGCTGCTGGCGGTGAACAAGCTGAGGTAGCTCCACTCTCGATCAAGCAGTTGCGGCCGCCTGACTGGTGGCCTTTTTTTTGCGCTTCGAGGGTGGCTGAGGAATCCTGTTCATGTCCGGATTTGTCCTACAGAAGGAATGGAATACGGCTGATACAGCACAGATCGAGCGTCCCCGATTATGCGTCCGTGGTGCAGGAGTTCCGTGCGCCAAGTTACTGAAACAGACGGGGAGCGGCCAGTGGGCGAAATCGGGAAGGGTCCAGCGCCGGGCGGGCTTCAGGCGTCAACTAACAAACAATTGGAGGCTTGCTATGCGCACTAACGACTACGCACATCCGAACCGTCTTCTTGCAGCTTTGATGGCCGCGGGTAGCGAGCATCTCCTTGGCGGCCTCGAGATGGTAACCCTGAAGTTCGGCGACGTGCTCTACGAATCCGAGAGCCGGATTCGTTACGCCTATTTCCCCACGACTTCGATCGTTTCGCTGGTCTACATGATGGAAGACGGGGCGACCGACGAAATCGCCGCAGTCGGTAACGAGGGCATCATCGGGGTGCCCCTCTTCATGGGCTGCGAGACCACCCCGAGCCGCGCGGTAGTGCGCTGCGCCGGCAACGCGTTCCGCATGAAGGGCCATGTGCTGCTCGAGGAGTTCCACTCGTCGATCACGGTGCAGCAGATCCTGCTGCGCTACACGCAATCGCTGTTTGCGCAGATCTCGCAGACTGCCGCCTGCAACCGCCACCACTCGGTTCACCAGCAGCTTTGCCGCTGGCTGCTCTCGAGCCTCGACCGTCTGCCCTCCAATGAGCTCAAGATCACGCACGAGTCGATCGCCGGCATGCTCGGCGTGCGCCGTGAGAGCGTGTCGAAGGAAGCCGCCGAGCTGCAGACGGCCGGCCTAATCCACAACGGCCGCGGCAGGATCACGGTCGTCGACCGCCGGCGCCTCGAAGCGCGCGCCTGCGAGTGCTATCGCGGCATCAAGCGTGAATTCGGCCGCCTCTTGAACCCGGCGCCCGCGCCGGCCGCGTATGCGATGGACGGCCTGCCCGTCACGCGCCATGTGCCAATGACGCGCACGCCGGCAACGCAGTGGAGCGCGACGGCCTGAGCCTTCGCGTTTTTTCAAACCCGTTTCGCAGGAGTTGACGATGAAACACGAGCTTCCGGCGCTGCCCTATGACTCTGCGGCCCTGGAGCCGCACGTAGACGCGCGGACCATGCAGATTCACCACGACAAGCATCATGCTTCGTACGTAGACAAGCTCAACACCGCCCTCGAGAAGCATCCGGGCCTGCAGGACCGTTCGCCGGCCTGGCTGCTGCTAAATCTCGAGGAGGTGCCTGAAAACATCCGCACCGCCGTGCGCAACAACGCAGGCGGACACCTGAACCATTGCATCTATTGGCGCGCGATGTCGCCCAAGGCCGGCGGCGGGGTCCCCAAGGGCCCGCTGGCGGAAGCAATCAATCGCGACTTCGGCAGCTTCGAGAAATTCAAGACGAAATTCGACGATGCCGGCGGCAAGGTGTTCGGATCCGGATGGGTGTGGCTGGTCCGGGACGGAACCGGCAAGCTCGCGATCACGACCACGCAAGGCCACGACAACCCGATCATGGAAGGCAAGTTTCCGATCGTGCTGAACGACCTCTGGGAGCACGCGTACTACCTCAAGCACCAGAACAAGCGGCCCGAGTTCCTCGAGGGCTGGTGGCTGGTGGCGAACTGGCAGGAAGCTTCGCGCAGGTTCGAGTACGCGGAGAACTCCGACGACCTCGAGTGGGCAGAGGAAGGCGGGACCCCCGTTTCAGCCTGAGGCCCGGCCTCCTGGTTTTTGGATAGGAGGCTGCCATGAAACTCCAGGATTTCATTCCTCAGGGCATCCTGCCGGACCCGGAGGACGATGCCATTGCGTTGCTGCGCGCCGATCACGACCGGGTCGAAGACCTTTTCTCGACTTATGAAGAGATCAAGTACGGCCGCGCGGATGACGATAAGAGGCGGCTCGTAGCCGAGATCTGCCAAACGCTCCGGACGCACGCGCTGCTGGAGGAAGAGTTCTTCTATCCCGCGGTGCAGGCCGAAATCGCGGACGACGACCTCATGAACGAGGCCAAGGTCGAACACGACGGCATCGAGCGGCTCGTCTCCGAGCTGGAAACGATGGACGCCTCCGACGAAATGATGAACGCCAAGATGCACGTGCTTGACGCGTACATCACCCACCATGTGCGCGAGGAGGAGGAAAACATCTTTCCCAAGGCGCGCGAATCGGGCATCGACATGGCCTCGCTGGCCGAAAAGATGGGCCGCCGCAGGAACAAGCTGCTCCAGGACGGTTCCGGCCCGCCCGAGCACCGCGCCTCCAGTCGCAAGCCCCGTGCGCGTTCGCCGAACGAACCACGGGTCCCACGTTGAAAGCACCCGCGGAGCAAACACCATGGTAAAGGCCCTTTTCGTCGTCGAGCGGGCGGAACTCTGGCCTCACGAGATCCCGGGAACGGATTTCACGGTCGCGTCACGCTACCTGGCTGGTGCTCCGTACGAAAGCGGCGCCTACGACAAGGTCTACAACCTGTGCGACTCCGTCCGCTATCAGGGTCAGGGCTTCTATGTCTCGATGATCGCCGAGGCACGCGGTCACCAGCCGGTCCCCAACCTTCGCACCGTCGAGGATATGGGATCGAAGCCCGTCTACGACTTGCTTGCGCAGGAGATGGAGCCGCTTGTAGACCAGCTCGGCGCGACCCCCGACAAGGACAATGCCCTCGAAGTGGAAGCGTATTTCGGCAGCGACCCGACGGGACGCTTCGAGCCGCTCGCACGGCGTCTGTATGCGCTGCTGCGCGCACCGTTGCTGAAGGCCCGCTTCATTTTCTCGGACGGGCACGGCAAGCTCGAGAAAGTGGAGGCCGTCGCGCTGGCCGATATCCCCGACGAGCGCCGGGCAGCCCTGGCCAAAGCCGCGACGCAGGTGGTTTCAGGCCCGCGCAGGGTCAACCGGCAGGACGCCGAAGGCCGGCCGGCCGTGGCCATCCTGCATGACGGTTGCAGCACCGATGCGCCCTCCAACCCGGAGGCGCTGCATCGCTTCGTGCGCGCGGCCACCAAGCTGGGCATGCGCGCGTCGATCGTCGGCAAGGATGCGATCGACCGCCTTCACGAGTATCACGCGCTCTTCATCCGCGACACGACGAACCCGAACCACTACACCTACGAGTTCTCGCGCAAGGCCGCCGCTCTCGGGCTGGTGGTGATCGACGATCCGGAATCGATCCTCCAGTGCAGCAACAAGGTCTACCTGCACGAGCTGCTGACCCGCCACAAGCTCCCGATGCCCAAGTCGCTGCTCGTGCATCGCGAAAGCGTCGCGCAGATCATCCCCACGGTGGGGCTGCCCTGCATCCTCAAGCAGCCCGACAGCGCGTTCTCGCTCGGGGTCATGAAAGTCGAAACCGAAGCCGAGCTGAACGAATGCATCGGCAAGCTGCTCGAGAAATCCGAGCTCGTCATCGCGCAGGAGTTCGTGCCCACGGCCTTCGACTGGCGCATCGGCGTCCTCGACCGCCGGGCGCTGTTCGCCTGCCGCTACTTCATGGCGCCGGACCACTGGCAGGTGATCAAGCGGGATGACGACGGGCGCACGGAGGGAGAGACCGCCACCGTTCCGCTGGGCACCGTCCCGGAGGCGGTCATGCGCGCCGCGCTGGACGCGGCCAACCTCATCGGCGCAGGGTTTTACGGGGTCGACCTCAAGCAGGTGGGCAAATCCTGCTACGTGATCGAAGTGAACGACAACCCGAACGTCGATGCCGGCAACGAGGACGCCTTCATGGGCGATGCGCTCTACGAAGAGATCATGAGCGTAATCAAGCGTCGCATCCAGGAGCGGATCCCGGGGCTTGCCGCATACGGCACCGAGAGCGCGGCTGCGCCGGCGGGCGTCCAAGCGGCATGAATCCTCCGAGTACAGCGACACGTGGCAGCTCGTGATCCTGCAGGTGATGGGAGGTGAACCAGCGGGGCGTAGTGCGGATGTGCGACAGCGCACAGATATTCGCCTCGTGCGCGCCCATAGTGCTTACGAGGGGAAACCGGCACTGAGGGGAGGTCTTATGAAACTATATGTTCGCGGGGCGGCCCAACTGCCGCTGCTCGCCGCTGGCGCCTGCGCCGTCGTGGTCGGCGGCCTGTGTTTGTCCTCCGATCCGGTCTCGGAGTGGATTCACGAATCCTCACGGGTTAGTGCGGTTGCAGAAGCGCGCCAGGCTCCCGTCACAGATTCGTCGGTCGAAGCCAGGACGCCAGCGGATTCCACAGGCTCGGCCCCCCGCCGAAAAGGCAAATGCACCGAATGCGGCATCGTCGAATCGGCGCGCCTGACCGAGTCCGGCGGCACGCGCGCGGTTTACGAAATCACGGTCCGCCTGTCCGACCGGTCGACGCGCGTCTTCAGCGACTCGGATGCCGCAAAATGGCGCCCGGGGGAACGCATCATCCTCATCGGACCCGGCAGCCCGCCTGCGAACTAGATGGATGCAGCAGCGCCGGTCCCGGCCAGCGGCGAAGACCGCGCCCAGGCTGCCCCGGCCAGCAGCGAGCCACGGGTTGTAGTGCCCCCGATGGAAGTGCGCCGCATCCGGTACACGGCCACGAGCATCGCCCTGATCATCCTCGCAGTGCTCGCGGTGGTCGCTTCGCTTTACCTCGCCCGAACCTTCGTCGTCCCAGTCCTCATCGGCATTCTTGCGAGTTACACGCTTCGCCCCGTAGTGGACTGGCTGCGCCGCTTCAGGATTCCCCAGGCGGTTGCCGCAGCGCTCGTGCTCGCCGTGCTGGTTGGCGGCGTGTCCTCGATCGGTTATTCGTTGGTGGACGAGGCCACGGCAGTGATCGAAAAGCTTCCGGAGGCCGCGCGCAAGCTGCGCGCGAAGATCAGCTCCACGCGCAGCACCGTCCCCACCGCCCTGCAAAACGTGCAGGAAGCCGCCAACGAACTGCAACGCGCGGCAACCGACGTTGCGCAGAAGCCCGGCACCCGGCCGGCCCCTCCGCCGGTCCCGCCTTCAGAGGCTGCCTCGTGGCTGCGCGACTACACGCTGGCGCAGTCGGCCCTCCTCCTTGCGATCGTGGCAAAAACGCCGGTCGTGCTGTTGCTAACGTATTTCCTGCTGGCCTCGGGCGACCATTTCCGGCGAAAGCTCGTGTTCCTGGTCGGGCCTTCGCTGGCACGCAAGAGGGAAGTGCTTGCGATTCTCGAGGAAGTGGACGCGCAGGTGCAGCGCTACCTGCTCGTCATGCTGGCCAGCAACGCGCTCGTAGCCTTGGGGACATGGCTCGCGCTCGATGCGATGGGCGTCGAAGAGGCGGGCGTGTGGGGCGTTTTTGCCGGCGTGATGCACTTCGTGCCGTACCTGGGGCCGGTCGTGGTGGCGGTCGCTTCAGGCGTCGCCGGCTTCGTGCAGTTCGGATCGCTGGTCACCGCATTCGCCGTGGGCGGAGTGACGCTGTTGGTCGCAGGCCTGATCGGCATGTTCTTCATGACCTGGCTGCAGAGCCGCGTCGCGCGGGTCAATGCCGCAGTGCTCTTTATAGCCCTGCTGTTTTTCGGGTGGATGTGGAGGATCGCGGGAGTGCTGCTCGGCGCGCCGCTGATTGCCATAGCCCGCGTTGTCTGCGACCGCGTGGAGTCGCTCAAGCCGATGGGGGAACTGCTGGGGAGCTGAAAACATAAGGGCGCGCCGACGTGCCGGACGCGCCCCGCCTTCGGCTAACTTGGTGTTTAGCGTTTGCCGACTTCGCGACCGATCAGGCCACCGGCAGCCGCGCCGCCGATCGTGCCGATTGCGCTGCCGCCCGTCAGGGCCGAACCGGCCACGCCGCCAACCGCAGCGCCAATCGCCGTGTCGCGGGTACGCGTGTCCATGCCGGCACAGGCGCTCAGGCTCACAATCACGCCAACCGCGAGCGTACGGGTCACAAACTTATGGATCTTGTTCATTTTTCAGTTCTCCTTCAGAAGGTTTGGAGTGCTACGAAATCTCGTATCCCGGAACAAACTATGCCGACGCGCCCGCATGCCGAAAATCAGCAAACAACGACAATCCCCATCAGTGCATGTCCTACAGTGCGCTAATCGCACGCCCATGAGCCGCGAAACGCGCGCCCGGGGCGCCTGAACCCATGGTCCTGCTCCAGTTCACGGTGTTCCTGTTGCTCTGCGCGGTCGCGCTGGGGTGGCTCGCGCGGCGCCTCGATTTCCCTTACCCGATTGCCTTGGTGCTCGGCGGCGGAGCGCTCGGATTCCTGCCGGGTCTGCCGGAGCTTCCCTTCGAGCCGGACTTCATCCTGTTCCTCGTGCTTCCGCCGATCCTCTACCAGGCAGCCCTGCTCACCTCATGGCGCGATTTCAAGGGCAATGCCGGGACGATCGGCCTGCTCGCGATCGGCCTCGTCGCGGTCACGACGCTCGTGGTCGGCGCTGCGCTCAAGCTCCTGATCCCCGACATTCCGTGGGCGGTGGCCTTCGTCTTCGGTGCGATCGTCTCTCCGCCGGACGCCGTGGCCGCCACCGCGATCCTCTCCCGCCTCAACATCCCGCGGCGGGTAGTGACGGTCCTCGAAGGCGAAAGCCTGGTGAACGACGCGTCGGCCCTGGTGATCTACAAGTTCGCAGTGGCCGCGGTCATGACCGGGGCCTTCTCGCTGCTGGACACGGGCATCGCGTTTGCCGGCGTAACGGCAGGCGGAATCGTCGCGGGGCTGCTCACCGGGCTGCTGTTCGTGGCCATCCACCGCTACCTCGGGGACGTGCTGATCGAGATCCTGTCCGCACTGCTGGTGCCCTACGTGGCTTACATCGTGGCCGAATCATTCCACGTGTCGGGTGTGCTTGCTGTGGTCACTGCGGGCCTGGTGCGGGGGCGTTTCTCGCCGGTGCTCGTTTCGGCCGAAACGCGGATCGCAGCGCGGTCGATCTCGAACATGCTGGTCTTCCTGCTGAACACGCTGGTCTTCGTGCTCATGGGCCTGCAGATCTCAGGCGTGGTCGAGCGCATGCAGGGCTATTCGACCTTCCAGCTGGTGTCCGCCGGCGCGCTGTTGAGCGCCGCCGCGGTGGCCGTGCGATTCGCATGGATTTATCCGGCCCTCTACCTGCCGACCGCCGCCGGCGCGTTCCTGGGGCGCCCGGTGCCCTCCCCCCCGACCTCGGAGTATTTCATCATGAGCTGGTGCGGCATGCGGGGCATCGTCTCGCTTGCCGCGGCCCTCGGCCTGCCGCTCGTGCTTGGCGACGGCAAACCGTTTCCGTATCGCGACGCGATCATCTTCTTCACCTTTGTGGTCATTGCAGTGACGCTCGTGATCCAGGGATTGACCCTGCCGTGGCTGATCCGCCACCTTCGCGTAGGCACGGACTGGAGCGTGAAGGAGGAGCAGGCGCGGGCCCGCTCGGCCATGAGCACTGCCGCGATGAACGCGATCGAAGAGCTGGCCGGGCAGGAGCAGGCCGCTCCCGACCTCGCGGGGCGCGTCAGCGCGGAATTCGCCGAGAAGGTGGCCTCAGACCCCAATGAGCCGATGCCCGAAGAGGATGCCGAGATGGCCCAGAAGCTCAGGCGTGCCGCGCTAAGTGCGGAGCGCGAGGAGCTGATCCGCATCTGGCGCGACAACGAGATCAGCGACGAGGTGCTGCACGAGTTGGAGGAGATGCTCGACTACCGGGAAGCGCACCTCTAAAAACAAAAAGCCCGGCCGCGGCCGGGCTTTCTGAGGAGAAACGCGCGAGGCGATCAGTTCGTCTTGGTCGGCTCCGACGAGGGCGGAACCACGACGATCGTGTCGCCGCCCTTGCCGGGGGCGCCAGGGGCTCCGGAGGGGCCAGTCGCGCCAGAGGCGCCGGCGGGGCCCGGAACCGGGACCGGAACGGGCACGACGGTAGTGGTGGAAGGAGCCGGCGTAACGACGGCAGCGTTCGGCGGGGTCACGACCGTGCGCTCGCACGCGCTGAGGGCGACGGCACCCAGAATTGCTACGGGCAGAATCCATATTTTCATGATTTTTCCATTGTCCAAGTTGTGAGTGGAGGGCCTGTTTTCACCTGCAAAGCGTTTCGCCGCAAATAGCTACGGCGCACACGTAACACACATTATGGCGAGCCGAAAAATCGCCGGAAGTCGGCTGCTTGCTCTACTACTTGACGGACAAACACCGACATGAGAACTCACAGCATTCGCTCCCAGAGCCGGGCCGCCCATTCGCGCGCCCGCACACCAACCGGCCGCCGTTCCCATGTTTCGAGGTCGATCGCGACGGAGGCCGCCTGGTCGCGGCTGAAGACGTCTTCCATCTGCTTTCCGAATTCGGCTCCGAGCACGATGGCGTCGACCTCGTCGTTGTAGAGGAAGCTGCGCCAGTCGAGGTTGGTGGACCCGACGGTGGACCAGACCCCATCGATGACCGCGGTTTTGGCGTGCAGCAAGGCGCCCTTGCGTTCGTAGATCTTTACGCCCGAGGCCAGCAAGTCGGAGTAGTGCGAGCGCCCGGCATGGAAAACCGTGCCCGAATCGCTCTGGCTCGGCAGGATCAGCCTGACATCGACGCCCCGGGCTGCCGATTCGCGCAGCGCCTTGAGCAGGTTCGGGTCCGGTACGAAATAGGCGTTGGTGAGGTAGACGGTTTTCTCCGCGCTGCGGATCGCCGAGATCAGCGTGAGGTAGATCTGGCTGTACTTGTCGTCGGGCGTGCTGCCGATAGCCCGGACGATTTCCTTGCCGGCCTCCTTGAGGGTGGGCATGTAGTTTTTCGCGGCCAGCGGCTTGCCCTTCTGCTTTTCCCAGGTCTCCATGAACATCTTCTGGAAGTCCGCGACCACCGGGCCTTCGATCTGCATTTGGGTATCGCGCCAAGCGACCGGGTCGCGCGACGCCGTCGAATCCCCCTTCGGCACCGAGCCCGCCGAGTACACGTTGCTGATGTTGATGCCGCCGACGAAAGCCACCCGTCCGTCGACGACGAGCAGCTTGCGGTGGTCGCGATTGTTGATCCGCCAGCCGCGGCGGGCTGCCAGCGGATTAACCGGGTTGAACTCGAGCACGTTGATACCGGCATCGGTGAGCCGCTTGAAGAACGTTCTCGGCGTCTTCAGGCCGCCGAAACTGTCGTAGATGATGTTCACCTGCACGCCGCGTGCCTGCTTCTCCACCAGCACGTCGGCGAACTTATAGCCGATTTCGTCGTCGTCGAAGATGTAGGTTTCGAGGTTGATGTGGTCGGTGGCCTGCGCAATGGCGGCTAACATCGCCTCGTAAGTGGCCTTGCCATCCTGCAGGAGCACCACCCGGTTTCCGAGCACGAGGGGCGTGTCGACCAGCGCGTTCTCGACCGCCATGTGCTTGTCGAGGATGTCGGTGTCGCCCGCCTTGCGCTTGATCGCCTCGATGAGGCGCGCGCTGCGTTCTTCCGACAAGGGGCCGCCCACGGTCTCGAACTGGGTCAGCTCCCCGCGCCGGCTGTCCAGAAGTCCCTCTACATCGGGCATGCTCGCGCAGCCGTAGAAGATCAGGGATGCGGCAAGCGCGGCCACGAAACGCACGCGACGCCAAAACTGGTTCGACGAATTCGCCGTATCGTCGGCATGGCGCATTGCGTAGGTGCAGTTCATAGCGCGGGAAAGTACCCACCCCGGCCACTTCCATCCGTACGCTTGCGCACATGTAAGAGATGAATACACACTGGCGAAGTTGTGTGAGAGAGCGCACAGAGCAGGTCGAAGCGCGCAGGCAACAATGGCCCCGCACTTGCCAGTTCTCCCTCCTCCCCTGAAATCTGGCAGGTGCAGGGTCCCCGGTTACTGCTCATTTCCGGGGGCCTTTTTTTTGGAACCGCTTCATGACGAACCCGATCACCGATCCGGCGCGGGCGGCGCAGGTCTCCTGGCTCCTGGCCGCAGCGGCCCTGCTCGCAATCCTCGAGCTGCACCTTCTCGATGCCGGCATGGGTGGTCGAGCGCCTGCCCGCTGATGCCGATGAGCTGCGCCTGGCGATCGCGCAATGGCTGCGCGACAACGCGCCCAAGCTCCAGCTCTGGGGCGCGACGGCCGGACGCGTCGCGTTCCACGTGGTGATCGGCATGATCATCGGCGCGATGCTCTCGCTGCGCGAAGCGACTTCGGCGCCTCTGGGCGGCCCGCTCGCGCGGGCACTCGAGGAGCGTGCTTCGCGATTCGGCGAGGCTTTCAGGCAGGTCGTATTCGCGCAAGTGCGCATTGCCTTGATCAATGCGGCTTTGACCGCTCTCTACCTGGCCGTGCTGCTGCCGCTCTTCGGCGTGAAGCTGCCTTTCGCCATGACGCTCGTGGCCATCACGTTCGTGACGGGCCTGCTGCCCGTGATCGGCAACGTGATATCGAATTCGGTCATCGTGGTGCTGAGCCTTGCGCATTCGCCGATGCTCGCGGTCGTGTCGCTCGGATTCCTGATCACGATCCACAAGCTGGAGTACTTCCTCAACGCCCGCATCATCGGGCCGCGAATCCACGCGCGCGCATGGGAGCTCCTGCTTGCCATTGTCGTGATGGAAGCAGCTTTCGGCATCGCGGGCGCGGTGGCTGCCCCGGTCTACTACGCTTTCCTCAAGCAGGAACTCCTCGACCGGGGGTTGATATGAACGCGCGGGCCTCCGAGACGCACGTCCATGTCGATTCGCCATCGGCCCTGCTGAAAGACAAGCGGCTTGCCCGCATCAAGGGTGCGGCGACCGGCCTGCTGGTCGCGGTGAGCGTGATGTATGTCGTCGCGACGCTGCTGACGCCGCGCTATCCCGTCCTCGCGTACCTTGCGGCGACCTGCGAGGCGGCGATGATCGGCGCCCTGGCCGACTGGTTCGCGGTCGTGGCCTTGTTCCGCCACCCGTTGAACGTGCCGTTGCCGCACACGGCGATCATCCCGAAGAACAAGGCACGCATCGCCCAGGGGCTCGGGGAGTTCATCCAGGAGCAGTTCCTCTCCACGCCCGCCCTGCTGGCGAAGATCCGCGAGTTCGACCCCGCCACGCAGCTCTCGACGTGGCTCCTCAAACCCGACAACGCGGGTTTCATCGCGGGCTACGTTGCGCGGGCGCTTGCGTATGGCGTTGGTGCGCTGGACGACAACCGCGTGCGCGATTTCCTGCAGCGCACGCTGACCGCGAAGCTTGCGACGCTGGAGGTGGCCACGCTCGCGGCAAAGCTGCTCGATGTCATGACCGAGAACCGCAGGCACCATGCGCTGCTCGACCAGACGCTGGCGGCGGTCCGCGAGCTGCTGGGCCGCGAGGATACGAGGGAATTCCTCAGGAAAGAGATCGCCGCCCAGATGCCGTTCATGAAATGGGTGAACCAGGTCGTCCACCTCGACGACAAGGCCGCCGGGAAGCTGCTGGATGTCGCCATGGCGCGCCTGGGCGAAGTGCTGGAGGATTCCGATCACGCGTTGCGCCACCGTTTCGACGAGTTCACCAGCGACTTCATCGCAAAGCTCAAGTCCGACCCCGCCACGCGCGCGAAAGTGGCCCAGTTGCGCGACGAAGTGATCGGCAACCCCGCCCTTGGCGAGTACCTCGCCGGGCTGTGGGCGGAATTCCGCGCGTGGCTGGACGCCGACCTCGCACGGCCCGAATCCGCAATCCGGTTGCGCATCGAGCAGTTCGCGGGCGCGCTCGGGGCGAGGATCGACGCCGACCCCGGTATCAAGTCATGGATCAACGAGCAGGTGATCGCCGCCGCGCCTCCTTTCGTGGAAGAGCATCGCGCAAGCTTCGGCCGCTTCATCGAGCGGCAGATCAACGACTGGCAGGACGCAACGCTCGTCAGGGAACTGGAGCGCAACATCGGTCCGGACCTGCAGTACATCCGCATCAACGGCACCCTCGTCGGGGGCGCCGCGGGCCTCATCATCTATAGCGCAACCAGGTTTCTGGGCCATGTGGGTTGAAGCCATCGGCTGGTTCGCAGCCGCAGTACTGCTCTTGACGCTCGGCCGGCAGGTCTACACCCAGTGGCGCGAGCGCGAGACCAAGGGCGTATCGCGCTGGCTCTTCGTCGGGCAGCTGACCGCCTCGACGGCCTTCCTCGTCTATAGCTGGCTGGTCGAGAACTGGGTCTTCGTAGTGACCAACGCCCTGCTCCTGGTCACAGCGGCGATTGGGGAATGGATCTTCCTGCGCAACCGGCGGCTCGAAGAAGCAGGCAAGGCGGGCGATGATTCGGGCATCGTGTAGGGATGCGCCTATATTTCGATGCGACAAAGGCCTAATGAGGTCTTGAAAGCTTTGGCTTATGCTTTGTGCGGTGTTTTGGCGCAAATTTCCGCACAACAAACATCTCGGCCCACCAGACCAAACGCCAGGAACGCAGACGATGCCCATCCCAACCGAACCGATCGGCAGCATTCCACGCGCGCCGGAGCTAGTCGAGAAGATCGCGCGCGCCGGCGGGGATTCCCCCGAGCTGACGCCGCTCTATGAAGAAGCGGTGCGAGACACGGTGGCGCGCTTCGAGGCAACCGGCTCGCCGGTGATCACCGACGGGGAACAGCGCAAGTACCATAACTTCTGGACCTATTGCGTTCATGGGCTGCAAAACACCTCGCCCGAGGGATTCCGCATCCCCTTCGCCGCCGGCCACGTCCGCCGCATGCCGCGCCTGACGAGCGGCCCCTTCCGCTACAAGCGCTACGCGGACAGCTTCATGGATGTCGCGTTGAAATACGCCACCAAACCGGTCAAGCAGGCGGTCATTTCGCCCTCGGCATTGAGCCTCATGTATCCCTCCGAGGGCTTGCCGGACTATTCGCGCGAGGAGTTCATCGATGACCTGCTGCGCGAGCATGAGACGGAAGTGCGCCGGTGCCTGCAGAAGGGCGCGCACAAGGTGCAGGTCGATTTCACCGAGGGCCGCCTGGCGATGAAAGTCGATCCCAGCGGCGCCCTCCTCAACAGCTTCATCGAGCTCAACAACCTGGCCTTGTCCCGGTTCTCCGCGGCGGACCGGCAGCTCATCGGCATCCATACGTGTCCTGGCGGCGATCGGGACTCGACTCACAGCGCGGATGTCGACTACGCCGAGCTGCTGCCGAGCCTGTTCGAGCTGAACGCGGGTAACTTCTATGTTTCGCTGGCCGGCGAACAGGACACCAAGCGCGTGCTGCAGATCATCCGGCGCTACATGAAGCCGGACCAGCGGGTGTTCGTCGGCGTGGTCGCGCCGATCGACCCGCGCGTCGAGACCCCGCAGATCGTGCGCGACCGCATCCTCGAGGCGGCGCAGTACATTCCCGTCGAACAGCTCGGCACGACCGACGACTGCGGCTTCTCGCCTTTCTGCGACGACACCTCGACCACGCGCGACACGGCCTTCGCCAAGATCGAGGCGCGCGTGCTTGGCACCCGGCTTGCGGAGAAGGCGCTCGGCATCGCCTAATGGACGGCATGGACAAGACCAAGGACAAGGACGAAGAGGAAGAGCTCCTGAGTTCGGTCGCCCTGCAGAACGCGAAAAGCATTCTGCAGGCCCGCAAACGTGCGGAGCAGGACCTCCTCAAAACCAAGGACGAGCTCGAGGAGAGCGAGCGGCGCCTGAAACTCGCGCTGGATGCAGGACACCTGGGCGACTGGACCTGGGTGGCCGCAACCGATCAGATGGTTCTGGGGCCACGCGCGGCTGAAGTATTCGGCGTCCCTCCGCAGACCGCGTTTACGCGCGCCCATATACGCGAGATGCTGCATGACCAGGACAGCGAGCGCGCCCGCAGTGCGCTCGACAATGCGCTCGAGACGCGGACCGACTACGACGTCGAATACCGCCTGAAGCGAACGCTCGACGACGGTCGCCCGATCTGGGTGGCCGCCAAGGGCCGGGGCTTTTACGGCCCGAACGGCCAGATGCTCGGCATGACCGGCGTGATGCAGGACGTCACCGACAGGAAGCGCGCCGACGAGGCGTTGCAGGACGAGACCCGGATCCTCGAGTTGCTGAACACCACCGGTGCCGCCATCGCATCGAATCTCGACCTCCAGTCGCTGGTGCAGACAGTGACCGATGTCGGCACCCAGCTGAGCGGCGCCAGGTTCGGCGCCTTCTTCTACAACGTCATCAACCAGGAAGGCGAGTCCTTCATGCTGTTCGCGCTTTCGGGGGCGCCGCGCGAGGCATTCGAGAAGTTCGGCCTGCCGAGGAACACGCCGGTATTCAACCCGACGTTTTGCGGCGAAGGCGTGTTGCGCTCGGACGACATCACCAAGGATCCGCGCTACGGCACCATGCCGCCTCACCACGGCATGCCGAAGGGCCATCCGCCGGTTCGCAGCTACCTCGCCGCTTCTGTGGTCTCCCGCTCGGGCGAGGTGATCGGCGGTCTTTTCTTCGGCCATCCCGATCCCGGTATTTTCACGGACCGCAGCGAGAGGCTCATCGTAGGCGTTGCATCCCAGGCTGCAGTGGCGATCGACAACGCGCGCCTCTACGACCGCATCCGGCAGGCGGCCGAAGAGCGCAAACACCTGCTCGAAAGCGAGCGCGCGGCGCGCAGCGAGGCCGAGCGCTCGAACTCGATGAAGGATGAATTCCTCGCCACCCTTTCACACGAGTTACGGACCCCGCTTTCGGCGATCCTCGGCTGGTCGCATGCCCTGCGCAGCCGCCGCATGGACGAGGGCGAATTGCGCGACGGCCTGGAGAAGATCGAGCGCAATGCGCGCATGCAGGCTCAGCTCATCGAGGACCTGCTCGACATGAGCCGCATCGCCTCGGGCAAGGTGCGCCTGGACGTGCAGCCGATCGACCCCATGTCGTTCATCGAGGCGGCGGTCGAAACGGTGCGGCCCGCGGCGGACGCCAAGGGCATCCGGCTGGAGAAAGTCCTCGACCCCTCGGCGGGGCCGATCTACGGCGACCCGCACCGGCTCCAGCAGATCGTCTGGAACCTGCTCTCGAACGGGATCAAGTTCACGCCGCGCGAGGGCAAGGTGCAGGTGCTGCTCGAGCGCGTGAACTCGCATATCGAGATCAGCGTGGCCGACACCGGCATCGGCATCAAGCCCGAATTCCTGCCGCACGTATTCGAGCGCTTCCGCCAGGCGGACGCGTCGACGACGCGGCGCTACGGCGGGTTGGGCCTGGGGCTGTCGATCGTGAAGCACCTGGTCGAGTTGCATGGCGGCACGGTGCATGTGAAGAGCGAAGGCGAAGGCAGCGGCACCGCCTTTGCCGTCCACCTCCCGGTCACGGTCGTGCGGCACGGCCGCGACGACCGGTTTCATCCGAGGACGCCGGCCGCCCAGCCGCTGCCCGAATTCAAGCCCGTGGACCTCGCCGGCATCAAGGTCCTCGTCGTGGATGACGAAGCCGACGCGCGCGACCTCGTCCGGCGCGTGCTCATGGATTGCGCTGCCGAGGTCTACACCGCGGGCAATGCGGCCGAGGCGCTGATGCTCGTCGAAAGGGAGAAGCCGCACGTGCTGGTAAGCGACATCGGAATGCCGGACATCGACGGCTATGAGCTGCTGCGGCAGATCAGGGCGCTCGGGCCCGCAAGGGGCGGAAACGTTCGCGCGGTTGCATTGACGGCTTTCGCGCGTTCGGAGGATCGCACCCGGGCGTTACGCGCAGGCTTCCAGGTGCATGTCTCGAAGCCGGTGGAGCCGCCCGAGCTGGTGGCGACTGTCGCGAATGCCGCCGGACGCACCGGCACTCCGGAAACCTGACTAGGCGACGAACTCGAACTCCGCCACCAGCGCGTGGTGATCGGAGGAGGCGGTGGCCTTGACGTAGTAGCTCACCGGGCGCAGCTCCCGGCTGTAGAAAATATGATCGAGGACATACGGGCGCCGGCGCCAGGTGATTTCCTTGGCCTGCACGCTCTTGAACCCCGCCTCTTCGAACTGGTGGATCAGCGACTCGTGCTTGCTTACGTTGAAGTCGCCGCCGAGCAGCGTGGGCCCCTTGGACGCGCGCAACTGCTCGATGACCATCTCGCGCTGCGTCGGATGGGTTTCGCTGCTCGATTGCAGCATGAAGAAGGCAAGCAGGTGCGTATTGAAGACTGTCAGGTGATGCTCACCGACGGTGGTCTGCGCGCCGATGATGAGCCGGTCGGTCGGCGTCTTCTCTTCGCCGCGGAACTCGAAAGGCACCGGCGGGGACGGAAGGTCCAGGCGCATCGTTTCGCGCAGCGGCGTCTTCGAGAAGATCGCCTGCCCGATGCCGAACGGCAGCTCGCGCGGGTCGGCCTTGGGAAACGAGAAATAGGCGTCGTAGTTGCCGAGGGCGGCGCGGATGCGGGCGTAATTGGGTGGCGTGCCGGACTGCTCGCCACCGGCGCGCGCCTGCTCGACCTCCTGCAGGAGGATGAGGTCGGCGTCATGGCTGCAGATCTCCTCGATCGAAAGGTCGAGGTCGATTGGGGCGTCGTCGGGCTGGGCGTCATCCCAGCTCTGCCCGAACTGCATGTTGAACTGCAATACCTTGAACGTGCGCATGGTCCTCAATCCACAAGGCATCCGCGGATCCAAGTCCCGGCGCCCGTGCCCCCCTCCTCTTCACCCCAAGTCTACCGGTTTTGGGGCATGCCATCATGTGACCTTCTGGGCATACACGGGAAAAGGACCCTCAGGAACGCACAATGAACAAACCACTGCTGGTCCTGCTGGGGGACTACCCAAACACCGCTGCTTTCAGGCAGGGTCGACTTCGCCCGGCTACCGAAACGTTCGATTTCGCCGAGGTGCGCACGCCGCACACTGCGTTCAAGCGCGCGGTGCGCGACCTCGAATTCGACATCAGCGAGCTTGCAATAGTGACCTTCCTCATGGCGAAGGCGCACGGCAAGCCGCTGGTCCTCATGCCGGCGGTGATCTTCGGGCGCCTCCCGCACCGTTTCCTCATGTACAACCCCGGGCGCGGGCCGTTGTCGCCGCGCGACCTGGAAGGCAAGCGCGTGGCGATCCGCTCCGACTCGGTGACCACCGTGATGTGGCTGCGGGGAATCCTCGCGAGGGACTACGGCGTCGACCTCGCCAAGGTCCGCTGGGTGGCCTTCGAGGATGCCCATGTCGCCGAGTATCGCGAGCCGTCCAACGTGGAGCGCGCGCCAGCAGGCAAGACCGTCACCGAGCTTCTGGTTGCGGGCGAAGTCGATGCGGGCGTGGTGGCCGAAGGCGCCGGGTCGGATGCGCGGCTGAAAACGCTGATTCCTGACGCCGAGCTTGCTGCAGGGGCGTGGCAGAAGCGCATGGGCATACTGCCGATCAACCACATGGTCGCGGTGAAGGCCTCGGTTTCCAAAGAACGCCCCGGGGCGCTGCGCGAGTTCTACCGCCTGCTGGTGGAAAGCAAGCAGGCGGCCGGCCTGCCGGTCGAGGGGGCGCTCGACACCTGCCCGATGGGTCTCGAAGCCAACCGCCGCAACCTCGAAGCCGCAATCGATTTCACTTTCACCCAGGGACTGATCCCGCGCCGTTTTAGCGTCGACGAGCTGTTCGACGACGTGACGCGTACCCTGTAAGAAACCACAAGGAGACTTTGCGGGATGATCATCGATTGCCACGGCCACTACACGACTGCGCCGAAGCAGCTCCAGGCATACCGCGACGGGCAGATCGCGGGCGCGAAGGACCCGGCCTACGTGCCGGCACGCGCGAACCTCGGCATCACCGACGACGAGATCCGCGCGAGCCTCGAAGGCGCTCAACTCAGGATCCAGCGCGAGCGCGGCACCAACCTCACGGTCTTCTCGCCGCGCGCCATGGGCATGGGCCATCACGTCGGCACGGAGGCAATCAGCAAGTTCTGGTCGGAGGCGTGCAACGAGCTGATCCACCGCGTCTGCACCCTCTACCCGAATAATTTTGTGGGCGTCTGCCAGCTGCCGCAGTCGCCGGGCGTGAACCCGAAGAACTGCATCCCGGAACTCGAGCGCTGCGTGAAGGAATTCGGCTTCATCGGCTGCAACCTGAATCCCGACCCTTCCGGCGGGTACTGGACCGACCCGCCGCTCACCGACAAATGGTGGTACCCGCTGTACGAGAAGATGGCCGAACTGGAGGTGCCCGCGATGATCCACGTCAGCGGCTCGTGCAACCCGAATTTCCACCCGACGGGCGCGCATTACATCAACGGCGACACCACCGCCTTCATGCAGTTAATCGAACGCAACCTGTTCGAGGATTTCCCGACGCTCAAATTCATCATCCCGCACGGCGGCGGCGCGGTGCCCTACCACTGGGGACGCTATCGGGGCCTGGCGCAGGACATGGGACTGCCGCCCTTGAAGGAACTGCTGCTGAACAACGTCTTCTTCGACACCTGCGTGTACCACCAGGCCGGGATCGACTGCCTGCTCAAGGTGATCCCGGCGGACAACATCCTCTTTGCCTCCGAAGTCGTCGGCGCGGTGCGCGGCATCGATCCCGAGACCGGCCACTTCTATGACGACACGAAGCGCTACATCGACAATGCGGGCTGGCTAACCGAGGCGGATCGCGAGAAAATCTTCAGCGGAAATGCAAAGCGCGTGTACGGGCGCTTTGCGCGGCACTGTTCCGCCTGTTGAGGAGTACGGCCATGCCCGCGCGTCCGCTTCAGCGTGTCCTTTTTGTCGATGATGACGAAGTGGTGCAGAACCTCGTCCGAATTGCGCTCGAGCGCATCGGCGGGTTGTCGGTGGAGCTTGTCAACGACAGCTCAAAAGCAGTGGAAGGCATCCGGGGCTTCAAGCCCGACATGGTCGTGCTCGACTGCATCATGCCGCGGCTCGACGGGGTCGAAGTGTTCAAGCAGATGCGCGAAGACCCGGGGCTGGCCGCCATGCCGGTCGTGTTCCTCACTGTGAGAGCGCACTGGCGGACGGTCGACGAGCTGCTTGCTCTCGGTGCGGCCGGGGTAATCACTAAGCCCTTCGCGGCGCGGCAGCTCGCGGATCAGCTGAAAGCGATCTGGGAAAAATTGCCTGAAATGCCGGGCTAATACTGCCAAATACTGGCATGTCCCTAGACTGGGTGCGGCTCAGCCGGCGAAATACTGCCAACCAGTGACAAGGCCAGGCCTAGATTTCTTCCGGCGGGACCACAACAACCTTTCCATCCCGCCAGATTACGATCGACTGCCCGAGCGCCTTGTGGCGGGCAACGGCCTCACGCCCAGCCAGATAAATCGCCTCGAACACTTCGTCAGCATTGAATTTTGGCGCGGGCTCGCGCGGAATTCGCTGTTCGGCTTTGTTCACTGGTTTCATGGCACCTCGCGAAAGTCGTTGCCAGATCTCGAAATTTTCGATCCGAATCGGACCGCCCGCATCTCTAGAAGCGATCGGGCGTTGCGAATCAAGCTGGGAATTGTCGACCATCTGCCACCCGTCCGCAATCGGCATATAGAGGTTAAAGAAATTATCCAGTCCGCGTTCGTACCTCCGCCGTCGCGCAAGCTCGTCCAGCCACCGCAGCATGATTCGGCCAGCTTCGATCTCGCCTACGTTCTCCGAGATTGCAATGTCGTCCGCGTTTACGAACGCCGCAACGCAGCGGATACCCGTCAATAGCGTGGGTGCAGAAGTGGATTTACCCGCTCCATTCGGCCCGGAGATGACGAAGAGGTTGGGCATGGTATTTTAAATACTGCCAATTTCAGGCCAACCCCTAGACCCAGAGCGGCTTCCATGGGGAAATGTTGCCATTGCCGAGATTCAGAGTCAGACCTTCTGGGCGGGCTTGATAACCCCGACCGCCGCGCCGAACCCGATGCTCGCGCAGCCGTCCTTGTTGCAACGCGAGCGCTGGATGATCTCGTCGCCGTCTTCGCAGAACGCGCGCGTCTCGCCGCTGGGCAGAGTCAGCGGCGACTTGCCACCTTGCGTAAGCTCCAGCATCGAGCCCAGCGACTCGATGTCCGGACCCGAGATCGTGCCCGAGCCGAGCAGGTCGCCGGGCTGCAGGTTGCAGCCATTGGAGGCCTGGTGCGTGACGACCTGCGCCAGCGTCCAATAAGCATGACGGAAGTTGCTGCGCGTGAGCCGCATGGCCGGGAGCTTCTGCGCGCGCATCTTCGCGCTGCGAAGGTACATCTCCATCTCGATCGAGTAGCCGCCCTCGCGCTGGTCGGTTGCATCGGTGAGGTAAGGCAGCGGCGCGGGCGCGCCCTCGGCGCGCTTGAAGGCCTCGACACGAAAAGGCTCGAGCGCCTCCATCGTCACGATCCACGGCGACATCGTCGAAGCGAAGCTCTTGGCGAGAAAGGGCCCCAACGGCTGGTATTCCCACGCCTGCAGGTCGCGCGCCGACCAGTCGTTGAAGAGCGTGATGCCGAACACGTGGTCAAGCGCTTTCGAAATCGGCACCGGATTGCCCAATCGATTGCCGGGACCGATGACGAAACCAAGCTCCAGCTCGAAGTCGACGCGCTTGCTCGGCCCGACTGAAGGCGCAGGCGCCTCCGGCGCCTTCGTCTGCCCGTTGGGCCGGGTCACCGGCGTGCCGCTCACGACGATCGACGAGGCGCGGCCGTGATAGCCGATCGGCACCCAGTGATAGTTGGGCAGCAGCGGGTTGTCCGGCCGGAACATGCGACCCGCGTTTTCAGCGTGGTAGATGCCGGTGTAGAAATCGCTGTAGTCGCCGACCTGGACCGGCAGGAAAAGCTCGGCCTTCTTCATCGGCACGAGCGCCTTGGCGAACTTCTTCGCGTGCCGCGGATTCGACAGCGTTTCCGAAAGCAGCTGCCGGAGCGCGACCCACGCCGGCCGCCCCGCTTGGGCCAGCTTGTTCAGCGTGGGACCGGTCTTCAGGCCGAGGGCCGCAAGGTCGAAGACCTGGTTGCCGATGGCGACCCCGCCGCGCGGCGGCGCCTTGGAGCCCTTCTCGCGAAAGATCCCGAACGGCAGGTTCTGGACCGGGAAGTCGCCTTGCGGATCGTTGGCGGAATCGACCCAGCTGGTGAGCTTGGGATTGTGGGTGGCGTCGAGTTTGGTTTTCATGCCGCCGTGGATACCACGCCGCGGCGGATCTGGTCCAGTTCGATCGATTCGAACAGCGCCTTGAAGTTGCCCTCGCCGAAGCCGTCGTCGCCTTTCCTCTGGATGAACTCGAAGAAGATCGGCCCGAGCTGGTTCTCGGTGAAGATCTGAAGTAACAACGCGCCGGCCTTGCCGTCGACGAGGATCCCGCGCTTCCTGAGCTCTTCCACGCTCTCGCCGTGGTCCGGGATACGCTTGTCGATGAGCTCGTAGTAGGTGTCGACGGTGTCCAGCAGCCGCACGCCCGCGGCGCTCATCTGGTCCACTGTGCCGTGCAGGTCGTCCGATCCCAGCGCGATGTGCTGGATGCCCTCGCCGTGATACTGGTCGAGATACTCCTGGATCTGGCCGGCCTTGTCGGTGCCTTCCTCGTTGATCGGGATGCGGATCCTGCCGCACGGGCTGGTCATGGCTTTCGACTTCACGCCGGTGACCAGTCCCTCGATGTCGAAGTAGCGCACCTCGCGGAAGTTGAACAGGCGCTCGTAGAAATCCGCCCACTCCTTCATTCGCCCCTTGTGCACGTTGTGCGTCAGGTGGTCGATGTACTTGAGGCCGTGGCCCGGAGGGGCGAGTGAGGCCGCAGTTGGTCCCTCGTGCAGGGGCTCGAAGTCCACGTCATAGAAGCCGATGTTGCCGATGTCGCCCGTCTGCTTGCCGTTCTTGCCGCGCCAGCGGTCGATGAAGTAGATGAGCGAATCGCCGATGCCCTTGATCGCCGGGATGTTCAGCTCCCCCGGGCCGGCGTGCTGCGCATAGCCCCAGGCGCCGAGGCTCACCGCGCGCTCGTACGCGGCCTTGGCATCGTTCACGCGAAACGCGATCGCGCAGATGCTGGGGCCGTGCTGGCGCGCAAAGCGCTGCGCGAAAGAATCCGGCTCGGCGTTGAGGATGAAGTTGATCTCGCCCTGCCGGTAGAGCGTCACGTTCTTGTGGCGGTGCTTCGCGATGGCCTTGAAGCCGAGGCGCTTGAACACTTCGCCCATCGCCTTCGGATCGGGCGCCGCGTACTCGACGAACTCGAACCCGTCGGTCTGCATCGGGTTTTCCCACAAATCGGCCATGGCTTGGGCTCCTTCGCATCTGGTGACCCGATCTTAACGCCGGCGGCCCGGGCGGCCGCGAAAAGGTTAGAGCCCCTGCGCCTTCTTGAGCAGGCTTGCGGCCGCCTTGGCGAGGACCGCGTCGCCGCCGGCCTTGACGTGCTTCGCACCGGCGATCAGCGCGCGGCGCTCTTCGCGTGTAAGTGACAGCGGGCCGGTCGAAGGTTGCGCCGCGAGCAGGTAGCCGACGCCGGGATCGCCTTCGATGGCGAATCCTGCGTCGCGCAGCGCGTCGATATCGCGATAGATCGTGCGGACGCTGACACCGAGCGTTGCGGCCGCATCCGCGGCGCGCAACGGCTCCGGGCCGAGCATCGGCGCGAGCGCGAGCAGCCGCCGAACGCGCTTGGAGCTACTGACAATTTCTTCTTCAGGGGCCATGCGGGGCGCGGGTGTCCGGGAAGACTTCCTGACATTCTACGCCCGCGCGGATGACGCCTTCAGCGCACGAACCGGATCACGTTCCCGTTGCAGTAGTAGAACGAACTCGGGTCCACGCCGCTGTGATGGCACCCGAAGTTCACGATGGCGTCGCCACCAAGCGCAATGGCGTGATTCCGCAGGTCCTTCGCCCCGGCTTCGATCGACGCGTACCTCGGCACCGCAATCGCGCTGGTCCACGGCTCGACCCAGAGGCGCTTCACGAGTTGGTAGGGCCGATGGTCTGGCGGAAACGCTTCATACACCGCGACCTGGTCCGAGCCCGGTTGCTCCGGCGCGGCCTTTGGGTCGAGATAGGCGCAACCGGAAACGGCAAGGCCCGCAACAGCGGCGGCCAAAGCCAGCGGCAGTGCCGGGCTCCGGCGGTGGATTGGTCGATGCATGGCTTTCCTCCTCACGGTGCGCGGATCTTACCGCGCTGGAGTCCCTTGACGCTCTGCACGGCGCTGCGAAACGACGGAACTTGACCATGCAGGACCTCCTGTAGACTGATTGTGCAGCTACTTCAGCAAGCTACCTCAGCAATTATCAGACCACAAATCATGAAACCGCTCATCCATTTCGAGGACGGCAGCAAACGACCTGATGTATTTCGCATTACCGCGGCCCGCGTCGCGGCCGCGCGCAAGCGCAACGGCGACGCGGGCTCGCTCGTCGGCGTCTCGTGCGGCGTGGATTTCGAAGGCATCGGGCACTGGATCGGCAAGGCCAACGGCCTCGTGACCTCGTCCGCGACGATCCTCGACAAGCGCTTCCCGCTGCGCACGCTCGCCCGAGACGCGCCGCAGCTCGCGTGGATTCACGTGATCGGCGCAGGCGTGGAAGGCCTCATGCCGCTCGACTGGATCCACCCGGGGATCAGGCTCACCAACAACAGCGGCGTGCACGTGGACAAGGTCTACGAGTTCGGGCTCATGAGCCTGCTCATGATCAACGCGCGCGTGCCGCAGATCTACTCCAACCAGATGGCGGGCAATTGGAAACCGCTGTTCACGGGCTCCCCGCGCGGCAAGACGTTGCTCGTCTTGGGCCTCGGCGACATGGGCGGCGCGATGGCCAGGGCCGGCAAGGTGCTGGGCATGCGCGTGCTCGGCATCCGGCGCACTCCCAAGCCGCATGCGCACGCCGAAAAGGTGCATGCGCCCAGGGACCTCCACCGGCTGCTCCCCAAGGCCGACGTCGTCGTCGTCGCAACGCCGCTGACGCCGGACACCAGGCACGTGATCGGGCAAAAGGAGATCGACCTGATGAAACCCGGCGCCGGGCTCATCAACATCGGCCGCGGGTCCGTCCTCGACCAGGCGGCGATCGAAGCGGCGCTGCGCTCGGGAAAGCTCTCGGGCGCGATCCTCGACGTGTTCGACCCGGAACCCCTGCCCGCCGGCCACTCGTTGTGGAAAGCCCCGAACGTGTACATCTCCCCGCACTGCTCGTCGGACGACAACGACGACTACATGCCGATGACGCTCGACCTCGCCTTTGCAAACGCGGTGCGCCTTGCGCGCGGACGCAAGCTCGCCAACGTCGTCGACCCCGCAGTCGGCTACTGAGTGCGGCTACTGAAGACCGTGGACGTCCCCGCCGGGTTCAACCGCATCGACCTGCCGGCCAACGCGTTCATGAGCGCGAACGGGCCGGTGTACGTGAAGATGGAAGGCGAGGCGCTGGTGCTTGGCCTCTACGTGGAAGACCGCCACTGCAGCTCGATCGGACTGTGCCACGGCGGCATGCTCATGACGCTCGCCGACCTGATCCTCACGATCGGCGTCAACGTGCAGGCGAAGCTTTCCCGTTTCCTGCCGACCGTCAGCGTGACCTGCGATTTCCTCGGACCGGCGCCCAAAGGTTCCTGGCTCGAGGCGCGCGTGTCGGTCCTGCGCACTACGCGCAACCTGGCTTTCGCGTCGGGCCTGCTCACGCTCGCCGATGGCGCACCCGTCGCGCGCATCAGCGGCATCCTCAAGATCGGCGGCGAGCCGGACCCCGCCTATGGACCCGAGAGGTATCTCGGCTCCCCGGAGAATCTCTGACATGCGCACTCAATTCAATACCTTCAAACTCCTTGCTTGCGTGCTGGCTTGCGCTGCGGCCATGGCTTCGCAACAGGCCATTGCACAAGCCTGGCCGACCAAGACCGTCACGCTCGTTGTGCCGGCCGCGCCGGGCGGGCCGTCCGACATCCTCGCGCGCTTGCTCGGCGAGAAGCTGCGCGAGCGTTTCAACCAGTCTTTCATCGTCGAGAACCGCGGCGGCGCGGGCGGCAACCTCGGCACCGCGGCGGTCGCGCGCGCGACGCCCGACGGCCACACGCTGCTGCTCACGGTGGACGCGCCGATCGTGGTGAATCCGGCGATCTACGACAAGCTGCCCTACGACCCGATCAAGGACCTGCAGCCGGTCGCAATGATCGGTGATGGCGGCGACGTGGTGCTTGCCGTTCCCGCGAGCTCACCCGTGAAGAGCGTGCAGGAACTCATCGAGTCGATGCGCAAGGACCCGGCAAGCGCGAACTACGTATCGTCTGGTAACGGGTTTCCCAGCCACATCGTGAGCGAGCTCTTCAAGCGCGAAGGCAGGTTCGATGCGGTCCACATTCCCGCCAAAGGTGCGGGCGCAGCAATGGCGGAATTCCTCTCGGGCCGCATGAGCTTCAACTTTCCGCCGGCGAGCATCGCGGCGCCGGTGGCGAAGGGCGGCAAGATCCGCCTGCTCGCCGTGCCGGCGGCCAAGCGCAATCCGCTGATCCCCGACGTGCCGACTTTCGCCGAGGCCGGTCTTCCGGGCGTGACGACCGCTCACTACTGGATCACGGTGTTCGCGCCGGGCGGCACGCCGCGGCCGATCGTCGACCTGCTGAACGCGGAAATCCGCCGCATCGCCAAATCACCCGAGTACCGCCCGCTCGTCGAGCGCCAGGGCCTCGTGCCCTCGGACCTGACGCCCACGGAGCTGAGCGAGCGCGTGCGCACGGACCTCGCGTACTGGCAGTCCATTGTCAAGCCGCTCGGAATCAAGGCCGACTAGACGCCAGCTTGCGCCGGCGTACGCCGACGTGCGTATTGCGCCAACTCTGTGGCAGAATAAATCCATGACAGCCACCGCCAACACCCTCAGGATCGCCCAGCCGGACGACGCGCAGGCCATTGCGCTGATGTCGCGCGACCTGATCGAGGCGGGCCTGGGCTGGAAATACGAGCCCGAGCGCATCCGCCGCGCGATGAACGATCGCGAGACAGTCACGCTCGTGGCCTGCGAGCGCTCACAACTCGTGGGCTTCGCGATCATGGAGTTTGGCGATGAGCGTGCACACCTCGTGTTGCTCGCGGTGCGTCCCACCCACCGCCGCCACAGCGTTGGCCGGCGCCTGATCGAATGGCTGGTCGAGTCGGTCGCCACGGCGGGCCTGGCTTCGATCCACCTCGAGCTGCGCTCGAGCAACGAAGCCGCGCGCGCCTTCTACCGCGCGATGGGCTTCACCGAAACCATCCTCGTGCCCGGCTATTACCGCGGCAAGGAATCGGCGACCCGCATGGTGCGCGTGCTGCGCGTGCCGGGTCCGTTGCCTTTCAACTGGCGTCCCCCGACGCTCGACAGGAAGTAATTCCCCGAGTGCGGATCTTCGCGGTGCCGCTTCGCGTAGTGCCGCTTCGTGAAGTGCCGAATTTCTTGTGCACGTTCACGAACTGACCGCCGTCGAGCTGGTCCGCCGGCTCGGCCGACGCGAGCTCAACGTAGAAGCCCTGGTCCGCGGCCTGCTCGAGCGCATCGACGAGCGCGAGCCCGCGGTGCAGGCATGGACCTGCATCCGCCGCGACGCGCTTCTCGAAACCGCGCGCAAGATGGACCGGAGCGCTACCCGCGGACCTCTTTATGGATTGCCGGTAGGCGTCAAGGATGTCTTCGACACCCACGACCTGCCGACCGAGTACGGCTCGCCGATCTACGCGGGGCACCAGCCAAGGGTGGACGCGGCCGTGATTGCGCAGACGCGCGCAGCCGGCGGGCTGATTTTCGGCAAGGCGGTAACGACCGAGTTCGCCACTTTCCCGCCGGGCAAGACGCGCAATCCCCACAATCCCGAGCACACGCCGGGCGGCTCCTCCTCCGGCTCGGCCGCCGCGGTGGCCGACAGCCATGTACCGGTGGCCTTCGGCACGCAGACCGTCGGCTCGACGATCCGGCCGGCGTCCTTCTGCGGCACGGTCGGGTACAAGCCCACGTACGCAATGCTGCCCACGGTCGGCATCAAGGCGATTTCGTATTGCCTCGACACCGTGGGCTTGTTCACCAGGACCGTTGCCGATCTCGGGCTGTTTGCGGGCGCGCTTAGCGGACGGCAACTCGCCGTGCCGGAGCAGCCCTCCACGCCGCTGATCGGGTTGTGCCTCACGCCGCAGTGGCAGTACGCGCTGCCGGAAGTGCAGGACCTGTTCGCCCGCCTCGGCGGCCAGATGGAGCGCGCGGGCGCGGACGTGAAGGATTTCGACCTGCCCGCCCCTTACGAGAAGATCCACGATGCGCAGGCGCTGATCTGGGACTACGAGGTGGCGCGCTGCCTCACGGGCGAGCATGCACTGCATCGCGAGAAGATCCGCGAACCCCTGCTCGGCCAGCTCGAGCGCGGCCTTGCGATCCCGCCCGCGGAGTACGACGCGGCCATGGCGCTCGCACGCGAAGGCCGCCGCAGGTTCGATCACACGATGGGCGACTTCGACGTGCTGGTGGTGCCCAGCAGCCAGGGCGAGGCGCCCAGGGGAAACGCCACGGGATTGCCGTACTTCAATCGCGCCTGGAGCGTGCTTCATACACCGGCAATCCATGTCCCCCACGGCCGCGGCCCGAACAACCTGCCGATCGGCTTCCAGGTCGTCGGACGCATCGGCGACGATGCGCGCACACTCGCCTGCGCGCATTGGCTGCAGCTCAATGTCGCCAACGCCCGTTAATTGCAGTCGGACGAGTAAGGAACAGCCCTCCTGGCGGGACTAAACGGGACCATCCCCGATTCCAAAGGCTTCCCCATGACCAACCATTCGACGACCAACCCTCTGCGCACCGCACTAGTCGTGCTCCTGCGATTCTTCCTGCTGGGCGTATTTGCCATGCCCGCCTTTGCGCAGGTAAAACCGCCGCCCGCGGGGTTTGAAGCGGCGATCTTCGCCGGCGGCTGCTTCTGGTGCATGGAGCCGCCGTACGACGACCTGCCCGGCGTGGTCTCGACCACTTCGGGCTATATCTCGGGCAAAACGAGGAACCCGACTTACAAGGACGTGTCCGCCGGCATCACCGGCCACACCGAGGCCGTGCGCGTGATCTACGACCCGAAGAAAGTCAGCTACGAGAAACTGCTCGAAGTGTTCTGGCGCAACATCGACCCGACGGTGAAAGACAAGCAGTTCTGCGACACCGGCAGCCAGTACCGCTCGGGCATCTACTACCTCTCGCCGGAGCAGAAGAAGTTTTCCGAGGACTCGCGCGCGCGGCTGGAGAAGACCAAGCCTTTCAAGGCGCCGATCGTGACCGAGATCGTCGCTGCCACCGAGTTCTGGGCCGCCGAGGAGTACCACCAGGACTATTACAAGAAGAACCCGGTGCGCTACAAATACTATCGAACCGGTTGCGCCCGCGACGCCCGCCTCGAGGAGCTCTGGGGCAAAAAATGAGGTATGCGGGGCTCGATGTGCCGGCGCTGCTGGCGGCGCGGGCCCGCGAGCGGGGCGCGCATGCGTTTCTCGTGTGGGCGCCCTTCGAAGGTGCGGGATACACCTGGAGCTACGCGCAGTTTGCGCAAGAGGTCGCGCTGGTCGCGGGAGGCCTTGCAGCGCGCGGTGTAAAGCCTGGCGACCGCGTGATCGTGCACATGGAGAACTGCCCGGAGCTGCTGCTCGCGTGGTTCGCATGCACGCACCTTGGCGCGATCTGCGTCAACACCAATGCCGCAAGCGCGGGCCCCGAGCTCGAATACTTCGCGCAGATGACGGGCGCGGTGGGCGCGATTACGCAGCCGCAGTTCGAATCGCTGTTCGCTGCACACGGCAGCGGTCTCGGATGGCTGGTGTCGACCGGACCCCAGTTCGATTCGATGAAGAGTGCATCCCGTGGCACAGGGCCGGCTGCGCGCGCGCCCGACCCTGCGGCGCCGGCCACGATCCTATTTACCTCGGGCACGACCTCGCGGCCCAAAGGCGTGCTCTGGACGCACGCTAACGCGCTCTGGGGCGGACAGATGGGCGCGCTCCAGCTCGGCCTGCGTCCGACGGACGTGTACCAGGTGTTCCTGCCGCTCTGCCACGTGGTCGGGCTTTCCTGGTCGGTGCTCGCGGCCTTCTGGGCCGGCGCGACAGTGGTGCTGCAGCCCAGGTTCTCGGCCTCCCGCCTGTGGCCTGTCGCGCTGGAGCACGGCTCGACGGTTGCTTCGCACGTTCAGTTCACGACCAGCGTACTGGCACAGCAGCCCGTGCCGCCGGGTCACCGCTTCCGCCTATGGGGAACCTCCGCGTGGATTCCCGAGCAGGAAGCGCATTTTCGCGCGCGCATGATCGGCTGGTGGGGCATGACCGAGGTCGTCACCCAGGGCATCGTGGGCGACCTCTATGCCCCGCAGCGCCCGCGCTCGATCGGGCGGCCTTCCACCGGGATCGAAGTGCGCATCGTCGACGACGCCGGCGAGCAGGTGGCGCCGGGCGGCACCGGCAACCTGCTGGTCAAAGGCGTGCGGGGCGTGTCGCTGTTCGCAGAATACTTCGGCAACGCGCAGGCAACCGCGGAGGCCTTCGATGCCGACGGGTGCTTTCGCACGGGTGACCGCGTCACGCTGCACGAAGACGGCTGCATCCAGTTTGCCGACCGCCTCAAGGACATGATCAAGGTCGGCGGCGAAGGCGTTTCGGGCGCCGAAATCGAGCGCACGGTCATGGCGGTGCCGGGCGTGAAGGAGACCGCCGTCGTCGCGAAGACCGATGCGGTCTACGGCGAAGTGGCGATCGCTTTCGTCGTGCTGAAGGAAGGCGCGCCGCCGGACGTGGCTGAAAAGGTCCTGGCCCATTGCCGGGCGTCACTGGCGAAATTCAAGGTGCCGCGCGAGGTGATCGTCACCGATTCGATCCGCGGCGGCACCCTCGGCAAGATCTCCAAGGCCGAATTGCGGGGGCGCCTCGCGCGCTGAAAAAGCGGCCCCTTTTCAGTGCGGCTTCCAGTCGCCGTGGCGCAGCCAGTGCTCCAGCATCCACAGCCGGTCGACACCCCAGATCGGCTCGCCGTCGACGATGAAGGTCGGCACGCCAAATACGCATTTGGCTATTGCGGCCTCAACTGCGGCCTTGAGCGCGTCCTTCATTTCGCGGGATTCGATCGCCGCGAGCACGACTGCGCGGTCCACTCCCAGGGCCGCAGCCTCGTCCGCCACGGATTCGGCGGGCGTGATGTCTCTGCCCTCCACCCAGAGGCGCGCGTAGATGCGCGAGGCGAACCGCTTGGCCAGCGCCGCGTCCTTCGCCTTCAGCCACAGGAAAGCGCGGCAGGCCGCGAGCGAATTCACGTTCTGCAACCCATGTTCGACCAGCGGCACGCCTAACAGGCTCGCCATGCGCGGCTTGTCATGCGCGAGGTAGTCCTTCTTGAGCGGGGTCTGCGTGAGCGGCGGCAGGCCCATGACTTTCATGACCGTAACCCCCAGCAGCACCGGCCGCCAATCCACTTCCCGGCCGTAACGCGCCGCGAGCGCCTCGATCTGCGTCGAAGCGAGGTAACCGTAAGGGGAGATCGGGTCGAAATAGAACTCGACCGGCCCGGCGGCTTGCGGCGGATCGCCTTGCGGCAAGGCCTACTCCAGCTTGAGGTTGGCTTCGCGGATGAGCTTGCCGTACTTCTCGCCGTCGGAGGCCATCTGCGCGCGCAGTTCTTCGGGCGTCGAAGGCGCCGCCTCGTGCCCGAGCTTCTCGTAGCTTTCGCGCGCCTCGGCCGTCGCGAGGTACCTGCGCATCTCGCCGTTGAGCTTCGCAACGATGTCGGGCGGCGTGCCGGCAGGCGCAAACACGCCGAACCACACTGTGACTTCATATCCGGGGAACCCGAGCTCGGCCATGGTCGGCAGGTTCGGCAGGAACTTGGAGCGCTCGAGCGAAGTCGCGGCCAGCGCGCGCAGCCGTCCTTCCTTGATCGTCGGCCCGACGACCACGAGGTCGGCCATCATCGTGGTGACGCGGCCGCCGAGCAGGTCCGGCAGCGCCTGCGCGTAGCCCTTGTACGGGATATGCGTGATCTCGACGCCGAGCTGGCGTTTGAGGATCTCCCAGCCCAGGTGCCCGGCCGTGCCGTTGCCGTTGCTGGCATAAGTGACCGCGCCCGGCTTCGACTTCGCCAGCGCGATGAGCTCCTGCACCGAGTTCACCGGCACGCTCGAAGGGACGACAACGAAGAACGGCAAGCGCGACACCAACCCCACGGGGACGAAGTCGCGCTGCGCGTTGATCGGCGAGCGCGCCCCGAGCAGCGCCGGCGTGACCACCATCGTCGACGCCGCGCAGAGGAAGAGCGTGTACCCGTCGGGCGCGGACTTCGCCGCGGCCTCGGCGCCGATCATGGTGTTGCCGCCGGGCCGCGCATCGATCACGAAGCCCTGCCCGAAAACCTTCGACCAGTGATTCGACACCAGGCGCGCCGCGTTCTCGGCGCCCGCGCCCGGGGGGAATGGGATGATGACCCGGACGGGACGGTTCGGCCACGCCTGCGCCTGCGCCGTCCCGGTGCAGAACGCCGATACCGCAACCAGGGCTGCCAGCGCCGTTCGCAGCGCGCGCCCCATCGAAAGTGTTACCCCTCGAGCCATTTTTGCCTCCTCCTCCGTTAGCCTGCATTTTATCGGTAGTATTGAACCATCGCGTGCCGCACGGCCCGAAATTTCATGAGAACCACCGAATGAATTCGAACGTATGAGAGTCATCACGCAGGAAATCCAGGAACTCAAGAGCGTCGTCGCAGCGGTGCTCGACCCGTCGGGCGTGCTGCTCGAGGCGAACGCCGGCTTCATGGACCTGCTCGGCGCCAGTCCCGCCCGCCGCATCGGCGCGAACGTGGCGCTGCTCTTCACCAAGCCCGCGTTCACCGACCTCGTCGCGGCCAAGGCCACCGAGGGCGGCGAGATCCATCGCGGCCCATTGGGATTCATCGGCGCGGACGGCCAGCCGCTCGAGCTCCCGGGCTGCGCCTGGCGCACGGCCTACGGGATCAGCGTAATCGCCGAGTACGACGTCGAAGCGCTTCGCAAGGCCGGGCAAAAGCGGAAGTCGACCGGCTTCGCGCAACGCGAGCTGCGCTATGTCGAGGCTTCGCTCACGGATGCGCTGACGGGGACCGGCACGCGCGAGCGGCTGGACCAGGCGATTGCAACCGAGATCAGCCGCGTGCGCCGCACCGCCGCCCCCTTGAGCGCGATGATGGCCGGCGTCGACGGGTTCGGGCAGATCTGCGAGCAGCACGGGCAGCCCGCATGCGACAAGCTGCTCGGGCGCTTCGGGTACCTCCTGAGGCTGCTGACGCGGCCGACGGATGTGCCGGCACGCTTCGATGCGGAGCGATTCGTGGTGCTGTTGGCGCATACGGCCCTCGACCAGGCCGGCGCGGTGGCGCGGCGGCTGGACAACGCCCTTGGCACCCAGAAGGTGGATCCGATCGACGGGCCGGTGGGCGCGACTTTCGGAATCGCTCAATTCACGCAGGGCGAGGATGCCGCGGCCTTCCTTCGCCGGCTCGAGGGTGCCGTGGCCAAGGCCCAGCAATCTCCCGGCGATACCGTGGGCGTGGCCACGGCCTGAAATCGGCTCGACACGGCTGGGCGCCGTTGTAAGCGGATTCCTACACGCGCTGCCTGCGTTGTGCCGACATTCAGTCGGCAATCTCTCGGCTAAATTCCTCAAGAACCAGCGAAGGGGAGATCGACCGTGAGACCAGGCAAGGACAGCGTAACGTCGAATTGCGCTTCGACGCTTCCGGTGACTTCGATCGTCGAGCTTTTGCGCGCCGATGACGCGCAGGTGACGGTGCTCTTCGACCGGTATGCGACCGCAGAGGGCAATCAAAGCCCCGCCGTGGTTCGCGACCGGCTCATCGGGCGCATCTGCGAAACCCTTTCCATCCAGCGCCTGGCCGAGGAAGAAGTCCTCTACCCGGCCCTGCGCGCGAACGACGAGAAGCTCGTTTTCGCCTTCTCGCTTGCCGGACTCGGCATCTCCATGCGCATCGGCGAGATTCGCGACCCCGGCAAGCCCCGCGCGACACGCGACTTCGCCCTCCAGCGTCTGTTGGACCTCGTGCGCCGGAACATGTACGAGCGCGCGCAGGTGCTCCTGCCATTCGTGCGCAGCCGCATTTCGCAAACCCAGCTCCTGTGGCTCGGCGACGACTACCAGCAGCGCAAGGCGCGCTTGTGGATGGTTGCGAACGCCGCGAACGCGCCGCGCGCGGTGCTCGGCGCCGAAGACTCCATGGCGGGACGCACGGCGTTCCCGATGGCGCTCTGGCGCAAGCGCAAGGGCACCGACGAAGCCCGCCTGCAATAGCACCCGGCACCAGCATTCAAAGGGGAGAAAACCGAATGCCCGCGATAGCCCGCCTGTTGAGCCTGGTCCCGCACCGGCCCGTCCCCAACCGGGGAATGCCCTCGCGCGAGGACCTTTTTGCGCGCGAAGCCTTCTCTCCGGGCTCGGACGACTGCTTTGTCAACGCCGCGGTCAAGGGCGCGCTGCTGCGTGAGCCCGGGCTCGTGCACGCCGGCATCCATGTCTCGACTTCGCGCGGGGTAGTGCAGCTCAGCGGCTTCGTGGATAACCGCCGCGTCATGTCCCGCGCGGTGTCCCTCGCACGCGCAGTCGAGGGCGTGAAGGCCGTTCGCAACGACATGCGACGCCGCTAGGGCAATACCTTCGGGGGAGTGAATCCCCCGGCTGTTGCGGGTCCCCTACCTCACCACGATATCGTTGCGCACCGAGCGCACGCCCCGCACCTGGCGCGTGACGGCTTCGGCCTGCCGCATCTCCTCGGAATTCCTTGCCACGCCGGTCAGGTGGACGTGGCCCTTGTCGCTGTCGACCCGGATGTTGAGCGAGCTGACCACCCGGTCGCCGATGAATGCGGCCTTGACCCGCGCAGTGAGGGCCACGTCGTCGATGTACTCGCCAGTGGATTCGTGCGTGCCCGCGCACCCGGCAAGCGCAAGCAGCAGCGAAGCCAGCAGGATCCGCAGGACGGCGGGAAATCGGGTTGACATGTAGTTCTCCTTCTCGGGTTGACTGTCGTTTACACCTCGGGCGCGGCGGCCACAAAACAGACCCCGCCCGCTCAAGCTATGATTCGCCGCGCGATTCACAACACCCGCCACATCGATCCCAATGCCAGCCCAGCGCATTCTCATCGTCGAGGACAACGAAGACTCCGCCCTGAGCCTCAAGATGCTGCTCGAGGCGATGGGCTACGCGGTCCACGTCGTGCATGACGGCGAAGGCGCGCTCGAAGCCGCGTGCGCGCAGTACCCGGACGTGATCCTAATGGACATCGGACTCCCGCGCATGAGCGGCTACGAGGCCGCCCGGCGCATCCGCCAGAACTGCACGCAGAAAACCATGCTCATCATTGCGCTCACGGGATGGGGACAGGAAGACGACCGCAGAAAGTCAGTCGAGGCCGGGATCGACCATCACTTGGTGAAGCCGCTCGACCTGGGCCAGCTCAAGCTGCTCCTCGAGCCCGTGCCGCCGCTCGTCCCCGCGTAGGCAGGGGCTCGTCGGCCGCTTCGGGCCGCACGCCCGGCAGGCTCACCACGAATTCGCTGCCGTGCCCGGGTCCCGCGCTGCTCACGCTGACATTGCCGCCATGCAGCTCGACCAGCGTCTTGACCAGCGTGAGCCCGACACCCAGGCCGCCCTGCGAACCGTTGGCGCCGCGCTCGAGCTGGACGAAAGGCTCGAAGATGTCGGCCAGGCGCTCAGGCGGCAATCCGATCCCGGAATCGCGCACGCGGATGAGGACGTCGTCGCCCTCCTCGCTGACTTCCACCGAGATCTGGCCATCCCCGGTGGTGTACTTGGCGGCGTTGTGCACGAGGTTGGCGACGATCTGCACCGTGCGCGCGAAATCGCCGTCGATGATGTAGCGATCCTCGGGCGCCGTGACGGCGATCGAATGGCGGCGGGCATCGATCAGCGCGCGGTTGGTCTCGACCGCCGACTGGATCGCCTTGGCGAGGTCGAACTTCTGGCGGCGCAGCTCGATCTTGCCGCGAGTGATGCGCGAGATGTCGAGGAGGTCGTCGACCAGGTGCGACAGGAGCGAAGACTGGCGGTCGATCACGTCGCGCGCGAACTCGGACTTGTCCGGCGCAAGCTTGCCGATCTTCATCAGCTCGACCGCGTTGCGGATTGCCGACATCGGGTTGCGCAGTTCGTGCGAGAGCATCGCGAGGAACTCGTTCTTGCGCTCGTCGGCCTCGCGCAGGCGCCGGTTGGTCACCTCGGCCGCCGCGCGCGCGGCCTGCTCATGCGCCAGCGCAACGCGCTGCTCGGCCTGGTCGCGGATCTGCGCCGCCATCATGTGGAGGTCGACGAACACCTTGACCTTCGTGCGCAGCACCTCAGGCACGATCGGCGTGAGGATGTAATCGACCGCGCCCAGCGAATAGCCCCGCGCCGTGTGCATCTCGTCGGCATAGGCGGTGATGAAGATGATCGGCACATGAGCCGTCTTCTTGCGCTCGCGGATCAGTGACGCGGTCTCCAGGCCGTCCATGGTGGGCATGTTGACGTCCATGAGGATAACGGCGAATTCCTGCCCCAGCATGGCTTTGAGCGCCTCTTCGCCGGAATGCGCGAGGATCACGTTCTGGTCCAGAGGCTCGAGCAGCGTGCTCAGCACCAGGCGCTTGTCCGCCCGGTCATCCACCACCAGGATGTTTGCCTTGTCAGCCATCAGCGATGCCTCGGGGCGGATCGATCACATGCATGGGGGCCTCCCGTCAACGATCGGGAAGCCGGCGACGCTTTGCGCCGGACGCCTCCACATTTTTCGCGGTACGCGATATCGCAAACATGATAGCGATAACGCCTTGCGCAGATCAACACGCGCCATAAGAAAATCCCCTGGTTGCGGGGCCTTGTAAAAATTACATGCGAACTACATTCACTTTCGAAATCTCATTCGCCGAGCATTTTTCGCAGCGCCGAAAAATCCAGCAGCTTGTCGAGGCACTGGTCGAAGCCGGCCTGGCGCGCGGCTTCGAGAACGCCCGAGTCGATGTTCGCTCCGCTGATCATCACGAGACGCATCTTTGAAGACGGGAACCGCGAGCGCAGGCGGCGGGCAGCTTCATAGCCGTTGATCTTCGGCATGTTGACGTCGAGCATCACGAAATCGGGGATCCACGCGGTCGCAATGTCGACGGCCTCCTGCCCATCCCGGGCCGCGCGCACCTCGTGGCCCAGATCGCGCAGGATGGCCCCGAACGACTCGCAGACCGCGGGGCTGTCGTCCGCGATCAGGATGCGCCGGCTCCGCGCACCCGCGTCCTCTGCGTCGCTCGAAGCGTCGCTCGAAGCGTCGCGCGGGGTCTGCGCCGGTTCGGCTGCAGCCTTTCCCGCGGCCTGCGCGGCCTCCGAGACGTCGTCCAGGATCTTGCCCATGCCTTCGATCTGCCGTTCGATGATCGCGATGGACTCGGCGAACTTCGGGTCGTTCGCGCCCCGAAGCCGCATGAGGTAGAGGACGTTGCGGATCGGTGCGATCCGGTTGCGCAGGTCGTGCACGACCTGCCGGATGTCGACTGTGCCCATTGCGTTACTCCCCCGTGCTGCCATATTGGTGCGGCCCATCATATCGCCGCCCACCGTTCGCAGGCCGGCATGTAGTTTTTACAGCCCGCACTGCACGGCGATTCGTCCTATGGCAACTGCCTGTCGACGCGCATAACATGGGTCCCGAGCGCGTTGTGCGCGGACCCGTAGTGCGCGGAACTAAGGACTGCTGAATGGCCCAGTTGGAACCCAAGACGGAATCGACCGATGCGGCCCCCAGCCGTGAATCCCGCCTCGCGCGGCACCTCATCCGGAAAACGGACAATGAGAAAGCGCGTCTCGCGCGTGCTATGCACGACGAACTCGGCTCGAACCTGACTGCAGTGAACCTCGACGTGGCTGCGGTCGAGGACAAGCTCAAGAAAGTCGACCCGGTCCTTGCAACGCGGTTGCGCCGCGCGCTCGATTCGCTCCGGACAGTGGTGGGCCTCAGCCGCAAGATCATCGAGGACCTCCGGCCCAGCGCGCTCGACAACATGGACCTCACCGAAGCGCTGCGCGGATTCGCCGAGGATTTCACCGAACGCACCGGGCTCGAATGCATCGTCGAACTCTCGGAGGATATCGGCCAGATCGGGCGCGACCGTGCGATCGCCCTGTTCCGGGTGGCGCAGGAGTCGCTCGAGAACGCGGCGAGCCATGCCAAGCCTTCGTCGGTCACGCTGACGCTTGCGCACGAAGTCGATCGCAACGGCACAGGCGGCACGCGGCTGCGAATCACGGACAACGGCTCGGGCATGCCGGCGGACGCATTCGACCGACCCGCTTCACATGGCCTGCTCGAAATGCGCGAGCGCATTGCCATGGTCGGCGGCACGCTCGATTTCAACGGCGGCAAGGACGACCGCGGCACGCAGGTGGACGTCTTCGTTCCCGACGGGGCCTGACCCGTCCCTGGCGGGGCCTGACCCGCCCCTGGCGCGGTCTCCAGCTAGCGCCCCGTTCCGATGACTTCCACTTCGACCCGCCGGTTCCTGGCCCGGCCGTCGCGAGTCTTGTTGTCCGCCACCGGCTGCTTCTCTCCCTTGCCTTCGGCGGTGACTCGATTTGCCGGAATGCCCTTGCCGACGAGATAAGCCTTCACCGCGTTTGCACGGCGCATCGACAATGCCTGGTTATAGGCGTCGGTTCCGATGCTGTCCGTGTGCCCGAGCGCGATGATCACGTCGAGGCTGATTGCGGCGACTTTCGCGGCGAGCTCGTCGAGCGCCTTGCGGCCTTCGGGCTTGAGCACTGATTTGTCGAAATCGAATAACGCTTCGGCCGACAGCGAGATCTTCTGCATGTACGGGATCGCCGCGGCTTTCGCGGGCGGAGCTGCCGCTGCTGGTGCGGGCGCCGGACGCGGAGCGGGTGGCGCTGCAGCAGGCTCCGTTGAAGCCAGAGGCCTGGGCCTGGCCACCAGGTCAGGGTCGCATTCCGCAATGGCAGCGGCAGGCGACCAGGAGCCCGTGTGCCAGCAAAGATAGGTAGCGTTCCTGACCACCGTGCCGCGGGTGTCGGTGAGATGACCTGGAGGACCGCTGGCCTGCCCGTGGGCAACGAACGCGCAAAGCAGGGCGCACGCGCCCAGAAGCATCGCGCCCGCCTTACGGGACGGCACTGTGTACTGCTTTGTCATTGTTCGCTCCCGGGTACTGCGTTTGCTGCTTGTCTTTTTGCTTAGCGCTTGCCGACCTGGTTGCCGATTACTCCGCCGACTGCCGCGCCGCCGACCGTGCCAAGCGTGCTGCCCGTCAGGACGCTGCCCGCAACCGCGCCGACGCCGGCGCCGATGGCCGTGTTGCGCTCGGAAGTGGTCAAGCCAGCGCACGCGCCCAGACTTCCGGCGAGGATCAGTACTCCGATGCTTTTCACAATCTTCATGGTGTTCTCCTTTCGATGGTGATCAAGAGTTGCTCTGCCTGGCTTTGCGCAAGGCCTGTGCCACAACCACAGATCACCTACATTCATTGAGTTACATGCGATCCGAAGCGCACGACCTTGTAATTTGTCCGCGCGGGGATGTAAGAACTTGGGGGCCGGCGCAGACCAGGGGCTGCAGACGCCCGAAAGCTGCGAAAAGAGTCGCGATTTTCGTAAAAAACGCCGGGATTTTTGTAACCCGCACACGCTTCGGCCCTCCTTGTCGGTGTTTTTCCTACAAACGAATCAGCCGAATACGGATCACCTACAAGCCCTTCCTTAACGAGAATAGGACCACGACCTACAAGAACCAGAACCTCGATAACGAAATCTCAGGAGAGATCGATGTCCGAAGCAACCAGCGCCCGCAGCGAAACCTTGGATTCGCCGCAGTTCAACATCGGTACCCTTCAGGCGCTCACCGCGGGGATCACCCAACGCCAATCGCCGCCCGCACGACTGCGCCCGAGCGTCGCTAACCGGTTCGGGGACCTCTACGGTGCGTCCCCGATCATGCAACAACTGTTCCGGCTCCTGTCCAAGGTCGCGCCGTCGCAGGCCGTTGTCCTGCTCAAGGGCGAAAGCGGCACTGGCAAGGAACTCGCTGCCACGACCGTCCACAAGATGAGCACGCTTAGCCAACAGCCCTTTGTCGCGGTGAACTGCGGCGCATTTCCGCCCAACCTGGTCGAAGCGGAGCTGTTCGGCCATGAGCGCGGCGGCTTCACTGGCGCAGTGCGCTCGCGCAAAGGCTGCTTCGAAAGGGCCTCCGGCGGCACGCTCTTCCTCGACGAAGTGACCGAGATGCCGCTCGACATGCAGGTGAAGCTCCTGCGCGTGCTCGAAACCGGGCGTTTCTGCCGCGTGGGTGGGGACACCGAGATCGAAGTGAAGGTGCGCGTGATCGCTGCCACGAACCGTTGCCCCGACCAGGCAGTGAAGGCCGGCCAGCTTCGCGGCGACCTCCTCTACCGTCTTTCGGTGATCCCGGTCGACCTGCCGGCGCTGCGCGATCGCGGCACCGACATCGACCTGCTCGCGCAGCTGTTCCTCGACCAGTTGAACGAGGAAGGCAAGACGAGCAAGAACTACTCGACCGAGTCGATGCAGTTCCTGCATTCCTACGCCTGGCCCGGCAACGTGCGCGAGCTCAAGAACCTGGTGCAGCGCGCCTACCTGCTGGCCGACGACACGCTCGAGCTGGCGGTCGCCCGCGCGATGTCCACTTCCTCGCCGATGCAGCCGCCGGACGACCGGGTCATGGTCGCCCTGGGCACCAGCCTCGCCGAGTCCGAGCGCAACCTCATCTGCGCCACGCTCGAGCGCTGCGGCGGCAACAAGACACGCACCGCCGAGATCCTCGGGGTGAGCCTGAAAACGCTTTACAATCGCTTGCACGAGTATGGCGGTGCAATTTCGCGTCAGCCCGCCCGGCGCGAATTCAACAGCTAGACGTCGCATAGGGAGGAAAAGGGGATGCACATGAACTCGCAAGTGACTACTCAAATGAGCCCTCAAATGGGATCGCAAATCAAAATCCTGGTAGTCGACGACCACGCCGTGGTTCGCGCCGGCCTCAGGAACTTCCTGACCGACACGCCCGACATGCATATCGCTGGCGACGCAAGCAACTCCGACGAGGCGCTGCGGCTCGTGCGCGGGCAGGACTGGAGCGTGGTGCTGCTGGACATCTCGCTGCCCGACAAGAGCGGCGTCGAGATCCTCAAGCAGATCAAGCGCGAGAAGCCCGACCTGCCGGTGCTGATCCTTTCGATGCACCCGGAGAACCGGTACGCGGTCCAGCTGCTGCGCAACGGCGCCAGCGGCTACTTGCAGAAGGAAGCCATGGCCGGCGAACTCGTGAGCGCGATTCGCACGGTGGTGTCCGGGCGCAAGTACGTGAGCGCCGCGGTGGCCCAGTTGCTGGCGGTCGATATCGACGAGAGCAGCGACGGTCCGCTGCACGGCACGCTATCCGAGCGCGAATTCCAGATCTTCTGCAGACTGGCGCAGGGCCAGGGTCCGACCAAGATCGCCGAGGACCTGAGCCTGAGCGTGAAGACCGTCAGCACCTACCGCATGCGCATCCTCGAGAAAATGAAGATGACCAGCAATGCGGACCTCACCTACTACGCGATCAAGAACAACCTGGTCGACTGAGGTCAGCGGGGAAGCGGATACCGGAGCCGCGTGACGCGGCTGCAGCATCCTGGTGGCAATGCGCCTGATACCAGCCGGCGCGCGGCCCAGCACACGCGCGAGGCAACCAACCGGACATGATGCAGCAATCGTCTGATCCATCCACGCAGGACCAAACGCCGTTGCGGGTCTTCCTCGTCGAGGACCTGCCGGCCGTGCGCGCGCTCGTGGTCGAGAGCCTCGAGGAAATAAAGGGCATCAAGCTGGCCGGGTTCGCGGAAACGGAAACCGGCGCCGTCTCGTGGCTGACCAGTCACGAGTGCGAAGTGCTGATCCTGGACCTGGAACTCAAGGAAGGCACCGGCATCGGGGTGCTCAAGCGGCTGGCTGCGGAACAGTCGCGGCCCGGCCTGGTGAAGATCGTCTACAGCAACCACGTCGGGCAGAACATCCGGCGCGTGGCGGAGAAACTGGGGGCAACCTATTTCTTCGACAAGACGCTGGACACGCCGCAACTGCACGTGCTGCTCAAGCAGCTTTCGGGCAGAACGGGTCCTGAAAAGGCGGCTGGCGCCGCCTCACGCCGGCACTAGGTCGCGAGGACCTCTGCCAGGAGGCCATACGCGGATGGGGTCTCGTTCAGGACGATTTCCGCATCCAGGGTCGATTCGACGAAATTGCTCTCGATCACCTCGATCGGGTTCATCGCCTGCTCCATCCGGTAGTCGACGGTGCTGCAGGCGCTGAGAGCTACTGCGGTGATCAGCGAAGCCACGACTTTGCTCAGTTGCATCGACTTCTCCAGAGAGGGGCGGATCCTTGGAAGGTCCGACCGCTTGTAAGAATTACCTGCTGAAACGATAGTACAGGTGAACCGTAGGTAAGATGTAGGAAAGCACCTACAAACTCCCTTCCAAAAGTCCTACACGTTGTATTTTTTGTTACTAATTGTAACGGCGACCGGCGCCACCGCGGACTGAGCGGCCACACAGGGGGAAATCGTGGATCTGGGCATCAAGGACAAGTGCGCGCTCATCACGGGCGCCAGCATGGGGATCGGCCGTGGCATTGCACTGGCGCTTGCCGCGGAAGGGGTGAAAACCGCGATCGTCGCGCGGCGCCGCAAGCTGCTGGACGAGGTCGCGGAGGAAATCGCCGCCAAGGGCGGTGCCCGCCCCGTGGTCATCGAGTGCGATTTCATGAACGCCGACGCGCCTGCGGTGATCTCGCAGCAGGCGCTCGCGGGGCTTGGCAGCGTCGACATCCTCGTCAACAACGCCGGCGGCAGCCGCAAGTTCTCGCTCGAGACCAAGGACGAGCAGTGGGAAGAGGCGCTGACGCTCAACTTCACCCGCCAGCGCCAGCTCACGCACAAGCTGCTCGACCAGATGATGGCGCGGGGCTGGGGCCGCATCGTGAACATCACCGGCAAGAGCGAGCCCGACGGCATCAACGGCGCGTTCTGCGCCAAGGCCGCGATGCATTCGTGGGCCAAGGGGCTGTCGCGCGAAGTGGGCAAGCACGGCATCACGGTCAACTCGATCCCGCCGGGCCGCATCATCAGCGAGCAGATCCTGCGCAACTACACGCCCGAATACCGCGCGTGGCAGTCGGAGCACGAAATCCCGGTGGGCGAATACGGCCAGCCCGAAGACATCGCGAACCTGGTGTGCTTCCTGGCCTCGCCTCGCGGCCGCTATATCACCGGCACCGTGATCCCGGTCGACGGGGGGTTGCGCAGGTACCAGTTCTGAACAAGCCGGACGCCCTTATGTTCGACAGCGTACAGAGTAATTTCCGCGCCGCTCCTATCATGCGTTGAAGGAGGAAACAAAATGAAACCCATCCAGATCGTCGGGATCGTGCTGATCGTCGCGGGCGTGGCGGGCCTGGTTTTCGGCGGCTTCAGCTACACCAAGGACACCACCGCGCTGAAGATCGGCCCCATGGAGCTCAAGGTGCAGGAGCAGGAAACCATTTCGATTCCCTTGGTGGCCAGCGGCGCCGCCATCGCGATCGGCGCTTTCCTCATGTTCTTCGGCCGCGCCAAGGGGTAGCCGCAAAACAGGATGCGCACCACTCCTATGCAGCGGCCTTTTCGCGCGACCACCAAAGCGCGAGCGGCCCGAGCAGGATACCCGCGGCCATGACCAGGAAGGCCGCGGTCCATCCGGTGTCGCTAAGCGGTCCGCCCGCGGCATCGATCGCGGCGCCCACGGCCCATCCGCCAAATGCGGACAGGCCGAAGCCGACCGTCGAGTGCAGAGCGAGCGTTGCGCCGCGATACCGCGGCTCGGCCGCCGCGGACATTCCCGATGTCAGCGCGCCCGAATCGGCCGGCACGGTGAACGCGTAGCACAGCAGCAGGATCAGGGTGAGCCAGGGCGAGAGGCCGGCCGTAAGACCGATGGCCGCACCCACGACAGCCGAGGCGAGCATGACGATCGTGATCGCGCGATGGCGCCCGTAACGCAGCGCCGCCTCGTTGCCGAGGATGCTAGCCGGCAGTGAAAGGAACGTGACGACCACGCTGACCGTGATCGCATCGATCGAGGTTGCGCCTCCCGCGCGCGCGGCGACGAAGCCCCAGAAAGCCACGATCCACGTGCGCATGCCGTAGAGCTCGAAGCAATGCGCGCCATAGCCGAGGATGTAGCCGAGCGCGGTGCGGTTGCGAAGCACCGGCCTGAAATCGAGCAGCGCGCCCTGCCGCGGCGGCGGCGGCACGGGACGCAGCATCAGCGCCACGGCCGCCATCGCCGCGGGCCCGAGGCCCGTGACGAGGAAAGCCGCGCGCCAACCCCAGCGCTCGGCGATCACCTGCGAAACGAGGAAAGACAACCCGACACCGACCGAGAAGCTCGCCGTGTACAGCGTGACGCTGCGCGAAGTGTCACCCGATCCGAGGCGATCGGTAAGCGCCTTGAGGCCAGGCATGTAGGCGCCCGCGAACCCGATCCCCGCCAGCCCCCAGAGAAAAATGGCCGAGACCAGCCCCGTCGCGAACAGTCCGAAGAGCACCGTCGCAAGGCCGCTCAAGATCGAGCCCCAGAAGAGGATCCAGCGCGCATCGACCCGGTCGGTCAGCGTGGTCAACACCGGCACGGCGAACATGTACCCGGCCGCGTAACTCGCAGCCATGAGGCCGCCTTCGGAATAGGTCAGGCCCCACTCGGGGATCAGGTGCGTGGGCAACACCGAGGGCAGCGCGACATGCGGCAGCAGCGAACCGAGCTGCGCGGCGCTCATGGCCGCGACGAGCCTGCGCCCGTTCATGCGTGCGGTGGCCTCGTGCGCTCGCCGTCGTTGTGCGGCAGGTCGGCTGTTCCGGGGACAGGAAATACTGCCATTTCTCAGGCCAACTCCTTATTGGGCGCGGCTCTCATGGCAATATGCTGCCATCACCTTCCTCTTGAGGCACCAAGGTCCATGTTACCTCAGGATTGGACTACTACTCGGTGACGAAAATCGAGCCGTTGAAGTGACCGCTCGTTGCCGCGACTGATCAGGGCGTCGCGGCCACCCGGATGCCGAGGTTGATGTACGAGTGTTCGGCCGGCGCCTCGTCGCGCTTCGCGCCCAGGCCGAGTCGCTTCGCTCGGCTTCCGTGATTACCAATGCGCTGCGCCTGCGTGGCGCCAGCGTGTAGATGCATGCGGTTATCGACACCTCTGCCCTGTTTTGCTACTCTGGAAGAGTGCGCAAAGTTGTCCTTACGTTTATTGTCTTGCTGTCGCTGCTGGCGCAATCCATCGTCTCGGCCGGGCAGCAAATCGCCACTCACGCCGACGAAGGCCTGGCGCACGCGGTCCTCCACTGGGAGAAATCCGCCCACCATCATCATGACGACGGAACCTACGACCAGGACGAGTCGGACGAGTCCTTTACGCACCTGCACGAGGACGCCTTCCTCAGCATGGTCGGTCTTGCGTCGGTAACGGCAGACTCTCCGCCTGCCCGTGTTCGCACGTCGGCCTTAGCGTCCGAGTTTCAGAAAATACCCGCTCCATTCCTCGCCAAGCTGAGGCGACCTCCCCGCGCTCCTGCCTGACCTTCAAACGAGGCACCGTTTCGCCGAACCAGTGCGAAACGGATTGCGGTCATGTAGTGGTTACCTGTCGGGACTATCGTGAAGAAATCGGCGTTTGTTGCCTGCTGCTGGCTTGCGGCGGGTTTGGTATGCGGGATTGCGTCTGGCCAGAGCGTCGGTCCTGCCGACGCTGCGGCACTCAAAGCGGCGTTCGAGGCGGCGTGGCAAAGGTCTGCGCAAATGCCCACGGTTGCAGGGCAACTCGAAGTGGCGCGCGCAAATCGGTCGGCTGCGCAAGCGCTATGGGCCGCTCCACCCGCGATCGAGGTCGGGAATCGAGGCGAGCCCTTTGCTTCGACTGCCGGGCAGCGCGAGACCGAATTCGGCCTCGCCTGGCCCCTGCTGCTGCCCGGCCAGCGCGCCGCGAGGGGGGCCAGCTCGCAAGCCGACCTCTCCACCGCAGACGCGTCACAGGATGCCGCCAGGCTGCGCATTGCGGGACAAGTCCGCGAATCGGCCTGGGTCGTCCTCCTAAGACGAGCTGAGTTGGCAATCGCGGAGGCGCATTCGAAGGACCTGGATGCACTGACCGCCGACGTCGAGCGACGCGTTGGGGCCGGCGATCTTGCCCGCGCAGACGCATTGGCTGCGCGCTCCGAGTTTCTTTCTGCCCAATCGGCTGCCACCGGAGGACGGCAGCAGCTCGATGCGGCACGGGCCCGCTGGGTGCTGCTGACTGGAACGTCCGCAGTGCCCGACGGGATCGAAGCGCAGATCGACGCTGCCCTCATCGCCGTAGAAGACCACCCCGAGATGTCGCTGGCGCGCCTCAAAACCGAAAGCGCGCGAAAGCGTCTCGATCTCGTACGCGCCACGCGCAGCGACCCGCCCGAGCTCTTCGTCAGGTATCGAAACGACGTGCCCGCGCACAACGTCGCTTCCCAATCCACCATCGGCCTGGCCATACGGATTCCCTTTGCAACCACGGACCGCAACAGGCCGCGCGAAGCTTCTGCGATTGCGGAGGTCGACGTGGCATCGGCCGAAGAGCGGCGCACGCGCGAAAGACTGGTGTCTGAAATTTCGAGCGCGGCGGCCGCCGCTGCCGCCTCGGAACTTCGCCTGGCTACAGAGGATTCGCGTGCAGCGCTGTTGCGCGAACGGGCGCGGCTCATCGACAAATCGTTCCGCGCGGGTGAAACCGCGCTCCCCGAATTGCTGCGGGCCCTGGCGGCCGCCTTGCAGGCAGAAGGCAGTCTCGCGCGCCAGCGCGCGGAGCTCGGCCTATCCCGGGCATTGGTTCAACAAGCCGCAGGACGAATCCCGTGAAAATATTTTTACTCGTTTTCTCCATTCTGATCGCATCGTTGCCGGGATTGGCATTCGCCGCCCCCGGGGCGCACGGGCCCGGAGGCGAGCACCTCGATGCCCCGGCGCAAACCGCTTCCGGTGTCGCGGCAGCACGAGTCGAAGCGAGCTCCGAGCTGTTCGAACTGGTCGGGCGCCTCGAAGGCGCCGAGCTTTCGATCATGGTCGACCGGTTCGAGACGAACGAGCCCGTGCTCGGCGCCGAAGTGAGCGTGCAACTGGGCAGCCTGAAGGCGAAGGCGGCGTTTCATTCCGATCACGGCGACTATTCGATGAACGATCCAGCGCTCCTGAAAGCCCTTTCCGCCCCCGGCGAGCACCCATTGATCTTCAGCGTTGTCGCAGGCAAGGATTCCGACCTCCTCGAGGGGACGCTCACCGTCGGCAAGGCGGTTGTGCAACCGCGCGCAGAGAGTCACGCTCATTGGCTGGGCCGCCTGCTTGCTGCCGCAGCAGTAGCCGTGGTCGCCGCACTGATCTTTTTTGCCTGGAAGCGCAGGCGGTCGAGACTGATGTACCCGGCGCTGCTGCTGGCAGTGCTGATCCATTTCCCCCCAAGCGGATACACGGCACCCGGAGCGCACGGCCCGGGCGGCGAGCATTTGAGCGCGCCGGGCGCCGGCACGTCCGCGCTGGCACGTTTGCCGGACGGCAGCGTCAACCTCCCAAAGTCAGCGCAGAGGCGGCTCGAGATCCGCACCCTGCTCGCACCCGTTTCAGAAGCGGCGGCCACCATGGAACTGCCCGGGCGGGTCATCATGGATCCGAACGCGGGCGGGCGTGTGCAAGCAGTGCACGGTGGACGGCTGGAACCCGCGCCTGCCGGGCTGCCGGTCGCCGGCCAGAGGGTGGTCAAAGGCCAGGTCCTTGCGTATGTCCGGCACCACGCCGACCCCTATGCACAGTCCAACCAGGTGGGGCAGCTTACCGAGCTTCGCGCGAGCCTGACGCTGGCCCAGCAGAAGGTAAATCGGCTCGAATCGCTCGAGGGGACGGTGCCGCGCAAGGAAATCGAAGCCGCGCGTGTCGAACTGCAGTCGCTCACCGCGCGTGAGCTGAGCGTTGGCGCCAGTCTCGCCTCGCGCGAGACGATGGTGGCGCCCGTCACGGGCGTCGTAGCCGTTACGAACGTGGTGTCGGGCCAGGTAGTGGAGGCGCGCGACGTCCTGTTCGAAGTGATCGATCCGGGCCGCCTGCTCGTCGAGGCGCTCGTCGCAGATGTGTCGCTCGCAGATCGCGTGGCCTCGGGTCACTTGCTCGGCCAGCCCGGCATCGGGATGCGTGTGATCGGCGTCGGCCGCAGCCTGCGCGAGGGCGTGTTGCCGATCACGTTTCGCGTCGAGAACGCAAAGGATGGAAGGCTCCCGGCGCTTGCCATCGGCCAGCCGGTGGTGGTCCTGGCGGTGCTCAGGGAGCGGATCCGGGGCATCGTTCTCCCTGCGGCGGCGGTCGTACGCAACCCAGCCAATGAGCCGATCGTCTGGATCAAAGCGGGCGCGGAACGCTACGTTTCCCAGCCGGTGCAGTTCAAGCCGATCGACGCGCAGAACATCGTGGTTACAGCCGGCCTCGCCGCGGGCAATCGCGTCGTGATCCGGGGCGGCGGGCTCATTTCCCAGATCCGCTGAAGAGGAAAGCACCCGATGTTCGAAAAGATCGTCCGCCTCGGCCTGGCCAACCGTCTCCTGGTGATGGCCGGCGCCGTCCTGCTCATGGTGTACGGGACGTTTACGGCGCTACGCATGCCGATCGACGTTTTTCCCGACCTGAACAAGCCCGTCGTGACCGTGCTCGCCGAAGCCGGCGGCATGGCCCCCGAAGAAGTCGAGCAGCTCGTCACGTTTCCGATCGAGACGGCGCTGAACGGAATGCCGGGCGTGGGTCGCGTGCGCTCTGTTTCGGGCATCGGCCTGTCGATCACCTACGCGGAGTTCGACTGGGGCACCGATGTGTATCGCAACCGGCAGCTCGTCGCCGAGCGGCTGGCGCTGGTGCGCGAACGGCTGCCGCAGGACATTACGCCCGTCATGGGCCCGGTCTCCTCCATCATGGGCGAGATCATGCTGGTCGCGCTGCCCCTGAGCGCGCCGCAGCCCGGAGCCGCGGCGCTTGCGCCGATGCAGGCGCGCGAATACGCCGACTTCGTGCTTCGCCCGCGCCTCCTGTCCATTCCGGGCGTGTCGCAGGTCATCCCGATCGGCGGCGACGTACGGCAACTGCGCGTGGAACCGGACACGGCTCGAATGGCCCAGTTCGGAATCACCCTCACGCAAGTCGAGCAGGCCCTGCGGGGCTACGCGGGCAACGCCGGCGGAGGGTTCGTCGACCTCAACAGCCGCGAATACCTGATCCGCCATGTCTCGCGGACCAACCGGATCGAAGACCTGCAGAACCTCGCCGTGGCCTGGAAGGACGGCCGTCCGGTGCTGCTGCACCAGGTCGCCGACGCACGATTCGCCGCGGCACTCAAGCGGGGGGATGCCGGATACAACGGCGCGCCCGCGGTGATGCTCAGCATCCAGAAGCAACCGGCCGCGGACACCGTGAAACTGACTCGCGCGATCGAATCCGCGCTCGGCGAGCTCAAGCGGGGACTGCCGCAGGGATTGAGCGAGCCGAAGGTGCTTTTCCGGCAGGCCGACTTCATCGAGGCGTCGATCGGCAACGTCACAGGCGCGCTGCGCGACGGCGCGATCATGGTGGCCATCGTGCTTTTCGCCTTCCTGCTTTCGGCGCGGACCACGCTGATCTCGCTCGCCGCGATCCCGCTCTCCCTCGCGGTCACCGCGCTGGTGTTCCACTGGATGGGCCTGTCCATCAATGTGATGACCCTCGGCGGCCTCGCCATTGCGATCGGCGAGCTTGTGGATGACGCTGTGGTCGGGGTGGAGAACATCCTGCGGCGCCTGAAACAGAACCGTACGGCCGCGAAACCGCTCGCGATCGCCGAGGTCGTGCGAAGCGCAACGGTGGAGGTTCGCTCCGGGATTGTCTATGCGACCGTGATCGTGGTGCTTGTCTTCGTTCCGCTCTTCGCGCTGCCCGGCATCGAGGGCCGCCTTTTTGCGCCGCTCGGCATCGCCTACATTGTCTCGATCCTTGCCTCGATGCTGGTATCGATGACCGTCACACCAGTGCTTTGCTACTACCTGCTGCCGGGAATGAAGCGCATCGATCGGCAGGATGCCCCCTTGGTCGCATGGCTGAAGCACCGCGACGAGAGGCTGCTCCTGTGGACCTTTACGCGGGCAAAGGGGCTGCTTGCGATCGCCGCCGTTGCGGTAGCCGCCGCTGCCGCGAGCGTGCCGTTTCTGCCGCGGGCATTTCTGCCCGCCTTCAATGAAGGCTCGCTGGTCATCTCGCTCCTGTTCGACCCGGGCATGGCCCTCGCCGAGACCAGCCGCTTCGGCGCCGTCGCCGAGAAGTTGATCGCCGAAGTGCCGGAGGTCGCGCAGGTCGGGCGCCGCACCGGCCGCGCCGAGCTCGATGAGCATGCCGAGGGCGTGCATGCCGCCGAGATCGATGTGGACCTGAAGCGCTCCCAGCGCAACCGCGAGGCGGTGATGGCCGATATCCGGGGGCGGCTCGCGGTCCTCCCGGCTTCGGTCGCGATCGGCCAGCCGATCTCCCACCGCCTCGATCACCTTCTCTCGGGCGTGCGCGCCCAGATCGCGCTAAAGATTTTCGGCGATGACGTCGATACCCTGCGCGGCCTCGCGGAACAGCTTCGCCAGCGGCTCGCAGTCGTCCCTGGGTTGGTGGATCTCACCGTCGAAAAGCTGGTGGTGATCCCGCAAATCGTGGTGCAGATCGATCATCGCAAGGCTGCGCAAGCCGGACTTTCTCCCGGAGAAGCGGTGCGAACCCTGCAGGCGCTTACGGAGGGGGCGCATGGAGCGCAGATCGTCGATGGCGCCCGGCGATACGAACTGGTGCTTCGCCTGCCCGACGCGAAGCGGACCCCCCAGGATCTGGCGCGCACGATCATCGATACGCCTGCCGGCCGGCTGCCGGTCTCGGCGATCGCAACGATCGAGGAGCGCGACGGCCCGAACCAGATCGGGCGAGAAAACGGGCGCCGGCGCATCGTGGTCTATGCCAACACGGATGGGCGCAATGCCGGCAACGTGGTGACGGACATCCGGGCGGTGATCTCGTCTCTCGAGCTTCCCGCCGGCACCTTCGTCAGCCTGGAGGGACAGTTCCAGGCGCAGGAAGCGTCCACCCGGCTCATAGGGTGGCTTTCGCTGATGTCCCTGGCAATGATTTTCCTCGTCCTGTATTCGCGCTACCGGTCGGCGGTGCTGGCCGGGATCATCATGGCGAATATCCCGCTCGCGCTGGTCGGCAGCGTCGCCGCGATGTGGATCGCCGGCGTGAGTCTCTCGGTGGCTTCGATGGTCGGGTTCATCACGCTGGCGGGCATCGCCACGCGCAACGGAATCCTGAAGGTGAGCCACTACATCAACTTGTGCCGGTTCGAGGGTCTCCCCTTTGACGATGCCATGATCGTGCGCGGGTCGCTCGAGCGCCTTACGCCGGTGCTGATGACCGCGCTCGTCGCCGCGTTCGCGCTCACGCCTTTGCTGTTCGCGGCCGATGCGCCCGGAAAGGAAATCCTTCATCCCGTGGCGGTCGTCATCTTCGGGGGACTCATCAGCTCCACGCTGCTCGATACCTTGCTCACGCCGCTGATGTCGCGCCTGTTCGGCGAGCGTGCAATCCTGCGCTTGCTCGACGAAGGCGAACCAACCGCGGGGGAGGGAGTCTATTGACGACCCCCCCGCGCAAAATCCGCAATCACTCGAAAAGGTCATCTTCACCAATGAAAGCAAAACATATCCTGCCGGCAATCGCATTTTGTTCTGTCTTCTTCTTCCCGCAATTGGCGCTTGCACACGAGGCCGCCGCGAGGCATGGCGGAGTGGTGCGTACCGCGAGCGACCTGCAGTTCGAGCTTGTACAAAAAGGCCCGGATGTGGTGATCTACGTCGAGGATCATGGCAAAGCCGTTTCGACGGCGGGGATGAGCGGTAACCTGATCGTGCAGAGCGGCGCCGAAAAATCTGAGACCCCTTTGCTGCCTGCCGGCGAAGGCCAACTCGCTGCCAAGGGCGTAAAAGCCGGCAGCGGCGCGAAAGCCATTGCAGTGATCAACACGCCCAAGGGCAAGCCCATCACGGTACGCTTCGTCCTGAAATGACCCGGTCCCCGTGTAAGCCTGACTCCTGACGCCATGAGGTCCCGCGCCGTGCTCCTCGCGCTGCTTTCCGCGGCGTTATTCGGCGCCGCGACACCGGCGAGCAAGGCGTTGCTCGAGGGCCTCTCCGCATTCCAGCTCGCCGGCCTGCTTTACCTCGGCGCGGCGCTGGGCGTCGCCCCGTTCGCGTTTCGCCAGGGCGGCCTGCGCTTGCCGGGAAAAGGCGACCGGCGCAACCGGATCCGGCTCGCGGGCGCGATCGCAGCCGGCGGTGTGGCCGGGCCGCTGTTCCTGCTGTTCGGGTTGCGCCTCGCCGACGCGGCATCCGTTTCACTCTGGCTCAACTTCGAGCTCGCCGCCACTGCGTTCCTCGGCGCGTTGGTTTTTCGCGAGCATCTCGGACGCGCGGGCTGGGCCGGGGTGGCGGCGGCGTTTGCCGGCGCCGCGTCCCTCTCGGGCTTCGAGGGATTCTCCAGCGCGGTCCCCGCGCTTCTGGTTCTCGCGGCATGCATCTGCTGGGGCCTCGACAACCACCTGACCGCGCTGATCGACGGCATCACGCCTGTGCAGAGTACGTTCTGGAAAGGGCTCGTAGCGGGCTCGACGAATCTCGCGCTCGGGCTCGTACTCGATCCTTTTCAGTCCGGCGCCGCGTCCACGACCATGGCGCTGGCGGTCGGAGCGCTTGCCTACGGCGCCAGTATCGTCCTCTACATCACCTCGGCACAGTCGCTCGGGGCTACGCGCGCGCAAGTCGTGTTCTCGAGCGCGCCATTCTTCGGCGTCGTGCTTTCGATTGTGCTGCTCGGTGAAACGCTGCGGGCAATGCACGGAGTGTCGGCAGCGCTATTCATCGGCGCGATCGTCCTGCTTTCCCTCGACAGGCACGCGCACCGGCATACGCACGATGCACTGGAGCACGAGCACGAGCATCGCCACGACGACGCTCACCATTTTCATGAGCATCCAGGTCAGCCGGCCGGGGTAAGGCACATGCACCGGCACGCGCATGAGCCGATAACCCATGCCCACCCGCACTGGCCGGACCTGCACCATCGGCACCGGCATTGACTCGAGCCAATCGGAGCCTCGCGAGTAGAATAGCCGCATGACCAATCGCAGCACCCGCCGCAGCACCCGCCGCAGCACCCGCCGCAGCACCCGGACCGAGCTTGCCCGCGCCCTGGTCGCGCTGATGCTGTTCGCGCAGGGCGCGATGGCGTGGTCGGCGTGCGATTGGCTGGTGAGCTCGCCGGTACGCGCAGTACAGACGGCTGCCGACGCGGCACCGTGTCATGAATCCCCGAATGTCGCGGTGTGCCTCACGCACTGCCTTTCCGACCGGCAAGCCGTCCAGAAAGTCGTGTTCGAACTTCCGGCAATGCCTTCCGCGCCTGTATTGAAGCTCGTGCTGCCGGCCGTTGCAGTGTCGGACACCGGTGTTTCGAGTCCGGCCAGCACCGCCGCGGCAACCGGCCCACCCCGGCGCATCCTGCTCCAGTCCTTCCAGATCTGATTTCCAGCGCACGGCGTGCGCAGCGTGTCGCCGCGCGCGAATGCTCACTGGAGATCCCTCGTGAAATTTTCTTCCCTGCTTTTCGCGGGCCTGTTCGGGCTCGCTGCCGCGCAAGCTGGCGCGCAAACCCTATCGCTTGCCGACGCGCTGCGCGCGGGTGAGGCGCAAGCGCCGCGCCTGGCTGCGCAACGCCATGTCGTTGCCGCCGCCGGCTACCAGGTCGACCGCGTTTCCGAGTTGCCTGACCCCAGGCTCAAGCTCGGTCTCGAGAACCTGCCGGTAAGCGGTCCCGGCCAGTTCCGTTACGACTACGACTTCATGACCCAGCGCACGGTCGGGTTCGTGCAGGATTTCCCGAATGCCGCCAAGCGCGCTGCCCGCGGCGCGCGCGCGGGCCGCCAGCACGATGTCGAGCAGGCCTCACTCGTGGCCCAGCGCGCTGCGGCCCGGCGCGAGATCGCCGCAGCCTGGCTCGACCTCCACTATGCATTGCAGGGCCGCGCTGCGCTTGCACGCCTGGTCGAGCAGTTCCGCTTCCAGAGCGACGCGGTGGCTTCCGCGGTCGCCAGCGGCAAACAGACCGCGGCCGATGCGTTTGCGCAACGCGCTGCGCTCGAGCAGGCAAACGACCGCGTCATCGAGCAGGACCGGGTCGTCACCAGGGCGCGCATCGCGCTCTCCACCTGGATCGGCGAGCAGGCCGCCCTGCCCCTGGCCCCGCCGCCGGACACGACGAAGTTCACGCACCCGGAGGAGCACATGATCATGCGTCTGGGCGAGCACCCGGTATTGAGGGTGCTGGATGAGCGCGAGTCGCTCGCGCGCGCCGAGGCCGCGCTGGCGAAGAGCACGCGCGAGCGCGACTGGAGCATCGAGGTCGGCTACTCGCAGCGCAGGCCCGCCTTCGACAACATGATCAGCGTCATGGTCGCCATCGACCTGCCGATCGCCACCGAGCGGCGGCAGGACCGCGACGTGGCCTCGAAGCTCGCCGAAGTCGAGCAGGCGCGCGCGCTGCGCGAAGACGCGCTGCGCATCCACCAGGCCGAGGTGCGCGGCCTGCTCGCCGACTGGGCGACCGCCAACCATCGCATCGAGCGCTTCGACGCGGTGCTCCTTCCGCTGGCGCGTGACCGGGCCGCGGCCGCGCTCGCCGCCTATCGCGGCGGACGCGCGGAGCTCGGCTCGGTGCTCGAAGCCGATCGCGCGTTGACGGAGGCCGAGCTCGCGCGGGTGCAAGCGCAGGCCGAGCGCGGCCGCGCATGGGCCGGACTGAACTACCTCTACGCAGACGGGGGCCCGGCATGAAGGCCCCCGCAATCGCGGCACTCGTGATCGCCGCAAGCGCCGCGTTCGGCTATGCAGGCTATCGCTACGCAATGCATCGCATGATGCCGCCAGACACCGCCGCAACGGCTGCCGCCTCCGCCGCGCCCTCGACGAGCGGGGCATCGGTGGATCGCAAGGTGCTGTACTGGTACGACCCGATGGTGCCCCAGCAGAAATTCGACAAGCCCGGCAAGTCGCCTTTCATGGACATGCAGTTGGTGGCCAAATACGCAGACGAAGGCGGCGGCAGCGCGGGGGACGAAAGCAAGGTGACGATCAGTCCTCGCGTAGTGCAGAACCTCGGCATCCGCACCGCGGAAGCGAAGCTGGGCTCCTTCGAGCCGAAGCTCGAAGCGGTCGGTTCAGTGGGCTGGAACGAGCGCGGTGTCGCGGTGGTGCAGTCACGAAGCAATGGTTTCGTCGAGAAGCTGCATGCGCGAGCGCCGCTCGATCCGGTGGCGAAGGGCGCGCCGCTGGTCGAGATCTTCTTTCCCGAATGGGCGGGTGCTCAGGAGGAATTCCTGCTGCTGCTCCGGCAGGCCTCGCCCGAAACCAGGCCGCTTGCCGAAGCCGCGCGGCAGAGGCTGGTGCTGCTGGGGATGAGCGCTGAGGATATCGCCCAGGTCGAGCGCAGCGGCAAGGTCGTAGCGCGCTTTACGTTGCGATCCCCGATCTCAGGCGTGATCGCCGAGCTCGCCGTGCGCGAGGGGATGACGGTGATGGCCGGGGCGACGCTGTTTCGCATCGTCGATCTCTCCAGCGTGTGGGTCACCGCCGAGGTGCCGGAAGCGCAGGCCGCGATGCTGGTTCCGGGCAGCCGGGTGGAGGCGCGCGTGCCGGCTTTTCCAGAGCAGGTGTTCGTAGGGCGCGTGGGTGCGATCCTGCCCGACGTGAACGCGGTGACGCGCACCGTGCGGGCGCGCGTCGAGCTCGCCAATCCGGGCGCCCGCCTGAAGCCGGGAATGTTCGCGACGCTGTCCCTCTCGAGCGGGCGCGGCAAGCCGATCGTGCTGGTGCCCAGCGAAGCCCTGATCCGAACCGGCGAGCGCAGCCTCGTGATCGTGGTCGAGGCTGACGGCCGGTATCGCCAGCAGGACGTGGAGGCCGGCATCGAGATGGGCGGGTCGAGCGAGATCCGCAAGGGCCTCAAGCCCGGCGACAAGGTGGTGCTGTCGGGGCAGTTCCTGCTCGATTCGGAGGCGAACCTGAGGGCGGGCCTCTCGCGCATGGACTCGCCCTCGCCTGCGGTCCCGGCGGCGCCTGCCGCGCCGGCGTTGCACAAGGGGACCGGCGTCGTCACGGGCGTCAGCGCACCCGATGGTTACCTCGAGCTGAAGCATGACCCGATCGCCTCGATGAAGTGGCCGGTGATGCAGATGGGGTTCTCCGTGCCCGACAAAAAACTGCTCGAAGGGCTGAAGAAGGGCGATGGGGTCGAGTTCGAAATGCGGGGGCTTCCCAACAAGGACGGCGACTTCGTGATCGACCGCGTCACCCGGAAAGCCGGCCCGTGATCGCGAACCTCATTCGCTGGTCGGTCGCCAACCGGTTCCTGGTTCTCGTCGCGACCGCACTCATGACCGCCTGGGGCGTTTGGGCCGCGATGCGCACCCCGCTCGATGCGATTCCCGACCTGTCCGACGTGCAGGTGATTATCCGCACCCCTTACCCGGGACAGGCGCCGCGCATTGTGGAGGACCAGGTCACCTATCCACTGACCACCACAATGGTGTCGGTGCCGGGCGCGAAGACCGTGCGCGGCTACTCGTTCTTCGGCGACTCGTTCGTCTACATCCTGTTCGAGGACGGCACCGATCCCTATTGGGCGCGCTCGCGGGTGCTGGAATACCTTTCCCAAGTGCAATCGCGCCTGCCCGCCACGGCCAAGCCGGCGCTCGGGCCGGACGCGACCGGCGTGGGCTGGATCTACCAGTACGCGCTGGTCGATCGCAGCGGCCGGCACGACCTGGGCGAATTGCGCGCGCTGCAGGACTGGTTCCTCAAATACGAGCTCAAGACCGTGCCGAACGTGGCCGAGGTCGCCTCGATCGGCGGGATGGTGCGCCAGTACCAGATCGTGCTGTTCCCGGACAAGCTGCGCGCCTACGGCATTCCCCATACGCGCGTGATCGACGCCGTGCAGAAAGCCAACCGCGAAACGGGCGGCTCGGTGCTCGAGCTGGGCGAGGCCGAATACATGGTGCGCGCGAGCGGCTACTTGAAGACGCTGGAGGATTTCCGCGCCATTCCGCTGTCGGCCTCGGACGCCGGAGTGCCCGTGAAACTTGGCGATGTCGCCCGCATCCAGATCGGTCCGGAGATGCGGCGCGGCATCTCCGAGCTCAACGGCGAAGGCGAGGTGGCCGGCGGGGTGATCGTGATGCGCTCGGGCAAGAATGCGCTCGAGACGATCGAAGCGGTCAAGGTCAAGCTCGCCGAACTCAAAGGCAGCCTGCCTCCCGGGGTCGAGATCGTCGAAACCTACGATCGCTCGAGCCTCATCGAGCGCGCGGTGGCGCACCTGCGCGACAAGCTCCTCGAGGAGTTCGCGGTGGTGGCGCTGGTGTGCTTCGTGTTCCTGTTCCACGTTCGCTCGGCCCTGGTGGCCATCGTGTCCTTGCCCCTTGGCATCCTCGCCGCGTTCATCGTCATGTACTACCAGGGCGTCAACGCCAACATCATGTCGCTGGGCGGCATTGCGATCGCGATCGGCGCGATGGTCGATGCGGCCGTGGTGATGATCGAGAACGCGCACAAGAAGCTGGAAGGGCATGCGGTGGAAGGCGAGGAACGCTGGCGCATCATCACTGATGCGGCGGTGGAAGTCGGCCCGGCGCTGTTCTTCTCCCTGCTCGTCATCACGCTTTCTTTCGTGCCGGTGTTCGCGCTGGAAGCCCAGGAGGGGCGGTTGTTCTCACCGCTTGCGTTTACCAAAACCTACGCCATGGGCGCCTCGGCGATCCTCGCGGTGACGCTGATCCCGGTATTGATGGGGTATCTCATCCGCGGCCACATTCCGGAGGAGCGGAAGAACCCGCTCAACCGGCTGCTGATTGCCGTATACCGGCCCCTGCTGGCCACGGTCCTTGCCTGGCCGAAAGCCACAATGGCGCTCGCTGCGGTCGCGCTGGCGCTCACGGCGATTCCGGTGCTCAAGATCGGCGGTGAGTTCATGCCGCCGCTGGACGAAGGCGACCTGCTCTACATGCCCTCAGCGCTTCCAGGACTTTCGGTGGGCAAGGCCGCCGAGATCCTGCAGCAGACCGACCGGATGATCCGCCAGGTGCCCGAAGTGAAAAGCGTGTTCGGCAAGATCGGCCGCGCCGAGTCGGCCACCGACCCGGCGCCGATGGAGATGATCGAGACCACCATCCAGTTCAAGCCGAAGTCCGAATGGCGCGCGGGCATGACACCCGAAAAGCTGGTGGAGGAACTCGACCGCACGGTGCGCCTTCCCGGCCTGTCGAACATCTGGGTCCCTCCGATCCGTAATCGCATCGACATGCTGGCCACCGGCATCAAGAGCCCGCTCGGCATCAAGGTTTCGGGCACCGATCTCGACGAGATCGACCGCATCGCCGGGGAGATCGAGCGCGTCGTGAAGGACGTGCCGGGCGTGACTTCGGCCCTCGCCGAGCGCGTCACCGGGGGGCGCTACGTCGAGATCAAGGTCGACCGCGACGCCGCCGCGCGTTACGGCATGAACGTGTCGGACGTGCATTCGATCGTCAATGCCGGCATCGGCGGAGAGAACATCGGCGAGACCATCGAAGGTCGGCAGCGCTTTCCGATCAATGTCCGCTATCCGCGCGAGCTGCGCGACTCGGTCGAAAAACTTCGCAACCTGCCCGTCATCACCGAGCGCGGCGCGCAGATCGTGCTCTCGGCGGTGGCGACGGTCACGCTCGCCGACGGCCCGCCCATGCTGCGCTCCGAGAACGCGCGGCTTGCGGGTTGGATCTACGTGGACATCCGCGGGCGCGACCTGGCCTCGGTGGTCAACGACGCGCGCCGCACGGTGGCGGAGAAAGTGAAGCTCGCGCCGGGCGTCTCGGTGGCGTGGTCCGGCCAGTTCGAATTCCTGGAGCGTGCCCGCGCGCGGCTTGCGGTGGTGGTGCCGTTCACGCTGATCATCATCCTCGTGCTGCTCTATCTCGCGTTCTCGCGCGTCGGGGAGGCTTTGCTCATCATGCTCACGCTGCCCTTCGCGCTGGTCGGGGGCTTCTGGCTGATCTGGCTGCTGGGGCACAACCTTTCGGTGGCCAGCGCGGTGGGGTTCATCGCGCTCTCCGGGCTGGCCGCGGAATTCGGCGTGGTGATGCTTGTCTACCTGAGGCAGGCGATCGATCAACGCGCCCCGTCGACCGATGCCGAGTTGCGCGCCGCCATCGACGAAGGCGCCGTGCAGCGCGTGCGGCCCAAGGCGATGACCGTGGCGGTGATCCTGGGCGGTCTTGCGCCGCTGATGTGGTCGGACGGGACCGGGGCGGAGGTGATGCAACGCATCGCCGCGCCGATGATCGGCGGGATGATTACCGCGCCGCTGTTGTCGATGTTCGTGATTCCGGCGGCGTATTACCTGATGCGGAGGCGAAACGGATTCGATCAACAAATGACGCGCAACCCGGAGAAACGATGAACTTCCTGCGCAGGATTCTGTTCGGCCTGGCGATATGCGGACCGGTGTTCGCACAGGGGCAGGTAACCCTCACGCACGTGCATGGCCTCGCCTACAGCGCCAACGGCAAGCAGCTCTCGATCCCGAGCCATCACGGCCTGGCGGTCTACGAGAACGCAAAATGGTCCAGGGCGCCCGGGCCGCAGCACGACTACATGGGGTTCAGCGCCACTGCCAAGAGCCTGTACAGCAGCGGTCACCCCGCGCCGGGCTCGGGGCTCGTCAATCCGTTCGGGCTGATCCGCAGCCGCGACGGCGGCAAAACCTGGGAGAAGCTTGGCCTGGAAGGAGAGACCGATTTTCATCTGCTTGCCGCCGGCTGGAACACCAACGCCATCTATGTCTGGAATCCAGCCCGCAACTCGCGCATGCGGGAGCCGGGCCTGCACTTCACGCTGAACGACGGATTGCAATGGAAGCAAGCCAAGGCCGCCGGCCTCGAAGGCGATCCGATTTCGCTGGCCGTGCACCCCCACGCTCCCGCAACCGTGGCCGTGGCAACCTCGCGCGGCATCTTCGAGTCGAGCGATTCCGGCGGGAGTTTCACGCAGAGGGCAGGCGGCGAAGGAACGGCCGTGTTCTTCGACCTGGACGGCAAGTCCCTCTGGTTTGCGACATCCGACCAGGAACCCCGGCTCGCTCGAGCGCCCATCCGGAAGGGGGCTGCCGCGCAGATCAGGCTGCCGAGCCTTGGCCGGGATGGCGTGGCCTACATGGCGCAGAACCCTGCGGCGCGGAGCGAGTACGCCATCGCCACGTTTCAGCGCAGCGTTTTCGTAACGAAGGACTCGGGAAAAAGCTGGAAGCAGATTGCCGGGCACGGAAAGACTCAATGAAGGAGTACTGAGATGTTCGGACACCAGACCGATGCAGGCCAGCCATGCCCGCCTTCGCGCAAGGTTTCGAGCTTGCGCAGGATTACGTAGTCTGGCGGTGCGACCCATGCGCCGCCATCGCCAAGACTGATCCTGCGCCGATTCTGCAGCGCCCAGGCGTGCAGCGGGTCGCGGGCGGCGAGATAGATATCGGCCTTGAACTGGCTCGCGTTGTGGATCAGATTGAACATGCCGCGGGTACCGCGCGCCAGTTCGAGCAGCAGGGTTTCGTCTGGCGGGACATAGTAATCGGCATCAGGAAACGCCGACCGCAGCGCTGCAATGTCCCGCATTCCGAGGACCAGGACTATGTCGATGTCCGCGGTCATTCGCGGTTCGCCGTACACGCTTGAGCAACGACACTTGATGTAGGGCGACCGGGAAATACGACTGCTATGTCCGCTTCGTAACAGACGCCCGCCCGGCCCCCAAGGTCAAATGCGCCCTGTCCGCCACGTCAGGCGAACCCAGGGAGAGGCGAATTGAGAGTCAGCGGACTTAAGCGGTTCCTGTTGTTCACCACGCCCACGCAAGGCGGCCTGAAGAACTATGTCATGTCCTACGAGACGCGCGAGGAAGCCATCGCCATGGCAGAGAGCCTCAAGGCCAAGCAGGCTGTCCGCTGGCAGGTGATCGACAACCAGACTGCCGAAGCGGTGGCCGAAGATCCCGGGATCTGATCAGCAGTCGGGCAGGCCCAGCAGCATCCCGGCGCCCTCCCGATCCAGTTGGGTTGTCAGGTACTTGACGCCCCGATGCGTGGCGACCTGGAGGTTCGGTGTGCGGCCGTCGACATTCACGTAGTACGTTTGCTCGCCGGATTCGATCTCGGCGATCACGGCGGATGCGTCGCGCTTCCAAGGGGTTCCGTCCCTGGACACTCCCCCTACACCCTTGACCTGTCCGTGCGCCTCTTGCGCATGGTCCTTTTCGGTACAGCTGACCTTCAGGGCCATCTTTGGCCTCCTTTTAATCCCCCGCGCGAATTGTGCTGTTACAAATTGGCGACGTCTGTCGGTGTTTGGCCTACATATGTCCATTTTTGGCCAGAATCGTCGGCGGTCCCTTGATTCGCCCCTTCCCGGGCCCACCTAATCCTTGGGGGATGGGGCAGCCGGAGAATTGGAATTGGCAAAAAGGTCGCGCACCAAAGCGAAAAGCGTTTCCCGAGTCGCAGCTGCCGGTCCGCGAATCCTCATCGCCGAAGACAACGAGGACATCGGGCAGACCTTGCAGATGCTCCTGGAGTCCCTCGGCTACGAGGTCGAGCTTTGTCCAGACGGTGAGGCCGCCGTGCGCGCTTCGCTTACGTTTCGGCCCGACATTGTCATTTTGGACATCGGCATGCCGCGGCTCAGCGGATACGACGCAGCCCACCTCATCCGGAAATCGCACGCGGGGCGAACGCTATTGATCGTTGCAATCAGCGGATGGGCACGAAGCGAGGATGTTGCGCTTTCGAAGTCTGCGGGCATCGACGTTCACCTGAGCAAGCCACTCGCCTTCGATGCGCTGGTCGCGGTGTTGGACGACTTCCGCAAGCGCCTGCCCGCGGGGGACTGATCGATTGCGCTTGCGACATCCGCAATTCACGTCACAGCGCGGTTGAGCCGGACAACCCACTGACCCTGCGCGAAAGCGAGGGCGGGCAGCCCGAGCTGCGCGGACTACGCAATCGCGCTTGAAGAGTGCTTCATTTCTGCGGCTCTATTTTCTTCACCGCGTAACCGCTGCCGACCTTGTCCGCGACAAACCTGACCTTGTCCCCGGCCTTGATATTTTCCAGCAGCGCGGGATCGGCCACCTGGAACACCATCGTCATCGCCGGCATGTCGAGATTGACGATCGGGGCGTGCCTGATGGTGATCTTCTTCGCCTCCTTGTCGACCTTGCGGATCTCGCCGTCCGTCATCGGCTCGGCCTGAGCGAGCGTGACCGCTTGCTTGTCCGGGTGATGCGCTTCGTTGGCCAATACCGGCTGCGAGAGAGCGGCTGCGATACAAATCGATACAAGTGAAAAGAGTTTCATTACATTTCCTTTGGATTGTTTTCCCGTTGATTCGTTAGATGCCTGAGGCAACGGAACGTTCATTCGACGACGACCTTGCCGATCATCCCGGCTTCGAAATGCCCGGGGATCAGGCAACCGTAGTAGAAGGTCCCCGCCTTGCTGAAACGCC